>WNGC01004045.1_pt1 | contig 15904 bp, 19 predicted proteins | sample 5400051 | NCBI WGS metagenome assembly WNGC01 (sample SAMN13153368, study PRJNA577476) | soil metagenome | isolation source: 20 cm soil or saprolite under grassland replicate 2 | place: USA:California | collected 2016-06-15
GCCAGGGCCCTCGCCGTCGACCCCGACATCTTGCTTCTCGATGAGCCCTTCGCCTCAGTGGATGCTCAAACCCGGGAGAAACTGCAGGTTGAACTGACGCATATCTGGCAGCGAACGCAGAAGACGATGCTCTTTGTCACCCACGATATCGCGGAGGCGGTCTTTCTTTCCGATAAAGTCGTGGTCTTCAGCGCGCGGCCCGCACAGGTGAGAGAAACCATTAACATCGATATTCCGCGACCGCGCTCGCTGGAAACCAAGCTCAGCCCGTTGTTGCAAGGATACGTAAAGCGAGTTTGGAATTTGATTGACCTTCCCAGTTAACGCCGAGAGGTGTCTTATGGCATCGATCTCCACTCAATCAGGTCTAGCGAAAGAAATCCGCAACGCTGTCAACCTTCCGCCCATCCCATGGACCGAGCGCTATTTTAGTCTCCTGTGGGGCGTGATCGGAGTCTTGGGATGCTTGCTCCTGTGGCAGATCGGCGCCGCGACCGGGCTCCTCGACCCGCTCTTTGTGAGTTCTCCCGTTGAAGTCATGCGTACCGCCTTGAGCCTCATTCCGTCAAAAGAATTCGGCGTCCATTTTGTCTCGACGGCCCAATGCTTATTTCTCGGTTTGCTCAAGTCATCATCGTGGTCTGGTCCGCCGTCTTCCCATTGCTGATCAATGCCATCCAGGGAGCGCGCGAAGTCGACGACAACTACCTGCGCGTCGGCCGCAGCTTTTCGGCCAGCAACCTGCAATTGTTCTTCACCATCGCTCTGCCGTCATCGATTCCGTACATTCTAGCGGGCCTGCGCACCAGCATCGGCCGGGCCATTGTCGGCGTTGTGGTTGCCGAGTTTTTCATGTCCTCCAAAGGTCTCGGTTACTTCATCAATTTAAAGGCCAATAGCCTGGAGATGGCCCCGGCCTTTGTGGCGGTCGTGGTGCTGGCACTGTTTGGCATCGCTCTGGTGAGTTTAGTGACTTATATCGAGAACCGGTTCTGCAAGTGGTAAAAACTAAAATTGATTTGAGCTGACACTATGAACGACGTTCGTTTTGTCGATACGACTCTCCGCGATGGGCAACAGAGTCTCTGGGCTTATGGGATGAGGACGGGAATGATGCTTCCCGTCGCCGCCCAACTGGACCAGGCCGGCTTCGAGGCGATCGAGCTTGGCGGTCCGGTTGAATTGAACAAATGCGTGCGTGAGCTGCGCGAGAATCCCTGGGATCGTTACCGGCTTCTCGTAGCGCAAATCAGAAAAACTCCGCTTCGATTGATTCACGGCACGCGAAGCGGCTTCGCCATTTATCCGCACGCCGTGCACCAACTCTATGATCAATGCATCGCGGCTATCGGGCTAAAACAGGTTCGCATCTCGGATTCCTGGAACGATTCCGCAGATTGGCAATGGAGAGTGAAACAAGCGCGCAAGGCTGGGCTAGAGCCCATCATCAATCTCATCTACACGGTTTCCCCACGGCACACGGACGAATACTACGCCCAGAAGGCCCGCGAAGCGATCAGACTGAACGTCTTTCGCCTCTGCCTGAAAGACCCGGGAGGTCTCCTCACCCCCGAGCGCACCAAGACCCTGGTTCCAGCAGTGTTGAATGCTGCGAATGCTACCCCGGTCGAGCTGCACACGCACTGCACCACCGGACTCGGTTCGCTTTGTTGCCTCGAGGCCATTCAGGGAGGCATGAATTCCATCAACACGGCCATACCTCCTCTGGCCGACGGCTCTTCCAATCCGTCTATCTTCAATGTCGCCGCCAACGCCCGGGCCATGGGCTATCAGCCAATCGTCGACGAAGAACCGATTCGTCCCGTAGCTAAGCACTTCACCACTATCGCTAAACAAGAGAACTTGCCCATCGGGGAAACGCCCGAGTACGACTACCCACAGTATGTGCACCAGATTCCAGGTGGGATGATTTCAAATTTGCGTTATCAGCTGCGTCGTGTCGGGATGGAAGACAAGATCGAGCAGACTCTCGAAGAAGCGGCCCGGGTTCGAGCCGAGTTTGGCTATCCGATCATGGTGACTCCCCTCTCGCAGTTTGTCGGAAGCCAAGCCGCCATTAACGTCATCGTGGGCGAGCGATATAAGGAAATCACAGATCAGACCATTCAATACGCGTTGGGAGTGTGGGGCAAAGAAGGCGCCGCCCTGATGGATACCAATATCAAGGACAAGATTCTCAATCGAGCGCGGGCAAAAGAAATTGCCAACGCGGAGACTCCCCAGGCTTCGCTCAAAGAACTGCGGCAAAAATTCGGCGGGCAGGGTGTCGCCGATGAGGAAATTCTGATGCGCTTCTTTACCGGCAAAGAAGAAGTGGAAAAAATGCGGGCCGCGGGTCCAGCCCAAATGTACACCGTGACCCAAAATCCGCTGCTGAACCTTATTGAAGAGCTCGCGAAACAACCAAACCACAATAGTATCTACTTTCGTAAGGGCGATCTTTCCATCCGCCTGGAGAGAAGGCGAATGAGTTGAGTGCTTTCTCGTCCTATTGAAGGTATGATGCAAGAGTAATGTCTATTACAAAAACCATCTACATCGATATGGACGACGTGCTTTGCCATACGGCGCGAGGCTGCCTCACCATTATCGAACGAGAATTCGGCAAACAGATCGCCTTTGAACAATTGACCACTTTTGACCTCGGGCAGGCCTGCGGGCTGCGCGCCGAGGAAATCGCCGAGCTGTTCCGCATCGTCCATCAGCCGGACGAGTTGCTCAGGCTCGAGCCGATGGACGGAGCCGTCGCGGTATTGAATGAGTGGATGGCCGCTGGGTATGAGATCGCCATCGTGACGGGACGGCCGCCACCAACTTATGCAGCGTCGATTGAATGGCTGGCGCGCTATCACGTGCCCTATCATTCATTCATCGTCGTCGACAAATACCGACGTTTCCCTACCGACAACACGATTGGAATCACACTGGCGGAGCTGGCTAATTATCGCTTCTGCTGGGCCGTGGAAGACTCCCTCACCATGGCCGAGTATTTGGCGAAACAAATGAAGGTCTCGGTTGCGCTGTTGAATCGTCCGTGGAATCGGGCCGGTATTGACCATCCGATAGTGACGAGATACGAGCACTGGCCCGAGATTGCCGCGGCGCTGCCGAATGGCCTGGCTCGATGACCAAGGCGTGAAACCGCCTGGATCGGCTTCATCCTTCCGGCCGCGTAAGGATTGATGCTCAAGAGGACAAAGGAGCGCTTCTGTGAAATTTGGCATATTCATCTTTGGTGACAACCATCCCGATCTCGGCCGTTCGAACCAAAAGTACTACGAAGAAGTCTTAACCATTGCCGAATGGGCCGAGGAGCTGGGATTCGACTCCTTCTGGCTCGGGGAGCATCATTTTTACTGGTACGGGACCTGCGTTTCGCCTCCGGCGGTCATTGCCGCGCTGGGGCAGCGCACGAAGAAAATCCGTTTGGGCCCGGCGGTGAGCGTTCTCCCTTTTCATCATCCGCTCGTTGTGGCCGAGGAATACGCCTTGGCCGACAACCTCTGCGGCGGACGGCTGAATTTCGCGATCGGAAGCGGCTTTTCGCCGGTCGAATACAAGACGTTCGGAATGTCGATGGAGGAAGCGCGAGAAAGGTATTGGGAGTCATTCGACCTCATTTTAAAGGCGTGGACTCAGGAGGAGTTTTCCCACAAAGGAAAGTTTTACCAGATCGAGAACGGTTCCTTGTACATGAAGCCCGTGCAAAAGCCGATGCCGCCGATATGGGTGGCGGCCTCAAGCGACGAGACCTTGATCAAGACCGGAGAGCTGGGATTTTCCACAATGGGAATTCCCTTCGTGCGATCCAACTCGATACATGAGGTAAAGGAAAAAAATGACCTCTTCAAGGAATCCTATATTCGGGCGGGGCACAAAGAAGATCCGGACATCATCGTTGCCCTGCATGTTTACCTCCACCCGAACGAAGAAGAGGCGGTTAACTTCAGCCGTCCTTGTTTTGATTGCATTGTCGAATATCTCAGAAAGTACCGACGCCCGGGAGCCAAGGTTCCCGATTTCGACAATGTGAAAAACGAAAGACTGGTTGTTTTTTCCTCTCCGGAGCGGGCGGAAGAGATCTTCCGAGAATACGAAAAGATCGGCGTCACCCACATTATCTGCATGGTCAACTTCGGCGGCGTCCCCATGCCAGAAGTGCGCAGAACCTTGGAGCTGATGTCAAACGAGGTGATGCCTAAGTTTCAGTGAAGAGAATTCCGATTGCACCTGAGAGAACCATTTTAGTTCCCTCCGCTCGCTACCGTCCTGTGATGATCCACACTGTCGATCCGTCAATCCGTAATGGACGCTCCGTATAGCCGCGAATTTGTGATTGCTGCCTGTACTATTGGTTTACTGTCCGCAAACTCCAGGCGACGTCACCCATTGACTCCTTGGCCGCAAAATAGGCTTGGACCAATATCCAGATCGTGAAGAACGGGAAAATCGGTCAATCGGCCAATCCCCCAAAAGCTTTAAGGTCTCCGGGGTGATTTCTACAAGCAATATGTCAGGACTAGCCGAATCTCCCGTTGGGAACGTCATGGGTTTGATGCTGTTCGAGTGCAATTCGGGCAGATCGAAGGTAAGCTCTGGGAAATTCGGGTGTCAGCTCATCGAGTTTTCTATGTGCTGATCGACCGAGAAGAAATGGTTTTGCTCCATGCTTATAAAAAACAGGGGCAAAAGCTGCCCCTAAAGGAGCGTGAAGTCGCCATGAGACGAATGAAGGAGTTGCTGTCATGAAAGCTAAGAACAAGAGGATTGCTCTGAAGGACGTTTTAAAGCGTGAGCTTAAGCATCCAGAATTTAGTTTTTATTTTGAACGGGAAAAGTCCCTCAGTGAAATTGCAAGATTGGTTCGGGATGCGAGGCTGAAAGCGGGATTAACTCAGGCCCAACTTGCCAAGAAGGCCCAAAGCAGTCAGGTCGTTATTGCAAGGCTGGAGTCTGGCACCGATCGCGGGTGCCTTCTCTTGATTTGCTTGAACGGATTGCCAGCGCACTTAAAGCTAAGTTGTTGGTCCGATTTGAGTATAAGAAAGTTGCTTAGGTCTGAACGCCCTGTATCCTTACCAGTTTCCTTAGAAGAAGAAGCTGAGCGCCGCTCACGATGGATTGAAAGCCTGAGTCGCAGATCCGATTCACGGTCAGCGTCGGTACGGTATGAGACTCTCTTACGTTGGCTTTACCAATGAAAAATTGACGCCTAAAAGCGCGCTTGTCAGACCTCCACCAAATCGCTTAAAATCCGCCAAAACCGTCTGATCAGGAGGCTCTTCGGTAGCCATGCAATGGATCGCACCGTCAGAGAAGGATTCGGCGACTAACACGCTGGAAAAGCGGCTGTGGGAGGCGGCGGACCAGATTCGCGCTAACTCAGGGTTAACGTCGGGGCAGTATTCGACGCCTGTTCTTGGGCTGATCTTCCTGCGATTCGCGGAGGCGCGATTTGCCAAGCGCCGCGCCCAGTTGGAAAATCGTCCCTCGCCCGCCGTAGCAGGAGAGGGCAGAGGTGAGGGCGTGTCACGCATGTCGCGACGCGGGGCGTCGCGCATTGATGATCCGGGCGCGTACCATGCGGAAGGCGTGATCTATCTCACTCCCAGCGCCCGCTACGATAATCTGCTCAATTTGCCTGAGGGCAGTAACGTCGGCCAGAAGATCAACGAGGCGATGGCAGACATTGAGAAGCACAATCCGCAGCTCGCCGGAGTCGTGCCGCGTACTTACCAGATTTTCAACAGCACACTACTCAAAGAGCTGCTCAAGAAAGTCTCCGAGATTCCCGACAGTCTCGAATACGATGCTTTCGGACGGATCTACGAATATTTTCTCGGCGAGTTCGCCCGCACGGAAGGGCAGAAAGGCGGTGAGTTCTTCACGCCGAGCAGCATCGTCCGCCTCATCGTGCAAATTCTTGAGCCGTACCATGGCCGTGTTTTAGACCCGGCCTGCGGTTCCGGGGGCATGTTCGTGCAAAGCGCCCGCTTCGTGCACGAGCATCGTAAAAATCCATCGGCTGAACTCTCTCTTCACGGTCAGGAACGGGTTGGCGCCACCGTCGCTCTATCTCGCATGAACCTCGCCGTCCACGGTCTGGAAGGCGACATCCGCGAGGCGAACTCCTATTACGAAGACCTGCACAAGAGCACCGACAGCTTTGACTTTGTCCTCGCCAATCCTCCCTTCAATGTGAACGCCGTGGACAAAGACCGCCTCAAAGATGCCGTTGGCAAAAATCGCCGTTACCCTTTCGGTCTCTCGCGCACGGACAACGCTAACTATCTCTGGATTCAACTGTTCTACTCGGCGCTAAATGACAAAGGCCGCGCTGGTTTCGTCATGGCGAACTCCGCCTCCGACGCCCGGGCATCCGAGCAGGAACTGCGGAAACAAATCATCGAAGCTCGCGCCGTGGACGTGATGGTCGCCGTCGGGCCGAATATGTTTTACACCGTGACACTCCCCTGCACGCTCTGGTTCTTAGATCGCGGCAAACGAAAGACACCTCGCGAGGACAAGGTCCTCTTCATCGATGCCCGTCATATTTACCGCCAAATCGATCGCGCTCACCGCGACTGGACCGAAGCCCAAATCGGCTTTCTCGCTAACGTCGTCCTTCTCTATCGTGACGAAGAACTAGACTTCACTCTCGGTGGCGACGAAGCGAAGGCAAAGACCAGCGATATCTTCGGCAAGAAGCCGAAATATTCCGACGTTCCAGGACTATGCAGAGCCGCCGCGCCCAACAACAGCAGACCCACGCCAAGCGGTTGGTCCAGCCGCAGCACGTCGGCAAGCGCGAGGGCGCCAAGCGGCATCAAAACAAAATTCACCAGCAGCGACAACACCACCAGTCGGGCGTTGCGTAGCGGGGCAACGATTTCACCAACCGTGAGACCTAAACCCATCGCCAGCATGCTGGAGAGCACAAAGACAAGCATGGCGACCGGTGTTGCTTTCTGCAGAAGTTCCATAAGAGTCGCCGCGCTTTAACCCCGAACGCTTTCGGCTTGGTGCGCTTGCCAGTTCGCTTTCTGATTGAGCTGGCGAGTCGCGCTTGCCGCGACGCGACCGAGGATCCCGGCGTAGGTTGGAAACGACAGTGGAATCTGAGCCAGCTCATCCACCCGCGTTCCGGCGGCAATGGCAATCGCCGCGAGTTGAGTGATCTCGATTGCCCGTTCCCCGACGACGTGGCAGCCTAGAATTTTGTAGCTCGCACGGTCGACGACGAGCTTGCAAAAGCCGGTGGTCCGCCCGTCGATGATCGTGCGTGTAGTCGCGTCAAACTGCACCATCGCTATCACGACATCGTGTTTTTCACGCGCCTTCGCTTCGGTCAGGCCCACCTGGGCATACTCCGGATCGGTGAAGCTACCGATCGGGCTCACCCGGTTCCCAAACGTCGTTGTCTCGCCTCGCACGGCGTTGGTCGCCGCCACGAAGCCGTCGTGTATCGCCTCTGGGACGAGCAATAGGCGCCCGGTTATATCCCCGGCGGCAAAGATATGCGGCGCAGAGGTCCGCAGGTAATCGTTGACCCGTACGAAGCCTCGCCGATCGATCTCGACGCCTACTGCCCCAAGATTCAAGCTGACGGTATTGGCGACCCAGCCGACTGCTACCACCGCGAGCGCCGCCTCGGCGCTGTCACGTGTGCCTTCCTTCGCGAAGATCATCCGCACACCACTCGGCGTCCTCTCGAAAGATTCAATCTTGCCGAAGTTCTCTCGCACGACTATGCCCGACTCGCGGAAGGCGGCCGCCACCGCAGCCGATACCTCCTCGTCCTCGGTTGGAAGGATGCGCGGGCCAGCCTGGAAGAGTTGGATTCGTGAACCGAAGGCGTTGAAGATCGAGGCGACCTGCGCTCCCGTCGCGCCCGCGCCGATGACTAACAGCGACGGCGGAACAGAGTTCAGAGCCCAGGCGTCGCTGTGTGTGGCGGTTAATTCAACGCCGGGCACTGAAAGTCGGCGGCTCACGCCGCCCGTGCAAATAATGATCTTTTCCGCTTGAAGACGCAGCCCATTCGCGGTTTCGACAGTATGCAGATCGGCGAAGCGCGCCGCGCCGGCCTGCTCGTAGACGGCCACTCCCAGGGAATCGATCTGCCCGCGGAAGGCAGAATGCGCTCGCACATCATCGACGACCTCGCGCACGCGCGCAAGCAGCCGGGGATAATCGAGCGCGGGCTCGCCGACAGTGATGCCGTAGAGACCGAGCTGGCGGGCTTCTCGGATCAGCCGCGCGGCTTGGGCCAGTGTCCGCACCGGAACTGGTCCGTCATTGGCCGCCATGCCGCCGAATTCGTCACGGGTTATGAGCGCTGTCTTGGCACCCAGGTCTGCGGCCCGGAGCGCAGCGACTACACCCGCCGGTCCGGCGCCGACAACGACAACGTCAAACATTTTATCTCAACGACTCGCTTTCATATCGCACATCGTCGTGCGGAAATGATGATGACCGCGCTCGTATTTGGCTTTCTCTTAAGTCTCTGATGGATCGGTCATGCGGTTGCTCAAAAACCTGCGGGTGCGTTTGGCGAAAAATCCAATATGCGCCAGAAACTATGAATGCAATAATACCGAAAGAAATCCAGAATCCCCAAAGCCAAATGGGATGTCAGCGCAACTGCGATTCTGCGCTAGCGATTTTTTTCTCCAAATCACTGCTTTTTCTTTCAAGCTTTCCAATCCGCTCGTCTTTCTTGCCCAGTTCTTCTTCTAGCGGCTTACTCTCTAGATAGGATCGAAGCGGCAGTTTCAGCTTTTGGCCGATTTGGAGATTGCTCTCCAACCCCGGGATTGTGTTTTTTAATTTCTTCTTTGGGAATTTCGAGAGTCGTCGCAATGATGTCAAGATTGTCGCCGGGTCGTACCTTCCATGTTTGACTCTCAGCAGCCGCTAGCATAGTTGAAACAACAAAAAGAGAATAGAGAATGAAAAGAAGAAAAAGAATTCTCTGCATATAATCCTCTTTCTCGCAGCTAAAGACTGCGCGCGTGCGATTGGCACATAATAAACAAGCCTCCGACTGTCGCCATTCTTACCTCCGTTCAGGCATAAGCTTATGCAACGTCGGGATCAGAGGTTCCGGCGTTCTCTCAGGCAAGTGCGAATCCGACTTTGCAGCCTCTACCGTTCCATCCTACTGCGGAGGCCCAACTCGGAAATCCTTGAGGGATTGTCGCCCAATTGCAACTCAGAGGTGTCCCAAGTCGGATTCACCCAGAGCAACGAGATCAGGGACCAGAAAACAAAAACCAGCGCCAGGAGTGTGCTTGTATTCATATATTCTCTCCTGTACCCGCGATTCTTCCACAGAGAAAAATTTGATCCTCCGGAACTTGGAAGGGTCTCGGGTTTCAAGTATCGTCTGATCCAGACGCGTCCAGTATGGCGGTGGAAAATGATGAGATCTTCGGCGGTCATTCCCGGCCGAAGATGGCTTTCAAGACGACGAGCCAGGCAGCCCAGGTCTCCAGCTTCGTGAAGCGCGGCAGTGAACCGAAGAGCTTCGGATTCTTGATCACTTCGATGATAGTTGGTTTGCGCTTCACTATTTGCCGACTCCGATCAGTAACAGCGGTAACAAGCGTTCAGAACAAGGACTTAGGCGCCATTTCCAGTCGGTCACAAGTTGAATGTGTTACCGCAACGAAAAGCAGCTAAGCAATGAAAAACACAGGGTTGTTACCGCTGTTACCGCTGAACAACCTAGTTCGGCGCGGTTTGTAATGAAGTGTGCTTGCCTTTGTCGCGTCGGTGGTCGTGATCATATTCGCCATAAATAAAAAAAGCCTGTGAACGAACCACAAAGAACCGAAAGGCCCTTTGAAAATTCGCTCACAGGCTTTTCGCTGCCGCGCTTTCGCGCGGATGTCACAAGCCCTTGCCCGTCAGGCTGTTCACCAGCCCGCGTTTGTAGGCATCGGGCTGGGCCAAGGCCTTTGGGTTTTGTCGAGCCTTTTGGTTTGTCTTTAGCACCCCGTCACTGCAACGAAAATCTTGGCCGAGATTATCAGCAGCGATGTGGCTCTATTGGTCACATTCAACCAGGCCATTGCTTATTTGCGCTTCACCGCCGCTGTCGGCAATCAAGCCAGCGAGAATCTCAGCCCGGATGTCCCGCTCGTCTTCCGTAAGTGCACCCGCGCCCGGCGGTTGTGCACCACCGCCAGATCATGTCTGAAAGCGTTCTGGTGCCTGGGAGGCTCGATTTGCCGCGTAAGCAGCCTTTGGCGCATGGAAGGAAATTATTCCTTTGCTCACCAACCGGGCGTCCCGAAATATTTGTCAAAGCCATTCAATTTCATTTCACAGGATCGCTACTTCAAAATTGCCGCAGTGCCGAAGGCCTCCCGCGCGACGAAGGGTTGGGCGTCCTCAGCTTCCTCGCTTGCAATGAAGTGATATGTCGTCGCTCCTAGCAAAGCGCCCACGATGGGAGCAACCCAGAAGAGCCAGAGTTGGCCGATAGCCCAATCACCGACAAACAACGCGACACCTGTGCTTCGCGCCGGATTGACCGAAGTATTGGTCACTGGAATGCTGATGAGATGAATCAGCGTCAGCGCGAGGCCAATCGCGATGGGAGCAAAGCCAGCGGGTGCACGCTTGTCAGTTGCGCCGAGTATGATCAAGAGAAAAAACATAGTCATGACCACTTCGCTGACGAGGGCCGCCAGAAGAGAATAGCCGCCAGGCGAATGTGCTCCGTAGCCGTTCGACGCAAATCCCTTGGAAACGTCAAAGCCTGGAGCGCCACTGGCGATGACGTAGAGCACGGCGCCAGCAACGATAGCGCCGAGGACCTGCGCCGCAATGTAGGGAAAGAGCTTGTTAGAAGGGAAACGACCACCAGCCCAAAGGCCGACCGAGACCGCCGGGTTGAGGTGGCAGCCAGAGATATGGCCGATGGCATATGCCATGGTCAACACCGTCAGACCGAACGCGAGCGCAACGCCATGCAGACCAATGCCGACGTTCGGAAATGCCGCAGCCAGAACTGCGCTCCCGCACCCGCCAAGAACAAGCCAAAACGTCCCGAGAAACTCCGCGCTGTACTGTTTCATTTCTTCCTCCTATCGACCGCGTAACAATCCCGTTACGAATTGTCGATCAATTTTTAGGAAACTATTTTTGTTTGGTATCGACTGTTTTTGAGTTTGCCGTGCCGCATCCTGATTACCGGACCCGGTCTAAAACTAAAAACGGAGCATTACTCAAAAGACAAAGAAACCAAGCGCTTCATAAGAACCTCCTTTTCATGGGAAGTCTTATATCGCGATCGGGAGTTGAGGTTCTGTCTAATATTGAACCATTATAAAAATAATATCGCGCGCTGGCCGACGCCCCGAGACACTCGTATCGTCGGCAAATCCCAATTGACGGGTTAGCCCCCACCCGGATGGTCATCTGCGCATTCCAGCATGACATACAGCGTGAGCAGTACCGACTTGTTCCGGCGCGCTGCAACCTACGTCGACAAAATCCTCAAAGGTGCGAAGCCCGCTGATCTTCCTGTCGAGCAACCAAAGAAGTTTGAGTTCGTGATCAATCTTACGACCGCCAAGCAACTGGGTGTGACCATCCCGCCGAACGTGCTGGCGCGGGCGGACAAGGTGATCAAGTGATCGAAGAAAACGAAGCGGCGATGCTAGGATTGAACTGAATTCTTCTCAATTAAATCGCTGCTAACGTCCAAAGTTCTTTAATGGCTGCCGATCATTTCCAACACATCGCGCCTGAATTCCGGTAGTTCATCCCGCAAGGAAGAGAACCCCATTACAGCACAAATAGATAGACCGGTTTTGATGCTGAAAGCCTCAGTCCGATCAGGGTAATGCGAGTACATGCGGGAAAATCTGATCAAGCTAACGATTTGCGCCGTCCGAGGCGATAAACGTCGGCTAAAAACCTCGTAGCCGTCGATATCTACTTTCAACCTCTCCAGAATCTGATGCCTGACGCTCTCCCCGGCTCTGTGGTGATGCTTTCCTCACGCCGCTTCTGAATCGCGGCAAGCCCGTGCTTGAAGGCGTTCTGATTTGCCGGTGGTCCTGATTTTCCGCGTATGCCTGCCATGAGCATAGCATAGCGAATGGAACGGGATTTTTCTTGTGAATTGGCGCAGCTCTTCGTGCTGTCAGTGAATACGCCCTCCCTCGATCAAGAGCTTACGGCGGCATCGGTCATCGCAAGGGTACTCACCATCAGTTCTTCGAGCGTGTAACTATCCGGAGAATGCCCTCTTAATGGCTCTGCCGAGACTCTGTAAATCTTCGCCTATGCCCCGAGTCGTTGCGCATCCTCCTAGGGCTAAGACGACCAAAAGCGACGTCCAGAGAAGCAAGGTCTTCCTTTTCATTTTACCTCCAAAACCGTGACCAACGGGGTTCCACCCAAGATTTCGATTTTATCATTTGTTGATGTTCCGCTCTAGTTTGCTCCTGACTTGACTCTTAAAATCAGCGGATCCGGAGTTTGAGTCCCGGCGGCCCACAAATCCACAGCTCTGGCCCATGTGCGTTGCGGCCCGCTTGGGAGTTATGGTGGAGGGCAGCGTCAGGAAGTCGGGCAGGGGCAAGGTTGTATGCTTGACAAGGGATTGCCTCGCGTCATGGAATCAACCAGTGATTCTCCGTTTTCGTTGATTCGTCCTCTCAGTCTTGGATGGATTCGAATTTGTTGCGGGCTTATCTACTGGCAGCAAGCCCGTGCTTGAAAGCATTCTGGTTTGCCGGTGGGCCTGATACGTGCTACGAGAATCTCTAATCCTCGTGTCGGGGCGATTCGATTTCGCTGAGTATTGATGCGCGCTGGGTGTGGGAGCGTGGGGTGAGTTCCTCACGGTGACCCTTCGCGCACACTTTTTTCAACATTGAGGTTACGGCCAATCCACTCGACACTGCCCGTTCGCTTCACTAGGACACAGTCGCAGGTCAGGCCAATTCCTATGTCTTCTGGCGAATCGCCTAGTTCGGGGCCGCGTTTATTGCTTACCTCGATAAGTCGTTTTGAAAAGACTAAAGCTAGGTCCGTGGTTACGTCCGCCACCGGTAGTTTGTTCGTGAGAAACGGCTTCAAAACGGCGTCCTCCCGGAGGTCATTAAATCGATGATCGTGTCCTTTTTTGAGTTCATGATCGAGTTTGCTCCAACCCAATGAGTCATACAGCCCGTAAGGCTGCACATCAAAAGAACGAACTTCTACAACCGGTTTCGACTGTTTCATATATCGCAGCTGGATTAATTTCACCTGCATCCGATCATTTTTATCGGAGAAGAAAAACAAGAGCTGTGTGAAGGAGTGATTTGCTTCAGGAAACAGAGTCGGCGGCCAAGCATCGTACGGCCTCGCTTTCAAGTAGGCGATAAAATTGTCGAACAGTCTCTGCTTGACTCCATTCCAAAAAAACACTGAATCCTCAAACTGACTTTTCGCAAAGTAATCGTTAACGATTGTTACCGCGTCGTATCCATTCCCATAGCCATCCCTGGCCTCGATGTATGGCACACCACTTACAGCGAAGACGATGTTCGGCCCAATTTGAGCTAACTTTGTAGAATCGTCTCGATAGTCATTGGGACCGTGCGTGAGTCGTTTATCAGCACAAAGCAAGGTCCCGTCCCGCGTCGTGACGAAAACGATAAGGGTGCCTTTTCCAACTGACGGGAGCGTTGGTGCAGCCATTAACCTTGGTACAGCTAATAAGAATAGACCGACCAAGGCTAGAATTCGACAGTACTTAATAATCAGGGCTCCGTCGTAGCGGCAAGTAATTGACTACTGAATGTATTGATATAGAAGGGAAAAATCTATTATTCAACATTCTCCATCTTGGCTCTGACGGCTCTAGAGACATTCTAGAGCGATTGACGAGTTGGAGAGATGAGAAAGACGAGGGTAACTAATTGAAAAAAATGCCTGGGCGCGATTCGAGCGCACGGCCGAAGGATTAGGAATCCTGGTCTCATTTCTGTCGTTTCGTTCAGAGCCCCGTGCAGAAGATCCACAATCCTCGTGTCGTTGGATTCGATTGCGCCATTGTATCTACTTGGCTATATGCTGGGAGGAGCAATCGAGCACAGAAGACTGGAAAGACGTCAGTAAAGTTTGGTGATGCAAAATCCCTGGGCTGCTCTGACAAAGCCCGGTGGGAACGAAGAGGCACACGAAGTACTTGGTGAGAAGAGGGGTAACTATGAAGTCGCTCAAGCTCAGAGTGCGGAAGACGATGTTCGTGTTTATAGCGGCAACGGGCGTTTTCGTCCTGCTGTTTGCGCAATGGCGGACCCACTCGCAAGCGCTCATGTCGGCAGGTGCAGAGAATTTGACCACTCCACTGGTGGGTCTGACCACCGCGCAACGGGCAGATTTCAACGCCGGACTGGCCGAGTTCCAGGCCGTGGAGACCATCGCAGAGGGCTTGGGGCCGGTGTTCAACGGAAAGAGTTGCGCCGAATGTCATGCTGTACCGAGCGTGGGGGGGTCGGAGCCCAATCTGGGCGTGGCGCGTGAGACGCGCATCGGCAGGCTGTTCAACGGGGTCTTCGACCCGCTGGACGGCTCGGCGAATCTTTACGATACGGCCAATCCGGCCACTGTACTAGAGTTTGAAAGAGGTTCTCCGAGTCGCGGCAAGTGCGCTGGGATTGACTGTTCGGTCTTGGGAGGTACGAGCCGCGGACGATATCGACAGGGTATTCGCTGCGCTGAACAAGCAGCGCCCGGATGGACTCTAGTAGCAGGTGCGGGCCCACAAATACGTGCTAACCAAAAACGGATTGTAGGCTTTGCGTTAAAGAGCCGGTTACCGTCGATGTACCAGAGCAGAGAAGCTGTAGATGCCGGCGGGCTCATGTCCTACGGGGCGGACCAAGCGGAGAGCTACCGTCGCGCCGCCACCTACGTGGACAAAATTCTGAAAGGTGCAAAGCCCGCCGATCTACCGGTAGAGCAGCCGACGAAGTTCGAGCTGGTAATTAATCTCAAAACGGCGAAAGCACTCAACCTCACGATTCCGCAGTCGGTGCTTTACCAGGCGGACAAGGTGATCAAGTGAAACCCAGGCACAGCGCACGAGGCGCCATGTAAATAGAACATAAATAGAAGGAGAAAAATCCATGAAAAAAGGAACTTTCACATTATTCATCTTGGCCACACTTCTTCTTGCTCCGGTCTATTTGGCCCACGCGCAGAAACAAGCGACGACTCCACGGATTGGTGTTTTACTACTCGGTGCGCCTCCCAACGCCAACCTCGATGCATTCATTCAGGGGCTTCGGGAACTCGGCAACATTGAGGGGAAGAACATTCTTATTGAGTACCGCTTTGCGGAGGGAAAGGCAGATCGTCTTCCTGAGCTCGCAATGGAACTGGTCCGACTGAAGGTCGACGCGATCTTTACCGCGGGTACGCCAGCTATTTTCGCTCTTAAGCAAGCGACTAAAACAATCCCCATCGTTTTCTTCAGCGCTAGCGATCCGATTGGAACCGGTGTTTTCGCTAGTCTCGCCCACCCGGGCGGTAACATCACTGGCATTTCCGCCCTAGCCTCGGACCTATGGCCCAAGCGGCTAGAGCTGCTTAAGGAAATCTTTCCCAAGCTCTCAAGGGTGGCCATGGTTTGGAATAAGGGCAATGCCGGCATGAACCTCGAAGCGAAAGCGACCCAAGAGGTGGCAGGACCCTTGGGCGTAACGTTGCAAGATCGAGGAGTGATAGACGCTAATGAGCTCGATGTGGTTTTTGCAGTGATGACTAAAGATCGACCAGACGGGTTCCTCGCGTTAATGGATCCAGTCCTCAATTCTTACCGCAAGCGTATTCGAGATTTTTTAGCAGAAAATCGGTTGCCGGCGATGTT
>WNGC01001170.1_pt1 | contig 15900 bp, 10 predicted proteins | sample 5400051 | NCBI WGS metagenome assembly WNGC01 (sample SAMN13153368, study PRJNA577476) | soil metagenome | isolation source: 20 cm soil or saprolite under grassland replicate 2 | place: USA:California | collected 2016-06-15
GTGGGCGGGGCGGTGCTAATAATGGCGTTGCTGGGCATTGCAGCGTCGGCCATTCCAGCCATGCGAGCGCTGGCCGTCGATCCCTCCAAACTTTTACGGGAAGAGTGAAACAGGTGAATGCGCTTCACATTAATGGCTAACGAGAAAAGCAGGCAATTTATTCGTGCTTTTTCGTGCTGGCGAGCCTGATTCCCAAATCGCGCAACTGTCTAGCATCAACATCTGCGGGTGAACTCGACATCATATCCATGCCACGATTGTTCTTTGGGAAGGCTATCACGTCGCGAATGCCTTGTTCGCCGTCGATGAGCATGACGAGGCGATCAAAGCCGAACGCGATTCCCCCGTGAGGTGGGGCGCCAAGATGCAGCGCGCGCAGCAAATGACCAAACTGCGCTTGCCGATTTTCCGGGCTGATGCCGAGCGCCTCGAACATTTTGTCCTGCAACTCCGGTTCGTAAATTCGCATACTGCCGCCGCCGATCTCGACACCATTCAAAACGACGTCGTACGCTTCGGCGCGAACCTCTGGAAACTTCTTTTCCTCAAACAACGGCATGTCCTCCGCTTTTGGCCGTGTAAAGGGATGATGCACGGCGTTCCATTTGTTTTCTTCCGGGCTCCATTCGAACAGGGGAAAATCTGTGACCCAGAGGAAATCCCAGATTTCGCCAACAGGCGTAAGTTTTTGCATCTCCGCAATGCGCAACCGCAATCGTCCAAGCGCTTCACAAGCGATTTCCCATTTGTCCGCGGCGAAAAAAACGCAGTCGCCTTCCTCGATTTTCAGTTTCGATCGTAGCGCTCCCCTTTCAGTCTCAGAAAAAAACTTCACGATGGGCGATTTCCACTCGCCGTTCTCAATCTTGATAAATGCGAGACCTTTTGCACGGTACAACTTCGCAATTTCCGTTAATTCGTCTGCCTGCCCAATGGTGATCCCGGCAAAGCCCCTCGCGTTAATTGCTTTCACCACACCGCCAGATTCCAGCGCACCGCGAAAAACTTTGAAACTGCTCTCGCGAAAAATTTCGCCAAGGTCGACGAGTTCTATCCCAAAACGGCGATCTGGTTTGTCGCTCCCATAGCGATCAACGGCTTCGCGGTAAGTGAGTCGGTCAAACGGGATCTTGATCTCGATGTCGCGCGTCGCCTTGAAGATTGCGGCGAGCATTCCTTCGGTGACCGCGAAAATGTCCTCTTGAGTGACGAACGATGCCTCGATGTCAATCTGGGTAAATTCCGGTTGGCGGTCGGCGCGCAAATCTTCGTCGCGAAAACATTTGGCGATCTGAAAATATTTTTCCACGCCTGCGACCATCAAGAGTTGTTTGTATTGCTGAGGCGCCTGCGGCAGCGCATAAAATTTCCCCGGCGTGATTCGACTTGGGACCAAGAAATCGCGCGCCCCTTCCGGGGTGCTCTTGGAAAGAATCGGAGTCTCAACCTCGACGTAACCCTGAGTGTCAAGATAATCGCGCGTCGCCTTCGCGGCGATGTGTCGCAGCCGCAGATTGCGCGCCAACCGAGCACGGCGCAAGTCATAGTATCGATGGGTCATTCGCAAATCTTCGTTGTGCGGTTCGGCATCGATTGGGAATGGCAGATCGTCTGCCCGATTCAGAATCTTCAGTTCGCTCGGAATGATTTCGATATCGCCGGTAGCTAGATTTGGATTTTCCGTGCCTGGCAGCCGGGCTGCGACCTTACCCGAAACCTGAATCACATCTTCGCTGCGCAGTGTATGCGCCTGCTTCGCAAGCTCCACATTTTCCTCAGGGCGAAACACGATCTGCGTCAGTCCTTTGCGATCACGGAGATCAATGAAAATTACCCCACCGTGATCGCGGGTGACGTTTACCCAGCCGGCCAGCCCGACTTCTTTACCGATGTCGCTCTTGCGAAGTGAATTGCAGTCGTGCGTGCGATACATGGATAACACAGAAAGCATGGCATTCTGAACGGAGCGAAGAATTTCTCGAATTTGTGTGACGGCAAGTAATTGGAGAGGTCCTTCGCTTCGCTCAGGATGACCGCGAGAAAACACGCCCAATGTGGGATTGCAACTCGCGATTGTCGATAAGCAATTCCTCCCGCGAGGCTAGCGTTTTTATTTTCAGCTGTGGCCACTCGTCTCCGAACAACACTGCAACGCGCGCTCCAAGTTGCTCTGCGGTTTGAAATTGTTTACCGACCTTCTCACTTGTGAGCGGATAGTCGACGCGATAGCCGCGGTCGCGAAATTGTTGGATTTGCGCCAGAGCATCGCCGCGGCGTTCTTCCTTTGCGATCACAACGTAGATGTCAATCTTTCGGTCGTTCGCGACTGCATTCTCCAGTTTGTCACGCGCATGAGCTGTTTCATTGATTAGCTCACCGAGTACAACGTCTCCCATGGCAAAACCGAGGGCCGGCATGGAGACTGCGTCGTCACTTAGTTGTGCGATTAGGTTGTTGTAACGGCCTCCACCCGCTATGGCGCGAAATTTGTCCGCGCGGTCGAACACCTCGAAGACGATGCCGGTGTAATAGGCCAAGCCGCGCACGATGCCTACATCGATCGCCACATAATCGGCAAGTCCCCGCTCGCGGAGACCATCAACAAGCTGGTCAAGCTTCTGGCTCTTCCCGCCCTTCTTTAGAATTGAAAAGATTGGATCCGCGAGTTTGCCAAGTTTTTCCGCTGTTTTCTCGCGCGGTTCGCGCCCGGATTTATCGATTGCCTGTAATAATTCATCCCACTGATCCGGCGAGACGTTTTTTTCGCGCAAAAAATCGATCCAGAAATCACGGTCGCTAATTCGCACGACAATATCTTTTTCGGTGAACTCGAAGCCGCGCAGGATATCGATGCAGAGCGCCACCAGTTCGATGTCAGCGGCAAGATTCGCCTCTCCGATAATGTCGCAATTGAGTTGAAAATGTTCGCGTAACCTTCCGCGCTGTTGTTTTTCGTACCGGAAAAACTGGCCGATGGAGAACCATTTGAGCGGCTTCTTGAATTCGCGTTCGTGGGCGGCGACAACGCGAGCAAGCGAGGGTGTAAGCTCGGGCCGCATCGCCACTTCACGTTCGCCCTTGTCGGCAAAATTGAAAAGTTGATCAACGATTTCTGCGCCGCTCTTTTTCTTGTAGAGCTCGGTCGGTTCGAGGACCGGGCCGTCCCATTCTACAAAGCCGTAGCGCCGGGCGACTTCGCGCCAGCACGCAAAGATGTAATTGCGCACGGCGCAGCGGTCGGGCAAGAAATCGCGAAATCCTGGTAAAGCCTGCATAGACGCCGCGTTACATTGACCTGATACGAGAAAAGGCATTACGCCCGTGTATGCGACCAAACCAAGGCGGTTTTACGATATCGAGGCATAGCTGAAAAAACTCCGGCGCTAAGGGGCCGGAGATATACACGATGGACAACATCCACTCAATCAAAGCAGAGGGACAAATATGAAACAAACGAGATTAGTAAAAATATTGGCGGTAGGATTTGCTTGCGCTGGGGCGTTAGGAATAGCGCTGGCACAGACCACGACTACTACGACCACGACCGATCCTGTAACGGGCACGACGACAACTCAGCAGACAACCACGAGCGCCGCTGGAACGATCATGGCATACACGCCGGATTCTGATTACATCACGTTCCGGACAGCGCCAACTGCAGCGCCCGTGCGCTATTATTACACCAGAGACACGACCATCTTGGATCCGGAAGGCCGCACGGTGACCTGGTCAGCGATACGGCCAGACACACCGGCGACCGTGTACTATACCAACCTGGGTGATCGAGTCGTAGTGCGCAAAATCGTGTTGAGTCGACCTGCTCCGATTTACAAGCACGAGGAGACCACTACCACCACCACGACTAGAGAACCGTAAGCGGAATGGTCATTCTGGAAAAATCAAAAGCGCCCGCGAGAAATTACGCGGGCGCTTTTCTATAGGCCCATTCCTGATTGCCACGCCAAGTGCGGCGATAGCGATTTTCAGATCTCCGCTTCTCGCGTAGATTCATAGTCGGATGGCTGTGTCTACAAAAGAGAAGCCGGATTTGCAGAAAAGGGTGCACGAAGTGCCGCACAAGCCGGGGGTGTACCTGATGCGCGACCGGTTTAATCGTGTGATTTACGTAGGCAAAGCGCGGGACCTACGAAAACGCGTGGGCTCATATTTTCTGCCCTCCAAGCTAGCGCAGGCCGATTTAAAAACGCGCGCCATGCTCGACGCGACGTGGGATTTTGAGACGCACACAGTTCGCAGCGAAGCGGAATCCGTTTTGCTTGAAGGCAAACTCATCAAGGAATACCGCCCACGCTACAACGTTTCCTTCCGCGACGATAAGCGCTTCCTCATGGTCAGGGTTGATCTCTCGGAGGAGTGGCCGCGTTTTCGGCTCGCCCGGTTTAAAAAAGACGATGGCAGCCGGTATTTCGGTCCGTATGCGCATGCCGGGGCGTTGCGACAGACGTTGAATTTCATGCGTAAGAAATTTGGCGTGCTCACGTTTGGGCGAGGGTCCCCTACAGAGCGCGAGTTGAAATCAGCGACTTATCAGGTGCCGGTAAGGTTAAGCGAAATTCGCGCTGAGCAATACCGCGAGCGCGTCCTTCAGGCGTGTGAATTTTTGGAAGGAAAATCGCGGGAAATGATTGCCACATTGGAAGAGGAAATGCGCAAAGCGGCGAAGAAAATGGATTTCGAGAAAGCTGCCGAGTTACGCAACATGATTGATGACTTGCGCAGCACGACCAGGCCGATGCGTCGATTTACCCGTGGTAGTTTGCCGAGCTCGATCGATCCAATAGCGGACGTGCGCGCCTTGGCTGATGCGCTACGGCTGCCACAGGTGCCGCGCGTGATGGAATGTTTCGATATCTCAAATATTTCCACGACGCATGTTGTCGCGTCGATGGTTTGTTTTCGGGACGGCGTGCCGGACAAAGACAATTACCGCCGTTATCGGGTGCGAACGGTCGACGGTCAGGACGATTTCGCGAGCATGGCCGAGGTCGTCCGGCGCAGGTATTCGCGCGTTCTGCTGGAGGCACGCGATGCAAACTCCGATGTAGCGGAGTTTTCGCAGGAGAATGCCGCGGACGCGCTGACGCGAATTTCCCGTCATCCCGAGCGAACCGAAGCGAAGTCGAGGGACCCCATGGCGAAATCGCAGGATAATGCAACGGGATTCCTCGACTCCGCTCGGAATGACGCGAACTTCGTTGCCGTCCGATTACCAGATCTGATTATCGTCGACGGCGGAAAAGGCCAACTCTCCGCCGCGTGCCGTGAATTGCAGCGATTAGGTTTACACGATCTTCCCATCATCGGCCTGGCCAAGGAAAGGGAAGAGATTTACCGGCCGGGACGCGCGCTACCGCTGCAACTTCCGATGGACTCCGGCGCCTTGCGATTGCTCCAACGCATTCGCGACGAGGCGCATCGCTTCGCCAACGCGTATCATCAATTGCTCATGAAAAAACGAGTCGGCGAAAGCATTCTTGATGATTGCCCTGGTGTGAGTCAGAACCGCAAGAATTTGCTGCTGCGAAAATTTGGCTCGGTGAATCGCCTGCGTAAGGCAACCGTGGACGAAATCGCCTCGGCCGAGGGCATCGGCCGAAAGTTGGCCGAAGAAGTGCATCAATTTCTGCAAAAGCATTGATTTATCCATAGATGTCGCAGATTCACTTTTTCGAATGACATTACTTCGGGGAACTTTGGGCGGTTTGTGGCTCGCGTTCTTGATCCAGGCAACTTCGAACGGATTGTTTGCCCAGGCGCTTGCGCCATCGGCGGTGTCCAGCCCGACTCCGAGCGCAACTCAGACAACTGACGAAGAAACGATCGCCCCCACGTTCGAGACGCAAAAACTTGCACGCACATACATCCTCGATGTTCCGGCGCCCCGTGGCCAGATCACGGACCGCAACGGCGAACCGCTCGCCCAAAATAAGCTCAGCTACAATCTGGCCATCAACTTTCCTACGCCACTTGATTTTTCCGATACACAGGCGCTCAGCTTCGCGAGGGAAAAGATCGACAGGACCGCCAGGCTAATTGGTCGCAAAATCAAGATTTCCGACGATGCGATTCTTCGCCATTACCACAACAGGGGAATCATGCCGATGGAGATCGTGCAGAATCTTAGCGAGTTGGAGTACGAACAGATTAAAAATAATCCGCCACCCGGAGTAATCGTGCGCCCGATCTATGTGCGCGTTTATCCAAACGGAAAAGTGGCCGGTCAAATTATCGGTTACACTGGCAAGACCGGCCGAAATCCCGATGGCATCGTTGATAATCACGAAACGCTCTGGCCTGAAACCGAGGGACGCGAGGGACTCGAGCAAACGTTCAACGAAATGCTCACAGGCAAGCACGGTGAATACAAACTCACCTTTGATAAAGATGGTCGGAAGACTTCCGAGAAACTCATCACTCCACCGGATCCCGGGTACAACGTAGTTACCACGCTTGACCTGCGTCTTCAGCAACTTGCTGAAAAGGCACTGGAAGCAAGAGCAAAACGCGGCGCGATTGTGATTATCGATCCAAACAACGGTGACATTCTCGCATTAGCTTCCTGGCCGACCTACGATCCAAATCTGTTTGTCCCATCAATCTCAGCCGAGCAGCTCAAGGCGTTGCAAGACGACAAGGACATTCCGCTTTTGCCGCGAGCGTACCGTTCGTCTTATCCGCCGGGATCTACCTTTAAGATTGCCGTGGGAATTGCCGCGCTTGAAAGCGGGGCTGTCCATCCAGACGACCGCTTCGACTGCGTCCCGGCAATTCAGATTGGCAACGTCACGTTCCATAATTGGAAAAAGGGCAATCGCGGCGCGTTGAACTTTGTCCAGGCGCTCACAGAATCGTGCGACACATGGTTTTATCAGGTTGGAATCAAAACCGGCGCGCAACCGATCATCGATTGGGCGTTACAGCTAGGTTTCGGCGCGAAGTGCGGCATTCCAGTGCGCGGTGAAGCGGAAGGCCGGGTTCCAAATGATGAATACATGAAGGCAACGCACGGTCGCAGACTGCTTAACGGCGACATCGCGAACATGTCGATCGGCCAGGGTGACACGCAGGTCACCCCGTTGCAAATGGCCCAGGCTATGGCCATCGTGGCAAACGGCGGGACGCTGTACCAAACACGACTGGTCCAACAGGTGCAGACGTTCGATAACCAATTAGTGACCGCCTATCAAGTGCGAGCGAAGCGAACGCTAAACCTGTCATCCGAGACACTCGACGAATTGCATACGGGAATGATTGACGTTGTGAACGGCGGGGGCGGCACCGCGCACCAAGCCAGCCTCGATAATGCCGAGGTGGCCGGTAAAACTGGCACCGCACAGTGGGGACCCAAGAACAAGGAGCGCACGGCAGCGTGGTTTGCCGGATTCTTGCCGGCTGATCAACCGCGATATGCGTTTGCAGCTGTTTACGAGGGCGACGTCGGTAGCAAAGTCCATGGCGGCTCCGCGGCCGCCCCAATGATCGCCGATGTTTTCAAAGAAATTTACAAGGGTGAAAAGGTGGTCAGCCACGAGCAGCGCCGCGCTCGCGAACAACGAGAAATTCGCCGAGCCGAACCGGTAGAGGAAGAAGACGAGTCAGATTAGCTGTAGCGGCGGTCTGCGACCGCCGACGTCAATCCGGCGCTCATAGAGCGCCGCTACAGTTATGAATCTGCCGTTTCTTTTGGCAGCTCCATTGAAACTCGCTCGCTTCCCATCTCGCTCGCCGCTACCCCATCGCGGCTGGTGCCAGTCCGGCTCGGACCCTTCTATGTCGCTGCTCCCACCAGCTCCATTGTGCCTTTAAACTTTGGGGGCGCTTCTTCGATACCAAAATTCTTAGCGTAGAGTTTTTCAATCTTCGCGATATCGTCGGCGGTCAGTGGCGGGCAATCCGGCGCCTTTGCAAATTCAACGAGCTGTTCTTCGTTGTAAATGTTCGGCAGCGTCGAAGCCACGCGATCATCGGCCAGCAGCCATTGCAATGCTGCTTGGCCGAGCGTGCGGTCGGAATTTTCAAGGAACCGTAATTTCTCGACCTTTTTAACCCCATTGAGCAACCAACTGCGCGGCCGGTGACTTCGATGATCTGTGGGCGGGAAGGTCGTCTCGGCAGTGTATTTCCCCTCAAGCATTCCAGACGAATGCGTCACGCGAACAAGGAACATGGTGTCCTTACCGGCGTTGGTGGCCGCGTCGTGCATAGCCAGTCCAGGATGCTGCTCGAGCATGTTGTAAATATGCTGCAGGCTTGTGATGTCACGCTCACGAATGCAGTTCGCCCCCTCGTAAAGCCAGCCGATCGCCGGACCCAGCGCAATTCCGTAATAGCGAACTTTCCCTTCGGTTTTTAGTTTCTCCAGAGTCGTCCAGAGCGCGTCGTCATAGACTTGCTCCATCCGAATGTTGTGCAATTGGAGCAGATCGATCCGGTCCGTTTTCAGACGGTTAAGCGCAGCATCCGTTGCGCGTGTGATCGCTTCGGGCGAAAAATCCTGCGGAATTTCCCGCTGGCCGCGTCCGCGCGCCTCACCGTGATGGACAAAATCGTAGCCAACCTTCGTCGCGATCACGATTTCATCCCTCTGGTTCGGGAACGCTTTCGCAACCAACTCTTCACTCAAGCCGTTTCCATACGTGTCAGCTGCATCGAACAAAGTGATGCCGAGATTGAATGCCTTGTGCATGAGCGCGACTGCTTCCCCTTCGGTAAAATTTCCCCACCAGCCGGTGGAAATTGTCCACAAACCAAAACCGACTTCGCTCACGGTCAGGTCTGTGTTCTTGTAAGTGCGAAAACGCATGGGCGATTACCAACCCTAGAAGGCAATCGCCCAACGCTCAACTTTCAAACGACAGCTGCTTGATGCTGTTTCTCTCAAAAAGCAGGGCAAGGAGGTACGTTCGGGCAACCGGGGTCATCCACCTCGATTCGTCTGGGCGCGCCGTGCGGAACAATCTGGACTGCCACGTCTTTGGCCTCTGCAGCCGTTTCATTCACCACGTTGTGGATGTCGCCACATCCTAAATCCGTGAAACTCTCGCCAGCACTGTAGGTTTCAAACGTGCAATCATCGTGGTACACCGTGAGCGTTCCCTCGATCACTGTGACCAGACTAGGACCGGGATGCGAGTGCCAGCCACTTTGCGCTCCGGGCGTGAATGTGAGTTGATTGACATAAACGTCCGAATCGCCTTTCACCCTGGTGATGAGATGCCAAGCTCGACCCTGTATACACATCAAGTTGAGCAAGCCGGACGGGAAGTAGCCTGCCGCAATAGGGTCTAACAGGTTAGTCGTTGTAACTCCGCACCCAGGGTTTGCGACCGCAGGCATAGGCGTAAACGAGCCGGCGATCAGCACGGGTGCGATGAGCAGCGACAGGATGCGTGTTTTGTTGAAGTAACTTGGTGGGTTCATTGTTTTTTTCCTTTCTTTTTAGTGTTGAGATTTCTCTTCCATTGCGACACAACGCAAAAGAGCGATCAAAGTGCTCATCCAAATCGGGAATTTTTCGGAGATGCTTTCGGCGTGCAGAAGCTTTTCGGGGCGGTAGGATATGATTTTCAACTCTGCATTTTGTGAGACGCTCGGCAGCGTTCACTGTCGCTTAAACAGCGCGAATTGGTCTCGCACTTTCTGAAGACGAAAGTCGCCACGCTCGGAAAGCGTGGCGACTTGAACTGCTTCAGCCTCTTATAGGTATGTAATGGGTGGACAATTACCTGGAGTCAGCTCCTTGGACCGGTTGGAAGTAGTGCTCGTGCACGTACCGACCAACGTCCCGCCCGAGGTGCGCACCTTCCTCGCAAGAGTTGCGAAAATGGAAGCCGGCCAGAGTGCGCGCCAGTTCGACGTCCCTGACCGCGTCGCGAAAGCTACGGTACTCGCGCGTTGGCGTCGCCCCCGGCACCCGGCTATCGAGAGTGAAGGCGATCCTATCGGTTCCAAAGAACGCGGCCAGCGCCGTCGCCACTGCGGAGCTGTGGAAGGCGTGCGCCGCCGGGTACTCCGGGTGGTTCGGCGTCGTGCGCAGGGGCGCCCAAGTCGGGTCGGGGTCAGTCGCCGGATTACCGTCCTCATCCGCCCGTTGGATGGCCCTGTACGGACGCCAGGACAAATAGTGGTACTTGGCTTCAAAACCAGCGATCATGGCGTCGCCCCCGGACACGTGCGCCATCGCCAGCATCCGCGCCGTCTGCACCAGGTCGAGCCCGCGATGGACAGCGAGGTTGAGCATGCCGTCATTCCATTGCCGAAGGTCATGATCGGTCCAGAACAGTGCCTGCATCGTTTGCGCGGGCGTTCTCTTTGTGCTGTCGAATCGACCCAGCTCCTTAACTTGGTTGAAGTCCTCGGCGTACTCCTCGCTGGTGAGCGGATTGGGTCCGTCGGGACGGAACTGTGATGCTGTCTCGAGCGCGAGCGGCGTGACTCCCGGCAGTGCAAAACTCACGATTGGGGGCGGAGGATTGCCGGGGTTAGGCTCCCATACGCCTGGGAGCGGCGGCGGCGGAATGAATATTGGAGTCGCGCAGCGGCCGTCGTTTTGGCGCAGCGTAACAATTGCCTGCGCTACGCGTTCACCAATCATGATGCCGTTCGTCTTTGCTTCGCCGTCGGGGATCGCACTCATGTAAGCGTCATAGATTCCGGTGAGTGTGTTAGCCTCAGTGCCGTCAAGGCCACACGGCAGGCCCACAAGTGTGTGGTGCGCCGCGGTGGCGATAGCCGCTGCGGCCGAGGTGTTCGGCGGGACATTGATCGGCGGATCGTATTGCGCGTAGAACTCATAGCCGCCCTCGAGCGCAACTGCTGCGTCGTAAATCGCCACGTGGGCGATTCCCATGTAAACGGCTGCATCAGATGGGCCCCTGCGCCCGTAGTTCTCCGGGCCGGCGCTTGGCGGAATGATTGCCTTCCGCGCCTCGGTACTCCAGCGGATCACTGGGTCCGGCGACACATCGATCGCGTACGCGCGCGCACTTAAGAGTACCAGCGCGATGAGAAGTGGCAGAATTGATGTTTTTTTGAAGTGAGTCAGTGGATTCATTTTTGTTCCTTTCTTTTGGGTTTTGTGGTTTGCCTTTCATTGCGATAAAACGAAAAAGAGCGATCAAAGTGATCATCTGAATTGAGATTTTCTGACACGATTTCGCGTGCAGAGATTTCTCGGACTGATAGGCTGTGAAAACCGGTTATGGATGCGCCCTCGGTTTCCCAGCAAAGGGTGACCGAGCTCCTGGCGCGGTGGAGTCAGGGCGATGATGCTGCCCTGGCGGAATTGACTCCGCTGGTCTATCAGGAACTGCGACGTATCGCCCATCATCACATGGGTGGACAACGTCCCGATCACACACTGCAAACCACAGCGCTGATTAACGAGGTCTATCTGCGACTGGCCGATCAAACCAATTCTCGCTGGCAGAACCGCGCCCATTTCTTCGCTGTGGCCGCCCGGGCGATGCGCCAGATCCTGGTTAGCTACGCCAGGAATCAGCAGGCCCAGAAGCGCGGACGCGGAGCGGTCAGGATAGAATTAGACGAAGCAGCCCTTATCTCCCCGGAGGAATCAAAGGAAGTTGTCGATCTTCACGAGGCGCTGGAACGACTGACCACACTCGACTCGAGAAAAGCTCAAGTAGTCGAGCTGAAGTATTTCGGTGGACTCACCTACGACGAGATCGCGGAGGTGCTCAAGGTTTCACACGTGACGGTGAGACGTGACTGGGAATTTGCCAAGGTATGGCTGTATACGGAATTGCATAGCGCCGGCTAATAGAAATGACGAAGCATGAATGACGAGATCTGAATCAAAGAGAAATGACCACGGCGATGCGTTAATAACGTTATATCGTTACAAGGGAATCTTTCTGTAACTTTTTAACTTTCTTTAACGTTTAATGTAGACGAAGCGATATGACGCCAGCGCGGTTCCAAACGATTGAGGGAATCTTTCGCGCAGCGCTGGATCAAGAGCCCGACCAGATTGACGCGTTCCTGGAAAAGGCCTGCGAAGGCGACGAGGTTTTGCGTCGTAAAGTTGAAGCGCTCCTGGCTTCACGTCAGCAAGCTCGCAGCTTCATTGAAACATCAGCTGTTGATCTCGCGGCGAGGGTTATTCAGAATAGGCAAACTGATTCGCTGGTTGGCCAGACGATCGGCCACTACAAAATTTCTGAACGGATCGGCAGCGGTGGGATGGGCGAAGTCTACCTGGCCACCGACATTGCGGCGGGCCGTCAGGCTGCGATTAAAATCCTGCCAACGCGTTTTGCGGGTGACGTCGAGCGTCTGAAGCGGTTTAAGCAAGAAGCGCGCGCCATCGTGGCACTCAATCATCCAAATATCCTGACAGTTTACGAGATCGGGGAGGATCACTCGACTCAGTACATTGCCAGTGAACTGATCGAAGGTGAGACCCTGCGTCAGCGTCTGATGCGCGGGCGAATGCCGTTGAGTGAAGCTATTGACGTCGCAATCCAGGTGGCGAGTGCCCTCGCCGCTGCAAACGAAAGAGGGATTGTCCATCGCGATATCAAGCCGGAGAACATCATGCTCCGGCCGGATGGATACGTGAAAGTGCTCGACTTTGGGATTGCAAAACTTGCCGGACAGGAGGTGCCGGTGACGTTACCGAGAGACGAAGCGTTGTTGATGGCTGAGACCAATCTGGGTTCGATCCTGGGAACTGTTCGTTACATGTCACCTGAGCAAGCGTCCGGCGTGCCGGTTGATAAAAGCACTGATATCTGGAGTCTGGGCGTGGTCCTTTATGAAATGGTAACGGGGTATGCGCCATTCACAGGCGACACACCGCAGGAGGCGATGTCTGCGATTCTAGAGAAAGAGCCTCCGCGTCTCACGAGTTACATCGCACCCGCTCCCGCTGAGCTTCAGCAGATTATCAGCAAAACGCTGCACAAAGATCGCGCGCAACGATATCGCAACGCACATGACCTGCTTCAGGCGCTCAAAGATTTCCGTCACAAATTGGAAGTTGAAGCTGACTTGGCGCGCGCCACTGCTGCGCCTTTATGGCTACGCTGGACACGATCGCCCGCTGCCCTGACGCTGGGAGTGTTAGTAGCTGCTTTGGCGGTGGCGCTTCCATTCTACCGGCATCGGACCCTGGCGACGAGCTCACCGCCCGAGAAAAGCATCGCCGTGCTGCCATTCCTCGATCTTAGCGAGACAAAAGACCAAGAGTATTTCTGCGACGGCATCAGCGAGGAAATCCTCGGAGCCCTGGCTAAGGTCGAGGGGCTGCGTGTCGTTAGCCGTACTTCGTCATTTTCATTTAAAGGAAAGAGAGCGAACGCGAGGGAAATCGGGGAAAAGCTAAACGTCGCAAACGTGCTTGAAGGAAGTTTGCGACGCGAGGGTAACCGCGTTCGCGTTACCGCCGAATTGATTAACACGCGCAGCGGTTTCCACCTTTGGACGGAAACTTACGACCGCCAAGTGGAGGGCGTGTTTGCGCTAGAGGATGAAATCACTCGCGCAATTGTTGATTCGCTCAAGATCAAGCTAGCCGTTTCGCTTCCAGCCCAGCAACAACGTAACACCGAGGTATACGATCTTTATCTCCAGGGCCTTTATTTCTCAAACAAGGGGAGCGAGGAGGATTTGCGAAGGGCGCTCAGTTTTTTTCAGCGCGCGGTCGAGAAAGATCCGACATTTGCGCGTGCCTGGACCGGGATCGCAAAAGTTTGGTATTTTTTGGCCGCCGTTTACGTAAAACCACTCGATGCGTACCCAGCGTCAAAGGAGGCCGCGTTAAAAGCAATCGCGCTCGACGAGAAGGATGCTGAGGCGCATTGCTATCTTAGCGAAGCGAAGCGTGTCCTCGATTGGGATTTGGCCGGCGCGGATGCAGAGTTGAAACGGGCGCTCGAACTCGATCCCAACTCAGCGCCCGCTCACTTCTTCTCAGCGTTGCTCCCGCTGTTCCGCGGCGAGCTAAAGGAAGGTCTTCGACTTGTCTTGGAAGCCGAGAAATTAGACCCGGTGTCGCCCATCATCAGCTACGTTGCCACTGCTGCCTACCTCGCCAACGACCAGGTCGACGATGCAATTAGTGAGGGTCAGCGGACGTTGCAGCTCGATCCAAATTACTTTTATCTGGATTCGGATCTTGCAGCTGCTTATCGCGAGAAAGGGAACTTCGCCGAAGCGATCGCGCTCTACACCAAAGCCCAGGAGGCGACCCGTCTCCCGAGTAGCGGCCTCGCCATCACCTACGCGCGAATGGGCCGCGAGACGGAGGCGCAAAATATTCTCGCTCAGCTCCTGCAAGCCAGGGAAAAGCGATATGTCTCGGCGCCTGTGATCGCCGCAGTTTACGTCGCGTTTGGCAACAAGGAAGAAGCTTTCCGCTGGCTCGAACGCGCATTTGCGGAGCACTCGGGAATACTACAGTGGATCGCGTTTCTTCCCGAATTTCGTCCGCTCCATTCCGATGCACGTTTTCCTCATCTTCTGCGGCGAATCGGCGTTTCGCAGAACCCAATTTTGGCGATCACCGAAACAACTCTGTCAGAGATTACCGATCCGAACGCCCTGAGTCACCTGACCCTGAAGGTTGGTGTAAAGCCACGACCAGGAACGCAAAAGGGACACGCAAGGATTATCGTCTCCTTCTACGACCGGACGAAAGATAACAAAATGAAGCCGACAGACGCGCCGACAAGTTATAGTTGGCTTAACGCTTCCGAGGACTGGACGGATGCAACTCCGAAATTCCTGGTAGCGACTTACCTGCGCCCAAAGACCCAATCACGTTCAGCTGACGGACGCGAGTATGGGGGATTCATTGTTCGAGTGTATTTTGACGGCCAGTTACAGGATGCGCGAGCGATGCCGCCGGAATTACTAACGCTGTTTCCGGCTCCAGATTAGCTCGCGCCTTCACCCAGTAGTGCCCGATAAGTTTGTTATGCTGCAGCCGCGGTCTCGACTGTCACTCGAATCGCAATCGACAGGGTGATGCTTTCCCTTCGATCCCGCGCCGGGCAGAAGGCGAGGATCGGTCCAAATGAATCTTGTTGTTTATCGGGAAGTTTGCTAAGACGACGCAGGTCTAACGAAAGGAGCTTGTCATCAAGCGACCATTCATCTGTTGTGCCGAATGGGGCGTAGTCGGGACTCCTTTGCTCTTGGCCTCAATCGCATTTGGCCAGGAGACTGTATCCACATCTCGGGAGGCTGACCAACGTGTCGCCATAGTAGCGGAGGTCATTGTCACTGGCTCGAACATTCCCACAGCTGAAGAAGTCGGTCCCAACCCAGTCGATACGTATCGTCCGGCAGACATCGAAAAACTGGGCATCCGCAATGCAACGGATCTGACAACTTTCCTGCCGCAAGAAGCAGGCGGCACCGTCAACTTGAACATTGGCAATGGCGGGGACGGTACTGTCCAGTTCAACGTGCGCGGCTTGCTGGCCAAAGAAACCCTCGTGCTAGTTGACGGAAAACGTGTCGCCTTTGGTTCATTGAACGGCGTCGGGTTCGGCAGCGGTGTGGACATTAACCTCCTTCCTTTTCCGATGATTGATCACATCGACATCTTGAAGGATGGCGCTTCGGCAGTGTATGGCTCCGATGCCGTCGCCGGCGTAGTCAACTTCTTTTTGATCCACAAATTCCGTGGTCTGGAGATCGGGGGGAGTTACGGGAATACAAACCTGGGAGCCTCCAACGATATGGGTGAGTGGGAGGCATGGATCAAAGCCGGGACGGGAGATGACAAGACCAATATCGTTGTCATCGCCGATTTCTGGCAGCGTACCGGCGGTCTTTTCAGCCGCGACCGCGATCTGTCCAGTAACGCGTTTCAAACCCCCTGGGGTGGGGTCGATGCTCGCAACGGAGATG
>WNGC01001172.1_pt1 | contig 15897 bp, 15 predicted proteins | sample 5400051 | NCBI WGS metagenome assembly WNGC01 (sample SAMN13153368, study PRJNA577476) | soil metagenome | isolation source: 20 cm soil or saprolite under grassland replicate 2 | place: USA:California | collected 2016-06-15
GTGGCCGCCCAGGTACTGGGATCCTTTCCAATAAAGTATGACCTGGTACATTCCGGTACGCTAGACGCCTAGGGCTGCCAGACCTTCCCCAATGCCAATATAGTTGGCCGCGCTGCCCTCATATATGCCAGGCTTGCCGTAAGGCGAACCGGCGTTTTACCGTCGCCCGACGACAGTAAAAAGCGTGTACGGTCTCCCGCGGTGATGCTGTTGGTGTCGCAAAATGTCTGAAGTGGCGAATCCCATTACGGCCAGAAATTGAGCGAAAAATTCTGTGCTGAAATGCCACCAGGTATGCCAGAGGAAATTCTGCGGAGTGGGCGCGAGACGGCAGACAGGCGCTCCTTCCAAATCCGGATGGAACATATCAACGATGACGACCGATCTCGCCATCTTTCCGCATTGCTCAACGATCCGGAGCGGATCACGACAGTGTAGCAGCACAGAGCCCATCACTGCGATTTCGAATTGGCCGAGCGCAGCCGGCAAATTGTAAACATCGCCATAATACACCTTGGCTTTGGAATCTAGAGCCGCATGACTGAACCAATAGGAGTTCTTGAGCTGTTGCATCACGATTCGACGCGGGCCAAAAACCTCTTCCAACCTCGCCGCAGGATACGGAACGAAATCCCAGCCGTGCTCAGCTGTAACTTCGACCGAGACCACATCGGCACCGCGCTTCTCCATCTCAAAGGTGAGGAAACCGCTGGCGGGACCAATTTCCAAAACGCGTTGACCGGCAAAATCGACTTTGCCGAGATAATCATCTACCCCGGCTCGCAGATCCCAATCCCGTCCCTCTATGACTCCATGGCCGGGAAGTTCCATGGTGTGGTAAAAGTAACAGTCGTTGACGTCTTCCACTTTGAGTGGCGTCGCAAAAATCTTCTCGTCGCTCACGGATGATCTATCGGCTAATGCTTTTGGATCGCTCTTTCGAGTGCTGCATTCCAAGTGAGAGGCGTGTTTTCGAACCAACTCGAATCAAACTTTGGCTCGGCAAAAAGCGCCCACGTCTGCCGGGGATGTTTCCAATCCAGAATTTCGAATCGTAAATTCACATCTGCCGCCGCGCGTTCCAGTGTTGATGGTCGGTAATTCACACACTCGGGATAGACCCAACCGGCGCGTCGTGAGTCTTCATCGCTTGGTAGAAACGTCGCCACCAGCGCTCCATCTTGTGCCAGTGACTGCGAAACTGCGGACAACCAACCTTTGATCAGGTCGAGTCCGCAATGACTGAAGATCGATTGGGCCAGCGCGAAATCGAATAGCACTTTTGTCCGGCCAATGCTCCTTGGCGAGTCGGTAAAGAAAAACGTCGGGCGTTTCGTTTGCACCACTGTTTCACCGAGCTCCTGCTTGATGCCCTCCGCCACGAGCCATTCGGCAGGCTCTATGCCGAAATATTTTCCCCGGTTCAAATAGGGAATTAACAAGCGTCCGATCCGAAGCGAACCGCACCCGATATCGAGCAATGAATGGTGCTGGCGCAGACCGAGCGTGGTTAGAAGATTGAATGTCATCGCCGCGATCAAATCGTAATCCTCCGGAGGACCGACGTACGCGCGGTAATGCGGATCGCCGGGCTTCAGTCCCAGGCCAAGATTTTCCCGATCATTCGAATGCGCTGGCATGTCAGTTCACTCGTTTAAGGGTGACGGGGTCGAGACCTTTCAGCGCGTCCTCCGGTTTATCCGGGAAGCCGACCACGCCGCGCGAGCGATCGAATTGGCAAATGCGCGTCGGCTTCCGGTTACGGAAAGCAAATGCGCGAAGCTTATTGCCATCGAGCGCATCCATTGCGCCCGGAACCCGACACGCTTTTACAGCGAGAGCATGAAGATCATTCCGGATTCGGGAAGATGAATTGACGCAACTCGAGAGCTCACTGGGGTCGCGCTTGAGATTGAAGAGTTGTTCCCGGCGGCCGTTGGCCATGAAGATGTATTTCCACTCATCGGTCACGACCATGACTTTGAAATCTTGCGATCCGGGGGTTTCAACCATGCCGACCAGATACTCGCGCTGGGCGCATTCACCTCGGAGCATTTTAAGAATGTCCATGCCTTGCCGCACATCGCATGTGCCTCCGGCGTGCGTCGCAACTCCGAATAGATCGGCCAGGCTGATTAATTCGTTCCGGATAGTTCCAGCGGGCAGTGTTGTAGGCCAGCTCAGAAGGAAGGGGACGCGGCAGGCCGCCGTGAAAAAGTTTTGTTTCTGCCAGCCGTGATGGTCACCCAAAAGATCGCCGTGGTCCGAAAAAAAACAGATCAGTACGTTCTCGGAATTTTGGCGTGCTTCGATCGCATCAACGATCCGGCCGAGGCAATGATCAAGGTACGTGATCTCGGCGTAGTATCGCGCCTTCACGATTTTCGCCAGCGCCGGGTTGATCGCATCGGCCCAGATGGCGTATCGCATGTACGGAATCTCTTCATCCAGGTGGTCCTCTTCGATTTTGCCAAGAACCAACTCCGGCATTCGATCAGGATTGTACATTCGATTGAAAGGAATTGGCGGAGCCAAAGGCGGATGCGGACCCACGAATGAGACGAATCCGAAGAACGGGCGCGAATCAGATTTTGTAATCTCTTCTATCGCGCGATCGGTTAGCCACCACTCGGCACCCAGTTCGGCGGGAAGCGGACTGCGCTGTGGAAGGTAATACATTTCGCTGCGTTCTCCCATTGGTTGCTCCAGAAAATCGAATTCCGGATGCTCGCGAGCCAACCATGAACCATAGTCATCCCCTTCGCGCGCGGGCGGATGGTACGTCTCTTCACTACGCCACAGCTTTTCGTAACCCACATCTTCATCCCAGGGATAGGTATGGAATTTTCCGATTCCAAACGTGCGGTACCCAAGGCGCGACATCACTCGAGCGAGATACGGTCCGCAACGCGCTTCCATTTCTGCGGGTTGCCCCGCAACGGGGTTTGGCTTCGCATTGCTGAACACGCGCGTTGTCGGCGGTTCGCAACCGGTCCGGATTGTATAGCGCGCGGCGACGCAAACCGGACACGTGGCATAGGCATTTGAAAACGTGATTCCTCTTCGCACCAGACGGTCGAGATTAGGCGTGTAGATGTGCGAGTTACCCAGCGCAGCGATCGTATCGAACCGCTGCTGGTCTGTCATGATAAACAAGATGTCGGGCCGGGCCATATGTCATTCTGAGCGACGCGAGGAATCTCTGAACAGTCCTAAAACCGCGCCCTTCCGCAAAAGCAGAGATGTTTCTCCCGCAACTGCGGGATCAACATGACAACGCTATCAATGGGACAAATTCTAGGCTTTCGCGATCTCATTCCCGGTCAGGCGGCGAAATGCCTCGAGATATTTGGCGGACGTTTTTTCGATCACATCCTTCGGCAGGCGCGGCGGAGGCGGAGTCTTGTCCCAGTCGAGCGTCTCCAGATAATCGCGCACAAATTGCTTGTCGAAACTGGGTGGGCTCTGTCCGAGGGCGTATTGGTCCTTTGGCCAGAACCGTGAGGAATCGGGCGTGAGGCATTCGTCAATCAAGAGCAAATCACCATCAACAATGCCAAACTCGAATTTCGTATCTGCGACAATGATTCCCTTCTCCGCGGCGTGTTCACGCCCGCGCGAATAAATTTCGAGACTGAGTGCTTTCAGGCGATTAGCGAGTTCTTCACCGAGGATCTGAGCGCATCGCTTCATGTCGATGTTTTCGTCATGACCTTCTTCCGCTTTCGTCGCCGGCGTGAAGATTGGCTCGGGCAGTTGGGACGCCTGCTTCAGTCCGGATGGAAGTTTGATTCCGCAAACGCTCTGCGACTCCTGGTATTCCTTCCACCCGGACCCAGCGAGATACCCGCGCACGACGCATTCCACCGGCAGAGGCTTGGTTTTCTTAACAATCATCGAACGTCCGGCAAGCTGTTCGCGAGACGGCTGCAAATTCTTCGGGAACTCTTTGAAATCGGCCGTGACGAGGTGATTCGGAATTTCGCCAAAACGCTTGAACCAGAACGCGGAAATTTGGTTCAGCACCGCGCCTTTGTACGGAATCGGGTCCGGCAGGATCACGTCAAAGGCCGAAATGCGATCCGTGACGACGAAGAGCAGCGTCTCGCCGAGATCAAAGACTTCGCGTACCTTGCCACTCCGCAGTTTCTGAATTCCTGGTAAGTCGATAGAAGATTGAAGCTGGGTTTGCATAAGCAGCTGTGATTGGTGAGAAGTGAGGCGTGAGAGGTTACTCGGTCGACTACTTCTCACCAGTCACATCTCACCTCTCAGTACAACTATGGCTGGAATTGTTGTCAAACCGCGTGCGCGAATTTTGCACGGACACGACTGGGTTTTTTCCAGCGAAGTCCTGAAGGTCTTTGGAAATCCTGGGGATGGCGATGTCATTTCACTCAAAGACGGCAGGGACCGTTTGATCGGGAGCGCCATTTACAACTCGAAATCACAGATCGTCGCGCGCCGTTTCTCGCGCCGCCGGCAAGATCTCGATTTTGATTTCTTCCGGCGCCGTATTGCGCAAGCGTCCGAGTACCGCGACCGGCGAAACGTCGATCCAAAACTGCGGCGCATAGTCTGGAGCGAAAGTGACGGCCTTCCCGGCGTAATCATTGATCGCTATGGCGAGGAATTTGTTTTACAAACGCTCACGCTCGCGATGGATCTTCGAAAGGATCTGATCACCGATGCAATTGTTGAGCTCTTCGGCGGAGTTACCATTATCGAACGAAACGATGCGCCTGTGCGCAAAGCAGAAGGATTGGAAGTGCGTAGCAGCGTTTTGCGCGGGACTCCTTCTCAAATCGCGATTGAAATCGAAGGCATAACGCTCGAGCTCGATCTGTTGCATGGTCAGAAGACAGGTTTCTATCTCGACCAACAACACAATTATGGAATTGTGGCGCGATGTGCCCGAGACCGCCGCGTGCTGGATTGCTTCTCAAACCAGGGAGCATTTGCGCTGGTGTGTGCACGCGGAGGCGCTGCGGAAGTCATCGGCGTTGAAGAAAGTGCCGAGAACATCGCTACTGCGAAACGAAACGCAGGCCGCAATGAACTGAAGGCGCACTGGATCGAGCAGGATGTTTTTCAATTCCTGCGCGCAGCTGAAAAAGCGCAGGCACAGTACGACCTCATCGTGCTCGATCCGCCATCGTTTACAAGGACGAAGATCGGACTGCGCAATGCCTTGCGTGGGTATCGGGAATTGCACATGCGCGCGTTCGGGCTCTTATCGAAAGACGGTTTGCTGGCGACATTCTCGTGCTCGCATCACATCAGCGACGCGGTCTTTTTGGAAACAATTACTGGTGCGCTGGTGGATGCTCGGCGTTCAGCGCGACGCGTGCGTCGGTTCGAACAGGCGCCTGATCATCCAATCCTGGCTACGATTCCCGAAACCGAATATCTGAGAGGTTTTCTCTTCGAGATGCTGCCCGGACGCTGACGCCGACAACTGGCGGTGGAAAACGTTAGCTAAAAAAATTTTTGTCGGTTGTGATGGAAATCTCTGGAATTCTGAAGCGAGCCATTTAATATGCGCTGCGGCAGCCCGACGACCTCGCGATTTGTCATGGCAGAAAAAATTCGACCGGTTGAACAAATGCTCGAGCTGAGCGACGACGAAGCAGTTTCTGCCGAGCACCTGGACTCGCAGGTGCAAAAAGCACAGGAGCAACTGCTGCAGCTGAAGCGTCAGCAGGAGCAGATCGAAAAACAAAAACGCGAACTGGAGGAACTTAGCCGCCGGCAGGAAGAACTGGAAAATGGCCGGGCGGAAATGACTGACAAACTGACGCGCGCACTGGTTGTGCTCGAGCGTGAAGCGTACAGTGTGCAAAATCGCCTGGAGCAAATCCGGCTGGCCCGTGAAAGTTTCGCGCAACATTTGGAATTGGTTGAGGCGATCGACCCCAGGAGTTGGAATCCTTCGGATTTGCACAAAGAACTGAGCCGGGCTTTGAGCACGGTGGACGACGCGCGCACGGAATACGGCGAGCAACGCAGCAGGCTGCAGGCAACCGGCGCTACCGCGGGCGAAGCGCCGTTGCCTGATGTCACATCAGACGCGTACGAAGCGCATAATGGACGTTCATTTTCTCAGTGGTTCCAGATCGGCGTCGCGCTCACTTTGCCGCTGATCATTTTCGGCGCCATTGCCCTTGCCCTCTTCTTTTGGATGGCTAGCAAGTGATGGCGATGTTTCGTCGTTCGCGCAGATCGACCCCGCCGCTTCGCAGTAGACAACAGGAAATAGCGCGACAAGAAGCAGAGTTGCGTGAGAGGCTCGACAAGCTTGAGCGGATGGTTACAAGACCTGCCATCGCGCAGAGCAAATCTCCAACGCAAGCGGCGAAACGGACCGGAAATGTTAATAAACCCGATAAGCGGTTCGAGGTTTCGCTAGTGCTGGAAGGCGGAGAATCCCTCGAGACAAATCGAAGCACCCGAAGACCGCGCTCGCTGCGCAAAGAGCGACGGGAGGGTCGGATTATTTTTCTAATTCTTTTAACTGCGCTGGCGGCCGCCGTGATCTGGCTCGTCAGCCATTTGCATCCTTGAGCGACAGACATGGCGAGAACTTCGGACCTCGATGTCGCATACGTTGCAAGGTTGGCCCGGATAAATCTCACTGAAGCCGAGGCGGAAGTTTTTCAGAAGCAGCTGGACGACGTGCTTCGGTACGTTGAAAAGCTTCGTCAAGCCGATGTAACTCACGTGGAACCCGCAGCGCATGTCCTTCCAATTTTCAATGTGTTTCGCGAGGATGCGCCGCGCGACTGGTTTACGGCAGAGCAGGCCCTAAGCAACGCGCCCCGCAAGGCGAACGGGCTTATTATCGTTCCGAAAGTCGTCGAATGACGGAGAACGATCTGCCGGCGCTGAACATCGCCGACCTCCAGTCATTGTTGCGTCGCCACGAAGTTTCGCCGCGCGAAGTGATCGATGCATTGCACGCCCGCATTGAAGCGGTGGACCGAGAAATTGACGCGTACCTCTCGCTCGATATCGATGCTGCCGCCAAAGAGGCGGAGAAAGCGAATGTCGATCTTCCCCTGGGCGGAGTACCGCTTGCAATCAAAGACATTATCAATGTGATGGGTCAGCCGTGCACCTGTGCGGCCAAAATTTTACAGAGTTATCGCGCCACTTACGATGCCACCGTCATTCAAAAATTGCGCGAAGCGGGTGCGATTCCATTTGGCAAAACCAACCTGGACGAGTTTGCGATGGGTTCATCGACGGAAAATTCCGCGATGAAGGTGACGCGTAACCCGTGGGATTTTTCGCGCGTGCCCGGCGGGTCCAGTGGCGGTTCGGCAGCGGCAGTCGCCGCAGACGCAGCATTCGGCGCGCTGGGGAGCGATACTGGCGGTTCAATCCGACAACCCGCTGCGCTTTCCGGCGTTGTCGGTCTGAAGCCGACTTATGGGCGGGTTTCGCGATTCGGTTTGGTCGCGTTTGCGTCGTCGCTCGATCAGATTGGGCCGTTAACCAAAACCGTTCGCGACGCGGCGCTGATCATGAACGCCATTGCAGGTCATGATCCGCGAGACTCCACTGCGCTCAACCAGTCCGTGCCTGATTACACCGCAAAACTTGGAAACGATTTGCGCGGTGTACGCCTTGGATTACCGAGGGAATACATGATCGAAGGCATTGATCCACAGGTGAAGGACAGCATCAACGCCGCAGTGAAACAGCTGAATTCGTTAGGCGCGGAAATTATCGAAGTCACACTTCCCAACACTGAATACGCGATCGCTGTTTATTATATTGTGGCTACGGCCGAGGCTTCGGCGAACCTCGCTCGCTTTGATGGCGTTCGTTACGGGTATCGAGCAGAAAATCCGAAAGACATGCTCGATCTTTATGGCCGCACGCGCGAAGAAGGTTTCGGACCGGAAGTGAAACGGCGGATTATTCTCGGCACTTACGTTTTGAGTTCCGGTTATTACGACGCCTATTATTTGCGCGCGCAAAAAGTGCGGGAACTGATTCGGAACGATTTCTCCAAGGCGTTTGAGAGAGTCGATGCACTGATCTCGCCGACTTCGCCGGTGCCGGCGTTCAAGTTAGGTGAACGTGTCGCGGATCCGTTGCAAATGTATCTCGCTGATATTTTCACTATCGCAGCTAACCTGGCGAGAATTTGCGGAATCAGCGTGCCATGCGGTTTCGCGCAAGTAGATGGACATCGCCTGCCGATCGGTTTGCAGTTGCTCGGCAAAGCGCTGGACGAAACGCGCATTTTGCAAATCGCGCATGCCTACGAGCAGAGCACGGATTGGCACAAGGCGCGTCCGCCGATCGCTGGATCGGCAGCGGCAAGAACATGAAAGCCTCCGCAGCGGTGGCAGGGCAGACGAACTTGTGTTTAAGCGCCATCCCGGCCCGGCCAGCGCGCTGAATTTCTCTAGGGGTTAGAAGGTCGCGCAGCACGTAGCGCTCAAAATCTTTCAACAGCTAACATCGTTAGCAACACGGTTGTACAAAGCATGGGCGACTTCATTTCACTGCTCGTTTTCGATTTTCGCGACGCACCATCAATTTCAACCCAGACCAGGTCTCATCAATCGCGCACACCTTTACGTCGACGAATCCGAGCGGCAATGCGACAGCGCGAATCACGTCTTCCGTTACGTCAGTAGGCACGCCAGATGATCTCTTTGGCCAGGAAACCCAAACTGTACCGGCCTCCGCAATTTTCTCGCGCAAGACAGGCAATCGCCTCTCTAATTCCCTGCACTCCTCAACGAAAACGTGGACAAAAGTCGACTCCGACCTCAAGCGGTTCGAAAAGGTTACGCCTTCGGGAATTGTACCGAGCAATCGGCGATAGTTTTTGGGTGTGTTGATTGTGACGACGGTCAGGCCCGGTTTGATTCCCAGCTTTTGTGGTAGCGGTGTCTCTGAATAACCAGCCATCGTTAGTGCGTTACCGATACAGCGGGACTTTGTCGAAGGATTTTCACAGCTTACGGCAGCCTGGGTAACAGGCGATAGCTCAAAATATCGCGCAATTGCCTGTGGAAACTAAATAAACTAGACTAGTTTCCGCGTTGTGATAAGCTGGGTGGATATGAAACGGGCGCACAAACCGCGGCCGCGCCCAAAGCGCGATCCGAATCGCCAGCGAATTGTTGATGCGGCCCGGGCCCACTTTTTTAATCACGGATTCCGCAGCGTGACCATGGATGATCTGGCGGAGGAGCTCGGCATTAGCAAGAAAACGCTGTATGCCCATTTTCCGGGTAAGTTCGATCTTCTCGAGGCTGTGTTGGCCGACAAATTAGCAGGCGTCGAGATGACGCTTAGAGAAGTTACACGCGCCCACCCGAACGATTTCTCAGCGACTTTGCGCGAGTTGTTGGCCGGTACGCGACGTGAATTGGATGAGATTAAGCCGCCGTTCGTGCGCGATATGCGCCAGAAAGCGCCCGAGGTTTTCAAACTTGTCGAACGCCGCCGAGCCGCGCTAATCCAGCGCTACATCGGGAAATTCTTCGTCCAGGGACAACGCGCGGGAATGGTGCGCAAGGATGTTCCGGCCAAACTGATCATCGAAATTTTGCTGGCGACGGTTCAATCAATCATGAATCCGTCGAAGATGGAGGAGCTCGGGATGATGCCGAAAGAAGGGTACACCGGGATCCTTAAAATTGTTCTCGAAGGCACGCTGACATCGAAGGGACGGAGAGCGTGAATACATCATTTGTTAGGGAAAATCGACAACCCCGAAATAATCGGAGCTCGCGAATTTATTCGGAGTTGATGCGCGCAGCGGGAGCTTTGACGTTGCTTCTTTTGCTCGCCGGTTGCGGCAATCGTGGCAAGGCGGTTTCGGGAACGATCGAAGTGGACGAAACGCATGTCGGCCCGCGCTCGGGTGGACGTGTGGAGAAAATTTTCGCGTGGGAAGGGGATCATTTGCACGAGGGCCAACTGATCATCCAGCTGGATGCTTCAGAGCTGCGGGCGCGCCGCGATCTTGCCGTCGCGCAAATCGACACGTCAGTCCACGACGCGGATGCGCAGGAAGCACAATTGGTGTTCTTGCAAGACGAAGCGCGCCGCCAGCAGGACTTACTTAAGCGGAGGGTCGTTTCTTCAAGTGACGCTGAACGGGCCGACAGTTCGGCGAAAACGCAGGAGAAAAATCTCGCGTCGGCGAAAATGCGTGTCGCGATGTCGCGCGCGCAACTTGCAGATATCGATGCGCAGTTGGCAGAAATGCAGGTCACTGCGCCAGCCGATTCCATTCTCGAAGTGCTCAGCGTGAAGATAGGCGATGTGCTGCCGGCCAATCGTGAAGCCGCTACACTGATATTGACAGGACACCTTTGGGTGCGCGTTTATGTTCCGGAATCCTGGCTTGGTTTAATCAAACTAGGCGAACACGTTCGGGTCCGTGTCGATTCGTTTCCGCACACGGATTTCGATGGCGTTGTGGAGCAGATAAATCGGCAGGCAGAGTTTACCCCACGCAACGTGCAAACCGTCGCCGACCGGATCAAACAAGTATTTGGAGTGAAGATCCGTTTGCCCAGCGACGACGATCGCTTGCGCGCCGGGATGGCCGCCGACGCTTATTTTCCGAACGTGAGGTGAACAACCACGAATGGACACGAATGAGGAGAAACTACTGTTCAAGGACGAAGTCTTTCAAATTATCGGCTGCGCGATCGAGGTGCTTAACACACTTGGCCATGGAAATCGTTGAGAAGCCCTACGAAAATGCAATGGTCGTGGAGTTTGCGCTGCGCCAAATTCCATTCAAACAGCAGCCTGCGTTCGACGTTCTCTACAAAGGCCAGCGAGTCGGCGCCTTTGTCCCAGACCTTATCGTCTTCAACTCTATCGTTGTGGACCCCAAGGTGATCGAATCGGATCACCGATCACGAACGTGGTTTGATGCTAAATTATCTGCGCATCACGAACCTGCGTGTCGGAGTGATTCTCAATTTCAAACACCGGAAGCTAGAGTGGGAGCGAATTGTCTTATGAATAGGTGTCCATTCGTGTCCATTCGTGGTTGCTGATTCTATGGCTGAACCGATGATTGAAGTGGATAGACTCACGAAGCGCTTCGGCACGTTTACGGCAGTCGATCACGTTTCGTTTACCGTCGGAAAAGGATCGATCTTTGGCTTTCTCGGCCCCAACGGTTCTGGGAAAACAACGTTGATCCGGATGTTGTGCGGAATTCTGGAGCCGAGCGACGGCACAGCGCGAATCGGCGGCCACGACATCGTGAGGGACCTGGAACCGATCAAGGACATGATCGGCTACATGTCGCAGAAATTTTCGCTCTACGACGAGTTGACGGTGAATGAGAACCTCATCTTTGCAGGAAAACTTTACGGCCTAAGCGGTCACGAATTGAATCAGCGGCGTGACGAAATGATCGCCACGACGCATCTCGAGCCGTATATCGATCGGCGTGCCGCCCAGCTTTCCGGCGGCTGGAGGCAACGTCTGGCGATGGCTTGCTCCCTGATGCACAGGCCCACTGTGCTCTTCCTCGACGAGCCAACTGCTGGCATCGATCCGGTCGCCCGGCGCGAGCTGTGGGATTTGCTTTTCGAATTCGCCGGTAAAGGCATGACCCTTTTTGTAACAACTCATTACATGGATGAAGCGGAGCGCTGCGATCATGTCGGCTACATTTACATGTCGAAACTCATCGTGTGCGGTGAGCCGGACGAGTTAAAACAATTGCCGGAAGTAAATCCGCCCGGAACGCGCCGGCTCGACGTGACTTGCGATCACGTGACGACGGCACTGCGTGCCATGCATGATATGCCTGGGGTGCGCAGCGCCACAGTGTTCGGTCAATCGATGCATTTGCTGGTCGACGAAAACGTCAAGCGCGCCCAGATCGAGGAACAACTGCGAAAAGTTGGAATTGGTCATGTGGAAATTCACGAGATGGGTCCTTCGCTCGAAGATGTGTTTGTCGAGCTTTCGGCCAAGCACGCCGCTGAACAACAAAAAGCCGCGTGATATCGAGCCACAGATGAACACTGATGAAACACAGATAGGAAGCGGAGCGCGTGCATTTCTGCTTTATCTCAAATCCTTGAAAATCTGTGTCCATCTGTGGCCAATTCTTTCCGCAGCGTAGGAAATGAAACACAAATTGTTCCGCGGCCTCGGCGCAATTTTGTTCAAGGAGTTCATTGTCGTCTGGCGCGATCCACTGACGCTGTTTTTCTTTTTTTTCCCGCCGCTGATCGAGATGATTGCGTTCGGCTACGCGCTCGACAACGACGTGAAACACATGGCGATGCTCGTTCTCAACGAAGATCGCACCGTCGAGAGCCGCCTGTTGATCGATCGTTTCGTTAACACAGAGTCATTTCGCGTAGTGGGTGAAGTCCAAAGCTTGGATGAGCTCAAAAGCGAAATGCGCAAAGGACGTGCCTATGCCGCGCTCGACATTCCGCCGAACTTTACGCGCGAACTGAATGCAGGCCACTCCGCCCAAGTGCAGTTGCTTGTCGACGGCTCCAATTCCACCACTGCCTTGCAAGCTCTTCAGACCGGACTCGGCGTGGCGTTGACGCAATCCCTGGAATCGCTCTTGCGTGAAACCGGCCGACAAGGCATGCCGATCGATGTTCGTCCCCAGATGCTTTACAACCCGGCCATGCGCGCGCCGAATTTTTTTGTGCCGGGCGTGATCGGTGTTGTGTTGCAAATTGGGACGACAGTTGCTGCTGCCATGGCCCTGGTGCGCGAACGCGAACGCGGCACCCTTGAGCAATTACTCGTGAGTCCATTGAGCCGCGCGGGTCTGATGCTTGGGAAGCTGGTTCCATATTTGTGCATCGGCATGACCATGGCAGCGGTTCTGTTCACGATTATGCGGTTTGTGTTTTTTGTGCCTATTGAAGGCAATGTCTTGGCGATGATGTTTTCAACGCTGGTGTATGTATTTGCGTTGCTGAGCCTGGGTTTGCTCGTGGGCACGATGGCCGAAAATCAAATGCAGGCGCTCCAAATGTCGATGGTGTTCCTGTTGCCGAGCGTTTTCTTTTCCGGTTTCATTTTTCCCAGGGAAACGATGCCGTGGATTTTCTATGCGCTCGGTGCGCTGTTTCCGACGACGTATTTCATCGCGCTCATGCGCGCGATTATTTTGCGCGGCGCAAATTTCTTCGAGTACTGGCCGAATCTTCTCGTTCTCATCCTAATGTCGAACTTGCTTTTCATTCTCTGCGCGTTGCGCTTCCGTAGGAAGATCGCGTAACCGCGGATCTGGGGAGCGCACGCGTCTCGCGTGCTGGCGAGCGCGTCCTCGGGATCGCGAACTTTCCTATCGGCCACGCACGGATCCTGGCCGCAGTTCAAGAAAAGACTGTTGTGGCGGGACACCGCAACCAACACGCGACACGCGTGCGCTACCCAGAGTCCACCCGAACAGCTATTCTTGTCTCGCGAGGAAGGCATCACCGCATGTTCAGACGAATTCTTTTCAGCGCAATGCGCATTGGCATCGCCGTCGCCGCAATTTTGACGTTACTCTGGTGGTTTGGAGTGAGAATGCCCGGGAAAAATATTTCGAAGACTGCGCCGCTGTCGCCGAATGAAATTGCGTTGCGCGAAGAGCTACGCGCCGATGTGCAAAAGCTCGCCGGCGACATTGGTGAGCGCAATATGTGGCATTACGCGAAGCTCAATGCCGCTGCCGATTTTATCGAAGACTCCTTTTCACGGGCCGGTTTTCATCCGCGCCGGGACACTTACGAAATCCGTGGACAACCCTGCCACAACATCGACGTCGAGATCCCAGCCCAACAAGGAGCGGCCGTCTCTAGTCCGCCGCCAATTATCGTGATCGGTGCGCACTACGATTCGGTGTTTGGCTCACCCGGCGCAAACGATAACGGCACCGGCGTGGCTGCAACCCTTGCCTTGGCGCGACGTTTTGTCGGTAGAACGCCACAACACACGATGCGCTTCGTCGCATTTGTGAATGAGGAACCGCCGTATTTTCTGTCCGGTGAGATGGGAAGTTTCATTTACGCCGGCAGATGCAGAGCACGCGGCGATAAAATCTCCGCAATGATCAGCCTCGAAACAATCGGCTACTTTTCCGATGCGCCGCATTCGCAAACCTATCCGTCGCCGGGACTTGGTCTTTTCTACCCGAAGGTTGGCAACTTCATCGGATTCGTCAGCAATGTTCATTCTCGCACGCTGCTTCGCCGGGTTGTCGCGGCGTTCCGCAAGCATGCAAAGATTCCATCCGAAGGCGCGGCGCTTCCGGCGTTCGTTCCGGGCGTGAGTTGGTCAGATCAATGGTCGTTCTGGCGAAACGGTTATCCCGGCATCATGGTCACCGACACCGCGCCGTTTCGTTATCCGTACTATCATTCGTCGAGCGACACGCCCGACAAGCTCGATTACGATCGATTCGCTCTCGTGGTGAGCGGCATGGAGAAAGTGATTGAAGATTTGGACAAGCTGTAACCGGGGTGGCGATCCTGGCATTGAGTGCGAGTACCACGTTGGAGTTATCCGCTGAGGACAGCGGACGCTACAGCCGAGTATCTAGAGCAGCGTGCCGCGAAGAATGAATAGCGCCACGTTGAAATAAATTACCAGCCCCGTTACATCGACCAGGGTAGCGACGAATGGCGCGGAAGACGCCGCCGGATCGAGCCCGCATCGCCGCAACAAGAATGGAAGCATTGCACCGCTTATGGTTCCCCACATCACTACTCCCACCAACGCGGACCCAACGGTAAGAGCCACCAGCCAGTGATACCTGCCATAATCAAAAATGTGCAAATATTGCCAGAGCGTGATGCGGAAGAAACCGATCGTTCCAAGAATCATTCCCAGCGCGACTCCCGAGAGTAATTCCTTGCGAACAACGCGAAACCAATCCCGCAAACGCAATTCGCCGAGAGCCATCGCGCGGATCACGAGGGTGGTGGCCTGCGACCCGGAGTTGCCGCCGCTCGAAATGATCAGGGGCAAAAACATCGCAAGAATCGCCGCTCTTTCGATTTCACTATTATAACCCTGCATCGCGGTGGCAGTCAGCATTTCCCCAAGAAACAGAATGATCAGCCACGTGGCTCGCTTCTTCACCATCCGCAAAAACGGAATAGTCGTGTAGGGCTCGTCAAGAGCCTCCATGCCGCCGAGTTTTTGGATGTCCTCAGTCGCTTCCTGTTCCGCGACGTCGAGCATGTCGTCGCTGGTCACAATCCCGACCAGAACCCCGCTTGAATCGAGGACCGGTAGCGCGGCGCGATCATACCTTCGGAAGACATTGAGCGCGTCCTGCTGCGAATCAGTCACATTCAACGCCCCGAAGGTCTGATCGCGAATCTCGCTCACCTTCGCCGTGAGCGGCCGGAGCAGGAACTCGCGCATCCGCACGTCGTCAATCAATTTTCCGCGGTCATCGACGACATAAACAAAGTTCAGCGTCTCGCTGTCGCGGCCATGTTCGCGCACATAATCGAGTACTTGCCGCACGGTCCAATCCTCGTGCACAGCGATGAAATCCGGCGTCATCAGACGTCCAACGCTATCTTCGGGGTATCCCAGCAGCGCCGTGGCGACGTGACGCTCCTCTGGCGTAAGTAATTGAATCAATTGCCGCGCCGCAGCGCTGGGCAATTCTTCCAGCAGCGCCGTCCGATCGTCCGGCGCCATCTCGTTCAGGATTCCGACGACTTGCTCATGCGCCATGGCGCGGAGCAGTTTTTGCTGCGCATCGACATCGAGGTATTCGAAAACGTCCGCCGCCAGCGCATGCGGCAGGACGCGAAAGATGATGACCTGTTCGTCTTCCGGCAGATCGAGAATTACCTCGGCGACATCGGCTGGCGGCCATTCGCGAAAGATTTCTCGCAGCGCGGTGAAGTTACG
>WNGC01001173.1_pt1 | contig 15895 bp, 11 predicted proteins | sample 5400051 | NCBI WGS metagenome assembly WNGC01 (sample SAMN13153368, study PRJNA577476) | soil metagenome | isolation source: 20 cm soil or saprolite under grassland replicate 2 | place: USA:California | collected 2016-06-15
GTCGAGCAGCCGCGCTCGCAGGGACCGCAGAAGTGGCACGGCAGGCGGCCGTTCAGCGGCTGGGTGAGAATCGCCACGCGCCCGATGGTCACGTGCCGGTCGGGAAACGCCTTCTCGACGCCCGCCTTCACGAGCTTCTCGCCGGCGTTCATTTCCATGGGCGGCTGGAACTCGCCGTCGGGGAGCTGCGGTAGGCCCAGCTTCTCGCCGCTCACGCCGATGAACCGCTCCACGTAGCTGTACCACGGGGCGATGTCCGCGTAGCGGAGCGGCCAGTCGACGCCGTGCCCGTCCTTCAGATTCGCCTCGAAGTCGAGATCGCTCCAGCGGTACACCTGGCGTCCCCAGATGAGCGACTTGCCGCCGACCTGGTCGCCCTGGATCCAGGTGAACGGCTTGTCCTCGACGTAGGGGTTCTTCGCGTCCTTGATGAAGAAGTGCTTGTTCGATTCGCGGAACTGACCGGTCCGCGCCTGGATCGGGTACTCCTCGGCGCCCTTGGTCCCCACCGAGAGCCGCGCGTCGCGCAGCGGCAGCTCCCAGGCCGACTTGTGCTCGGTGATGTAATCCTTGCGGTGCACCACGTCGCGTCCGCGCTCGATCAGCAGCGTCTGCAGGCCCTTCTCGGTGAGCTCCTTCGCCGCCCATCCCCCCGTGATTCCGGAGCCGATCACGATGGCGTCGTAGGTGATCATGACCAGGCCCTCCCGACGGAGCTGTAGGGTATGTCGCCGCGGTACGCGCCGAACGGACTGGGATGCAGCTCCTGGGTGGCGCCGATTTGCGAGGTGTAATAGCCGACCAGCGTCAGCTCCTTCATCCGGCGGAAGAACCAGGTGTCGGGAGCGCGCGAGGCGTCGCCGCCGGCCGCTGGGTACGCGGCCTCGTCCATCTCGGTGAGCAGGGCGAGCTGTTGATCGGCGCTGCACTCGACGAACGCCTTGCCGTGCCGCGACCGCGCCCGTGGGTCCACCTCGGCCAGGCCGGCGACGAAGCGATCGCGCTCGGGGCTCGGGTAGTGATCGCTCAGCAGCGTGTCCACGAAACGATGCACGCCGGCCGCGCGGGCGCCGGGCGTATCGGTCTGGGGGATAATGTGGTCCGCCATCACCGCGACGAGCTCGAGCTGGCCGGGGTCGAGCGTGCGGGGCGCCCAGTCCGGTCCGGGCGCGGTCCAGGCACGCCGGGTCGCGGCGTCGAGCGCGCCCGCCAGGGTGGGCGCCGAGATGGCGCCGCCCAACAGGATGGCGACGCGGCTGAGGGCTTGGCGGCGGGTGATCAGGTCGTCTTGCGTCATGCGGTGATCCTCACTTGACGTCCCACCAGACGCGGGCCGTGGGGGTGTCCTTCGCCCGCACGGCCTCGTAGCTCTGGCTGTTGTTGGTGATCTCCGTAGAAGGGTACACGATCCGCACCGTCCGCTCCAGCAGTCTGCCGCCGATGCTGTCCGGCGGTAGTACGGGGAAGTCCGTGCGCCGCTGCTCGGCCCATGCCTCGTAGGGCTGCACGATCCCGAGGTGGATCCACTTTTGAGTCGCGATGCGCTGGAGGGTGCCGTCGTAGACCACGCCAGGGCGTGCTTTGAACGCGCTCATCTCCGCTGCCGTCGGGAGCGGGATCTTGGGAGTGACGGCGCTGTTGCGGTTGTACGTATCGTAGTACATGGCTACCGAAAGGTCGAGCGCGTTCTGGTACGCGGCCTGCGGGGCCCCGCTCGCCCACCCCCGCAGGTACGCCTCCGACTTGAGGAATTGCACTTCGGCGGCCGTCATCACCCAGCCTGGGAAGTTGTCGTTGTGGCTGAACATGAGCGAGTCGAGCCGGGAGTAACGCGTTCGGTCGAGGGGCGGTTGTTGATCCTTCGGCGACGACGGGAGGCCCGCGTAGCGAACGATCGTATCGAGGACCGGGTCGAACAGGATCGGGAGGCGGGGATCCGAGTCCGCCACCATCATATCGAGCATCAGCTTCGGGGCCCACGCCTTGTCCGGACGCTCGCTCGTCGCGCGGCTGCGGTTCCCGAGGGAGTTGTGGTCGTAGATCCACGTCGGGTCCATATACCAGGCGACGTTCTGCGCGTTGGTCTCGACCAAGGGGTAGGTGGTGGAGTCGGCCAGGATCTCCTGCACGATCGCCTGGGCCTTGGCAGGGGCGACCTCCGAGAGTCGCATCGCCAGGCGCAGCCGCAGCGCGTTGGCGAAGCGGCGCCAGCCCGTCAGGTCTCCTTTGAGCAGCAGGTCTTGCGTTGCCAGCGCGGGGTGCACCACGGTCAGAGTCCGCAGGGCATCCGAGGCGTCCTTCAAGTCCTTGAGGATCGCGTCGTACACGGACTCCTGGGTGTCGAACTTGGGGAACAGGTTCACGCCCGTTGATTGACGCGCGGTAAAGGCCTCCGAGTACGGCATGTCGCCCCACAGGTCGGTGGTGCGCGCCGTCGTGAAGGCGTTCACGATCTTGTCCAGGTGCAGGTATACCTCGTAGCTCGCGCGCTGGTCCTGCGGCAGCGCGTTGTAGAGGACGGTGATCTCCCGCAGGTCCATCGCCGCCTTGGTGTAGTAGTCGGTCCACGTGTTCTGCCACTGGTCGCTCACGGGCCGCATCATGTTGACGTCGTTCTGGGTGCCGGACACCTGTGCCCAGGCTGCGACGTTGTCGTACACCTGCCAGTACCACTCCCCGTAGTGGATCGGGAAGTCGGCGTCGATCAGGGCCTGCGTGAAGACGTATTCGATCCTGGCCGTCGTGGACTTATCGGGGTCCAGGAACAGCGAGTCGTAGGCGTCGTGGCAGGCGGCGCCCCCGGCGGCGACGGTCAGCACGACGAGGAGGCGAGTGGCGCTCTGGGCGGTCTGTCTCATGTCATCCTCTCAGAACGAGCCCGTGATCTTGAACCCGACGCTCCGCGTGGTCGGGTGGTACCCGATGTAGTCATTGAGTCCCTGACGGTAGTCCACGGTGGACGTGGCCGACTCGGGATCCACGTTGGGGACGGTCTTGCGGAGGTAAAACAGGTTCCGTCCGATGAGCGACAGGCGGAGGTTGCGCGCCGGAACGTGGCGAGCCCACGCCGCGGGCAGATCGAAGCTCAGAGTCAGCTCGCGCAGCTTGATGTAGTTGTTGTCGTACACGATCTGCGGATAGATCCCCTGGTTCTTCCAGTCGAAGTTCGTCTCGTAATACTCCCACTCCGGCACCAGCTTGTCGTTCGGCGCGTAGCCCGTGACGTTGCCGCTCGCGTCGAACGTCTCCTTCACCCCGTGCAGGATGATCCCGTCGTGGTAGACCCTGGCTCCGCCGGGAGCGACGGCATCCTGGCTCGGGAGCTGCACGTAGTTCCCTGCGGCGTCGATGTAGTAGGGCAGCCCACCGTGCGCGGCGTCGCGTCCGAACAGCGTTTCCTTGGCCCGCCCGGTCGCGAGGGAGTAGTAGTCGAACATACTGGCGAACTTCCCCCCCCAGCGTATGTCGAACAGCAGGGAGAGGGACACCCCCTTATAGCGGAAGCTGCTGTTGAAGCCCCCCAGCCAGCTCGGCATGATGTTGCCGATCAGGCTCAGGGTGTCGCTCTTCGCGTAAAAGCCGTTTTGGTCCACGATCTTCTGGCCGTCTGGCGCGCGCCGGAAGTCGTATCCGTAGATCTCGCCGTAGGGACGGCCCGGGCGCGCCTCGACGAACAGGTTGTCCTCGAAGTTCTGCAGCACCAGCGATTGCAGGCCGACGGCGAGCGTCCGTACTTCGTTCCGGTTGCGCGAGAAGTTGAAGGTTGTGCTCCACTCGAAGTCGTCGCCTTGAATGGGCATGCCGGAGAGCTGCAGCTCCTGCCCCGTGTTGGCCATGACGCCGGCGTTGACAACGATGTTCGTCGCGCCGGAGCTGGCGGCGATCGCGAGCGGGACGATCTGATCGACGTTGCGCTGATGGTAGAACGAGCCATCGAGGTGCCAGCGCTCGCCGAAGAAGCCCATCTCGAGCCCGACCTCGGTCTCGAACTTGCGCTCCGGCTTGAGGGCGAGCGGTGGGACCGTCGTGGAGAAGCTGTTCAGGGTGACTCCGCCGTCCCAGGTGGCGAAGCTGTAGACGTTGTTGGCGAGGTAGCGCGGCGCGCCGCGCCCCACCTGCGCGTAGTTCAGCCGGAGCTTGCCCGAGGAGATTTGCGACGGGAGCCGGAACGCGTCGCTGAACACGAAACTCGTGCCCACGGACGGATAGAAATACGAATTGCTCGCTGGCGGGAGCGTGGACGTCCAGTCGTTGCGCCCCGTCGCCGTGAGAAAGAGATAGTCTCGATACGAGAGGGTCGCGCTCCCGAATACGCCGTCGGTGCGGTCTTCACCCCGGCTCGCGGACTGACCGGGTGTGCTCGCCGAGTTGTTGATGCTGAACCAGTTTTCGGTGACGAGCCCGCCGTTGGTCCAGGCCGCGGTTTCACCCGTGCTATTCCGCGTGGTCGCGGCGCCGACCTGGAGGTTGAGCCCGAGCGACCGCGTCAGGGTGCGTTGCGCGCTCAGCAGCACGTCACCGTAGAGCACACGATCTTGCAGCCGCTGCACGTCGTAGCCGCCCGACGGTCCCGCGCTCGCCGGCTGGGTGGTCCGCTGGTCGTTCTGGATGGTGTTGTCGGTGTAGTCGGTCCCCCCCTGCAACCGCAGGCTGAGCCAGTCTGCCAGGGCGTAGTTGAGCCGCAGCGATCCAACCAGCCGGTCCTGCGCCGACTCGTATTGATCCTGGAGCCCCGTCCAGAAGATCTGCCGCATCATGTCGGCTTCGCTGGGATGAAGGCGTGGATACACCTTTTGCGACGCCAGATAGCCGGCCGACGTCTCGTAGTCCTGCTTCAACAAGTCCGTCTTGAGCGAACGCGGGAACGAGAAGGCGACGTACACCCTCGGAGGTGGATTCGTGAGCGTCCGGTCGTAGTAGTTGAACGACACATCGGCCCGCAGCCGATCCGACAGCTGCATGTCACCGGTGAGGCTCAGGGTGTTCCGTGCCTGGCGAGCTCCGGGGAACGTCCCGGTCCAGTCGTTCCGTGTGAAGCCCAGGCGATAGCGGCTGCGGTCGGTGGCGTTGGAGAACGTCACCGTGTTCTCGAGCGTCCGCCCCGCTTGATAGAGATCCCGGTAGTTGTCCGGTTGCGGCGTGAACGGGCGCATCTGCCCGTCCCACCACAGGACCATCTGCCCTTTCATCGGCGGACCCCAGCTGTGCGCCGCCCCGATACCGCCGCCGTTGGCCAGCATCGGCGTGCTGTCGGAGTTGATCATGAACTCCCCGTTGTTCGGCCGGCTCTGCAGAATCAGATCGTTGATGCCCGCCCCGAATTCATTCTGGAAGTCCGGCAGAAACGCCACGCGGTCGAACAGCGAGGACGAGCTGAAGTCCATCCCCATGCCCTCGTGCTTCGTGCCGCGCTTGGTGGTGATCAGGATGACACCATTCGCCGCCTGGGAGCCGTACAGCGCCGCCGCCCCCGCGCCCTTCAGGACGTTCAGCGACGCGACGTCGTTCGGATTGATGTCGTTGATCCCGGTGCCGAGGTCGCGGTCGTACACCCACCCCACGTCGCTGTAACCCGAGTTCTCGTCCCGGATCGGGATGCCGTCGACGACGATGAGCGGCCGGTTACTCCCGGTGATCGACTTGATTCCGCGAATCGTGAGGTTCGTGCCGCCGGTGGGCCCGGAGCTGTTCTGCTGGATCTTGAGTCCCGGCACCTCACCGTACAGCGCCGACTGCACTGTCATCGGGCTGGCCTTCGTCACCCGCGCGGAGTCGACGCCGCTCATGGCGTACGGCGTCTCGCGCTGCGAGCGCTCGATGCCCAGCGCCGTGACCGCCTTGACGTCGAGCAGCAGAGCCTTCGCCTCGAGCGAGAAGTCCGCGGTCGCAGAGGCTCCCGCCGTCACCGTGACGGTGTCGCTCCGCTCGCTGAAGCCGATCAGCCGGGCCCGTACCTGGTACGTGCCCGCCGGTACGTCGGAGACGACGTATTCACCGCTCTGATTGGTCGTCGCCGTTCGCTTGGTCCCCACCACGATCACGTGGGCGTCGGGGATGGCGTGCTGGTCGGCGCTGGAGACGACCTTTCCTCGGATCGAGCCCCCGCCCCCGCTGGACCCGTCGGCCTGCGCGGCGGCCGACCGTCCGGCGATTGCGGCGAGGGTGAGGACCGTCGTGAGTAACATTGAAACGCGACGAGCGATGGCGCGCATGCTGCTCTCCCGGGCGTATAGGTCTCACACAGAAACCCTTGAGGGAGAGAAGGGACTGACATGTTGCGAAGACGCAACGGGGAAGGGGGAGGTGGGCGCTAAAACTCCTCGCTTGCCCCGCCGATCGCCGTGGCCAGCACGGTCTCGGGCGTCCACTGCTCGATCGGGCGGGCGGGGGAGAGCCGGCCGCGACTCATCACCGCCAGCCGGTCGCACACGCCGAACAGCTCGGGCAGATACGAGCTCACCAGCAACACCGCCTTACCCTGCGCCACGCAGCGCGCGATCGCCTCGTAGATCTGCGCCCGGCTGCCGACGTCGATGCCTCGTGTCGGCTCGTCGAGCAACAGGACCTCTGCGTCCTGATGCAGCAGCCGACCGACCACGACTTTCTGTTGATTCCCACCGGACAGGGCCCGCACCGGCTGCCCCGGCGCCCCGCGGATGTGCAGCGCCTCGATCCACTGCTCGGCCGCCGTGCGCTGCCGCGCGAGATCGAGCCATCCCCAACCGGGCGAGCAGGCGGCGTAGCGCGTCGCCGTCAGATTGTCCGCCACCGAGAGCGTGAGGGCGAGGCCCTCCCTCTTCCGGTCCTCACTCAGGTACCCGAAACCCTGGGCGAGCCGCCGGGCGGGGCTTGCGCCGGATACGGGGACTTGCCGGCCTCCGACGTCGATCCGTCCCGAGGCCCGGGGCTCGAGCCCGAACAGTGCGCGTACCAGCTCACTGCGTCCCGAGCCCATCAGCCCGGCGATGCCGAGCACTTCCCCACGGCGCAGCTCGAAGCTGGCCTGCTTCAATAGCGGAGGGGCGGCGACGTCGTGCACCGCCACGATCACGTTGCCCTCATTGCGCTCCCCCTCTCCGGAACGGAGAGGGGGACAGGGGAGCGGGGGCCGGGGGGTGAGCGCAGGGCGGCCGACCATGTGCGCGATCAGCTGGTCGTTGCTCGTGTCCGTAATGCGCCCGTGGTGCACGCTGCGGCCGTCGCGCAGCACGGTGTATCGGCTGGCGATCTCGCGGACTTCCTCGAGGAAGTGACTGATATAGATGATCGCGATGCCGCGCGCCGCGAGCTGCCGGATCAGCGCGAACAGGCGGTCGACGTCCTCACGCTGCAGGCTGCTGGTCGGCTCGTCCATCAAGACAATGCGCGCGTCGGCGGCCAGGGCGCGGCAAATCTCGACCACCTGCTGCGCCGCCAGCGGCAGATCGGCCACACGGTCGTCGGGGTCGAGCGTGGGCCGTCCGAAGTGCTCCAGCAGGGTGAGCGCCCGCCGCCGCGCCGCGCTCCGGTCCACCCAGCCCGCGCGCGTCGGCTCGAGACCGAGCAACATGTTCTCCGCCGCGCTCAAGTGCGGGCAGAGGCACAGCTCCTGGTGGATGAGAGCGAGGCCGCGGCGCCGGGCGTCTCCGGGACCGGCGGGCGCGTAGGGCCGGCCGTCGACCTGCATGGCGCCGCGATCGGGCCGCACGGCTCCGGCGAGGATGTTCATCAGGGTGGTCTTGCCCGCGCCGTTTTCACCGATCAGCGCGTGCACCTCGCCGGCCTGCAGCGTGAGATCCACGCCGTCCAGCGCCGTGGTGGCCCCGAATCGCTTGGCGACGTCGTGAATCTCGAGCAGCGCGCTCATGGCTCCGCGAGGTAGCGCGCGATCGGCGGATTGATGAGCGCTTGCGTCGATGCCGAGTCGAGATTCGCGGGTGTGACGAGCATGACGCCCGTGTCGATGCGGCGCTCGACCGGCTTGCCGCGCAGGTGGTCGACCATCGCGGTCACGCCCAGGTATCCCATGCGCATGGGGTTCTGCACCACGACGCCGTCCAGCTGCCGATTGCGCACCGCGTCGACCAAGATGGTGCTCGCGTCGAAGCCCACGAATCGCACCTTGCCGGCCTTGCCGATGTCCTGCAGCGCGAGCAGCATGCCGATCGTGGACGACTCGTTGGGCGTGAAGATCCCTTGCAACACGCCGCCGTAGCGGTTGAGCAGATTCTCCGACGCGCGCTTGGCGGTCTCGCGCGTCGGTCCCGCGTACTGATCGGTCGACACCAGCTCGACGCCGGGATAGCGGGAGTGCAGCTCCTCGAGGAATCCCAGCTCGCGCTCGGTGGTCGACGCGGACCCTTCGGCATAGCGCAGCAGCAGTACTTTGCCCTTGCCGCCCAACACCTCGCCCAGCCGGTCCGCGGCCAGATGCCCCCCCTTGCGATTGTCGGTCGCCACGAAGCTGATGGGGACGTCCGATTCGAGGCCGGAGTCGATGATCACCGTGGACACGCCGGCCCGCTGCGCCTCTTCCACCGGGCGCACCAGCGCACGGTTATCGAGCGGGGCGAGCACGATGCCGCGGATGCCCTGGCTGAGGAACCCTTCCACGACCTGGACCTGCTGCTCCCGGTCGTCCTCGCGGAACGGGCCTTTCCACAGGATGCGCACCGGCGTGCCCTGGGTCGTGAGCTCGCGCGCCGCCTGGATCGCGCCGGCGTGGATGCTCTTCCAGAACTCGTGCGTCGTGCCTTTGGGGATGACGGCGATGGCCAGCTCCTTGTCGGAGCCGGAGCGGCTGCAGCCCGCCAGCAGGGCGGCGCAGAGCAGCGTGAACGGAAAGGGTCTCACAGCGTCACCACTCCCTTGATGTAGTGCGGGGCGGCGTGGTCCCCGGCGAACGCGCCCGGCACTTGGTCGAGCGAGCGGTACCGGTGGGTGATCATCGGAGCCACGTCCACGCTACCACGCTCGATCAACCGCAGGGCGCGGACGTAGGTCGAGGGCCGGCCGTCGGGCTCGTGGCCGCCCGACGCCCCGACCGGCGAGAGCAGCACCGGCTCGCGGAACTGCAGCTGGCTCAGCACGCTCAGGTCCACGCCGGCATGGCCGTGCCCGTACAACAGCACCGTCGCCTGTTTGCGCACCAGCGGCGCCAGCCCTGCGAACAGCGCTCCCGATCCCGAGGCCTCCACCAGCAGCTCCACCCGGCGGCCGCAGGTGTGGGCGAGCACCGCTTCCACCAGATTCACGGCCGTCGGGTCGACCGTCTCCGCGCCGAACCGTTCCGCCAGCGCGCGCTTCGCGGCGCTCGGCTCGGTGACCAGCAACTTCCCGTCGAAGCCGAGCACGTTGCGCAGATACTGCACCCAGAGGAGACCTGCCGGGCCCGCGCCGCAGATCAGCACATGACCGACCTGCCGCCCGCTGTCCTTGCGGGGCTGTATGGCATACCGCGCCGGCGTCCGGAGCAGCACGTCCGACGCGTGCACCACGCACCCCAGGGGCTCGGTCAGCGCGGCCGTCACGGCGTCGCCCGCGGCTTCGGTGCGCACCGCGTTCACGGCGGGTATGGCCAGGTACTCGGCCAGCCCGCCCGGCAAGCCGGTGATGCCGTGCTCCCTGTAGAGCTCGCACTGATGTGAGTCGCCGCTGGCGCAGTATTCGCAGGCGGGCGAGCGCCCCTCGCTCACGCAGCTGCGTCCTTGATCGACCACGACGCGATCGCCGGGACCTAAGTCCCGGACGCTCGTGCCCGTCTCCTCGACCACGCCCGCGATCTCATGCCCGAGGATCTGCGGTTCCCGGGCGAGCGGGATCGGGTCCCCACGCTCGTCGCGATTGTAGTTGCCGTGCCCGGCGAAGATGTGGAGGTCGGTGCCGCACAGCCCGACCGCCGCGACACGCACCAGGACTTCGTGCGGCCGCGGGCGAGGAGTGGCGACGTCGCGCACTTCGATCCGCCCGACATCGACAAGCACCGCCGCTTTCACCGGTTGGGACCTCCCGAACCTCCCAAACCTCCCCCAACCTGCAGTTCGACCACCGATGCGATCGTGCTCGGCGGCACGCGTGGCAGCTGGATCGCGAAGCCCGAGTCCGCGCGCTCGATCGTGAGCGGCGTGCCATCGGCCAGCAGCGCGGCCGACAGCGGTCGTTCGGAGACGCCGGTCAGCGCGAGCCGGCCGTCCTTGGGCCAGTCGAACACGTGGGCGTACAGCTTGCCCCGCTTGGCGGTGTAGCGGCCCCAGGGGGGCCTGCCGTAGGGACTCACGGTTGTCCCGTAGATGCTCTCGCCGTTGGCCTTCATCCAGTCGCCCATCTCGTGCAGCCGCGACACGATCGGCCCGGGGATCACGCCTTCCGATGTCGGTCCGACGTTGAGGAGAAAGTTGCCGCCCTTCGAGGCCACGTCGATCAACGTCCGCAGCAGTGTGCGCGTGTCCTTCCAATCGTCGTCGTACGACTTGTAGCCCCAGGTGTCGTTCATCGTCATGCAGGTTTCCCAATCCACGCCCGGAAGCCCCTCGGGGGGCACCTGCTGCTCGGGGGTCCCGAAATCCCCCAGCCCGATCTGGCCGGCCTGGTTCAGGCCGCTCAAGCCCTGGCGCGTGTGCCCCACGCGGTTGTTCACGACGAGGCCCGGGCGCAGGGCGCGCACGAATGCGTACAGATCGCGCCCGCGCTCGTCGTTCCAGTCGGCGATCCACTCCCCGTCGAACCACAGCACATCGATCTCGGGGTACTGCGTGAGCAGCTCCTTGAGCTGGGGTTTCATGTACGTGTCGACGTAGCGGCCGAAGTTGGGATTGCTCCAGGTGCGGGAGTTGTATTCGGGCGCGTTCGGCCCCTGGGCGTCGGGGTGGTGCCAGTCCATGATCGAGTAGTAGACGCCGAACCGCATGCCGGCGCGGTGTGCCGCCTGGGCCAGCGCCCTGAGCGCGTCCCGCTTGTACGGCGTCGCATCGACGACGTCGTAGCGCGACACCTTGGAGTCGAAGATGGCGAACCCGTCGTGATGCTTCGACGTGATCACGATGTATTTCATCCCCGCGTCCTTGGCGATGCGCACCCATTCGTCGGGGTCGAACCGCACCGGGTTGAAGCGGTGCACGAACTCCTCGTAGTCGGGGATGGGGACGTGCGCCCGGCTCATGATCCATTCACCAATGCCGGGGATGCGCTCGCCCTTGTACGTTCCCGCGGCGACGGCGTAGGCGCCCCAGTGGATGAACATCCCGAAGCGCGCGTCGCGCCACCAGGCCATGCGGGCGTCCCGTTGGGCCGGCGTTTCGTGGGCGACGTCTTGCGCCGCGGCCGGCGCCACCGACAGGATAGCGGCGAGTGCGCAAGTGAGGGCGGATCGAACGTTCATGCATTCCTCCAGGCTGCTCCATCGGGATACCCGTAGGTTTCCAGGCTTTCGGGCTTCATCGTGATGCTGTAGCCGGGCGCCGTGGGCGCCATGTAGCGGCCGTCGCGCACCACCACGGGGTCCACAAAGTGCTCGTGGAGGTGATCCACGTACTCCACCACCCGGCTTTCGAGCGAGCCGCTCACGGCGATGTAGTCGAACATCGCGATGTGCTGCACGTACTCGCACAACCCCACGCCGCCGGCGTGCGGGCAGACGGGGATGCCGAACTTCGCGGCGAGCAGCAGCACCGCCAGTACCTCGTTCACGCCGCCCAGCCGGCAGCTGTCGATCTGACAGAACCGAATCGCCTTCGCCTGCATCAGCTGCTTGAAGACGACGCGGTTCTGGCACTGCTCGCCGGTCGCGACGCCGATGGGAGCCACCGCCTTGGCGATCGTCGCGTGGCCCAGCACATCGTCCGGGCTGGTCGGCTCCTCGATCCACCAGGGATCGAACCGCGCCAGCTCATGCATCCAGGCGATGGCCTGGTTCACGTCCCACACCTGATTCGCGTCTACCATGAGCTTGCGGTTGGGCCCGATCTCCTGGCGCACCAATGCGGCGCGGCGCATGTCGTCCTGCAGGTCCCGTCCGACCTTGATCTTGAAGTGCGACCAGCCGCGCGCCACGCCCTCGCGGCACAAGCGGCGGATCTTCTCGTCGGGGTAGCCAAGCCAGCCGGCCGAGGTGGTGTACGCGGGGTAGCCCGTGGCGCGGATTTCCGCTTCTCGCGCTGCCCGCGTGGGAGCGTGCCGGCGCAGGAGCACGATGGCCTCGTCCGGCGTGAGCGCGTCGGTGATGTAGCGGAAGTCGATGCAGCGCACCAGCGCCTCGGGACTCAAGTCGGCGAGCAGCTTCCAGAGCGGCTTGCGCTCGATCTTGGCGTACAGGTCCCACACGGCGTTCACGACGGCCGCCGTGGCGAGGTGCAGCACCCCTTTTTCCGGTCCCACCCAGCGCATCTGCGAGTCGCTCGTGAGCCGGCGCCAGAACCCGGCCATGTCGTCCTTGATGTGCTCGAGCGTGAGACCTTGGACCAGTGGTGCGAGCGAGCGAATCGCGGCGACGCACAGCTCGTTCCCCCGGCCGGCGGTGAACGTGAGCCCGTGTCCGGTCAGGCCGTCGGGCCGATCGGTGTGGAGAATGGCGTACGCCGCGGAATAGTCCGGGTCGGGGCTCATGGCATCGGAGCCGTCCCGCTCCCGCGACGTGGGGAACCGGATGTCCAGGGCGTCGACCCGTGTGATCGTGGTCGGCATGATCACATGGCGGTGAAGCCGCCGTCCACCGGCAGCGCGACGCCGGTCACGAACGATGCCTCAGGAGAGACGAGCCACAGCGCGGCCTCGGCGCACTCCTCCGGAGTGCCCAGTCGGCCCAGCGGTTGTGCGGCGCCGTACGCGGCCCACGCGGCGGCGGGATCGGGCATCGCGTCCGCGAACTGACGCAGCATGGGCGTGTCGATGATCCCGGGGCATAGGGCGTTCACGCGGATGCCGCGCGTCGCGCAGTCGAGGGCCAGGGCCTTGGCGAGCAGTACCACCGCGCCCTTGGACGCGCAGTACACCGGTGAATCGGTCTGCGCCACCAGTCCCGTCTTGCTCGCGGTGAAGAGCATGACGCCCCCGCTGGCCTGCCCGACCATGATGGGGATGGCGTGGCGCGCGGCGTACAGCGGGCCTTTCACGTTCACGTCCAGCACACGATCGATTTCCTCGTCGGCGCTCTGTGGGAGCGTCTTGGGCAGATTGACGCCGGCGTTGCAGAACAGGATGTCGAGCGAGCCGTAGCGCTCGACGCAAGCGTCGATCATGCGCTCGCAGTCGGCGCGCCGGCCCATGTCGCCGCACAGGAAGCGGGCGGTTCCTCCCGACCGCTCGATCTCGCGCACCAGCTCTTCGCCCGCGGCGCCCTGAGTGTCCACGAGCAGCAGGCGGGCGCCCGCTGCGGCGAAACGCAGGGCGCTGGCCCGTCCGATGCCACTCGCGGCGCCCGTGATTACCGCGGCCTTGCCGGCCAGCCGCCCGTCAGACATAGGCGCGCACGCGTTGCCGCGCGGAGCCGAGCCCGTCGATGCCGAGCTCGACCTCGTCGCCGGCCGCGAGGTAGCGCGGCGGGCGGTGCCCCAGCCCGACGCCCGCCGGGGTGCCCGTGGAGATGATGTCGCCGGGCAGGAGCGTCATAAACTGACTGATGTAGCTGACGAGGGCCGGCACGTTGAAGACCAGCTCGCGCGTCGAGCTGCACTGCTTGGTCTCGCCGTTCACCTTGAGCCAGAGCTGGAGATCGTGCACGTCGCGGATCTCGTCGGGCGTGGCGAGAAACGGCCCGAGCGGCGCGAAGGTATCGCAGCTCTTGCCCTTCACCCACTGGCCGCCGCGCTCGAGCTGGAACGCCCGCTCCGAGTAGTCGTTGTGCAGCACGTACCCGGCGACGTAGCCCAGCGCCTCGTCGCGCTCGACGTACGCCGCCCGCCGGCCCAGCACGACGGCCAGCTCGACCTCCCAGTCGACTTTGGTGCCGCCCTTCGGGATCACCACCTCGTCATTCGGCCCGCAGATCGAGCTGGTCGCCTTGAAGAAGATGACCGGCTCTTTGGGAACGTCCTGACCGGTCTCGCGCGCGTGATCCCGATAGTTGAGACCGATGCAGACGATCTTGCTGGGCCGGCACAGCGGCGGGCCCAGCCGCACCCCGTCCGGCACGACGGGCGCCGCGCCGCCGTCACGCGCCAGCCAGCGCGCCAGGCGCGCGACGCCGTCCGACCCGAAGAATGCCTCGTCGTAGTCGGCCCCGAACCCCGACGCATCGATGCGGCGCCCGTCGGGCAGGATCAGGCCGGGCCGCTCCTCACCGGGACGCCCGAATCGGATGAGTTTCATCGCTCACATTTTCAGGGTGACAAAGCCGCCGTCGATCGCGTAATTGCTTCCGGTAATGAACGCCGCCGCGTCCGAGCAAAGAAACAACGCCAGCTCGGCCATTTCCTCCGGTCGTCCCATGCGGCCGATCGGCTGCGTCCGGGACAGCTGCTCGAACATCTCCCGCTCCCGCCCCGGATAATTCTTGGCCAGGAATCCGTCCACGAACGGGGTGTGGACCCGCCCCGGGGCGATGGCGTTGCAGCGGATGCCCTGCGCCACGTAGTCGCGCGCCACCGAGTAGGTCATGGTGAGCACGGCCCCCTTGGTCATCGAGTAGGCGAAGCGGTCGGGAATCCCCACGGTCGACGCCACCGACGCGATGTTGAGGATCACGCCGCCGCGCCCTTTCATCTCCAGGACGGCCGCGCGCATGCAGTGGTAGACGCCCTTCACGTTCACGGCGTAGAGCCGGTCCAAGTCTTCCTCGGTCGTTTGCTCGACGGTACCGACGTGTGCGATGCCGGCGCTGTTCACGAGAATGTCCGCTGGTCCAAAGCGCTGCGCGACCGCCTGAAAGGCGCGCTGCACGTCGGCCTGCCGGCTCACGTCGCAGGGCACGGCAAGGCCTTCGCTGCCGCAGCCGGCGATCTCGCGTGCCACGTCACGCGCCGCCGCCTCGGCGACGTCGAGCACGGCGACGCGCCCGGCCGCGCGCGCGAACCGCAGGGCGATCGCCCGGCCGATGCCCGACCCGCCGCCGGTCACGATCGCGACCTTGCGCTCGATCTCTTTCACAGGCCGTACACTCGTGCCGCGGTGTCGCCGTAGAACCGGCCCCGGTCCGTTGCGCTCCATCCGCGCGTGAACTGCTGCGTGAAGCCGTACCACCTACCGTAATCTCCCGCCAGCGTCAGGACGGGCCAGTCGCTGCCGTACAGCACGCGCTCGCGACCGAAGCATTCGACCACCCGCGCGGCGTAGGGGACCAGATCCTCCGGACACCACGCTTCGGAAGCCTCGGTGAGCAGGCCCGACAGCTTACACCACACGTTCTCGTGGGCCGCCAGACCCGCGATATTCCTGCTCCAGGGCTCCAGGGCGCGTTGCCGGATGGCCGGCTTGCCGCAATGATCGAGCACGAAGCGCGTACCGGGGCAGTCGCGCACCAGGTCTATGACCTCGGGCAACTGGTCGTGCGTCGCGCACACATCGAAGACCAGCCCCCGCCGGCCCACCTCCCGCACGCCCTCTACGAACGAGCGCTGCCGGCAGAATCCGGCGGGCTGCCCCTGGATATTCTGGCGGATGCCTTTCACCCTGGGCGAGCGGGACAACGCATCCAGCGTGTGGCCCACCCCTGACCCCTGACCCCCGAGCCCTCGCGTGAGATCGACAAACGCGACGATGCCGGCGACCCGCGGCTCCGCCTGCACCAGCCGTTCCACCAGCTCCACCTCCTGCCGGGCTTCGTCCGGCCGGCAGTTGGCTTCCACGAACACGATGCGCTCGATCGGGATCTGCCCCGTCGCCGCCGCGTAGTCGGGCGGGAGGAAGGCCCGGTGGAGCGAAGGCACCCCCGTGAGCCACGAATAATGAAGGACCCCCGGGTCCCAGAAGTGGACGTGGGAGTCGA
>WNGC01001275.1_pt1 | contig 15887 bp, 19 predicted proteins | sample 5400051 | NCBI WGS metagenome assembly WNGC01 (sample SAMN13153368, study PRJNA577476) | soil metagenome | isolation source: 20 cm soil or saprolite under grassland replicate 2 | place: USA:California | collected 2016-06-15
CTGCCGTGTATCTACTGGACGTCGACCGAAGCGTCGGCCGAAGAAGCCTATGCGATCGATCTTTTCACGTTGCGCCAGGGCACGCTTTGGAAGGATCCGTTCCAACAGAGGTTTCCAAGCGTGCCATTGTCCGGCCCTGCGCTCTCCTGGCCAGTGCACGACGGCGATGTGGCAGCACAGGTGCGCGCCAATTGGCTGCAGCGCCTTTTCTCATCGATCGTTTCTATGTTTCGATCTTGAAGATATTCGAGTGCGGGCGAATTCAGCCGGCTCAATTATCGAGCTCGTAGGTCGTGATCTCGAGCTGGTGACCGTCGGGATCATGAAAATAGATGGAGTGCGAAATCTCGTGATCCTGGAATTCGAATTTGATTCCGCGCTTTTCGAGTTCGCGCTGTGCGGCGAGAAAATTTTTGCGGTCCGCGCGGAAGGCAAAGTGAAGCATTCGAATTTCGCGGTGAGTGGACGGGTTTCCTTCCTGGCTCGCTGGGAACAACGCGATCCCAGTATCTCCTTTTCCGACAAAGGTCGGCACACCGCCCCAGACGCCTTCGTGAAGTCGTTCAAACCCGAGAACCTCGGTGTACCATTTTGCTGATCGCTCGACATCGCGCACGCCCATGGCTACGTGATCAATTCCTTCGAGTTGCATACGAAGTTGAAATGGAATTTACAAATTGATCGCTCTGCGGCTCAACCAGTCTTGTTCTCAGCAACGCGTGTGAGCTGTGTCAGGACGCAGCGCCATTGTCCGTCGACTCTTATGAGAACGTCAGTTGATCGTTCGAGCGTTTTCCCATAAACTTTCCGGCGCTCGTAGCGCACCCCGTAACGACGGCCGTTTCTCCATAGATACGCACTCTCGGCTCGTCGAGCTTCATCGTATAATGTGTAAGCGTACCCGATTTCACTACCGCAAGAAATCTGTCCTTCTCAACGATTCTGCCGTCAGCGTTTACGATGATCCAATCCTCAGTGACAAATCGTTCAATGGCTTCGGCGTTGTTCGCCACAATCGCGTCTTGGAAATCTTTCTCGAGTTGCAACAGCTGCTCAATCGATTCGTCATTCATGCTTCCGCTTGTGACCTTTCTGTTTCCAATGAGGATATCTCACCGCCCATAATCCAGGCGGTCATCCAACTTTCACTTGGACACTTCGTCGCCCTCAAATGGAAGCTTCGAGGTCTTCACGTTGATGAGCGGTCCCAACTCATAAACGTTGGTGTAACCGTAGGTCGCAAGATTGACGTATGTCGAGATGTTGAGCGATGCGGCAGGGGCTTTCGATGGGAAAGCGCCCTCACTACCCAAAAAATTGTTGTTGCAGTAGATCAAGGTCTTCGTGTCCGTGCTTGGAATGAGCTTCGCCAGCTCTGCGGCCGTAAAATCGGGGAGGCTCAGGTTCACGGCTCGGCGCAAATGCCGCAGTTCGAACTTGGCGGCGCTACGAGCGTCGAGGACCACGACGCCAGGCTCTGACATCGCCTGCAAGAACTGATCTTCAGTGAGGCGCCGCGACTCCCGGACGGCCTTAACCTTCTCAGCGTTGTTAAGAAACGCGGAGTAGTCGATCAACCGGTTTGGAATTTGCGTCTCAGCATGCGCACCGAAAGTGAGAAGGGAAACTGCGGTCGCGATTGCTAGATGTGTCTTCATATGTTGTTTAGGTCAGTGGACAACGAGAAGCGGGCGAATGTTCGTACAGGATTACGATAGTTTCTTGGTCTTTGTTTCCGCCTGGTGCCTGTCGAAAGAGAGAGCCGGCATCTCCCCCATACGTAGCACTGCAAAATCCCACTCGCTCGCAATGGCAGCAGGGCGTATCAGCGATGATTTTGTCTCATGAAAAGAATTACATTATTGAGCTTCGCAGGGGTAGCTTTTCTCAGTCTTGGTCAACCAACATGGGCAATTCCCCATGGAGGCGGAGGTGGCTTTGGTGGCGGCGGTCACTTTGTCGGTGGCGGTCGTCCCAGCGGATTTGCTGGCGGCGGCATTCGCGCTGCGCCAGGGTTTGCCGGTGGCGGCCTTCGAGCAGCGCCTACTTTCCAGGGGGCATACTTCACTGGCCGAAGTGTCGGGGGAGTAAGTAATGCACCACGATTCTACTACGGTCGCGCGGCAATGCCGGCTGTAAGGTCTCAGGAGGTCACAGGGTTGGGCAACCGACCAATAGCTCGGATTGCCCCCATGGCCTCAACTGTCAGGGGCCAACAAAATCGCACGGTGCAGCTGACGAGGCAAAACACGCGGGTCGCAAACTCGCAAATCGCAGCGACAAGTCGGCAGCCAAATCGTACAGGCTCCATGGCAGGGCGGAACCGGGTTTCGGATCGGCGGACGTTAACGCCAGCAAACCGTCAGTCGTTCGCTAAGAACCACGCGTCCGAGCGGCATGATGCGAACAATTGGCATCGCGATTGGGACAGGCATCGCGCCCACTTCCATAACAACCGCGTGTTTGTCTTTATCGACGGTTTCTGGTGGGGACTTTACCCGTCGGATTATTATCCTTATTACGCCAACGGCTACCCGTACGATTATTACAACAGCTATCCGTCTGATTATTACAGCGGTTACCCATACGGTTACTACGACTCTTCCGGCTATGATGACCAGCCGAGCTATGGCGATTCACAGCAATCTCTGGCCAATGCAGCGGTCGGGGCTGTCCAATCGGAACTTGCGAAGCTTGGTTACTATAGCGGCGCGATCGACGGAACGCTTGGTGACCAAACAGAGGCCGCACTTGCCCGGTATCAAGAAGACAACGACTTAAGCGTTACGGGGATTGTTGACGCAGCTACGCTTCAATCACTCGGAATCAGATGATGAGCTTACACATCTTCCTCATAGGAGGACGCGAACCCAGGAGGTGGGCACCACGCCGTGGTGCTCACTTCCAATTCAGTAGCCCTGAGAAGGATAAGTGACACTGGTTCGTCGCTGCCCGCGCACGGGATGCGCGGGCCCGAAAGCAAAATTCTTAAAAACCGAAACGCGTACAGCTTTAAAAGGGGCTCGTTAGGTCAACCAACACACTTATCAGTATGCCTCTTCGAAGTGCTCATGACGCGGTGTTATTGCCCGTCCCAGGAGAGGCCTTCCGTCATCATTTTTATTTCGCTTCCGCCGGCGTCCGGCTTGACGAAGATCGTGAGTTTCGCGGAACCGCGCTTACGATTCAGGATCGAAGAGTTCGGGGTGATAAGATCATCGCCGTCCTTGGCCCATCCTTGCGCTTTCAGATTCGCGCTAAGGTCGGCGCAGGCGCTCTTCACGGGCAACTCGCTCTTGAAGCTCATTTGCTCCACGAGAGACTTGTACTCAACATCAGTCGCATCCTTGGTTAGCGCGACATCCTTGGCATTTAGGCCCGGTGCGGCTGGCTTTGTCGCCGTCTTGTTGTCGGCCTCAACCGGTTCGGATTCTTCGGATTTTGGCGGCGTTTGTTTTGTCTCTGTTGACTCGGCAACTTGGTATTCTTTTGGAATCTCGCCTAACGGCGCGACGAACTTGACGTTAACCTCCCATGTCTCGCCAAAGATGTCTGTGGGGCCGTCCGTAGTCAGTTCTCCCTTCACCTGGCCGTCCGCATACTCGAAATCGTTTGTCTTGATCGTGCCGACCGAACTGAAGTTCTTGTGCTGAAGCGCGCTGTGCGCCACCTCGCAGCCAAAGATGTCACCGTCTTCGTGGAGCGAGACGACCACTGCGCTGCCGAACTTGCCGAACCCGGCATTAAAGTCGGGCTTCTTATCTTTGGAATGATCCTTTTCGGTGAACACCAGCACCATCGAGGGTTTATCGCTAAAGGGCTCGCGCCAATGCGCCGACACGTAAGTCAGCTTCGCCTCCTTGCCGTTCCCCTTGAAGACGCCCGTCACCGACGGCTTTATGTTGGCGGCTGGACCCGGCTTTTTAGAAGGCGGCAACGATTCCCCAGCGCGGAGCAGCGGCACGTTGAAACGCACTTCCAAACCCGAGGGAAACATCCCTTCGGTTTCATTCGGCTGACCGGCTTTCCCAATCGCCCGCCCATCCTGCAGCTTTAATTCCCCGGTCGCATTACTGGTATGCCTGCCGAGGGATATGTCGCCGGCGCCGGCGCCCCAGCCCTTGAATTCGCCTGCCTTCGTGAACTCCAGTTTGACGTAAGGCTTCCTAAAGTCAGGAGTCTCACCCGCCTTTTCCGATTTCCTTGCCGCGTTAAGCTTCTCGCTTGAAATCCTCGGACCGCTCAAGACCACCGCAACGCCTTCCTCGCCGTCGATAGTAGTCTCATAGGCCACGGCGTTTTTTAGTGGATAGTTTTTGCCCTTAAGCATCAATGTCCCTTCGCCTGGCTTGGTTGTCCCTTCCTGCGCAAGAAGCGTCACCGCGCCCATAGCGCTTACGATTTCAACCACACACATGATTTTTTTGGTCATACTGAGTCCTAGAACGGTTGGCGTTGGAGATGCCTGCAACATTCAAATCTCAGCAGAAGAACGCGGAGATGCCAAGCATGTCCGAAAGGCGACTTGAGCTTCGGCGGATTACCTATCACCCGTCGACACCGTTGGAACCTCTTACTTTTTACTTCTATCAGGCGGCCATTCCACGCCCGCCAGTTCCTTTGGCGGTTGTGTAGGGTCCACCGGATATATCAGGGACAGGTCCATGTTAGATTTGGAACCTTGCAAAAATTCCAATTCCTCCGGTGCGCCCACGATCAACCACAATACCTCTTCATCAGTATCGTTGAACACCTGGCGCAATTGGTCCGGTGCAACCAATACGGCTCCGTATTTCGGCACCGTCAACGTCTCGTCGCCGACGCGCATTCGACCAGTCCCTTCGAGCACAAAATAAAATTCCTCCGAACGGATGTGCTTATGCAGCGTGTTCGCGCTCTTCGCTGGCAAGCGCCATAGCCGCGCGCCGAGGTTCTCGCTTCCGGTGCGCTCCAAATAATCCGCGTTCGGAATTTTCATCAGGTTTGACGGACGCCAGTGCAGGTCTTCTGGTTTGATGAGGTGATAACCCTGAATCGCTTTCATGGTTTGTTGTAGAAACGCTCGCCGCGGCGAGCCAGGTTAATCAAGTTCGGCATTTGGACACAATGGAGTTAGCGGAAGCCGACGATATGGAAGGAGAGCTATCGGCCGTTAACAGAAAAAACAAAGCAACAAATTCGCAGACCCTGACTTTCTTCATTGTTCGCTCGCGTGTTAAAGTCAGCACGAATGAAAACGACCCGGATCGAAGCGTTCAGCGACGGCGTAATGGCGATTCTCATTACGATTATGGTCTTGGAACTGAAGGCGCCGCATGATCCAACACCAGCTTCCCTGGCAGGCATGTGGCCGACTTTTTTTGCCTACGTCCTGAGCTTCGTCATCATTGCAATCTACTGGGTCAATCATCATTATCTCATTCACCTCGTGGACCGGGTCGATGCTGCGATTCTTTGGGCAAACATGAATATGCTTTTTTGGATTTCGCTCATCCCCTGGGCGACCGTTTATCTCGGCGACAATCACGCACTGCCTTTTCCGGTCGCGCTTTATGCCGGCGTTTCGGCGGCGGGCGCGATTTCCTTTTACCTGCTGCGCGAGTCTATCGGCAGGCACCATCATGAGCCGGAATTCAAACGGTTGAACAAAAGAATGGCGCGCAAAAATCTTATCGCCCTTATCATTTACATCGCGGCCATCGTAGTGGCGTTCATTTACACGCCACTCGCACTAATCATGATTGCATTGCCAGCGGCGATGTACTTCCTGCCGGATCGCGGCTTGGGGTTTTTCGTCCGCTAGCTTTACCAAGCGGGCATAGCTGCGCCCATTTAAATGGAAACGCCGTTGACGCCTCTTGAATTTGCTCGCCGCGCACGCAAACTTTATCCCGACCGCGTCGCGGTAATCGATGGCGACTCACGCTGGACGTATGCCCAGTTTCTCGATCGATGTGATCGTTGGTCGGCGGTCTTGCAGAAACTTGGAATCGGCTCGGGGAACCGGGTCGCCTATCTCTCACCGAACACTCACCCGCAGCTCGAATCGTTCTACGCCGTCCCGCAAATCGGCGCTGTGCTTGTGCCGTTAAACTATCGCCTTACGGCGGACGACTTCGTTTACTTGATCAATCATAGTGGTTCGCGCATGGTCTGCGCAGACCGCGATTATCTTGGAACGATCGATAGCATTCGCGAACAGCTTCCCAAGGTTGAACACTTCGTCGCTCTCACAGGAGAAGGCGAGCACTGGCTCAACTATGAGGCAATGGTCGACGCGAACTCGGCTGAATTTTCACGCCAGGAAATTCACGAGACTGATCTGCTCACGATCAATTACACCAGCGGCACCACATCGCGTCCAAAAGGCGTGATGATCACCCATCGCAATGCCTGGATGAATTCCATCGGCACGCTCCTCTATGCGCGTATGACCTGTGCTGATCGTTACCTGTGGACGCTACCGATGTTTCACGCCAACGGCTGGACTTTTGTTTGGACCGTAACGGCAGCGGGGGCGACTCACATCTGCCTGCGCAAATGCGAACCGCGTGCTGTCTGCGAATTGATGAAGACCGAGCAAGTCACCACGCTGTGCGCAGCGCCGACGGTTTTGATTGCGTTGGCAAACGCGCCGGAAAATATCCGTCGCCTCGCGCCGAAAGGAATCCACGTTATCACTGCCGGTGCGCCGCCGGCAGCGTCGACCATCCAGAGACTTGAAGAAGACTTGGGCTGGACCATCACCCACGTTTACGGACTAACAGAGACAGCGCCGTTCATCACTGTCTGCGAGTCGCGCGCGGAACATGCGTCGCTGCCGATCAGCGAGCGGGCCGCGATCAAAGCGCGCCAGGGCGTTGAGTTGATTACATCAGGCGAATTGCGCGTTGTCGACACGGATGGCAACGACGTGCCGCACGATGGCGTTACTCAGGGTGAAATCGTCGCTCGCGGCAACGTGGTCATGGCCGGCTACTACAACGAGCCGGAAGCGACCGAGCGAGCTATGCACGGCGGATGGTTTCATACCGGCGACGCCGCGGTCGTGCATCCGGACGGCTACGTCGAAATTCGCGACCGCCTAAAAGACGTCATCATAAGCGGCGGTGAAAACATTTCGTCCGTCGAAGTCGAAGGCGTGCTTTTGCGACACCCGGCCGTGCAGGAAGTAGCGATTGTTGGGTTCCCACATGAAAAATGGGGTGAGGCACCGCATGCCTTTGTTGTTCTCCACGAGGGCGCACACGCCGATGAGCGGGAGCTGTGCGAGTTTGCGCGAGCGAAGCTCGCGCACTTCAAAGCGCCGCACAGCGTGACCTTCGTCGAAGAGCTACCCAAAACTGCGACCGGCAAAATTCAAAAATACATTTTGAGAGCGCAACGACCTGCGATCGCTCCGCAGTAAGCAGTCGCCCGTTTGTTATCAAGTACACACGTCGTTAAAGTCGCGCGTGCTGAAAACCATTGTCACGCTGGCAGGCTTTCTTCTCGCGACTAATGGCCTGTTCGCTCAAGCAGATTAAACGAGCCGGAGCTGGAACAAACCGGTAGCGCCATTCCGGATCGCTTCATACCTGATTACCACGCCGGAAGGTCATTTCCTCCTCGACGGCGGCTTTGTCGAAACCGCGCCGCAGATCGAGCACAATATCACCGAGCTCGGATTCAAATTGACGGATGTAAAATTTCTGTGAACAGCCACGCGCACTACGATCACGCTGGCGGCTTAGCTGAGCTCAAAAAGGTGACGGGCGCAAAATTCGTGGCGAGCGAACCTGACGCGCCACTGCTCCGCAGCGGCGGGCATGGCGATTTTCGGTTTGGCGATACCCTCACCTTTCCACCAATCGAGCCCGATCAAATCGTGCACGACGGAGAAAGCATCCAGCTTGGTAATCAAAGAATGATCGCGCACCTGACGCCGGGCCATACCAAGGGCTGCACCACCTGGACGACGAAGATCCGGGACGGGAAAAAAATTTACGACGTCGTCTTCGTAGGCAGTCAGAGCGTACTCGATTACAAATTCGTCGGCCAGGAAAGTTACCCGGGTATCACATCCGACTTCGAAAGGTCTTTCGCGTTATTGAACCATTTGCCCTGCGACATTTTTCTGGCATCGCACGGGAGCTTCTTCCATTTCGTGAAAAAACACGAAGGCCTGCTGCGCGGCGACGCGAACGCGTTCATCGATCCCGACGGGTACAAAACGTATCTGCGCGAGAGCGAGCACGAGTTTCGCAACAAGGTCGCCCAGCAAAAGACGGCCCAAAAATAATTCGTTTCAGTCAGGCGCGCTTTTAAAGCAGTCGCAATCCCAGTCTGCTTGAACGTCGTGACCGGCTAGACCTCGAGAGGGCCGGCACCCGAGCCGGAAAATGGTAACTTAAGTTACCTTGACCTCGAGCGGCCGTTTCCTTTTCTGAAGGACACCAATTAAAAGACAGAAACATGAATAAGAAAATGAAAATCGTGGTGATCGGAGGCACTGGCCTCATCGGAACAAAAGTGGTAAACAATCTTCGGCACCGTGGCCACGAGGTAGTGGGTGCGTCACCTTCCTCGGGCGTGAACGCCTTTACTGGTGAGGGACTGGCTGAAGCGCTAACAGGAACTCAGGTCGCTGTTGACGTCGCGAATGCGCCGTCGTGGGAGGACAACGCGGTGATGGAATTCTTCCAGACAGCAGGGCGTAACTTACTTGCTGCGGAAGCGGCCGCCGGTGTACGGTACCATGTAGCGCTGTCAATCGTTGGCGCTGACCGGCTTCCCGCGAGCGGGTATTTGCGCGCGAAGGTGGCTCAGGAAAACTTGATCAAGGCATCAGGGATTCCATTCACGATCGTTCGCTCGACGCAGTTCTTCGAGTTCGCGAAGGGCATCGTGCAATCGGCCGCCGAAGGGCAAACCGTTCGGTTATCACCAGCCCTCTTTCAGCCTATCGCGGCGGATGACGTCGTCGCCGCCCTGACTGGCTTCGCACTCGCCAAGCCATTAAACGGTACAATCGAAATTGCCGGTCCCGAACCGATCCGAATGGATGAATTCGCCCGGCGTTTCTTGAGCGCAACGCGAGACCCACGGAAGGTGACCGCGGACGTCCATGCCCATTACTTCGGCACAGAGCTGGGCGATCAAAGCCTTAGCCCCGGCCAAAACGCGCGTCTCGCCCCGACGCGTTTCGAGGAATGGCTCACCCGCTCAACGGCGCAAAAGGCGGCGTAAATTTAGGACGAGGCAGGCAGCGTAAACTTAGGAACCGGCAGCAGATCGCATGATATTCAGCGGTTTGCCGCACATCTTGGAAAAGCGCCTCGGACGAACTCTTCCCGAACATCCCAGGAACCTTCCTTCTTACTTTCGCTGAGCGACCGACAAGGTCTTTTGGAGTCCTGGCTTCCAGATTAAAAAGAATTCCTGCGTTCCTGCTTTCCTGAGAGATTATTCTCTTTGTACTTCCTAATTCTTACTTTTTAATTCTTACTTCGTTCCATGCATCGTGACCATCAACGTTGGTACTCGCACCGTCTCAATCGCGACATGGGCGTCGCCATTTACGGCAACTACGGCGGGCCGATCCTCGCTTTCCCAACCAGCTGCGGCGACGAATCGGAGATGGAAGGTCAGAGCATGATTCGCACGCTCAGCCCCTACATCGAGCAGGGGCGAATCCGCATCTTCTGCATCAACGGCGTTCAGAGCGATTCGTTCAATAACAAGGGAGCACACCCCTTCCATCGGAGCTGGATGCAGGCGCAATACGATGCCTATGTGGCGAACGAAGTTTTCCCGTTCATCGACTCCCAGTGCCAGACGCCGGGCATCGGGATTGCAACATTGGGCGCATCACTCGGCGCCTATCACGCGGCTAATACTCTCTTCAAACATCCCGACCACGTGAAGCGCTGCTACGCGCTCTCAGGCATTTACGACATGCGAGACTCCATGGACGGCATGTATGACGACAACTTCTACTTCAACAACCCGGTGGATTACATGGCTAATCTGAGTGACCCATGGTATTTTCACCATTACGCGAGTTGCGACATCCGGCTCGTGACCGGCTGCGGTCCGTGGGAGAACAGCGGGCCGAGCTACCGAATGTCCGAGATCCTGAGAAACCGCGGCATTGGTCATCACTTGGACGATTGGGGCCCGGAGGGCGGGCACGAATGGCCCTACTGGCATCACCAGATGTGGGAATACGTCGGCCAGCACTACTAAGGAAGCATCTACCTCGCCTCCGATTGGCGCCCCAACGGAGCTCCTACGTTCTCAACTATCTTGCACGTCGTACCACCTGAATGAACATCACTGACTGGAATGCGATTGCAGACGCCTATTTTGAGATAGATGATCCGGAAGGACGCGCTGTCCTTACTTTCATTAGAGAGAAACTAACGAAGCTTCAACCGAAACGATTGTTAGATTACGGCGGTGGTGACGGAAAGTTTGCAGTCCTGTGCGCGGAGAGCTTGCCGCTACAGGAAATAGTTACCTATGACCCGGCGCCAAGGATGGCATCTCTAGCGCGATCTCTCTGTGCGGATTTCAAACAAATCCGCGTGACTGACGCGACACACGAAATTCAGTCCGGAGTATTTGACGTCGTAACTTTTAATGCGGTCTGGATGTGCCTTAAGAGTCGCGAGGCCTGCTTGGACACGTTATCGGAAATCGCCAGGCTTCTTCGCTCGAATGGCCGTCTGGTCGCATCGGTGACACATCCATGCTTTCGGACCTGTAAGTTTTCGAACTATTTCACGGACTTCAGTAACCGCGATTATTCTAATGACGGCACATTATTCAATGTCACGATCTACGATGGCAAACGCGAGCTTCGCATCGTTGATGTGCATTGGAGCCTGACGGCGATGACTTCGCAGTTGAACGAATCAGGATTTGTAATTGAAAACCTCTACGAACTGCCTCGCTCGACTAGCGGCTCAAGCCAACCTGATGCCAGCCTTTGGTTGGTAATTCTCGCTCACAAACTCTGAATTGACGTGCGTCACAGATCTCCGTCTGTTCTCATCACTTGTCACTTCCGATAGGCCGCGTGGCGCAGCTTTACGCGGCCACTCGTCACTTCCGTTGACATTCGGATCACGCAAGGAGTAAAAGCACAGGAATGATTCCGCTAACTGCCTTGTGGCTTCCCATTCTGCTTTCGGCTGTCGTTGTCTTTTTCGCCAGCTTCATCATGCACATGTTGCTCACTTACCACAGAAGTGATTATCGCAAATTGCCAGACGAAGATCGTGTGACCGACGCGCTGCGAAATGCGGGCGTGACGCGAGGACCCGCTTATTTCTTTCCCTATTGCAAGTTCGAAGAAATGAAATCAGCGCCCGTGATTGAGAAATTCAAACGCGGACCGGTGGGCTTGTTGACTGTGCTGCCCAGTGGCCCGCCTGCGATGGGAAAGAATATGGTCCAATGGTTTTTGTATTGTGTGGTGATCAGCATCTTTGCCGCTTATCTGTCCGGCCGTTTGCTGGCACCCGCGACTGCTTTCTCGCAAGTATTCCGCGTCGTCGGCACGATTGCTTTCTTAGGATACGGCGCAGCTCACGCTCAGGAATCGATTTGGAGCGGTCGAAGCTGGGTGGTCACGCTCAAGCATCTTTTCGACAGCCTGATTTACGCGTTGCTGACGGCGGCAACATTCGGTTGGCTATGGCCGAAATCGCTCTAGTTGCTTCTCGCCTCTCGTTCAAGTTTAGTAAGTCAGGACGTTACACATATTGAAAGTTTTCTTAAGCGGCTGCGAACCGGGTGATTTCAAGTACACGGTTACAATGACAGTTTGGTAGCAGCCCCAGCCTTCATATACGGCGCTGAACGACGGCGCGGCACCGCCTTCAAGCGAAAGAGGATTCGGGTCATAGACAAGATCGTAATGAACGCGGGCGATGTTCTCGATTAATTCCGGAGCATCAAGCGATAACGTGAACGTGTAGCGCTTGGGATTGTCTGCGAGAGGTTGCTGTCGGGCGACCAGTGAAAAGTCTTCGGCTCCCGTGGGCGCGGCATTTGTTGTTGCGGCTGCTGAGCTTTTCGTAGTCTCCACCGGCGGGGGGACAGGACGATTCACCACCTTCTTGACGGGCCGGAGATAGAACGCCAGGCCGATAAGAATGACGAGAAGAACTGCAATTACGCCGAGAGACTTAGTCACTCTTAGCTTACCGCCTCGCTGGACTCGTTCTGGTTCGGGTTTGGGGCCTGATTGAGAGATCTGAGGAAGCAACGCCTTTATCAACACTTGGATATCGGAGTCCCAGCGCGCGTGCGTGAGTTCGACGGCGTTGCGAAACGCAAGCTCCTTCAAATCATCTGGTAGTTGATCTGGCTTGGGAGCTGACGCGCCTTGCACCAGAACGGGAATGACCGGGATATCGCGTTTTAGAGCAGCGCCCGTTTCAATACGAACGAAGTCGGCAGGGTCGTCCAGACGGCGTTGACCTGAAGTGTCTTTTGCAGTCAACCAATTCCTGCCGATCAAAGACAGAAACACCCCGCAGGAATTTAAGCTCTGGTCAATGGACTTCCGAAAATCCCGCCCGGGTTGTATGGCGGCAACATCCATAAATACCGAATCGGGACCGAAGACGGCAACAAGGTCGTCGTACAGGCGACCAGCTTGACCTTCAGAGTCCTCTCGCCTGTAACTGAGGAAGATTGAGCCCATTCGGTCTACCGAGACTATCACAATAGCCGCAGATGGCGACTCACTCGAAGCCCTTCGAACGTGGCACGATTTCGAGGTGGACGAAGCTGGATGATCACGCTCATCTTTTCGATAGCTTGATCTTCGCACTACTAACACCAGCAACATTCGGCTGGTTATGGCCAAAAGCGCTCTAGCTAGTTCTCGCTTGCTCGCGAACCCCTAGAAAATGCAGAAGAGCAAATCTAGTAGGCTTCACGCCTGAAAGTCTTAACGTCCGAATCAGTTAAGAGACCGGTCTCCCTAACACAACGTCTTCCTTGGTCCAGCTATGGACAGCGCCACAGTGGGCACAGGTAAATTTTTGGCCCTTCATTTTTGCGGCGGGCCAGAGTTCCTGTTCAATCGTGCGACCGGTATCGGTGAGCTTCGAGGTGGAAGGACAACGCACGAGCAAGCTTTTCAGACCGGCGCCGATCTTTGGTTTCGGTCGCCGTTTCGGCGGTTCGAAATAAAATCGTCTTGCCATGTCAGAGCCGGTAAACAATCCGCGCTTTGGCAGTATCGTAGGGTGACATCTGCATCCTTACGCGATCGCCGACCGTCAGGCGAATGAAACGTTTGCGCATTTTACCCGAAATATGGGCAAGCACGAGATGATCGTTCGCAAGCGCGACCCGAAACATCGTTCCGGGCAGCACGCTCATGATCGTTCCCTCCAGCTCGAGCGCCTTCTCAGAATCCATCAATGCTCATTTCTAATCTCTGATTGCTAATCGCTAATTTCGGATGGTATTCCCCCGCTCTCAACGATCAGCTATCAACTATCTACTATTGAGTTTTACCGGCGATTATTCGCGAACGAGCGCCGACCGCCGCCACCGCCGCCGTAAGGACGCGGACGTTCCTCGCGAGGACGCGCTTCATTTACAGTTAGCGCGCGGCCATTGAGTTCTTGGCCGTTGAGGGCGCTCATCGCAGCACTGGCCTGCGCATTGTCATTCATGGTGATGAACGCGAACCCGCGCGATTTGCCGGTCATACGGTCCATCATGAGACGGACTTCATTGACCTGGCCATGTTGTTCGAACAGATCCTGAAGATCGTTCTCGGTGCTCTCAAAAGAGAGATTACCTACGTACAGTTTCATTGTGTTCTGAATCTGGAAAAACTAAGCAGCTACAGAGCCGTTCCCGGGAATCGGGTTTCAAACCACCAATGAGCGACGCTCACCTGACGATCTACCGTGCCTTGAAGTTAAACAGAGTAATCCAATAAGCGCGCACTATCGTATGGATTGCCCGGAATACAAACGATCATTTCAAGGGAATGGTCGGGGGCGTTTGTTATCGAAAGCTGCGATCAACGAAACGCGTTCCATCGGGATGCGATTCCCAAGCTTACGGAACCAGAAAAAACTTTCCTGTGTATGGATCTTTTACGATGGACCCGGACGCAAAACCGGTGACATCGACATATTTTCCCTCGTCCGGTGTATAAGGACTCGTGACCATGCCTTTCCGGCCTGGGACCGGAATTCCATAGGGCAAACCAGCTTTTACTTTCTCCATATCCGCGGCTGAAAGACCTCGCACAGTGCCTTCTTCTTTGGGGGGTTGTGATGGTTGTGCGACTGCGGGTGTCGCCGCGCCCGCAGGTGCTGCTCGCGAAGTGGGTCGCCGCGTGGCGTGCGCTGTCTTCGTAGATTGAGAGGGCGTCGACTCAGGCTGAGGCTGCGGCTGAGACTGGAGAGGCTTGGAAATCGATTGACCAACTTTCTTGAAGAAGTCTCCCACCGGACCGGCGTTTACAAAGGGTCCGCTCAAGAACAAAAGCGCGATTACCAGCAACAATAAGGTGTTCATCGCCGACAACTCACTGAATCGTCTCCTTTGTTTGCGCTGGACCTCTAAGACCCAAAGAAAAGAAATTCTTCCCGCGCACAACGAAACTCCTTCTGTTGCGGTGGATGTCAACAATCCAGATCGTTCGTGAATATTGGGATTAGGATCAGCTTGACTAGTCTAGCGCTCGAACTGATTCCAACCACGGCTGCAGCCGCTCGAGCTAGATCTTGAGGTCGGTGGGCGGAATGACCTGGGAGAAATCGACTGTCATTCGAATGTCGCCGGCTGGGTCAGATCGAGTGATGACGCCGTGATCCTCGTTGACGAACTTCCAAAGAGACAAGACCAACTTTCCGATCACCTCGCGATCGAAGACAAAGCCGTGCATATGGACCACAGACTCTCCTCCCTTAATCATGTAATCAATCACCGCATCGATATCACCCCGGTGCACATCGACAGGTCCGATTGGCCTGAAGCCGGCCTCGAGCAATGAGTGGAGCGGGAGGTCGTTGCCGTCTATAACATGGGCGAGATACTCTTCGTCCGGCGAATCTCGACCACTCTCCTTGATTGCGTAGACCATCATGATTTTCACTAACAGCGAGCAGAGCCCGAAGCCGCGTGCGGCTGGGTGGAACATCAGGCCACCCACCTCCGCTTGCTTCGTCGATTTCTCCTCGCCGGATCCCTGAATGATGCCGGTGCCAATAATGTTGTCGGTTGTCCGGTTCAGCACATGAAATAATCGGCGCTCCCGCGCCGCTTCAAGGAAAGCATGCGCTGGACGATCAAAGAGTGTTCCTTCGTTCAGCGCCTCGATGAACGTGAACGGGATTAGGTACTCGGCCTCTCCTGTCAGCCGCACATCGATCCTGTCCTGATCTCTAACGACTGACGGTCTAAGAGCCATTTCGAGGGCGCCACTGGCAAGCCGAGCGGTTGATTGAATTGGTTGATGGGAGAATTGTAGTTTTCACGTGCGCGAGATTCTGTCTTTTTGGGTCTCCACTCGGCAACGAAAAAATGATATGAACGGCGCGCGTGTCAGGTCATCTTTGCAGAATCCCACATTAGCAGAACACGAAATTTTCCGTACGCACGTTTCTGCCAGGCCGTTACACGATCAAATTCACCGGGAACTCATAAGCGCGCACGATGAACCGCTTTCCGTCGCGATGTACGTGTTGCTCGCATTGTCGGCTGTCGTCGAGAACGGATATGACCGATAACAAGCGCGACGCTGGCGATGATAGAAGTGCCCGCGGCGATGATTTTTGCCAGAACAGCCGGATCTTCGGCCGCCGCTGCCCAGCGGCCGTAGAAAGGCTTGCGGGGCGGCTCCGGTGTCGCCCAATGAAAGC
>WNGC01001177.1_pt1 | contig 15865 bp, 10 predicted proteins | sample 5400051 | NCBI WGS metagenome assembly WNGC01 (sample SAMN13153368, study PRJNA577476) | soil metagenome | isolation source: 20 cm soil or saprolite under grassland replicate 2 | place: USA:California | collected 2016-06-15
CGCCCATGGTGGGGACGTTTTACTCCGCTCCGGAGCCGGGCGCCGGGCCCTACGTCAAGGCGGGCAGTCGCGTGGGGCCGCGGCAGGTGGTGTGCATCATCGAGGCGATGAAGATCATGAACGAAATCGAGTCCGAGGTGGCGGGCGTGATCCGGGAGGTGCTGGTGGAGAACTCCCAGCCCGTCGAGTTCGGACAGGCCCTTTTCCGAGTCGACCCCCATGCCTGAAGCTCCCCCCAGCGGCCCGACCTTCAACTTCAAGGCGGCCATCACCCATATGGTCCAGCGCAACGCGTCGGACCTGCTCTTGAAGGTGGGCCGGCCGGCGACGATCCGGGTGAACGGCGAGCTGGTGTCGCTGGAGAGCGCGCCGCTCAAGCCCGAGGAGCTGAAGTCGCTGGCCGAGCAGATCATGACCCCGCGTCAGGTGAAGGAATTTGCCGAGCACAAGGAGGCGGACTTCGCGATCGGCGTGCCGGGGGTGGGACGGTTCCGGACCAACGTGTACCAGCAGCGCGGGACGGTGGCGTTCGCGTTCCGGGCCATTCCTTACGAAGTCAAAACGATCCGCGACTTGAACCTGCCGCCGGTGCTCGAGGAGATCGGGCTGCGGCCGCGCGGTCTGGTGCTGGTGACGGGCGTGACGGGGTCGGGCAAGTCGACGGCGCTGGCGGCCATGATCAACCACATCAACACCAGCCGCCGCGTGAACATCATCACGATCGAGGATCCGATCGAGTTCCTGCACCGCGACAACCTGGCCAACATCTCGCAGCGCGAGGTGGGGAACGACACGCTGTCGTTCAACGCGGCGCTGCGTCATGTGTTGCGTCAGGCGCCCGACGTGATCCTGATCGGTGAGATCCGCGATATGGAGACGCTCGACACCGCGCTGAAGGCGGCCGACACCGGGCATCTGGTGTTCTCGACGCTCCACACGACGGACGCGACCCAGACGATCAACCGGGTGATCTCGTTCTTCCCGCCGCACCAGCACGACGAAGTGCGGCACCTGCTCTCGACGGCGTTGCAGGCGATCGTGTCGTTGCGGCTGGTGCCGCGCAAGGACGGGAAGGGGCGCGTCCCGGCGTCGGAAGTGCTGATCAACACCGCCGCGGTGCAGGAGAACATGCGCGACCTGACGAAGTCGCTGTCGATTCCCGACCTGATCGCGCAGGGCTCGGTGCAGTACGGCATGCAGAGCTTCGATCAGTCGCTGTTCCACTGGTACCAGCAGGGCATGGTGAGCTACGAGAGCGCGATTTTCTACGCCACGAACCCGAGCGAGTTTGCGCTCAAGGTTTCGGGGGTCGACTCCGGGGAGAGCCAGTCGTTTGGCGGGACCACGGCCGCGGCGGGCCTGCGCGGCGACATCACGCCTTAAATGTTCAAGAAGGTGCTGATTGCCAACCGCGGGGAGATCGCCCTGCGGGTGATCCGTGCGTGCAAGGAGCTGGCCATCGAGACGGTGGCCGTCTATTCCGAGGCGGATCGCGACAGCCTGCACACGCGCTTCGCCGATGACGACGTGTGCATCGGGCGGGCGCCGGCGCGCGACAGTTACCTGAACATTCCGCGCATCATCGCCGCGGCCGAGATCACGGGCGCGGACGCCCTGCACCCCGGCTACGGCTTTCTCGCCGAGAACGCCGAATTCGCCGACATCGTGCGCACGTCGAACATCACGTTCGTCGGCCCGACGGGCGAGCAGATCCGCCAGATGGGCGACAAGGCGGCGGCGCGCAAGCTCGCCCAGCGGCTCAAGGTGCCCACGGTGCCCGGGTCGCCGGGCCCGGTGGAGGACGCGGAGACGGGGCTCAAGCTGGCCGAGAAGCTGGGCTTCCCGGTGATCATCAAGGCGGCGGCGGGCGGGGGCGGCAAGGGGATGCGGGTGGCGCAGGACGGTGAGCAATTTCCGCAGGCGTTCTCCCTGGCCAAGCAGGAGGCGCTGGCCGCGTTCGGCTCGGATGAGGTCTACCTCGAGAAGTATCTCGCCCGGCCGCGGCACATCGAGATCCAGATCATGGGCGACACCCACGGGCGCATCATGCACCTGTGCGAGCGGGACTGCTCGGTGCAGCGGCGCCACCAGAAGCTGGTCGAGGAAGCCCCGAGCCCGGCCGTGGACGCGACGCTGCGCCAGGACATCGGCGACTCGGCGGTGCGGCTCGCCGAAGCGATCGGCTACGTGGGAGCGGGGACGATCGAGTTCCTGCTCGACGAAGACGGCTCGTTCTACTTCATGGAGATGAACACGCGCATCCAGGTGGAGCACCCCGTGACCGAGATGTGCACCAACTTCGATCTCGTGAAGGAACAGATCCGCGTGGCCGCGGGCGAGCCGCTGTCGTTCGTGATGAACGGCAACCGGCTGCGGGGGCACGCCATCGAGTGTCGCGTGAATGCGGAAGATCCGGCGCGCAATTTTCAGCCCAGTCCGGGGACGATCACCGCCTACCACCCGCCGGGCGGGCCGGGCGTGCGCGTCGACACCCACATCTACGCGGGCTACACCGTGCCCCCGTTCTACGACTCCCTGCTCGCGAAGGTGATCGTCCACGGCAACAGCCGGGCCGAAGCGCTGGCCCGCATGCGCCAGGCGCTCGACTCGTTTATCATTGAGGGCGTGACCACGACCATTCCCTTCCTCAGTCGGGTCATGCGCCATCCCGACTTCGTCGCGGGCCGCGTGGACACCAAGTTCCTCGAGCGCGAGCCCCAGCTGCTCCAGCCACCCGCATGAAGATCGACGTCCACTTCACGCCGCTCGGCCTCGGCGCGGGGGATCTCGCCGGCCGGGGCGTCGTCGTCATCGACGCCCTGCGCGCGACGACCACCATCATCACGGCTCTGGCGAACGGCGCCAAGGCGGTGATCCCCGCCGCCACCTCCGAGGAGGCGGTCCGCCTCGCCTCGAACCTCGAGAAGGACGGCGTGCTGTTGGCCGGCGAGCGCCGCAGCGTGAGAATCGAAGGGTTCGCGCTGGGCAACTCGCCGCGGGAGATGGTGCCCGCCGTCGTGGCCGGCAAAACGATCGTACTCGCCACGACGAATGGCACGCCCGCCCTGGTCGCCGCGCAGGGCGGAGAGCCGGTGCTGGTGGGCGCCCCCGTGAACTTCAAGGCCCTGGTCGAGCGCGCCCGGGCGGTGCTGCTCGGGCCGCGCGATCTGGTGCTCATTTGCGCCGGCCGCGAGAAGCAGTTCGCCATCGAGGACGCCTATACGGCGGGGCGCGTGATCAAGGCCGTCAAGAAGGGTCTCCGCAAGTTGGCCCTGAACGACGCGGCGCGTGCCGCCCTCGCCCTCACCGACGAGCTCACCAGCTGGGCGGAGGCGATGGAGGGCTCCGAAGCGGCGCACCAGCTGGGCGAAGTGGACCTGGACGGCGACGTGGCCTTTGCCGCCCGGCCCGACCGCTTCGCCGTCGTCCCCACCTACGCGGACCGCCGCATCACATGAACGCGAAGGCGCGCCAGGAGCTGGTCGGCATCGGCGCCCTCGTCATCGGGCTGTTCCTCGGACTCACGCTGCTGCGCCTCCCCATCACCGGGAGCTGGGGCGACCGCATCGGGTCGCTCCTGTGGCGGGCGCTGGGCGCCGGCTCGGCGGTGCTGCCGTTGCTGGGAATCGGGTGGGCGCTCGCCGCCTTCGAGCGCCTGGGCAGCCTCTCGTCGGCGCGGACGGCCGCGCTCGGCGTGGGACTCGTGCTGCTGCTGCCCTACGGTATCGGGACCGTCACTGGCACCCGCTTCCCCTCGGACTATGCCCTGTGGAGCCCCACCCAGCGGCTCGTGGGCGTGGCGCCGGCGCTGGTGGCGCACGCCATCCATCAGGCGGTGGGGACGGCTGGAGGCGCGCTGATCGGCGTGTTCGCGCTCTCGGCGCTGGGCATCCTCACAGTCGGGTGGCATCCGCTGGTCGCTTTGAGAACACGGGAAACGGGAATCGGGAAACGGGAAACGGAGAAGCCGACCAAGCCCAAGCCCGTCGAGAAAGAGCCGCCGCAGCGCGCGTTGCCCTCCACCTTTCCCGTTTCCCGTTTCCCGAAGGACCGGAAGCAGAAGAGCGCGCCGGTCCCCAAACTGGCACAGGTCCCCGCCGGCGTTTTGATACCGCCGATCGAGCTGTTGAACCCCGCCCCTCCGGAGGACGGCGAGGCCGGGCTCGTACAGATCGAGCAGATGGGCCAAAAGCTAATCGAGACGCTGCAGACGTTCCGCGTGGAAGGCTCGATCGCCGGTCGCACGGTCGGGCCGGTCGTGACCCAGTATGAGGTGGCGCCTGGCCCGGGCGTAAAGGTGGGGCGCATCGCCTCCCTGGCCGACGATCTGGCCCTCGCGATGCGGGCGCCATCGCTGCGGATCGTGGCGCCGATTCCGGGCAAGGCCGCGGTCGGAATCGAAGTGCCCAATCCGATCCCCCGCATGGTGCACGTGCGTGAGCTGATCGAGGGCGCCGATTACCAGCGGGCGAACCGCGCCCTGCCGCTGGGTTTGGGCAAGAATCTGGAGGGCGAGCCGGTGATCGCGGACCTCGCCAAGATGCCGCACCTCCTGATCGCCGGCGTTACGGGCTCCGGCAAGTCGGTGTGCATCAACACGATCATTACGAGCCTGATCTACACGCACCCACCCGAGCGGCTGAAGCTGCTGATGATCGACCCGAAGATGGTCGAGCTGTCGATGTACGAGAAGCTGCCGCACCTCGGTCTGCCGGTGGTGACCAACCACCATAAGGCCGCGAGCGTCCTCAAATGGGCGGTGTGGGAGATGGAGCGGCGTTACCGGCTGCTGCACGCGAACCACGCGCGCAACATCGTCGACTTCAACAAGAAGGTCGATGACAAAAAGCCGCTCAAGGGGCCGCGCGAGACCCTGGCGACGCAGGCCGGAATCCAGAAAGAGCTGCCGCTGGACGGCGAGTACACGGGTGGGGTCGTGCCGTACATCGTGCTGATCGTGGACGAGCTCGCGGACCTGATGCTCACGGTGCAGAGCGAAATCGAGACGCCCCTCGCCACGCTGGCGCAGAAGGCCCGCGCGATCGGTATCCACCTGGTGCTCGCGACCCAGCGCCCTTCCGTGAACGTGATCACCGGGCTCATCAAGGCCAACTTTCCCTGCCGCGTCGCCTTCCGCGTGTCGGCCAAGGTGGACAGCCGCACGATCCTCGACCAGAACGGGGCGGAGACGCTGCTCGGCAACGGCGACATGCTGTTCCTGCCGCCTGGGAAGAACGAGCCGCAGCGCGTGCAGGGGGCGTTCATTTCGACGGAGGAGACCGAGCGGCTGATGGACTGGTACAAGGCCCACGCCGAGCGAGCGGCGGCGCCGGCGGGCGCGAGCATCGACGAGCAGGTCGCGGCGCTCGAGGAGGCGGAAAAGGCGGGGGAAGAGGGACGAGGAACGGGGGAAGAGGGCACGCCGGGTGAGCGGGACTCGCTGTTCCGCCAGGCGGCCGAGGTGTGCATCCAGAATCAGCTCGGCTCGACGTCGCTGCTGCAGCGGCGCATGAGCATCGGCTACGGGCGCGCCGCCCGCATCATCGATCAGCTCGAGCTCGCCGGCATCCTCGGACCCGCCAACGGGTCCAAACCGCGCGATGTGCTGGTGGGGCTGGACGAGTTAGACGAGATCTGTCGCGCGTAGGTCTATCCCTTTTGAAACCCCTAAAAACCGAAAAACCCCCAAATGACTTGCGTGGGGGCTCGTCGTGATGTACTATCGCAACCGGGTGCGGCGGGGGTGGAGATGCGGGGACGCAACGAGAGTCGTGTCACGATGACACGGACCGCGCCAGCGCAGTTCACCATCGCTGCTCAGAGCAAACCCGTCGAAAGACGGTGACGCAGAGTCACGGGACTACGGCGACGCGACGTCGCTAGGTCCGCCGGGCCGCCAGCGAAACGACCACACGGTCTTTGTCGGCGGCCCTTTGTCTTGCCCGCCCCAGAGACCGCGACGAGCCGTGAAAGGAACGCCCGCGTCCATGCCGTTCGGGTTCAAGCTGTCGCATCGTCTTTCGCTGACCAAAGCGGCGGTCGTCCCCGCCGCCGTGCGCGCGCGCGATACGGTCCCGTCGCCCACCCGTCGTACCGATACCACTCCCCATTCATTTGTCGCCGCACCCGCTGCCTCCGGGCAGCGCGCGAGCGCCATGGAGCAGACACCATGACCTTCTTGCACAAGCTGGCACACCGATTGGCGCGGCTTCGAGGCCGCTTAGCCGGGGTCGCCCTCACGCTGCTCGCCACGGCGCTGGTGGGCTCGTGCGAGAAACCTGTGGGGATCACCGATTCGGGAACCAACAACGTCGCGCAGTTCGCGGTCTACCCCCACACGATGACACTCCGCACCGGCCAGACGGCCGACTTCATGGCGGTCGCGCTCGCGAGCACCGGTGACACCGTCAGCGTGGCGGTGACGTGGAGCGCCACCAGCGGCGCCATCATGGATACCAGCAGCAACGGCGGCCGCCACTACGGTAAGTACAAGGCCGGCTCGGACACTGGCAAGGTGAAGCTCATCGCCACCGGTCATCCGGGCAACGTGTCGGACACGGCGACCGTGGCGGTGACCCTCCCCCCTGTTTCGGCGGTGAGCGTGAGCCCGGCGTCGGCGAGTGTGCAGCCCGGGCAAACCCTCCAGCTGACGGCGACCACGTTGGACTCGGCCGGGAACGTGCTGACAGGGAGAACCGTGACCTGGTCGAGCAGCAATACGGCGGCCGCGACGGTGAGCAGGACTGGTCTCGTCAGCGGCGTCGCGGCGGGCTCGGCGACGATCACCGCGGCCAGCGAGGGCCAGAGTGGGACGGCCGTGATGGCGGTGACGAACGCTCCCGTAGCCTCGGTCACAGTGACACCGTTGTCGGCGACCGTGTCGGTCGGGCAGACCGCACAACTCACGGCGACTCTCAAAGACGCGAGCGGCAATGTCTTGTCGGGGCGCGCCGTGACGTGGTCGAGCAGCGACACCACGATCGCGCGAGTCAGCGGCAGTGGCGTCGTGACGGCAGTCGCGACCGGGTCCGGGACCATCACGGCCACGAGCGAGGGACAGAGCGGTACGTCGTCGGTCAGTGTCACACCCGTCTCGGTAGCCTCGGTGGCGGTCACTCCGGCCTCGGCGAGCATGCAGGTCGGGCAGACGGTGCAGTTCACCGCGACGCTCAAGGACGCGAACGGCAACACCCTGTCGGGTCGCGTGGTGACGTGGGCGAGTAGCAATACCGGCGTGGCGAGCGTGAGCAACGGCGGCCTGGCGACGGCCAAGGCGGCGGGCACGGCGACGATCACCGCGACGAGCGAGGGCAAGAGCGGGACGTCCACGGTCACGGTGACGAGTGTCCCCGTAGCGTCGGTGACCGTGAATCCGGGGTCGGCCAATCTGCAGGTCGGTCAGACCGTGCAGCTGACCGCGACGCCCAAGGACGCGAGCGGTAACGCCTTGTCGGGTCGCGTTGTCACGTGGGCGAGCGGCAACAGCGGCGTGGCGAGTGTGAGCGGCAACGGGTTGGTTACCGCGAAGGCGGCCGGCTCCGCGACGATCACCGCGACGAGCGAGGGGCAGAGCGGGGCGTCCGCCATCACGGTGACCTCGCCGACGCCCGGGAGTTGCGTCAGCGTATGCCACTACGTCGATGCCGCGTCCGGCAACGACGCGAATGCGGGGACGAGCGCGGCTCCCTGGCGCACCATCCAGCACGCCGCGGACGTGACCAACCCCGGGGACACCGTGATCGTCAATGATGGGGTGTACACCGGGGGTGCCAACGTGGTGACGATCGGCCGCAGCGGCACCGCCGCGGCCTGGCTCGTGTTCCGCGCGGCGCACCTGTGGGGCGCCGTGATCGACGGCCAAAACAACAGCTCCACGACCGGCTTCGAGATCAACGGGAATTACATCCGCGTCCAGGGCTTCGAAGTCCGCAACACAAACCGCTACGGCTTCGACGCCTACGGGGGCTCGGAGAGCGCCGCCGGCAACCACGACATCGACGTTTTGCAGAACCATATCCACGACATCGGGCACATCTGCACCGGCAGCGTGGGTGGCATCGTGGGCGTGGACGCCTATTCGGATAATCTCACGATCGAGCGCAACGTCATCCACGACATCGGCCGCCTGGGGCCGGGCGAGCAGGGGTGCGTGGAGCCGAACGGCAACTGGCAGAACCACGATCACGGGGTCTATAACGGCATCGGCGACAACGTCGTGATCCGCAACAACGTGTTCTACAACTTCACCCACGGCTTCGCGATCCAGCGCTACAATGGGAACGGCGCGGTGACGAACGGGCTCACCATAGTGAACAACACGTTCGCCTTCCCGAACCCGTGGCGCGACAGTCACATCATCATCGCGACGGGCGTGAACAACCTGCTGATCGCGAACAACATCTTCTACCAGCCCACCACGGCAGCAGTGTGGTTCGACACGGGCGGCTTGACCAATGTGACGCTGTCCAATAACCTGTCGTTCGGCGCTGCCATGAGCGAGGGCTTGTCGGGTATGACGTCCGTGGGCAATCTCGTCAACGTCAACCCTGGCTTCGTGAGCGTGTCCGGGCTCGATTTCCACGTGCAGGCGGGCAGTCCGGCGATCGGCGCGGGGATGACGCTGTCGAGCGTGCCGAACGACCTCGACGGCTATCTGCGCTCGGGCACGGCCTATACGATCGGAGCCTACCAGTTCCACTGAGGTAACGCCGGTTCCGGCGCCCTTGTAGCGTCTAGCCCGGGGGAAGCTCGCGAGAGGCGGGCTTCTCCCGGGCTCGGTACTCTAAGCGGCCCGGACGGCTGTAGAGGGCGCGCCACAGGTCCGCCGGGGCCCTGTGGACGCAGCGGTCGGCATAGTTCTTGACTCCCTCCCCGCCCGATGACGCTGCGCTGGCTCGACCCTTTGCCCCCCTCGACCGCGGGCTCGCCGCGGAGGTGACGGGACGATGTGCGGGATCGTAGGGATCGTCGGCCTCACGCGACCGGTCGACGTGGCCGCGCTGCAAGAGATGAACGATCGCCAGCGGCATCGGGGGCCAGACGGCGAGGGGTTCCTGCTCGCCTGGCCCAAGGGTGGGGGAGGCCGGTTCCGGCACGCGTTTCTGCCCCACACCGACCGATGGGATGCCGCCGCTCCCGTCACGTTGGGGCTGGGACACCGGCGCCTCGCGATACTCGACCTGTCCGACCGGGGCCTGCAACCGCTCACGGTGGGCGACTCCGACGTCTGGATCGTATTCAACGGCGAGATCTACAACCATCAGGAGCTGCGCGCCGAGCTCCAGACGCTGGGGCACTGCTTCACCACGCGCACCGACACCGAGGTGCTGCTGCAAGCCTACCGGCGGTGGGGTGAGGACTGTCTCGCGCGGCTCGACGGCATGTTCGCGTTCGCCGTGTGGGACGGTGCGCGGGGCCGGCTGTTCTGCGCCCGCGACCGCCTCGGGATCAAGCCGTTCTACTATGCCACGCCCCCGGGGGCGTTCATCTTCGCCTCCGAGATCAAAGCGCTGCTCGCCTACCCCGGCCTGGAGGGGCGGGCCGACGACGAGGCCGTGGTGGGCTTCCTGGTCCACGCCAATTGCGATTACGGCGAGCGCACCCTGCTCACGTCGGTGAAGGCGCTGGCGCCGGCCCACGCGCTCACGCTGGACGCGGCGACCGGGCGGTTCGCGCCGCGGGCCTACTGGCGGCTCGAGCCGGCGGCGCAGAACGGGAAGCTGGACGCGACGCGGATCGACGGGCTGCGTGAGCTGCTCCTGGCGACGACGCGGCGGCACCTGATCAGCGACGTTCCGGTGGGGAGCTGTCTCTCGGGCGGGCTCGATTCTTCGACGGTCGTGTCCCTGATCGGGAAGATCTGGCGCGAGCAGCCGGACGCGGCCCAGGCCCTGGGGGACTGCTTCAACACCTTCACGGCATGCTACGAGCAGCGGGAGGTCGACGAGCGGGAGTATGCGCTGGCGGTGGCGCACTCGGTGGGCGCCAACCCGCACCTCGTGTTCCCCGCGCCCGACGACTTCCTGGAGACCTTCGCGCGCATGGCGTGGCACCAGGACATGCCGTTCGGGGAGATGACCTACTACGCGCAGTGGCGCGTCATGCGGGCCGCCAAGGACGCGGGTGTGAAGGTGCTGTTGGACGGCCAGGGGGGCGACGAGGTGTTCGGCGGCTACGCGAAGTTCCGCTACGCCTATCTCGCCTCGCTGCTCCGGTCGGGTCGGTGGATCGGGCTGGCGAAGGAGTTCGGCGCGACCGTGCTGCAGGGCGATCGCTACGTGCTGAACATCCGGAACGGGTACCGCTACTTGCCGCCGCAGCTGCGCCGCGTGCTCGGCGTGGATTCGCTGCTCCGCCGGGCGCTGCGCGGCGACTGGGATCGCGCCGTGATGGGGGAGAGCACGCCCGCGACCCGCTGGTGGCGCTACGCGTCGCACAACGGGGACGGCGCGTCGCCCGCCACCGTGATGCAGCGGATGCAGGTGGACGACATCATGGTCGATACCCTGCCGATGCTCTTGCGGATGGAAGATCGCTCGTCCATGGCGTTCTCCCTCGAGGCGCGCGTGCCGCTGCTCGACCACCACGTCGTGGAATACGGCCTGTCGCTGCCCGACCGGCTCAAGATCCGGAACGGCTGGAGCAAGTTCGCCATGCGGCAGGCGCTGCAGGGGATCATCCCGGACGTCGTGCGGCGGCGCAAGACGAAGCTCGGCTTCGCGGTCCCGGGTCGCCAGTGGCTCACGCGAGAGCTGCGGCCGCAGGTGAGCGCCCTGATCGAGGATTCGCTCAAGTCAGCGAAGTACGTCGATCCCGACGTGCTACGGCGCTGGTACCGGCAATCCCCCACAAAGGGCGGGGGCCGCGCCCAGAGCGCGGAAGCCTATCTCGGCCTGTTCCGCCTGTTGTCGCTGGAGATGTGGATGCGGGCCTTCAGCATCAGCTAGCCGCGGGACGCGCGGGCCCTTCGAGCCCCGCGCCCCAGGGCCAGTCGCCGTCGCCGCGGTTCAAGTGTATCGCGTGGCCGGCGGGATCGACGGCGAAGACCAGTTCTGCAAGTGCCGGAGACGGCGCGAACAGCCACGACGAGGGACCACGCAGGAACCCGGCTCGGGAGAGGGCGCGGCGCCAGGCGCGGTGGCTCTGGTTCGAGATGATCAGGTCCACTTGGCGCTCCGCCAGCGCGTCGCAGCTCGCCCGCACCACGGCTGCCGCGTCCTCCGGGGCGGCAAACGCGTCCACGATGGTGCCCACGCGCATTCCGCCGAAGTGTTCGCTCGAGCCGGTCAGCGAGTCTTGCACCACTGCCCAGCCGATGGTGCGATCGCCCCGGGCCATGCGCAGCCGGATGAACGCGTTGCTCTCGGGCGGATAGGTCGCATTCAGCGCCGCCGAGTCCCGGCCGCCGACAAACGAGCAGCGCGGCGCGTTGGCCGCCCAAATCGCGTCCGCCCAATCGTCGAAGCGCCGCACGACGTCGATCCGCGGCGGGGCGGGCCGGAGCGCCCGAGCCCGCAGCGCCAGGCCGGCGAGCGTCAGACCGAGCCATCCCGCGCCGGTGACGCGCGCGAGGTCCAGGACCCAGCGGGCACCGGCTCGTCGCCGCCCGTAGCGCAGCTCACGAAAGAATCGGTCGGGCCGCAGCGGCTTGAAGTAGAAGGGGACCGATGTGAGCCGCCAACCAAGGGCGCGGACCAGCCGGGCGATCGGCCGGTCCCGCCCGACCATGCCGACGAGGAACAGCAACGGCTCGTCCTCGAGCGCGGCCTGCAGCAGGCGGGGAGCCACCAGCGCATAGGTGGGGTCGATGGTGCCTTCCGAGAGCGGCCAATAGAAGCTGCCGACGCGCCGGGGCCGAGCCTCTCGTCCCACGACGGCGTCCTGGCGCTTCAGGACGTACGCGCCGCGCACCGCGTCGTCCTCGAGCAGCAGGAAGTATTCCTGCCACACCGGGACGCCGTCGACGCGTCGCAGCCAGTCGGGGACGGTGCTCTCGGGAAACCGCCAGGGCGCTCCGGCGTGCGCCAGCCGCTCATTGAAGGCACGCACCGCGGCCGCGTGCTCGGGGGCGAACCGCACGGCACGGCGGCGTCCCGCGCGCGCGGTGGCCGACGCGGTCAGGGGCGCTCCGTCACCGCGTCCCATTCGCGCGTGGTGCGGGCGACGTAGGCCCGGTACAGCCACGGCAGGGCGGCGCGGGCCGCGACTTTACAGCGGCGCACGAGCAGCGCGCGGCGCCAGCCGCGAAACGCCGCCAGCGCGGCGATGCGGGCCGACGGCGTCGCGGCCTTGACGATGTAGCGGCCCAGGATCCAGCAGCCGTGGACCCGGCGCGGCGCGAGCCACGGCTCGGACGTGAACAAGGCGCGCAGGCCGGCGGCTGCGGCCGACTCGAGCACCTGCGGCGAGATGTCGCCTCCCGGGACCGCGGCGGTGGCACAGCGCTCCCCCAGCAGCTGAGACAGCGTGTCCGTGCTGACGTGCCACTCCTCGAGCATGCGGCGGGGCGACAGGGCGTTGAAAATATCGGGGTGGGTGTGCGAATGGCTGCCGATCAGGTGACCGCTGCTCCGCAGGTGACGGATGTCGGCGGCGGTCAGGAAGGTGCGGCCGCCGAGCAGGTTGGTCACGATGAAGAAGTGACCGCGCCAGCCCCGCGCGCCCAACACGTCGCCGATGTGCAGCGCGCTCTTGCCGCCGTCGTCGAACGTGAGCAGGAGATGGCGACCGGGGGCGGAGAGATCGATATCGGTAACGAGCTGCGGCGTCGGGGCTCCCGTGATCGCGTCGAGATCGCGGGCGAATCCCGCCACCGTGTGCTTGAAGGGCAGGGCACCGGCGCGCTGAAAGCCCGAGACGAAAGGATCGTCGGTGACGTCGTGATAGCCCAGACCGGCGATCTCGAGCCGCGCCGTCACGGCGCGCCTCGCGCGGCGGCGACGGGCGGTGGGCGACGCTCCGCGCCCACTGCCGGCCCGCCGTTCCGAGCGCCCAAGACCGAGCGGTACACATCGATCACCGGCTGCGCCAGCCGACGCTCGTCCAGGTCCTGCACCGCCGCGCGCCCGGCCGCCCGGATCCCGCGTCGCAACACCCGCTCGAGCGCCGCCGCAATGGACTCGGGCTTTTCGTCGGGGCAGAGCTCGCACCCGGCCACGCCACCGATCCGTTGCGCGACGTCGCCGACCGGGACCGATACCACCGGCAGGTCGCAGGCGAGCGCCTCCTTGACCGCGTTGGGCGAGCCTTCCTGCATCGATGTGAACACGAGCGCGTCGCACGCGTTCATCCACAACGGCACGTCCCGGTGGCGCACGCTCCACGCGACCATCAGGTCCGCGGGCAGGGAGCGCTGGAGGATGTCTACCGCCTCGCGCGCCAGCGGGTAGCGCTTGCGCTCGACCGCGGGATTGCCGACGAACAGCACGAGGCGCTTGTCGAGCGGGAGGCCGAGGCGGGCCCGCGCCTCCTCCCGCGGGATGGGACGGAACTGGTCCAGATCGAGACCCGACGGGATCACATGGGCCGACACGGAGCGGGGCAGGAACGCCTTCATGTGCTCCGACACGACGATGCAGGCGTCGGCCGAGCGCGCCACCATGCGCGACAGCTGTTGCAGGACCTTGCCGGCCGGCGTGATCCGCAGGTTCCGCCCCACGATGCCCTGCAGATCGTCGCCACGAAACGTCACCACCAGCGGCAGGCGAGTGGGAAGCGCCACGAGACCGCTCTGCCCGAACTGGGCATGCACGATATCGTAGCGGTCGCGCGCCGTCCGGCGCCGCGCGCCCATCCACGCGCGCAGGTAGTTCGCAGGCCGCATGGCGGAGGTGAAGTGAAACACGTCCACCTCGACCCCCGCGGCCTGGAGAAACTCGACCTGCCGTCTGATGAACGTGGTCGTGTATCCAGGGCGGTCCGGTGGCGGCCACGCACAGGTGAGCATCAGCACCCGGAGCGGGCGCCCGTTGCTCGTCATCGCTGCTTGAACGCTTGGATCAGCACGTCGCGCACTCCCTCCACCCATTCGGCCACGGCCGGCCATTTGTCGCGTCGGTCCCACACTTCGAGTCGCGTGCCGGCAGGCTGACGGCCGAACAACTCCTGCAGACCCCGGGCCACCGAGGGGTAGGGCCCGGGGTAGCCGCGGGGCGGTCCCGCGAGAATGTAGAGGAAGCGCTTCACGTCTCCCCACAGCCAGCGCACCGTGACGCCGGTGCGATACTCACCAGCGGGGGCGACCGGCTTGCCGGCGAGGAGGTCGACCCAGAGGCGGGGGAAGTCGCACCCGGCGTCGATCGAGAGCTGCAACGACCCCCAAAACCGTCCGTTCACCTCCATGAGCCAAGGGGGATGTACGCCGTCGTCGCGAAACTCGACCATCGCCGGCCCGTGCCACCGCATAGCCTCGAGTAGGCGCTCGGCCCGCGCGCGCAGGCGCGGGTCGACCGGCACAGAGCGCCGCAGGCTCGAGCCGGAGCCGGACGGGCGAATGTCCCGGAGACGCTCGTGGGCGAACCAGGCGACCGGCCGGCCGTGGTCGCACACCGTGAACACACCCTTCCCCTGCCCGGCGACAAAGCGCTGGATCACGGGCCAGTGTCGGCCCTGGCGGCGCGTCAGGACCGCGTGGTCGAGCTCGGCCGCGCCGGCCACATAACAGAGGCCGGGGTCGGGAATGAGTCCCGTGCCGTTCCAGGCGGCGGTGAACCGAGGTTTCACGATGCAGGGATACCCGACGGCATTGGCCGCGGCGCGGCATTCTTCGAGGGAGGCGGGATAGCGGGTGGGCGGGATCTCGACGCCGCACGCCTCGGCCAGCCGCAGCGTCTGCGCTTTGTCGAAGGCGCGCAGCGCCAGCGGCTCGGGCGCGCACCCCACGATCATGCCGAGCGCTTCCCACTCAGCCCGCTCCACGTTGCAGAGCTGGCACGCCAGCTCGGTGAGGGGCAGGACAATGCGCACGCCGTGCGCATACGCCCAGGCGCGGGCCGTGGCGAAGCCCTGGAGCGTCTCCTCCGCGTGCCAGCAGGTCCCCGCGCAGTACCGCGACCACGCGGCCAACGGCCAGCGGCGGTGACTGGCAACGAAGACGGTGTAGCCCGCCCGTCCGAGCGAACGCACGCACGCGAGGGCGGCGTTCGAGTAGCCGTCCAGGACGAGGACGCGATCCGGGACCAGTCGTTGCGTGTGCGCGTGGCCGCCGACCGTGCCGGGCCGGAGCGGTGGGCGGCGGGTTTCCCGCACGTGCGGCTCCTTGAGGGATGGCCGAGCGCTGCTAAGTCGTGACACGCGGGTCTCCATAACGATGCGTGTGCGATCCGCCCTGTAACGGTACCGTACCGGTCGGTGGTTTATCTGCAGCTATCGTGCAGCCCCCGCTGCGACGTCGCGCGCTGCCCGCAGCGGCGCACTAATCCGTTGCGCCACCAATCATTACGGCATGCGGCGCCGGGCAGGACGCGCCGCCGGCGGGCTGCGTTGTCGCCGGCAGGCCACAGCGGAGTCTCGAGCGCCCACAGGAGTTGGCGTTGATTCTCGCGCTTCGGAAGCGGCACTCGATTTGCTTGTTCCGTGAGCCGGCGATCGCGATCGACGAGTCTAGGGCATTCTCTATGGTGTGGCATGGCCGCAACACCATGACAATCAGGTGTGGATTCTGTGCAGGACTCGTGTGTTGAATTGTGGACGAACGTGTTGAGCGGCAGCGGCGGGTTTTGGGGTCAGCGGTATTCGTAGGCGCCGATGGTATAGCCACCCGCAGCCGGGCGCGGGGAACCATCGAAATCGGTGGATACTACGCTCAGCGGCGAGCCGGCGCCGATCGCCGGACTCGTTGCCTGGAGGTGGAAGTCGAAGCGGTCCG
>WNGC01001180.1_pt1 | contig 15852 bp, 12 predicted proteins | sample 5400051 | NCBI WGS metagenome assembly WNGC01 (sample SAMN13153368, study PRJNA577476) | soil metagenome | isolation source: 20 cm soil or saprolite under grassland replicate 2 | place: USA:California | collected 2016-06-15
GCATTACGAGCGGGCCATGACCGCGGTGGCCTACGTCGCGCAGCTCTTCAGCGAAGCGCTGAGCAAAACTTGAAAACTTTTTGGCATAGGAGAAGTGCAAACGTGAGCGACAAGGAACTAAAGATCAATCTCAATATCAACAAAGATCTCGACAACGCGAACGTCGAACCATCCGCGGAAGCTCAGGCTGTGGCTGCTGACACGGCGAAAGCCGACGCGGAGATGGCCAAACTCACGGCGGACCTGGAAGAATTGCGCCAGACGCTGCTGCGGCGGCAAGCCGACTTTGATAATTACCGGAAGCGCATCGAGAAGGAGCGTTTTGAAGATTCCAAGCGCGCCACCGCTCGGGTGATCGAAGGGCTCATTCCAGTGATCGACGGATTTGAGCATGCCCTGGCGGCGCACCGCGAGTCCGAATACGACAATTACCGCAAGGGATTTGAGCTCATCTACAAGCAGCTTTTGGATAGTGTGACGAAGCTCGGAGTAGAGCGGATCGATCCCGTTGGAAAGTCATTTGATCCGCACCTGCATCAGGCGGTCGATCGCGCGGAAACAACGGACCACGAAGATGGTGCCATTCTGCAGGTATTTCAGCCGGGATATGTGTTTCACGGACGGGTGCTGCGTCCGGCAATGGTGCGTGTAGCCGTACAACCGAATCCCGCATCGAAAAAAGCAGTGAACTAAAGGAGCTCGAGAGTTTCCATGACCAAAGGGAATCAAAGGGATTACTACGAAGTGCTGGGCGTGACGCGAACGGCGGCGGTCGAGGAGATTAAATCCGCGTACCGCAAATCCGCGCTGAAATGGCATCCTGACCGCAATCCGGAAAACAAATCTGAGGCGGAAGTAAAGTTCCGCGAATGCACCGAAGCTTACAGCGTGCTGAGCGATGCCCAAAAGAGGCAACTTTACGACACGTACGGTCATGCAGGGCTTTCCAGCCAAGGCGGCGGTCAGGGATTTGACCCCACCGCCTTCCAGGATTTTCACGACATTTTCGGAGATTTCTTCGGGTTCGAGGATCTGTTTGGAGGCGGTGGACGGCGTGGACGCAGCCGCGCGCAGCGCGGGTCCGATTTGCGATACGACATGTCGCTCACGTTTGAAGAAGCGTACGCGGGGGTGACCACCAAGATCAAGCTGCCGCGCCAGGAATACTGCGAGGCATGCAACGGCACGGGCGCGAAGAAGGGCACGGGCGTTCAGGCCTGCCAGACGTGCGCCGGCCGCGGGCAGTTGGCCTATCAGCAGGGATTTTTCACCATCTCGCGCACGTGTCCAGCGTGCCAGGGCGCAGGACAAATTGTGAAGGAGCGGTGTATGGAGTGCCGCGGTCAGGGACGCCTCGAGCGCGAAAAGACCATTGAGCTGCGGATTCCACCGGGCGTGGACACGGGAACGCGGCTGCGTGTCAGCGGCGAAGGCGAGCCCGGGCCGAATGGCGGGCCGGCGGGCGATTTGTACGTTGTGCTGGAAGTCAAAGAACATCCGTTCTTCGAACGGCGCGGCGCGGACTTGTATTGCACGATTCCCTTGGGCATCGCACAGGCGACTCTCGGTACGGAATTGCAAGTGCCGGGATTGAACGCGGAAGAAAAATTGAAGATTCCCGAAGGCACGCAGAGCGGCGCCGTGTTTCGCATCAAAGGCAAGGGACTGGCCGATCCGCGCGGGGGTGGCAAAGGCGATTTGTACTACCACGTGTGTGTGATGACGCCAACGAAGCTCACGCGTGACCAACGGAAATTGATCGAGCAACTTGGTGCCACAATGAAGGTGGACAATAAGCCCGCGGACCGCAACTCCTCGATCTTCGATAAGGTGAAAGACATCTTCGGGTAGCAGCCTCCTCCTGAGATAGAATCTCCGCGTGCGAAGGCGATTTTTCGTGGGACAATTTGCGGGTGAGACCGCAGTCATGGAAGGCGAAGCGGCGCATCACTTGGGACGCGTGCTGCGGGCCCAAACCGGCCAGCTCTACGAGTTGAGCAACGGCGAACGAGTGTGGCTCGGCCGCATCGAAAGTGTCGGCCGCGATCGCGTGCAATTCGCCCTGGTCGAAGAGCTGCCCGCCATTCACCCCAGCGTGGACCTTACGTTGCTGCTGGCCGTGGTGAAGTTTGACTGGTTCGAATGGGCGCTTGAAAAGGCCACGGAGCTGGGGGTGAGCACGATTGTGCCGCTCGCGGCCGGGCGAAGCGAGAAGGCCTTGCTCGCAGCGGCAGCGAAGCGAGCGGAGCGCTGGAAGAAGATTCTGTTGGAAGCATCGCAGCAATCCCGGCGCGTTCGCGTGCCGGAGCTGGGCGAAGTGGCAAAACCAGAGAGTACATTTGCTTCTCGCAAGGATGGTTTGCGCGTGATGCTTTCCGAGCGAGCAACCGCTTCGCCACTGCGAATGGTTTTGAAGGGTCAGCAAGCGACAAAGGCAATCATCGCGATCGGTCCGGAAGGGGGGTGGACAGATGCGGAATTCGCGGCGGCTCAAAGTTGTGGTTTTCTGGAAACTTCGCTCGGCCGATTGATTCTGCGCACGGAGACCGCTGTCATTGCCGCACTGGCGTCGTTAAATTTCGCGCTCGGCGACGAATAATCGACTGCGCCCCAGTTCCAAGAATGTCCAGGCCTTTCGATAAATACCCAACGCTTGGCGGCGTTTGGGTGAATCTCACTAATTGTAGGAAAGCGCGGCGGTCCTCGCGCCCCGCGGGCCACTGTGATAAAACGCATCTGGCGCGCGCCGCGATGGCCATGCTATAAATACAAGGCAGCCAAAAATGGAAAGACCGGACGAGAAACAGCCCGCGACTTCGACCTTACCGGACACCCAAGTTCCGGCATTGTCTTCTGTTGTGACCGTTGACCTAGCGGCGGCAAATGGAAGACCTGAGCAGTCGGATTCCAGTGCGGCCGCTGAGCGGTCGGCGCCGCTGCACTCCTTGCGGAACGAACTTCGCGTCTGGACCCGCGACCTGCTGATCGCCATCGGTCTCGCACTGGTGATCATCGTCTTCTTGTACCAGCCGGTAAAAGTCGAAGGCACCAGCATGGCCCCGCTGCTCTCCGACCAGGAACGCATTTTCATCAACAAATTTGTCTACCGCTTCGAACCCATTCAGCGCGGAGACGTGGTCGTGTTCTGGTATCCACTCGATCACTCGAAATCGTTCATCAAGCGCGTGGTCGGTTTGCCGGGAGAAACCGTGCAAATCCGCCAGGGCGCTGTGTACGTGGACGGGAAGATTGTGCCCGAACCTTATGTTCCGCCGCAGTACGAGGACCTGAGCGATTTTGGGCCAAAGCTCGTGCCGCCCGACAGCTATTTCGTGATGGGCGATCACCGCATCAGCTCAAACGATTCGCGCGTCTTCGGGGCGGTGGCGAGCCAGTATATTTATGGGCGCGCCGTCTTTGCCTACTGGCCCGTGGATCATTTCGGCTCGCTTTCGACCACGGACGCCGACACCAAGTGACCGGCACATTTTGATGAGAAAGACGGGAGGACCCACTGGCCGAAGTTCAGCACCGACCCGCGATACTCGCGCTGGAAGACGGGCGCGTCTTTAACGGCCGCGCGGCGGGCGCGATCACGCGCCGCGGCGGCGAAGTCGTTTTTAATACCAGCCTCACCGGTTATCAGGAAGTCTTCACCGACCCCAGCTACGCCGGGCAGATCGTTTGTTGGACCTATCCGCACATCGGAAATGTCGGCGCGAACGCCGAGGACGAGGAATCCTCGCGGCCATTCATCGAATCGCTCATCGTGCGGGAATTTTCGCAGGTCTCTTCCAACTGGAGATCGGCGGAGACGGCGCAGTTGTATCTGAACCGGCACCGGATCCCCGTGATCTGGGATATCGATACACGGGCGCTGGTGCGGCATATTCGAAACGTCGGCGCGCTGCGCGGCATTGTCTCGACGGATGGGACACCCGCCGAACAATTGATTTTCGAAGCCAAGCAATTGCCGGGCATGGCCGGGCAGGAGCTCGCCAGCCGCGTCACCTGCGGGAAATCATACGGATGGGATAAGGGATCCGTCGATGTCGCGATTTCGCCATGGTCCGAGCACATGGGCGAATCGGACGCGCAAGCGGAGACGCGGAAACACCGCGTCGTGGCTTACGACTACGGAATCAAGCAGAACATTTTGCGGCTGCTCGTGGACCACCACTGCGAAGTGTACGTCGTCCCGGCGCAAACCTCCGCCGAGGACGTTCTGGGGATGAAGCCGGACGGAGTCTTTCTTTCGAACGGGCCGGGCGATCCGGAACCGGTCACCTACGCGGTGGAGAATATTCAGAAGCTCATCGGCCGCGTGCCGGTTTTCGGCATTTGCCTTGGCCATCAGTTGTGCGGCCTGGCGCTTGGCGGAAAAACATTCAAGCTGAAATTCGGGCACCACGGTTCGAATCACCCGGTAAAAAATCTGCTCACCGAACAAGTGGAGATCACCGCGCAAAATCACGGGTTTTGCATCGATCCGGAATCACTGCCATCGAGCAAAGTTGAAATCACGCACATCAATTTGAACGACAACACCAATGAGGGTATGCGCCACAAGTCGTTGCCGCTCTTCAGCGTTCAGTATCACCCGGAGGCATCGCCCGGGCCGCACGATTCACACTACTTGTTCGCGCAATTCACGGATTTGATGAAGGAATTCTCGCAGCCGGGCAGTTCGCGGCAGTGAAAAAGGTTCACGGGAGAATATGCCGAAGCGCAAAGACATCAAAAAGTGTCTGATCGTCGCCGCTGCGGCGTTGGCATCATCACTTGCGTCGGCTCAAACTCCCAAGCTGAACATCAAGACCAAGCACGGTTATCCAATGGAGGAGCAGCGCAAGGAGCAAATGGAACGGCTCGCGAAACAGTACGACTTGAAGAAGTACACCGTCATGCGTGACATTTTGATCGAGCGTGGGGCGATGAATCATTCCTATCCCGTGCTGACGCTGAACCTGCGCTTTCTGGACAATAACGACCTGGCACTTTCGGCTTACGTCCACGAACAGGGCCACTGGGTTCTGATGGAACGCCATCGCGATGATAAGCCAGCTTTGTTCGAAGACCTGCAGCGGGCCTTTCCTAACATGGAGATTCGGGTTCCGGACGGCGATGGCGAGTTGCGCAGCAGCTATTTTCACATTGCGGTTTGCATGCTCGAATGGCAAGCGATGGAAGACCTCATCGGCCCCGAGCGCGCGCGCAAAGTGATCGAATGGAAGCAGGGCGACCATTACAAGGCGATTTACTCAACGTTGTTGAATCATCGGGAGCAGGTCGAGAGCGTCTTGAGTATCCATGGAGTGAAGTGGTGACGGACCGTCCGGCTTCAGGCAGGAAGTTTTTTCGAACTGGTAACGGAGAACTGAGAACTGAGAACCGGGGACTGAAGACTTGCCCAAACGCAAAGACATCAAGAAGATTCTGATCATCGGGTCGGGTCCGATCGTTATCGGCCAGGCTTGCGAGTTTGATTACTCCGGCGCGCAGGCGTGCAAGGCGCTGCGTGCGGAGGGGTACGAGGTCGTGCTGGTCAATTCGAATCCGGCGACCATCATGACCGACCCGGAACTCGCGCATCGTACCTACATCGAGCCGCTTACCAAGGAATATCTCGAGGAAATTATTACGCGGGAAAAACCGGATGCGCTGCTGCCGACGGTCGGAGGACAAACAGCGCTGAATCTGGCCGTCGAGCTTTCCGAAAGCGGCATCCTCGAAAAATACAAAGTGGAGATGATCGGCGCTTCGCTGCGCGCCATCAAGGTGGCGGAAGACCGCCTCTGGTTCAAGGATGCCTGCCGCAAGATTGGTCTGGAAGTCCCCGCGTCCGCGCTGGTGAACAACGCGAAGGACGCATTGCGGCTTTGCGATCAATTGGGATTTCCGCTGGTGATTCGGCCGTCATTCACGCTCGGCGGGACGGGTGGCTCGATCGCTTACAACAAGGAAGAGTTTGGCGAGGCCATCGCGCACGCTCTGGACATGAGTCCGGTGCATGAAGCGCTGGTGGAAGAATCCGTGCTCGGCTGGAAGGAATACGAACTCGAAGTGATGCGCGATTTCCGCGACAACTTCGTGGTGATCTGCACCATCGAAAACTTCGACCCCATGGGCGTGCACACCGGCGATTCGATTACCGTGGCACCTGCCCAGACGCTGACCGACAAGGAATTTCAGCGCCTCCGCGACGCTTCGGCCGCGATTATCCGCGAAGTCGGCGTGGAAACCGGCGGTTCGAACGTGCAGTTCGCCGTGAACCCGGAAAATGGCCGAATGGTGGTTATCGAAATGAATCCGCGCGTTTCGCGCAGCTCAGCGCTGGCCAGCAAGGCGACCGGATTTCCGATCGCGAAAATCGCGGCGCGATTGGCCGTGGGAATGACACTGGATGAAATCCCTAATGACATCACGAAGAAAACGCCGGCGTGCTTCGAACCGACCATCGACTACGTTGTGGTGAAGATTCCCAAGTGGCAGTTCGAAAAATTTCCCGGCGCGGACAGTGCTCTCGGAACGCAGATGAAATCGGTCGGCGAAGTCATGGCGATCGGGCGGACCTTCAAGGAGGCGCTTCAGAAGGGAATTCGTTCGCTCGAGCCGAGCACTCCGTGGCGCGCCCCGTCGGAAACGCCGGATTCGCTGCTGCGTGAAAAACTCGCCACCCCGAGGCCCGACAGGATCCACTGGCTGCTGACGGCGATGGAGCGTGGGCTGCCGGCCCAGGAAATTTGTGAGTTGACGAAGATCGATCCTTGGTTTATCCGGCAAATAGAAGAGTTGACGGCGATGAACCGGCGCGCGGCGGCTGTCACCGTGGAGACGGCTTCGAAGGAATTGTTGCGCGAGGTGAAGCGCCACGGAACCAGCGATGAGCAATTGGCGCAAATATGGAGAACAACGTCCGCTTCCGTGCGCTTGCAGCGCGCGCGTTATGGCGTGACGCCGGTGTTCAAGCGCGTCGATACCTGCGCGGCAGAATTCGAATCGTTCACTCCCTACCTCTATTCCACGTACGAAGACGAAGACGAATCGGATGCCCAGGCGCGGCCTAAGTTCATGATTCTGGGCAGTGGACCAAACCGCATTGGGCAGGGAATTGAGTTCGATTATTGCTGCTGCCATGCCGCATACGCGCTGCGCGAAGACGGTTTCGAAACGATCATGGTGAATTGCAATCCGGAGACGGTATCGACGGACTACGACACTTCCGACCGCCTCTATTTCGAACCGCTGACGCTGGAGGACGTGCTGGCAATCGTGGAGCGCGAAAAACCGCAGGGAGTGATCGTTCAGTTTGGCGGTCAAACCCCTCTGAATCTTGCGCTGGAGCTAAAGCGCAACGGTGTGCCGATCGTGGGCACTGCTCCGGAATCGATCGATTTGGCGGAAGACCGCCGGCGATTCGGGCGTTTGCTGGACGAGCTGAAGATCCCGCAGCCGCGCAACGCCACCGCGCTGGTGCCGGAAGAAGCGGCTCGCGTGGCGGGAGAAATTGGATTGCCGGTGCTGGTCCGGCCGAGTTACGTGCTTGGCGGGCGCGCGATGGTGATTGCGTATGACGTGAACACCGTGCAGGAATACGTCGCCCAAGCGGCGCTGATGGGGCCCGCACGGCCCGTGCTGATCGATCAATTCCTCGAGGAAGCGACGGAAATCGATGTGGATGCGCTGGCCGATGGAACGGACGTGGTCATCGGCGGAATTATGGAGCATATCGAAGAAGCCGGAGTGCACTCGGGGGATTCCTCCTGCGTGCTGCCGCCCGTTAGCTTGTCACCGGCGATCCTCGATACGATCCGTGAATATACGAAACGGCTGGCGCTGGCATTGAAAGTGGTCGGGTTAATGAACGTGCAGTACGCGATTCAGCGTGACACGGTCTTTGTCTTGGAAGTAAATCCACGGGCGTCGCGCACCGTCCCATTCGTGAGCAAAGCGACAGGAGTGCCGCTGGCGAAGGTCGCGGCACGATTGATGACCGGGAAGAAATTGGCGAACATTAGTCTGCCGATTGTACGGCTCAACGGTGTGGCCGAAATCGCCGTGCACGAATTCTATTCAGTGAAATCGCCGGTGTTTCCCTTCAACAAGTTCCGCGGCGTGGATACCATTCTCGGTCCCGAGATGCGCTCCACAGGCGAAGTCATGGGGATTTCGACATCGTACGGACAAGCGTTCGCAAAGGCGCAACTTGCGGCGGGACAGCGCTTGCCGCGCAAGGGTACGGTCTTTCTCAGCGTGAACGACCGTGACAAGAAGCATCTGGGAACCCTTGGGAAAGAGCTGTCGTCGCTGGGGTTTCACCTGCTGGCCACTCGAGGAACTGCGGCGGCGCTGGAATCCGCCGGCATCGAGGCCGAAGCGGTATTCAAAGTGAACGAAGGCCGGCCGAACATTGTGGACCTTGTGAAAACGGGCAAGATCGATCTGGTGATCAACACGCCCCTGGGGCGCGAATCGTTCTACGACGAAAAATCGATTCGGCGCGCGGCGATCCGTTACAACATACCGTGTATCACGACGCTTGCCGCGGCCCATGCCGCCGCTCGCGGAATTCGCGCGCTACTCGAGCAGGGAACGGAAGTCGCCGCATTGCAGGATTTACATCGCGGGCTGGCCGCCGCTTCCGGCGTGCCTGCTTCAGGAGATTAGGCCGTGACATTTTCTGGAGTTTTCGCCGCTTTGACCACTCCGTATGCGCAGGATGGATCGGTTTCTCTTTCCGACCTGAAGCACAATCTCCGTCTTTACAACGCGACGGATCTTGCGGGCTACGTCGCGCTGGGTTCCACGGGAGAATCCGTGCTGCTTCGACGCGCGGAGATGGACGCGATTCTCGCCACGGTGAAGGAAGCATCCGCGAAAGAGAAAAAACTGCTCGCCGGGACTGGCGCGGAGTCCACTGCGGAGACCATCGAGCGCACGAAACGCGCAGCGGAGTTTGGCTACCACGCGGCGTTGGTGAAACCGCCGCATTATTACAAACCGGCCTACCAACCCGAAGTGCTGGTCGCTCATTTTCGCCGCGTCGCGGACGAATCGCCAATTCCTGTGATGCTCTATTCGATTCCGCAATTCACCGGCATCACTTTGGGCGCCGCGGAAGTAGCCGCGCTCGCCGAGCATCCCAACATCGTCGGCATAAAAGACAGCTCTGGAAATGTACAGGGCACCGCGGATTTTGTCGCTGCGACACCACCCGCCTTCAACGTTTTGGTGGGCAATGCCGCAACTCTTTATCCTTCGTTCGTCGTCGGCGCGCGGGGAGGGATTCTCGCGCTGGCGTCCGCGCTGCCGGAAAAATGTGTGAAGCTATTTGAATTGATCTGCCAGGGGCATCGTGAAAAAGCTCGCGAACTGCAATCGTTGGTCGCCCGCGCGTCAAAATTGATCGTTTCCGAATGGGGCCTCACCGGAGTGAAATACGCCATGGATCAGCGAGGATACCGCGGTGGCCTGCCACGCTTGCCTTTACTCCCGCTGCACGATGAACAAAAGAAACGCCTTATCGAGTTCCTTCGAACCCTGGAACCGGCCGCGGTCAGGGCCTAATGTAGAACGAGCGGATAGAATTGATGAGACGTTTCGTCGCGGGTATCATCTAACCGCCCATGGATTGTCACGCCCTTGCCTTCCGCCAGCTTCCCCACCAACCGAAGCTCTTTCTTGAATACCTGGATCATTTTGAAAAGGTGAAGTCATTCTACTTTCATCCGCCGGCCATTCCGGCGGTGACGCGCGCGGCGCGGAAATTGGACTATCCGGGCGGGCGCAGAGCAGAAGTAACTTCCATTCTTCGCAGACAGAACATCGATCTCGGGGCGGGTGCGGAAACGCTGTCCAACCTGGACCGGCTTGAGGAAGGCGCAGTCGCGGTCGTTTCCGGCCAGCAGGTGGGGATGTTCAGCGGGCCGGCTTATTCCGTCTACAAGGCGCTGACGGCTGTACAGATTGCCGAGGAGTTGACGCGGGGCGGAATTCCTGCGGTGCCGATTTTTTGGATGGCGACGGAAGACCACGATCTCGACGAGATCCGTCACGCCACGTGGTTCGAGCAGGGCAAATTGATCCGCTTTGAATTGCCGCTTATCGCGGAAACGGGACCGCCGGTTGGACGGATTCCGCTCGGCGCACAGATTGAGCCTCTTCTACAAGAAGCCGCAGAATTGCTTGCGAACCAAGGCAGCGACCTGCTCGCGCAATATCTGATGGAAAGCTACCGGCCGGAGGAAACGTACGGCAGCGCGTTCGGCAAATTATTCGCGCGTCTGTTTGCCCAGCAGGGGCTGATCCTGATGGACCCGCTCGATACCGGCCTACACAAAGTTGCAGCCCCGCTTTATCAGCACGCGCTTGCGGAACGCGACGCGTTGAACGACAAACTACTGCAGCGCGGGAGAGACTTGGACCGTGCGGGATTCGATGCCCAGGTCAAGGTGACGTCGCGCAGCACATTATTGTTCCATCTGGCCGATGGCGTGAGGCAAGTCATCATTGCAATCGCGGGAAAATTTCAGGCCGGCGAGAAAACCTGGACGCGGGACGAGCTGGTGCACATGACGCACGCCGAGCCGGAAAACTTCAGCCCCAATGCGCTCTTCCGGCCGGTGGTGCAGGACTATCTGCTTCCCACCGCGGCGTATATTGCGGGTCCTGCGGAAATCTCATATTTCGCGCAATCGGAAGTTGTGTACCGGCATCTGCTTGGAAGGATGCCCGTGATGCTCCCGCGCGCGGGGTTCACACTAGTCGAAGCGAAGGCCAAGAAACTTCTGCGCCGGTATGGGCTGACCGTTGAGGATGTTTGGGCGGGATCGCAAGGCTTACGGCACAAAATGGAGAGCCGATCGGTCCCCGGCGCTCTGGCGAAAAACTTCGAGCGAAACCAGACACAAATCGCAAAGATGCTGGCGCAGCTCGGCAAGCAGATCGAGAAGCTCGATCCCACGTTGAACGGAACGGTTGAAAGAGCGCGGAAGAGGATCGAATTTCACATCGAAAAACTGCGCCGGAAGGCGGGCCGGGCACAGGACAAGAAGGCCGGGCTGATCTCGGCTCATGAGCAATACCTGGAGTCACTCTTGAATCCGCACAAAGGGCTGCAGGAGCGTGAGTTGTGTCTGCTGCCGTTTCTCGCCCGATGGGGGGCTGGCGGACTCAGCGAATTGCAAAAACTTTCGACGGGAAGGAAAATCGGGCATCACTTCATCGTTCAGTTGCCTTAAGTCACGGGCCGCTATCCATAATTCATTCCATGCGTTACAGAGAGGCCGGACTGAAGTCGCTCCCACAAAGACATCGGGACTCTCCACTCGCTCAGGAATGCTGCATGCTAGAATCCCGGCGCCGGACGGGGAGGGAGTTCCATGCAGACATTGCGTGTGAAAACCGATCGCCGCACGCAGCTCGTCGATGTGACGGCGCAAGTGCAAAAGGCGGTTGCGTCGTCCGCCGTCGCCAGTGGCATTTGCTATTTGTACGTGCCGCACACGACGGCAGCGATCACCATCAATGAATGCGCGGACCCGGATGTCGCCCGCGACGTCGAAGGCGCCCTGGACCGGCTGGTCCCCGCGACGTGGCCGTACCGCCACAGCGAGGGCAACTCGGACTCCCATGTGAAAGCAGTGCTTGTGGGGGCGAGTCAAATCGTCCACGTGGAGGGCGGCAAGCTGGTGCTAGGGCGGTGGCAGGGCGTTTTCTTTTGCGAGTTTGACGGCCCTCGCGACCGGCGGCTATTGGTGAAGGTGCTGGGTGTTGGAGCGCCGAATCCATGAAAAAGTATACTAGTTGGGACACCTTACGAGGTGAGGCTCCGGCTTGGCCCTCAGCATCTTTGTCAGGGCTTGGCCGAATTTTCGCTTTTCCACTTTCATCTTACGCGCAGGATAACAGGGTTGGGGGTCCGCAAGGATTCCGAGTCCGGACGTGAGTCGACAAGTTCTTCACGATTCCAAGACGAGAAAGCCGGCCACGATTTCCATACCGCACCATTGCTCGGTGTCAAATACATAGTCGCCAGTTAGAGTCCTTTGTTTTGGTCAAAAACGGCCTAGCCAGAGTCTCTAGGACGCGCTGCTGAGTGGACTCATGTTATAAAGATACTTACGTATAATAAGGATAATACAACTGTCAGGAGAATTCCGGCGAGGTCCATATCCGTTTTTTCAAGTCTGCCGGATATGTTCTATCTGGTTCGGTTACGCAAGGAGAGTTGCGCTTCTGGCGGGGTTTGGGGCGGGGTGTGCTAGAGTTTTTGGATCATGAGGAAGCTGGGGATTTACGTGCAGGTGCCGTTCTGCCAGACGAAGTGTACCTATTGTAATTTTCATACGGGAGTGGTGGCTAGTAGCCGGTTTGCGCCTTATGTGGAGGCGGTTTGCCGGGAGATTCGGGAGCATCGGGAGTTGCTAAAGGCTGTGGGGGTGGATTGGGATGGGCGTTTGGGGCGCAGCGGTGCTGTGCCCCAACGAAGAAACGGCGTGATCGCGGGCGAAGACTTGGTCGTGGACACGGTTTACATTGGCGGGGGGACGCCTAGCCTGCTTGATCCTGCTAGCCTTCAAAACATTTTGGACGCGATCCGATCAGCATTCTCGGCGGAGCTTGCGGAGGTGACGCTGGAGGCGGACCCGGAGACGATTGAAGCGAAGAAAGCGGCCGCGTGGGTGCGCGCGGCAATCAACCGGGTGAGTTTTGGGCTGCAATCGTTTTCCGATAAGGAGCTTGTGGCGGCGGGGCGGATGCACCGGCGGGCGGATATTTTCCGGGCTGTGCCGATACTGCGCGAGGCGGGTATTCGGAACATCAGCTTTGATTTGATTGCCGGTTTGCCGCACCAGTCGAAGGAGAGCTGGCGGCAGTCATTGGATGAATTGGGGACGCTGGCGCCGGAGCATGTTTCGGTTTATTTGCTCGAGATTGATGAGGAGAGCAGGCTGGGCAAGGAGTTGCTGCAGGGTGGGGGAAAGTACAGCGCTGGGGCCGTGCCAAGCGAAGACCAAATGGCCGACTATTACGAAATGGCGCAGAAGGTATTGCGGGCGGCGGGCTATCACCACTATGAGATTTCGAATTGGGCAAAGCCGGGGTTCGAATCGCGGCACAACCTGAAATACTGGCGGCGCGAGGCATACCTGGGATTTGGGGCTGGGGCGCATTCGTTTTCGGGGACGGCGCGGTGGGCGAATGCACACGATGCCGCGGATTATGTGACGGCGTTGGAGGGCGGGCGATTGCCGGTGGAGCAGCGCGAAACGCTTACGGCGGAGAGCGCGCTCGAAGAGGAATTGTTTCTGGGATTGCGGCAGTTGGAGGGGATTGATGTGGCGCGAATCGAGCGGGAGTATGGAGTGACGGTGATGGGGCGATTCGATCCGCTGACGTCGGCGGGTTTGGTGGAGCGAGATGGCAGCGTGGTCCGGCTGGCGCCGCGAAGGTTGAGTGTTTCGAATGAAGTTTTTGTGGAGTTGATGAGGTGAGACTCGGAACGGGTCAACTTGCGATGTAGTTGAAAGCGAGTTTTAACACCGAGCGCACAGAGACGGAGAAGAGAAGAATATGAGTTACCCGGTGGCGAAAGGCAATCAGAGGGTGGATCCGGATCAGGTTCGGGAGGCGGGGAAGATTCCGGCGGGAGCGGTGGATCTGCGGAGCGATACGGTGACGCGGCCTACGCCCGAGATGCGGCGAGCGATGGCGGAGGCGGAGGTCGGCGACGACGTATACGGAGAAGACCCAACGGTCAACCGCCTGGAAAAACGTGCGGCGGAGATTTTTGGAAAAGAAGCGGCGCTGTTTGTTCCGACCGGATGCATGGGGAATCTGACCGCCATCAAGGTGTGGACGCATCATGGGGACGAGGTGATTTGCGAAGAGCGCAGCCATGTGAATTTGTATGAGTTGGCATCGATGTCGGCGATTGCCGGCTGCATGCCGCGAGCGGCTCGGGGGGAAGACGGGATACTGACGTGGAAACAAATCGAGGCGGTCATCCGGCCGAAGATCTATTACGATTCGCAGACCGCGCTGGTGTGCCTGGAAAACACGAGCAACATGGCGGGCGGAACTGTCTATCCGACGGCGCAGGTTGCGGACATCTGCGACCACGCGCATGCCGCGAGTCTGAAAGTGCACTTGGATGGCGCGCGGATTTTTAATGCAGCGACGGCGCTCGGAGATAACGTGGCGCAAATGACGCGAAAAGTGGATTCGGTAATGTTCTGTTTGTCCAAGGGACTGGGCGCTCCGGTTGGATCGATGATTGCAGGCACGAAGGCGTTCATCGAAAAGGCGCGGGTCTACCGGAAAATGTTCGGCGGAGGGATGCGACAAGCGGGCGTGATCGCCGCGGCTGGATTGATTGCACTGGAAAAGTCGCCGGCGCGGCTGCACCTGGATCAAGAAAATGCCAAGAGGCTAGCGGAGGGCATCGCCGTCATCCCGTGGTTGACGATCGATCTGAAGAAGGTTCGATCGAACATCGTTATTTTTGATTGTTCGAAGACCGGAAAAACCGCCGTGGAGTTGTGCGATGCGCTTCATCCGCACGGCGTTTGGGCGCAGGATACGGCGCTGCATTCGGTGCGGTTCGTTACCCATTGTGATGTGGACCGGGCGGGGATCGAGAGAGCGCTCGTGGTGCTGCAGGATGTCGTTGGCAAGACGCAGAAGGTGGGGGCATGAGGAGAAGAACAATGAAGTGGCCGGTTCATTTTGTTTGCGCAATTGCAATTGTGCTTTTTGTCCGGGGATCTGCGGCAGGACAGTCGACCGCCGCAAAAGAGCCAGGGAAGAAAGCTTCCCTAACGGCAGCGGAGGCGCAGAAATTTATCGAGGATGCGGAGCAGCGGTTGTTTGACCTGGGGGTGAAGGCTTCGCGGGCCGGGTGGGTGCAGGAGAATTTCATTACCGACGACACGGAGCAGATCGCCGCCGAAGCGGGCGAGGCGGCCAACACGGCGGCCACGAAGTACGCGAAAGAGGCGCACCGTTTTGACGGACTGCAATTATCGCCGGAGCTGGCGCGGAAACGGCTGCTATTGGAATTGGCGGCGGGATTTCCGGCGCCGGATGATCCGAAGGCACAGAAAGAGCTGGCGCAGATCCTGGCGTCGCTGGACGGGGAATATGGAAAAGGGAAGTGGTGTCCAGACGGAGAAAAGAAAAAGTGCCTGGACGTGACGGCAGTCGAAAAGCTGATGGCAGAGAGCCGTGATCCGGAAGAGTTGCAGCGGGCGTGGACCGGATGGCATGCGATTGGCGCGCCGATGCGTCAGCGGTACGTGCGGATGGTGGAACTGGGAAATGAGGGAGCGCGACAGTTGGGATATGCGGACGTGGGCGCGCTGTGGCGCTCGAATTACGACATGCCGCCGGATGCGTTTGCGAAGGAAGAGGACCGGCTGTGGGAGCAATTAAGGCCGCTGTATTTGTCGCTGCACGCGTATGTGCGAGGTCAGCTGCGGAAAAAATATGGGAATGCGCTGGTGCCGGAGCGCGGACCGATTCCGGCGCATCTGCTGGGAAATATCTGGAGCCAGGAGTGGAACAATGTCTATTCGCTCATGGATTCGCCGAGGCCTCCGGCGAGCTATGATCTGACAGAGATCCTGGCAGACCGGAAGACGGATCCGCGTGGGATGGTGAAATACGGAGAGAACTTTTTCACGTCGCTGGGGTTTGCGCCGCTGCCAAAAACGTTTTGGGAGAGATCGCTTTTCACGAAACCGGCGGATCGCGACGTGGTTTGCCATGCCAGCGCGTGGGACGTGGATTCGAAAGATGATTTGCGCGTCAAGATGTGCATTCAGATCCGGGAGGAAGACTTCCGGGTGA
>WNGC01001181.1_pt1 | contig 15850 bp, 10 predicted proteins | sample 5400051 | NCBI WGS metagenome assembly WNGC01 (sample SAMN13153368, study PRJNA577476) | soil metagenome | isolation source: 20 cm soil or saprolite under grassland replicate 2 | place: USA:California | collected 2016-06-15
AACACGGCCAGCGGTGACTTATCCTCAGTCAGCGGTGGGCAGAACAACACGGCCAGCGGCGTGCTGTCCTCAGTTAGCGGAGGGCTCAACCGGACTGCGCCAGCACGGTTCAACTGGGCGGCTGGCCCCTTCCTCGCCGACAACTAGGGCATGGGTGCAGAAAAGGACAGGCACGAAGACCGGGGCGAGACATCACGAAAGGAGGGGCCGAGCGTTGAGTCCGGCCCCTCGGCGTGCCCTCAGTCAAATTCCTAACCCGAATGCGAGAGATGGGAATTGTGGCTACCATTTTGTTCGTTTGCCTTTAAGGTTTCCTCGAGTCTGAAACACCTCATCATTAGGAAAGAGCATTCGATCCTTCTCTAAAACCTCCCTGATAATTCTTTTGTACCAATCCACGCGTGTTGCGCTTAGTTCGCTGACGTTTTTCCTCGAACCAATACCCCGATAACCACATTTCAAGCCTTCCGTTTGGGGACCACGATTCCCAAATAGGCGTGACACTTGGGACAGGAGCGTTGTAGATGCTTGGCCATGGGCAGTATTGAATCACGTCGGATGTCTATCTTGGTATCAACGCACTGCGTTCGCTTTCCCAATATTTTGCATCGCGTGCTATCTCCTCTATCGAACGGTGGAATAAATCTTTTGTATTTCATCCGTTGTGGAGGAGAAAAAGAGGCCGGGAGCAGTAGCGGAGTAAGAACGCGGTGAGGTGTATGTGGTGGCAGGCTTTCGTGTCGGTGTGTCCAGATGAAGCGTTAGCTCTGGTTCTCGCTAATCCTTACCGCCGCCTGTTGCCGCACGAATCCCGATGTACCGTGCATAGAGCGAACTTCCAACCAACCATCACGGGAATTGCTAATATTGATTTTCGTACCAGCCGCAAGAGTGCGGATTAGTGCCGACTCTTCACTTGGCCCATTGAAAAGCCCGGTTGGGCGGACCGTTTCAAATGTGCCCCTGAGGCGCGGCGCGGATGTTGTCGCCGGTGTTTGTTTTACAACTTCCGTTATCTTCGACTCCGTCTCCTTTATCGCTTCTGCAATGCCCGGCTCGGTGGAAGTTTCCCGGATGGTCACTCGCGACTCAGCCACTGATGGACTTGGTCCTTGAGGCACATTTGCGGCACCGTTATCGGAGCTTGTGCGCACAAAGCCAATGGCGATGGCGCCCACAATTGCAATCGCAGCGGTGGCCGGAATTATTCCGACGGGCCGGTTTCGCTTACCTGAACTCCGAAGCGCCAGTTTTCTTGGCGGTTGAAAGTTGCTATCGAGTGGCGCTGCCTTCTTTTGTAGTGGGTCAATCTGCTCTCCGAGCGAGCTCACCTGTTTCTCGTTGTCATCGTGGAGAGCAAGTTTTTCTTGCAAGTGTTGCGAAATCTCCTTTGTCGTCGCTGCGCTTTGGCCAGCTCCCCGTGTTGGCTCGGGAAGCTCAGTTTGTCGCGTCGCATGACGTTCTGCGCTGTGCTTATTCTGGCTGGCCAGTTCATTAAATCGATGTTCGTTTGTTTGCAATTGATCTTTAACCGCTGTGATTTCGGTTTGAGGTTCCTGATTATCGGCTTGGAACTGCTGGTTGTCGGAATTTCTGCCATTTTGCGGGGTCTGGAGTTCGTCTACGGTCTTTTGGCTGCCAGCGAGCTTGGGTGAAATTGAGTCAATCTGCGTCGACTTGGTTGCTTGGAGCTGGTTGAGCAATTCCTGTTGCTTGGCCTGACTTGCTTTCAGTTGCTGCTTTAGATTGGTAACTTCCGTTTGCAGTTTCGAATTTTGATGGCCAATCCTTTGAATCTCCCTGGCGGATTCGCTGAGCCGCCTCTCGTTCGCGTGGAGCTGCTTTAGCAGATTTACAATTTTCCCTTGGAGCTCATGATTGTCGCAGCCAGTGCCTGCGAGTTGACGTTGCCCGGTCTGAAGCTCCTCGACCATTCTTTGCCCCTCTTCATGCTGCCGGCTCAAGAGGGAAGGGATTTTTTCCAGGAGTTCCTCGTTAGTCGGCATCAATCTGGCGTGCGAGCGTATTTCGGAGCGCTGAGATTCAGAGAATTGATGTTTAGGTCGGCTCGCATCGACCAGGCGGCGGTGTTTTCCAAACTTACGATCCGCAGCGAAAAGAAATATCCCCAGGAGTAACAGGCCTGCGCCGGCGAAAATTAGCAACCAGATGTACAGGGTTTCCATAAAATCCTTCTTTGGCAAAGACGGTACCAGTAAGGTAGTGGCGTGAAACAGGCGAAGCGGCCGGAGGATTACTCAAAAAGACCAATGAGAACAGGGATAAAACGGGCGATTCTCTAGCGAATCTATGACCCTGGGCAGGAACGCCCGCTCGGTTTTCAGTCCGGAGACGGTTCTGCGGGTCATTCATACGAGCCTCACTTGTCCATTGGGGTTGAAAAATTAAAGGGGTCTATGCCGGCTCCAGTGTTTATGGGGTGTGAATCCTCTACATAAGCTAGGAGAACAGGCTGTCACGAATTTCACTCGCGGCGGTGGATCTTAGAGTTGCATGACTACCTATCCGACTGCCCGCACCGCCTGTCCCTCAACTTGTGAACCAGCCGCCTTCCTGAAGTCCTCCTCCTTAAAAGCGTAGAGTCCAGCGCCTCCAAGAAAGATCTTCGCAGCTATCTCTCTGGGCACGTTCTGAAGGAGATTACTGGAGACGTTGGGGAAATTGGAGTCGAAGTGGGGATAGTCCGTCGAAATACACATGTGATCGGCGCCAATGAGGCTGGCCGTGGACGCGATCTCGGGTTCGCTGCCCTCGACCCCAGCCCAGCAGTTGCGCTGAAAGTACTCCTTGGGTGTCAAGGACAGGTAGGGCGCATGGGAATCCCGGTAGTTCGCGTAGTCCCACTCGATGCGGCTGAGCAAGCCGGGGACCCACGAGTTCTGGGCCTCCAGATAGCCCACCCGGAGCTTGGGGTGGAACTCGAAAACACCGGAGATGATCTGGGCGATCAGGGCCTGCTGCATTTCGATCCAATGACTGGCGACGTGCCGGTAAAACCGGTTCTCCCCGTAGAGCACGTTCATGTGGGAGTACCAGGCGCCTGTTCCTTCATGGAAGCACCAGGCGACATCCAGCTCCTCATGCAGGCTGTATAGGGGATCCCAGTAGTTCGAATGCCAGTAGTGGCCGTTTACCAGGTTGGGGCGAATAAACGAAGCCACGGCGCCCAGCTCACGAACACACCGGACCAGTTCCTGACCTGCCAAGTTGACATCATGTAGAGGAAGCATGGCAGCGAATTTCAATTGGTTGGGACTGTATTGGCAGAACTCGTGGATCCAGTTGTTGTAGGCCTGGCTCAGGGCCAGAGAGAGTTGTGGGTCCATTCCGTCGCGGGAGAGCAGGCTGAGACCAGCGGTAGGGAACAGGACAGCGAGATCGATTCCTTCCATTTGCATCGCCATGATTTGGGCTTCAGCGTCGTAATCTCGTTCAATGGCGAAGCGCAACCGCCCTGTCGCAGCCGAGCGGGAGGCCGATAACTGACCCGTCGCACTCCCGAGAATAGGGCCACTGGCGCGCGATGATGCGGGCTTTTTACGGTGTTGCTGCAGCTCCACGTCCATGGAGGCGGGCAAGCCATCTATGATCCACGACCGGCCGCTTAGCTTCCCGTCCGCGCGTACTCCCGTCGTGACCCGGGACTTGAAGGCCGGGTCCAGGTACTTCTCAAAAAGGTCGCCCGGCTCCTGAACGTGCATGTCACTATCGACAAACCTCAGTCCTTCTTTCATGGCATCCTCCGTTTCTCCCTCTCACTGCGTTACAAACTCACGGCAACTTCAGTCCCGCGAAGCATCGTCTCGACGAAATCATGCCGCAGCAGAAAGTCAACTAGCACGAGCCGCTCGCCGCTTAAGAGCGAAGTCGGCAAAGAAAGTCCCCGCCAAACCGATCCCCGCACTCACTGTAGTCCTACCTTCTCCTTTCCCAACTTTTTCTACGATCTGGACTCTCCAACCGTGGGTCAGCCTAATCAAAATTATACGACTTGGCGCATTGTCCCGCAGGATCTTCCGCTTCGACTCTTCAGAGATGTCCGGGAGCGATTCAATCAATAAGGTGGTCTTATGTCAACCTCTTACAGATAACACGGTGGTAAAGCCCGGGCTTCCCCTGAGGTGGGTCCGGGCGAAGTCTAAGATACAAAGGAGTATTCATTGTGAAAGGTCAAACAATCGACTTAGGAAAGCCCAGTTTTTGGCAGCTTGTCTTTTTACAAAGCAAAGTGAATGGTACACTATGCGCTGAGGAATGGCTGTCGTCGCGCAGCTGGAAGTGGCCGGAGAATACCTATCTTCAACCTCGACTGAACCATCTAAGACGATATCGATCCTCTGACTTTGATGATCACATCAACTTGCGGCTGACATAACCGCTTCGAACATACAGCCATCCTCCACGACCCTGAAGAAAATCTGCGTTACCGGGACGATCTCCAGTTTTCGGGGTGACAGACTATTTTAGGCTATGAAGAAAACGATTCTTCAGGTTGCGACGATTTCATCGCTTTTAGTTGGGATCTCGGCATGTGCGAGTCAGAGGCCGGTGCTCTCTTCCAATGCGCATCTAATGCGTGTAGGACCTGATGTCGGGGAACGGGACATCGACGAGTGTATAGCACGGGCAGAAGCGGCATCAACCGAAGGTCGGGCGACTTCTAATGAGAATGTGGTCGCCGGTACCGCGACGAGTAGTGTTGTGGGCGCAGCTGCCGGTGGTGCCGGAGGCGCAATCGTTGGTCAGGCCGGTCAAGGTGCCGCAGCAGGCGCAGTTGGAGGCGTAGTCGCGAGTCTTATGCATGCGCTTTTGGAGGGGCTGTTCCGCTCTAAGCCGCCAGATCTATCCAATCGGCAATTCGTCGACCGCTGCCTCCGCGAAAAAGGCTACGAGCCAGCTGGGTGGAAATAACTGCCCAGATAGAGACCGGGTGCTAGCCGTCAGCGATCAGCCGTCATAGGTGGATTGGGGTAGACACAAGCAGTCCTTGATAAGTGCTTTTGATGTTTTGCCCCGTGAATGCCTGACACCAATTTTTTTGTTTGCGCCTGAGGGCCGTGGCCGCTCGGTATCATGCGAATGGATTCTCTGTGTACGCAATCATCATCCCTATAAAATATAAGGTTTATCCTCTCAGTCTGGGAGGAGTAGTAAGGCAAAGAAACTAGGTTGATCAACTTTCATTTTTCGCTACCTCCGCTGATAAATTCATGGATTCAGGATCGAATTGAAATCTCCATCGAATAAGTCTTCGCAAGATCCACCGAAGCGTCGTTCAAATTGGATCTTCAGGTGAGGTAGAATCTCATTGACAATGTTTCCCTATGTGACATTTGTGGCGTCGTAACCAGCCTCCCCCATCATTGAGAAGGCCACCGTAATGTGAGGCAAACCGGAGGAACACAAACTGTTCCTCGGAGGGAATGAAGAGAAGAGTTTAGAGCCAGCCGCTCGGGCAATTCAGGCCAGGGTGTGCTGGCCTTTTTTGTTCCCTAGGACGATTGCATCGGGAAGTCGCCATAGCATGGCTTGAAGCGTAATATCTTCGTTTCGGAAGCGCGGATTGCTGACCCTCATTACAAGTAAAATGCCATCGGCACCGGCGAGGAGTTAGTCAACTCCCTCTCTTTTTCTCCTGCGTTCGATTTCGGGCAGAATCCTTTCAATCCGCCTTAGCTGTTGCAAGTTCGCTTTTTGCAGCTCCTGTGTTATCGCCCTGATGTTCCTTGGGAACCGTTGTTTGTCCTCGATATCCATCACGGTTGTCATGGCTTCAATGACGGCACCCAGCCTGGCTGTCGATGTTCCCTCCGGAACCAATCGCTCTATGATCTCCGTGCGGCTGGCAGCGACCTCTTCCGGCCTTTCAGGTCGTCGAAACTGAGGCTCGCATCCGGGTGTCGATACAATGCTTATGAATATGATCAATGCTGAAACCATCTTAATCATGGCGACCTCGCGATTTGCGTTCACGTCTCTTCTCATCCGAGGCACCTATGCACTGCCAATCGGCCCGGTTCATCTTTGGGGCTCCCATCGCCTCTGCACCGACTTTCAGCGCTCGAATGTGAGCGAGTACCCTGTCATTCGATATCGACTATAGTTCGCCGGCAATCGGCTGCTGTTCCACGGATACATTTCGTTCCTGAAGGACATTACCCCTCCCTGCTGCCCATGTTCGATAATATTCTGTTAGCATTCAAGCGAATTCCTATCAAGTAAAAAGCCGTCTCCCGATTTGAAGCCAGCCTGTTGACTCGATGGGGTCGCCTGCATGCCGTCTGGAGCGCGTTATCGGCAGAGCGGGCGACAAAATGACTGCACCGAAGCGCCGTTCTAAACAATGGCAGCGGTATCGGCGAGCGAAATGGCTCTGAAACGCCGAACGTTGTTGGAGGGAGCCGACTAGGCTGAACGGCTGCCAGCGCCAGGGGGGCGGAGACATTGTGGAGACATTCTGTTCGAAGTCGTTTTCTTTGTTCAGGTTTTTAACATCTCTCAAGTCAGGAATCTGAGAGTTGGCTGGTCGAGTTTGTAGCAGTCGACCGAAATTGAATAGGCTGATCATTCGATTTTCGAGCCAAGCAAAAAGGCCGACCCGCCGGCCGCTGATCTCTTCCGCCGACATCACTTATCCGACAGCGGTACTTGCGAGCCTCGCCTCAGGCCTCGAGGGGTGGGAAAAGAGAGAGGGGTCATCCAAGGGAATACTGCACGACTCCGAAGTTCATCGGTATTGCGGTCGTTCCACGAACGAGCCGAACTGAAAGTAAAAGCCACTTCATTCGTATAGTGCCCGTGGTTAATCGTTAACTTTGGATACACCCCCGTATACAAAGTTACATCTGTTTTGTACTCGCTTACTTAACCCACTCACGACTTGTTATTGAGTGTTTACGGCTTTTGTTGCGGCTGCCGTCTGGCATCACTGTTGCTGACTCGAAGGTAACGAATCGCGAAAAACAGATATAGGCGCCTGAACTATTCAAGATGAATGTGGCCGTAAAGAACTTTAGCGAATCGCAAAGCTTTCCGAATTTATCGCTTCGGATATACTCTGAATACTGGCCTAGCGTACAGCCGCCATCTCCGTTACGACCGCCGTGTTCGCAGCTTGAGTATCTACCGGTGGGAGTATTAGCGCCGGGGCAATCGTGGGCTCGAGCTGATTATCAGATGGATCGAGGAACGCAGTGCACCTGCGTAAAAACACATGTGTATGGCATGCCTGGCTTAGCCTACATGCGTCACCTCAATACCAACCTCACATCGCTGGTACCAACACAGCGCTTAATGTCAATTGGGTCGCGAGCGGCAATCTTGCGGAGATGTCGATCAGCGAGTTCTGAGGCCTGGCGCCAGTGTACCAAAGCTTCATGAAGCGCATCGTAGGTATATGTGACCAGCAAACGACGGCCGAAAAGGTTAGTAACTAAACGGCCGTAACGAATGGAGGAATCACCATGGCAATGCAGAAAGTGGAGATTCAATTCATCACCGGTCTGAAGCGGGCGACCTTTCGCAACCCCCGCTTACGCGGCAGTTGGGACCGCGATGGCCGGTATTCGGATGACTGGACGGAATCTCCGATGCAGGAGGAGTTGGGGGAAGATGGCTGCCCAATCTTCAAAGCCTCAATCTCTCTTGACCTTGCCGATCGCGACAAGACCTTCAAATGGGGCGTCGTACTCGATGGACCGCAGGGCAGCAACTTTTGGGGCATCCCGACTGAACTGCAGGATGTCAATTCCGTTGAGCGCTACCGGCAGTTTCGAGTCAGCAGTGACGGCGGACGGCAAGTCGAACGTTACTACTTCACTTATGGGCGTTACTTAGGCGCCAATAAGCACTTCGCGGCAGGAAGCGCGGCACCCGGCCTCCGTCTTGCCGTTTGGGCGCCCAATGCCCGAAAAGTCGAAGTAGTCTTCGGTCGTCCGGACCGCGGCTACATTGCCGATGATGGCACCGGCAGAGATCCCGCACGGCCGGTGGTTACTCTTTCGCCCTCGGCTGGCGGCATTTGGGAAGGCAAGCCACAAGGGAATTTCCAAGACTTCAAGAGCCTGCCTTACATGTATCGTATCGTCAACGCCCAAGGAAAAACCGTCTTTCGCACAGATATTTTCTCCCGCAGCCAGATCGGCAGAGGCGCCATCAATCCGGTCAAGGCCACTTGGCCGGGAACGGTGGACACTTTGGACGGCACCGTAAGCTGCAGCGTGGTCATTGATCCCGATGTGGTGCGCCGCAGTTTCGAATCCGCGGCTCCGGGAGAACAGCCGGATCTCATCCCGGCAGAGGAATTCTGGGCTACGGAATTCACGTTCGGGCGGCCAGTTCCCTCCCGCATCGAAGACCTGGTGATCTACGAGTTGCACATCGCTTCGCTCGGCTTCGGCAAATCCGGTCCCGGTGATTTGAGTGATGCGATGGCGCTGCTGGATTACTTAGTCGATCTCGGCGTAAATGCCGTGGAACTGTTGCCGATGGCGGAATTCTCAGGAAACGCCAGCTGGGGGTATGGCGATAGCCACCATCTCTGCATCGAATCGAGTTCCGGCGGTCGCGACAAATATCGCCATTTCGTACGGGAGTGCCATCGCCGAGGCATCGCAGTCATTCAAGACGTGGTCTACAACCACTATGACAATGAAGCGGAGCGTGCCCAGTGGGAATACGACTCGACCGCTCCCGAGCAGAATATCTATTACTGGTATGAGGGCCATCCGAGTGACTATCCAGACTACGAACGCGCAGCGCACGATCTCTCGTTGCCGTCCGAGAAGCGTCCCACTCCAGGACATGGTGGTTATCTGGACAACGGCTCCACCGGCTACAGCCCGCGATTCTGGGAAGAGATCGTGCGCCAGCAGTTCATCAGCAGTGCCACTTTTCTCGTTGAAGAAATGCATGTGGACGGGCTGCGCGTCGACCTCACTCAGGCGATTCACCGCGATAACAGGCTGCACGCGGATGGGCGCTCAATCGGCAGCGCCAACATCTTCGGACAAAAGTTGCTCCGCGAATGGAGTCGCACGCTCCATATGATCCGTCCCAGCGTCATGTTGATCGCGGAAGATCATACCGAGTGGGATGCGGTTACCAAGCCCCCAGCTCAAGGTGGGTTGGGGTTTGATGCCACCTGGGACGTGGCTTTCTACCACAATCTGATCGGCGATTCGAAGATGGCAGGAGATCGCGCGCATCTGCTGAAACGAGCTGGGTTCGGTGGCAATGAGCCGCTCCAGATGGACCGGTTCTCCGGTGCTCTCTACGCCAGCCAATACAGACGGGTCGTTTTCCACGAATCCCACGACGAGGCCGGCAACGCCGAAGGCACGGCACGGACAATAGTAGTAGCGGTCGATCACGCGCCTCTCATTGATGCCACGCGGGTCTCGGCCGAGGCACGTTCTCGCGTGTGCTTCGGTCTGTCCGTGCTCTCGGCTGGTACGCCCATGTTCTTCATGGGTGAAGAGATCGGGGCGCAAAAGCGTTATACGTTCGATAACTTTCTTGCCAGTCGCGAAGATATTTTCGGTGAGCGGGCCGGGAACGGAAACGCGCTGTTTCGTTTCTACAAGGATGTCATCACGCTCAGCCGGCGACTCCGCTCGATCCGTAGCCAGAACATTGACATCCTCCATCAGTCGAACGCGAATCGCGTTATTGTCTTCAAGCGGTGGAGCGCCGACGAGGAAGTGATTATCTTCGCGAGCCTCAACAACACGCCGTTCGCAAACGGTTACGTCATCGAGAAGGATCTGCTAGCTATTCCCACGGGGGGGTGGAAGGAAATCTTCAACAGCGATGCTGCAAGCTACGGCGGCCAGAACATAGGTAATCGGGGTGCAGCTATCGCCTCTAACCAAGGCCGCCTCGATGTGGTGATCCCCTCCAGCGGATTTGTGGTATTCGCGAAGCAATGACGCCGAGCAGCCACATGCAGCCGACTACTGTATCGGGCAGACCAGGTGATTAAATGATTTTGGATACGGATACACAGATAGGCACGCGAGAGAGACTGTTCTTAGGGCTACGATTAAACTGAATTCTCCTACTGTTCACTTCCGCAATTCGGGCAAAGCATCGCTGAATCCACGCGTCACAGTAACTTTACGTCGTTTACAAGCGCGACTAGCCGTCTTTCCGGGTAAGGACCTACCCATTTGGCCGATACCGGCGGCATTTAAAAATGTTTATGTTTAATGCAGGCGGGATTCAGCGTTCCGCCTGATTTAGAAATACTGGAGGACTCCAATGGAAAGCATATCCGAACCTAAAAACATGTTGAACGCTTTGTCGCATGATCTGGCTCATGTCGTCGAGCAAGTCAGTCCATCTGTTGTTGCAGTTAACGCCCGGCGTCGTTTGTCTTCGAGCGGAGTTTACTGGCGTGATGGCATTATCGTCACGGCCTCTCATACGATAAGACGGACTGATGAAATTTCCGTGATTGTAGCGAGCGGTCAGTCGGTAGTCGCCACTCTGGCAGGCGTTGATCCGAGTACGGACCTAGCTGTGCTTAAAATCGACAACCCGGAACTCTCTCCGCCGCTTTTCGGCGACGCTGCGCAGCTTAAAGTGGGCCACGTAGTTCTTGCCGTCGGCCGTGGTGCGCAGAGAGGTCTTAATGCCACTCTGGGTATCGTGGGTGTTTTGAGCGGTAGCTGGCGTACCTGGCGCGGCGGCCTTATCGATCAATTCATTGGTTTGGACCTCGTGCTCCACCCTGGTGCAGCGGGTGGTCCGCTGACAGATTCACACGGGCGTGTCTTGGGTATTAACACCTTAGGGCTGTCGCGTAGTATGGCGTTAACCATTCCAGTTTCCACAGTGAATCGTGTAGTCACGCATCTACTGGAAAAGGGACACATGGGTTTGGGGTATCTTGGCCTGGGCATGCGCCCCATACCGCTTCCGGAAAACTTGAAGAGCACGCTGAACTTATCGGCAGATTCCGGGTTAATCGTCGTGACCGTGGAGCCGGATGGGCCCGGCAGCAAGGCCGGTGTGCTGTTCGGCGATGTGATAGTAGCTCTGGAAGGTACAGCCGTGAGTAACATTCGTGATTTGCAAGCCTTTCTCGAACCGGAATCTGTAGGCAAAACAATACCCGTATCCATAATCCGAGGTGGCAAACCCATTGAGATCAACGTTACCATCGGCGAACGGAGACGAAGAAATAACTGAGACAAGCGAGTAAGGTAAGTCTCGCGTGACACGTGTTCTTATAGGAGCAAGTTCGGAAGTCGTACGGGCGGGACTCGCGTCTCTGCTGACTGCGGACCGTATGTTTCAAGTCGTTGGGGCTTTTTCGATCGACAATGCCTTGACTCGGTTTGAGGATTTACAACCGGATGTTGTGCTTTTGGATCTAGAATCTCCACCAGATGAGTCGATGTCAGCCGCGATCGAATCGGGCGGAGTGCCGGTTACTTCGGCCTTAGTTATCCTAACTGAGGATGCCGAGAACTTGGCGGCTGACCTTCTGGGTTCAGGCGTGCGGGCGATACTCCCGCGAGATGCGACGCCTGAAGAAATTGTTGCTGCGATTCAAGCCGCCGCAACGGGGTTGGTTGCGTTACACCCTGATGTTTTTGAATCCATGCTGTCCCGGATTCGTCCTGGGCGACAATCAGAACTCGATCCTTCGGGTCAGATTCTTACTCCGCGAGAGATCGAAGTTCTGCGCATGATAGCCGAGGGGTTGGGTAACAAGGAGATCGCATCTCGACTAAGAATTTCAGACCATACGGTTAAGTTTCACATTAGTTCAATCTTCGCCAAACTCGGCGTCTCCAGCCGCACCGAGGCTGTTATCGTCGGTATCCGACAGGGTCTAATTATGCTTTAGGGATCCAACACGAAATCTCCGCGTGGGCCCTACTGATTAGAGGCTGGTTTTGCGGCGCCCTGACCGCCGCCCTGGGAAACCTCTTTTTCAAATCCGGGCAGGATCGCTTTGAAGAACGCGTTTTGGATCAGCCGGACAATTGTCTCCCATGTGCTGGTCTGAGGCGCTTCCACGTCTCCGGAAATCGGCACTTTTGTCGCGACCTCTGACCGCGGCCGATTTTGCAGCAGCCCGGAGATTCCCCCGACCAGCCCCTCGTAGAGCTTTCGAAACATGCTTTTCTCGGCGTCCTGACGCCGATCGTACACTTTCATGTCGCTGAAAAGAGGCTTCACATATCCGTCGATCGTGCCTTGCCGTATTTTGATTTCTGAATACACTGAAAAGTTTCCGGCAACCACGTCGAAATTACCGTACGCGCGCAAGAGGTCGTTCATCCTACGCATGTCGGTGTTTTCGATGCTCAATGTCAAATCCAGGTCCGGTCCCTTCGATTCAGGACGAAATGTGGCCTGCACCTGCGTCGGCCCACTCCCCATGAACCTTCCTGTTACACGCGCGCGAGCCGGGCCTTCTTTGAAATGGTTGCTCAAGTTCTCGAGTTGCAGCCTGGTGCCATCGAGAAATACGTTATAGGGCGGCTTTGCAGCCTGGTTGACGAAGCCAATTCGGCCGTCCGCCGTGAAGCGCTCGACTTTCACTTCAAGTGTCGGCTCGTTGGCAGTTTCCCTGGCGACTTTTCCAGCTTCCTTCGTCACCTTTTCGGTCGGCGCCGTTTGTGTCTCCTGATGGAGGTAATCGGCGTCGAGGCCGGTAAGACTGAGATTGTTGATCATAATCTTCTGAACGTCCGGGGCGTACTCGATCGAACCCCGCGTCGAAAGCGATCCCGTCCGCACGGAGAGTTTATATCTTTCCGCGATCGGCTTGAAATAATCCAAGGTGATCTCCCCCAGCTCAAGATCGCCTTTGAGAGCGATATGAGGTTTGGCGAGAAAATCTACATCGCCCTTGAACTTTGCATTGCCCTTATCAAAGACAACGCCCTCTAGGTCAACCGGCGACGGGTAGACGCCTTTTGCCGACTTAACATTGCGGATGTTTTCGGCAGTAAAATTGAGCTTCGTGACGTGGAGCGGTTTGTACGGGCCTTTATCTACGTACGTGAGGTCGCCGTTGCGAATGGCGAACCTGTCGATCTTAAGTGGATAAGCCGCTTCCAAGGCGTCCTGCCAGCCTTTGTCCTGAATGGGCGTTGGGTCCTTGGATTCCTGGACGAACTGTCGAAGGTCAATATGGACTTTGGGATCTTCGATTTGAAAATCGCCAACCAGTCGTCCAGAAAGGAGCGCTTTCCAGTGAACGCTGGCGTGTAGATTGGGTATGTAGGCGATGGGTGGATCCGGGTGAGGAGTCTGATAGATCCACAATTTTTCCAGGTCAAGGGAAAGCCCAATTGGGTGGAAATCAAGTTTTTCGAGGCGGACGGTGTACCCTTTGAGCCGAGCGTTCATATCCCTCTCGACCTTCCGACGCAGGGGCTCGTCGATGAGATAGGCGAGGACAAAGATAACTATTAGGATAACGGCGAGGATTCCGCCGCCCCAAATAACCAGCCGCCGGCTCATATTGATTTTGTAACTTAGAAAATGGCCAATTCAAGACCTTGACATGCTCGTCTGCGGCATCGAGCGGTTTTGTCTGCATAATATGCAGCGCGCGGTATGCGGGCGACGCTGCTGGACGCTCCTCTATAGTGAAAAGAGTTATGGTTCTTGGTTTAGTTATGAGCCAAGCAAAAACTCGGCTTTTTATTTTCACAAATCCATCCTCTTCCTGTTGCTGGCTGTCAAAACGTTTGATAAACGACCTGGGTGGACATTAATTTTAGCCGAGGGTTAAAGATGAAGATCAAAAACAACTTAAAAGAAATCCGTGAGGCCAAGATGTTAGGCAAGACTGAACTCGCCAAACTTGCCGGGGTTTCCCCGTTAACGATTGACCGGATTGAAAGGGGCATGCCTTGCCGAATCAAGAGTCAGCGTCAAATCGTGTTGGCATTGGGATTGAAGGTCTCAGAAAGGCGAACAGTTTTTCACGATAACTAAAAACATTTCCAGGCCGGCATAGGCATGACGGAAAGAACTTAATGTGTATCATTTATTCGCGTTTTTCTGTATGCAGATGGCGAGCCGTTGACACTGTTGTTTTACCTTTGATAGGTAAACTGTAGATACGTCCTCCAGCTTTGACGGGCTCCTAGGGTCGATGAGGGCCGACGAGGGAATAGTTATGGTTCCTCGGAGGAAGATGGTGTCTATAAAGCCAGCCGCTCGGCGATGTTATTCGCTGGGTGTGCTGGCTTTTTTGCGGACCGAACTACTACCAACGCGAAATAATTATTAACCAAAAGGAGGGATGAACATGTTCGTTGAAAATTATCGCTTGGAGGACCCGCCGCTTGGCGGGGGAACCGGTCATACGAATGAGGCCATCCCGTATCCGACAATCTCGGATGAGGATTGGAAGGTATGGACCGCCTTTTTGCCGGTTCGAACGAAGATAGATGAAAAATTTCTGAGGGGCGCAACCCCTCGGCTATATGCGCAAACGCTTCCTCCCAAAGTCCGCCACGAGCTCAGGAAAGCGAACAGGTTTTTCGATAGGGTGGAAGTTTGGGGCAAGCGCGAAATTGAAAAAGATCCCATAGCGGTGGGCTATCAGGGAAAAAACCGTTATCTGATTGCGCGCTGGGGCATGGAAAAGCTGATTCCCTTTGACGCCATTAAAAAAAGCATGCCTCTGATCCTTGCCTGGAAGTACGGCATCGACGCTTTAGGTCTGCTTGCGGGTTTGGCTGGGGTCAGTGTTCTGCTGTGGAATCTTCTCGCGTGATCACCAGGTCGGGCTGATAACTCGCGGGTTAATTTGCCCGTTGCTATATCTCACCTATAGAACTGGGGCATCCTGACGCTGCCCTACTAGAGACTTTTCGGTAAGCCTGCCCTAATTTACCCAGTTCCCGGTCCCGTTTCTTAGCGGCCCCGGCATTGCTCTATCTTCCCGCCGAAACGCAGGGCAATGCCCGAGTGATTTTTTATTTGCTCATTGGATCGTGCATCGTTGGCGGCTTTTGGCTCGTCCTGGTCGTTATGCCCAGGATTGGCCAGCGTCGAAACAGCCGCCGTATAGAGCGAGGGATCGCAGAATACTTGAGCGAGAAAGCGGCTGGAAAAATTAACTGAGGCGGATTGCGTCAATGGCGAGAAAAGTGATTTATGAGCAATCTCTGGGCGACTAATGGATGGACTTTATTCGATCCTGTGGACAGTGGACTTTTTGAAAGATTGTTCAAGAAGGACACGCTAGAGGCAGAAGAAAAACTCATGCTTGCGGTGCTGGAGAGTGCTACTGAATATTTCCAGAAGTATCTCTTTGCAGAGGATGAGAGAGGAAAGAAGCTATTCCAAGAAGCGGAAGAATGGATTTTGGACAAGAATAGCGACTGGCTCTATTCTTTTGAGAATATCTGTGAGGTATTAGGACTACACCCCGATTACATGCGTCAGGGGCTACTGTGCTGGAAAGATGCAAAGCGGAAGGCTCGTTCTATTCAGGCGCATCATACCGGTCGCGCGAAGTTAGTGAAAACCCGCGTCGGACGTACTTCAGTCAGACGCCGCAGGCAAAGTACGAGGGGCCAGCATGGCTAGAGCAGTTGATGGGTCCATGTAAGATTCCCCCGTCGAAGACCTGGTGGAAAACCCGCCCTAGCGATCTTAAGTTTTTTCTTTTGATTTTATGTGACAAACGATTATCTTGTCTATTGATTTCCCTCTGGATACATTCACCTGCGATCTTGTTGAAAAGGACAAAAGCGATCTTTGCAGTGTCTTAACGCGCTGAAACTTACATACTCTCGGAATTTGGTGAGATAGAATCTCATTGACAGCCCTTTTCTATGTGATATTT
>WNGC01001183.1_pt1 | contig 15843 bp, 16 predicted proteins | sample 5400051 | NCBI WGS metagenome assembly WNGC01 (sample SAMN13153368, study PRJNA577476) | soil metagenome | isolation source: 20 cm soil or saprolite under grassland replicate 2 | place: USA:California | collected 2016-06-15
GCGGAGACCGGGAGGACGTCTCACTGACTAGGCAGCGAGAGCGTAAGAAGTGTTGGCAGTTGTCTGCCTGCCGTTCGGATTAACGAGGAGGAACGGCGTTCCTCGGCTCGCGGCGGTCCGTCTGCCTGCCCTGTCGAAACCACGCATCCCCGTGGCCCCTACGGGCAACACAATTGTACTGATGTGGAGAAGTGAGGTCGCCGTCCTCACCGTGATCTGCGCGGCATTCGTGGTGGCGTGCGCCGCCGCTCCTGCTGCGCGCCCCTCGGTAACGCCCGAGCGGACGGCGACATCGACGAGCCCGGCGACGACCGCACCGGCGACCGCGACCGTGGGCGTGCGCTACGTCGCCGTCGGCGCGTCCGACACCGTCGGCGTGGGTGCGAGCGATCCCGCGAACGGATCGTGGCCCGCTCTCGTGGCATCGCGGTTACCCGCGGGCTCGCCGCCCTACACGAACCTCGGAGTCTCGGGGTCTCTCGCGCTGCAGGCGGTCGCGCAGCAGTTGCCGGGCGCGATCGCGCAGAAGCCGGACGTCGTCTCGGTCTGGCTCGCGGTGAACGACCTGAACGCGACGATCGAGCCCGCGTCGTTCGCGGACGCACTCGGTCAGATTGTCGACGGCCTCGTGGCGAAGACGAGCGCGACCATCTTCGTCGGCGACGTCCCTGACCTTCGGGCCGTGCCGGTCTACGCCGGCGTGGACAAAGCGCGGCTCCTCGCTGGCATCCAGGGGTACAACGACGCGATCGCGAGGATCGCCTCCCGCAACCCGGCGCGCGTCAAGGTCGTCGATCTCTTCACGGGCAGCGCGGCTCTCGTCTCGACCGCAACGGTCTCGCAGGATGGATTCCATCCGTCTGACGAGGGCTACCAGCTTATCGCGGACCGGTTCGCGAGCGCGATGCGCGCGAACGGGGTTCCGCTCCGCGCTTAGTCGGCCGGGCTCTCTATCGCGACGCGCGCGCTGGGCATCGCCGTCGGCGCGAGGAGGCGCACAGCGCCGGCCATGATCGCGCACCCGGCCGTCATGAAGACGACTCCGATGAGGAGGACCACGCGCGGGTCCGCCACGGCGAGAAGGCCCGCCGCGACGAAGGGGGCCGCGGTGCCGCGGAGGCCCATGAGGAGCGACTGGGCGGTGGCGTACTCGCCGATCTTGTCCCGGGGCGCGATCTGCACGATGTTGGTGAAGAACGTGATCTCGCCGCCGGCGTTGACGATTCCGGCAACGATCGCGACGGGAATGAGGAGCCACACATCGGCTGCGGCGATGTAGCCGATCGGCACGAGCAGGGTCACGACGGTGTTGAGGAGCGTCAGGCGGATCGACGACCCGCGATCGATCATCCGACCCCATACGAGGTACGCCACGATCATCGTGGCCGACGAGACCGCGCTCATCGCGCCGACGAAGGAGTTTGACGCGTTGAAGTGGTCGACGAGCAGGATCGGGTAGACCGCGACATTGATGAGGTTGCCGATCCCGAACACCGTGAAGGACAGGAGCAGGCGGCGGTATTTGTGGTCTGCCCACACGTCGCGCGCGATGGTCGGGAGCGACCTGCGAGCGGCGACCTTCGCGGCGCCGTCGTAGCGGACCAGAAAGAAGGCGACGGCCCCGGGAAGGCCGACCAGCGCGGCTGCGGCGAAGACCCACGCCGCAGGAATGACGTCGATGAACGTGCCCGCCACCGCGGCTGCGGCGATCCCCGCGATCGCGCCGCCGATGCGCACGTTGGCCATGGCCGACGCACGTTCCCGATCCGGGTAGATCCCGTGCATGAGGGCCGTGTATGCGCTGATGTTGGCGACGCTGATCACGAACGTGACGACGGTCGTCATCGCGAGCATCAGCGGCGTCGCCGCGACGAGGACGCCCGCCAGGAACGTCGCGCGAGCCAGCGTCACCGTACCGGCGACGACCCGCACTTGCGGGAAGCCCATGAGCAGGTAGGCCGAGATGGGAGAGAGCAAGTGCCCGACGAAGGGCGCGGCGATCACGATCGCGACGTCGATGGTGGATCCGCCGAGCCGGCGCACGACGATCGGCATGAAGGTGACGAGCACGGAGATGTACACGCCCCCGCAGATCGCGCTGAACGTGTCGATCCGGAAATTACGGCGAACGCGCGAGGGCGCCCAGTTGACATCCATACGAGGACTCGAACGCTAGCGCCCTCAACCGCGCTTCTGGAAGGCCCCCGAGGGGGCTATTTAGGGTCGATCTCGCGGACCGAAGTTCGACCCGGGGCGGTATCCACCCGGTCTCGGGCCGAAGCCGCGCCGCGGACCGTAGCGGCTCGGGCCTCCTCCCCCGCGGAATCCGCCCTGAGGTCCCGGGCGGAACGGCGCCGGTCCGCGGGCGCCTGGCGCGGTCGAGCTGATCACGACGCGGCGGTTCGGATCGACGCCAACTGACTCCGTCTTCACCCCCGGCGTGTCCTGCACCGCAAGGTGCACGATCCGCCGCTCGTACGCGAGCATTGGCTCGAGCGTCACAGCCTGGCCGCTCGTGCGGACGCGGCCGGCGACACGCAGGGCGATCTCGCGAAGCTGCTCCTCCCGGCGTTGCCGATAGCCCTCGATATCCAGCGGGACGTGCACCGTCCGGCCGACGCGACGCGACGTGATCGCGGACGTGATCTGCTGCAGAGCCACGAGGTTTTCGCCGCCGCGGCCGATGAGCGCGCCCAGATCGGGGCCCAGGACTTCGATGCCCTCGTGGCGCGGCCCGTCGTCAAGCGCGACCTCCGCCTCGACGCCCATGAGCGCCAGCAGATCCCGAAGGACTTCGGCGCCGGCCGCCAAGTCCTCAGCCAGCGCGGGGGCCGACTCCTCGCGCTCGGCATCCTCGCGCTCCTCGCGCCGCTCCTCTCGTTCGCGGATCGCGTCGGGTCGGCGCGGCACCTCCGCCTCGTCGATCACGGGCTCCGGCTCGGGCGGCGCCTCCTCTTCGACGAACGTGATGAGCACTCGGGCGTCTTCGCCCCCGATGCCCAGTACGTTCGCCGGCTTTCCCTTCTCGAGCACCTCGTACTCGACGTCCGTGCGCTTCTTGCCCAGGGCCCGCAGCCCCCGTTCTATCGCTTCTTCCACCGAACGGCCGGTGAACTCCTCCCCACGAACCGGACTCATCGCTTTCTCCTCCTCCCGCGTCGGCGGCTTCCACCGCCGTTGCCGTTTCGCCCTGACACCGCAACCTTTTCAGGCTCCTCCATGTCGCGCTCCGCCTCCGCAATCGCCGCCTGCTCGCGCGCCCGCATCGTTCTGTCCGCGGGCGTCGGAATGTTCGCGAGCGGCGGAATGAAGCGAGGCAGCTGACCCCAACCCATGACGAAGTACTGCTGGATGATCTGGAAGATCGTCGTCGTGATGTAGTAGATGAACACGCCCGACGCCAACGTCCTGAAGAAGACGATCGTGATGAGCGGTAGGTAGTAGGTCATCGATTGCATCGTCCGCTGCGTGGGATCGTCGGTCTGAGCGGGATTTCGCGGCAATGCCTGGATCGAGGCGACCAGCTGCAACAGGGACGAGATGATCGGCAGCGGGCCGATGAGTCCGAACCACGCGAGATCCGGCTCGGCGAGATTCTTCACCCATGGCAGCCAGTGCGCCGTGAGATCGATCGTCGCGTTCGGTGGCAGGTCGGAGACCGTGAAGCGGAGGACGGGCCATAACACCGTGTCCCTGAGCTGCTCGACCGTGAGCGCGTGGGCTCCGGAGAGGCCGCCGACCTGCTGGAACGCGGCGTACATCGCGAAGAGCACAGGGAAGAACACCACCATGGGGAGGCACCCACCGATCGGATTGATGCCCCGCTCCTGGTATAGCTTCATCTGCTCCTGCTGCAGCTTCGCGCGATCGCTCCCGTGCTTCTTCTTGAGGTCATTCAGAGCGGGAGCGAGCTCCTGCATCGCGCGCGACGAGCGCACCTGCGCGCGGAACACCGGGAAGAGCGCGAGGCGGATCGCGACCGTGACGATCACGACGGAGAAGCCGAAGTCGTGGACGAAGTAATCGGCGAGGACGAGCAGGTTGACGAGGGGATAGACAAGAAGCGCGTTCCATACTTCAGTGACGATCGGGGGCATCAGCCAGCTCGCCGTTCCGGCACAGGGTCGTAGCCACCCCGGCTCCACGGGTGGCACGAGAACAGGCGCTTCGTTGCGAGCCAGCCTCCGCGCACGACGCCGTACCGCTCGACGGCTTCAATGGCGTATTCCGAGCAGGTCGGCGTGTACCGGCAGGCCGGCGGCAGCATGGGACTTACCGCGGCCTTGTAGAAGTGAAGAGCAGCCAGGACAACGGCCTTCACGCGGTCCTCACGCGGCGAGTGAGCGACACGAGCGCGGTCGCCGCGGCCGTCCGCAGATCCGCGAACGGGGCTGCGGCGACATGGGAGCGGGTCACGATCACGACGTCGTAACCGGGTCCGCGCTCGAGGTCGGCGATCGCGAGACGGAAGGCCTCGCGGAGCCGGCGACGGGATCGATTGCGCGCGACGGCGCGCCCGAGGGATCGTGGCGCGGCGACCGCGAGACGGATCGCCTCAAGACCATTCGGTCGGGCGCGCAGGGCGAACATCGCATGCTGAATCTTCATTCCTTCGCTCCACACCGCGGCGATGTCCGCGTCCCGCCGCAGACGCGCGGCGTCCACGAATGACGCGGCGCTAGACGACGGTGAGGCGCTTGCGGCCACGCGCGCGGCGCGCGGCGAGCACACGACGACCGCCGGTCGTCCTCATGCGCGCGCGAAATCCATGCACGCGCGCACGTCGGCGGGTCTTCGGTTGATAGGTGCGCTTCAAGGTCGAGTCCCTTCTCCCGCTGCAACAAAACGATCAAAAAACGACGGTGTGTGCAGACGAGCATAGCAGTAGACCCGGCAGCTTCTCCTTGGGGTATAGTTCGCGGGCTTCCAAAACAGGTCGTCGGATCCTCGGTCTTTCCCTTCGGTGTGGCGTCGGGCGGTCATGGCGTGACGGTTGTGGGGAGCGGTCTTGGAACACGTGCGTAAGAAGGGGAGCCGTTGAACCTCAAACAGCTTTGGACGGCCGCCCTCGGTGAGCTGCAGGTCGGACTGTCGCGCGCTCAGTACGACACGTGGTTCAAGGACACGCAGGTCATCTCCGAAGAGGACGACGTGTACCTCATCGGCGTCCCGAACGCATTCGCGCGTGAGTGGCTGGAGAGCAAGTTTCGACCCCAGGTGCGCACCGCGCTCCAGCATCTGCTCGGCCGCACCGTGGACGTACGGTTCGTGACGACCTCGGGCGCGGCGTCGACGGCCCCGCGCACCAGCTCGGCCCCGGGAATGGGCTCGCCGTCGCCCGGCGGCGCGGGCCAACAGACAACCGGGCAGGAGCGGCGCGAAGCGGGGGCGCTTCTGAACACCCGCTACACCTTCTCGACCTTCGTCGTCGGCTCGAACAATCGCCTCGCGCACGCTGCGGCGCTCTCGGTTGCCGAGCGGCCTGGCCACAGCTACAACCCTCTCTTCGTCTACGGCGGATCGGGTCTCGGAAAGACGCACCTGATGCACGCGATCGGACACGCGGTGATCGCGCGCCACCCGAAGAAGCGGGTCGCGTACGCGACGAGCGAGAAGTTCACCAACGAATTCATCAACTCGATCCGGGCTCAGAAGGGTGAGGAGTTCCGCGAGCGCTACCGGCGCATCGACGTCCTCCTCATCGACGACATCCAATTCATCGCCGGCAAGGAAGGTACTCAGGAAGAGTTCTTCCACACCTTCAACGCGATCCACGAAGAGGGCAAGCAGATCGTGATGTCGAGCGACCGCCCGCCGAAGGCGATCACGCAGCTCGAGGACCGCCTGCGCTCTCGTTTCGAATGGGGACTCACCGCCGACATCTCGGCCCCCGATCTCGAAACGCGGATCGCGATCCTTCGCGCGAAAGCCGAGGCGCAAAACGTCGCCGTGCCGCCGCCGGTGATCGACTTCCTGGCGCAGCGGATCGTCTCAAACATCCGCGAGCTCGAAGGCGCGCTTACGCGGATCGCCGCGTACGCCGCGCTTCAGGCCGTTCCCGTCACGACACAGCTCGCGCAGGAGATGCTGCAGAACCTCCTCTATAACCCGCACCGCAAGAGCCTCTCGCCGGAGCGCATCGTCGAGACCGTGGCGCGCTACTACGGCGTGCCGCTCGATCAGATCAAGGGAAAGGCGCGTGACCGGCAGGTGGTCGTTCCGCGCCAGATCGCGATGTACCTCATGCGCGAAGAGACCGAGGCACCCCTCCTTCGGATCGGCGAAGCCCTCGGCGGGCGGGATCACTCGACGGTGTTACACGGCTGCGAGAAGATCGAGCGAGAGATGGCTGACAACGACGATTTCCGCAGGGATGTCGGGGCACTTCGCGAACTCCTCTACGCCGACTGACCCCGACCGGCCGCCGGTCGACGCGCGCCCGGTGCAGGCAAGCGAGTGTGGATAAGGCAGCCCGGCGTGTGGATAAAGGCCCCATTTTGTGGACATGTCTGGCATGCGCATGTTCAGTTCTGCGACGTGTGTTGTATTGTCAGACCGTCCGCTCTCGGGTATCCACCGCTCCTCTCCGTCCATCGACAGTCGGTCCCCAACCGTTTTGAGCACGGCGTCGTGAGGGAAGCCCCATAGTCCACACCACTACTACCGCCACTACTGGTTGTATCTATCTTTCTTGGGTACGAGCGGGGAGGGTCGCGTGAAGGTCGTTTGTCTACAAGAGAACCTTGCGCACGGGTTGGGGATCGCGGGCCGGGGAGTGTCCACCCGGGGAAGCTTGCCGATCCTCGGCAACGTTCTTCTCCGAACTGACGCGGGTCGTCTCCGTCTGACGGCGACGAATCTCGAGGTCGGGATCAACTGTTGGGTCCCCGCGAAAGTGGAGGACGAAGGCGCCATTACCGTGCCGGCCAAACTCTTCATCGATTTCGTGAACTCGCTTCCGTCAGGCAACGTCGAGCTCTCGCTCAACGTGAGGACCAAGACGGTCCACCTGAAGTCCGGTCCGTACGAAGCAAACATCAAAGGCATGGATGCGGAAGAGTTCCCGATCATTCCGCAGATTCCCGAGAAGCCCACCACGCGGATGTCGCAGGGGACGTTGCGCCGGATGATCGGTGAGGTCGCATTCGTCGCCGCGACCGACGACAGCCGACCCGTCCTCACCGGTGTGCTCACGACGTTCGCCGGCGATCTCGTCACCATGGCGGCCGCCGACCCGTACCGGCTGTCGGTGAGACACGCACGTTTGCTCGACCGAGTGGACCCATCGATCGAGGTGATCGTCCCGGCCAAGAGTCTGTTCGAGGTGGCGCGGATCCTCGACGACAGCGAGGACCGCACCGTCGATATCCTGGTCACTCCCAACAAGAGCCAGGTCATCTTCCATACCGACGAGGCCGACCTTGTCTCGCGGATCATCGAAGGACAGTTCCCGAACTACAAGCAGGTCATCCCCACGAGCCATTCAACGAGGGTGCTCGCCCAGCGCGAGGAGCTCCTGAAAGCCACACGCCTCGCGTCCTACTTCGCGCGCGACGCGGCGAACATGTTGCGGTTCCAGGTGGATCCATCGAGCGATCCCCCGCTCGTGATCACCGCGAACGCGGCCGAGGTCGGGGACAACACCGGCCGCATCGACGCCACCGTTGAGGGCCAGGCCACGACGATCGCCTTCAACTCGCGGTTCGTAGCCGACGCGCTCTCGAGCCTCTCCGCGCCGGAGGTCGCTCTGGAGCTCGGTGGCCCGCTCGCGCCCGGGGTCGTCCGGATCGTCGGCGATGACAGTTATCTTCATGTGGTGATGCCGCTTCGCATCCCGGCCTAGGCACCGGCTCGCCGGGCATGCGCGTCGCCGCGATCGGGCTCGAGAACTTCCGCAGCTATGAGGATCGGACGCTCGACCTTGCCCCCGGCGTGACGGCCTTCGTCGGTCCGAACGGCGCGGGGAAGACCAACGTCCTCGAGGCGGTCCATCTGGTCGCGCGGGGCGAGTCATCGCGCGCCGGCGACGATGGCGAAATGATCCGGTGGGGCGCTCCGGTCTCGCGGGTGGCGATCGACGCGTGCATGGCCACGGAGAAGACTCGCCTGGAGGTGACCCTCTTCGCACCGGCCGTCGCGGTCCGCCGGCGACCTCGCCGCTATACGGCCGACGGTGCCCCTCGACGGGCGGACGATGTCGTGGGCAAGGTCGCGGTCGTCGCGTTCTTCCCCGAGGACACCGATCTTCTCGCCTCAGCGCCATCGGCCCGGCGCCGCTATCTCGACGCGATGGTCGCGCAGGTCGACCGCGCGCATCGCGCCGACGTGCGTGCGTATGCGAACGTGCTCACGCAGCGGAACGCGCTGCTTCGCGCGGGGCGCGACGACGAACCGGTCTCGGAGAGCGAGATCGCGTTCTGGGACACGGAGCTCGTCCGGCTCGCGACCTCCATCTCGCTGCGCCGCGAGGTGGCCGTGCGGGAGCTTCGTCCGGCATTCCGCGCGGCCGCGGCGGCCCTCGGCGCGGACCCGACCCCGGACGTCGCCTATGCGGCCCAGGTGCAGGCGTCGATCCCGGAGGAGCGAGCCGAAGGCTATCGCCGACTGATCGCGGAAAAGCACGATCGCGAGCGCTGGCAGGCCACGACGCTCGTCGGTCCGCACCGCGAGGACCTCGCCGTCGCCACGGGCGAGCGGCCACTCCCGACGTTCGCGTCACGCGGCGAGCAGCGATCCGCCGTGCTGGCGCTGAAGCTCGCCGAGGCCGAGTGGATCCGTTCCCACGTTGGTGAGCCGCCGATCTTCCTGCTGGACGACGTCCTCTCCGAGCTCGACACCGCCCACCGCGAGGCGCTCTGCCGCGCCCTTCCCGATGGCGCGCAGACTCTCCTCACCGCGGCGGTGCTCACGAGCATCCCCGAGGCGCTGCGGCGCGGGGCGACGGTGACAGAGATCACCCGGCCCCAGTGAGACCGCTCGCCGCGGCGATCGCCAGGGCGCTGCGCACGCTCCGTCTCGACAGCGATGTCGCCAAGGCGGACGCGATGCGCGCCTGGACGTCCGTCGCGTGCAGTGTCATCGGCCCCGACGCAACGCGAACGACAGCGGTGCGCATGGATGAGGAGACGCTCGTTGTGGCCGTCCCGACCGCGCAATGGGCGGCGGAGATCCGGCTCCGCGAGGAGCAGCTTGTCGCTGAGCTTGCGTCGCGCGCGCCGCGGAGCGGGATCGCAAAGATCCGCTCCGTGCCGGCGTCACGTAACTAAACTCGCCACCGATGCGACAGCTGAGCCTCGCGACGAAGATCGGCACCACCGCGGAGCTGCGGCCCGGCACGCCTGACGTCATCGTCGCGAGTGAGCCGACGCTCGGCGCGACGCTGCGGACGAAGGGCCGCTTCTACTTCTTGTGCGAGGTCGCGCGGCAGCACGGGAACACCGGAGGCGACGTCGCGAAGGAAGTGGCCGACCTCGCTCGTCAGGAGTACTACTACGACCTCTCGGCCGGGATCGAGGTCTCGCTCCGCAAGGCGCTCCGGCAGGCGAATCGCCGCGCCGCGCAGCGCCTTCGCGATCAACACGGACGCGTCTCGCTCCACTGCGCGTGCGCGGTGGTCGTCAACAACGAGCTCTATGCGGCCCGCATCGGCGCCGCCCAGGTGTTCCTCGTGCGGCGCGCGCGGCTCTTTCTTCCTGGAGACGAGCCGGGAGAGCTCGCGGATTTCGTCCATCGCACCACGACGCGCGAGGCCGAGTCGTTGGGTGGCGTCGCGGACGTTTTGCCGGACGTGTGGCGCCAGAGCATCGAACCCGGTGACACGCTCATCCTGGCATCCGGCGGCCTCGTCGAAGGTCTCGGCGCCGAAGCGCTGAAGAACGCGGCGATCACCCTGCACCCGCGCGCGGCGGCGGAGCACATCAACAACCGCGCGGTCGCCGATGGCGTGGTCGGTAGCGTCGCGGCGATCTTCATCGAGGTGACCGCGGCGAGCGCCGCGGCAAGCCGCGTTCAGCCCGAGCCGGAGCGGACGGAGCCCACCGAGGTGCTGATCGCCGACGGCATCCGTTCGCGGTTCGAGTCGGTCTGGCGGCGGCGTCCTCGCGTCGCGCAGGCGATCGGCGCGGCGACGGCTCCCGCGGCAAAAGCGATGGGAAAGACCGTGGCCGTCGGTTTCGAGCTCATGCCGCGGCGCGCCCCACCGCTTCCCAGCCGTCCGGATACCGCGCGCTCGCGCTCGCGCCGCCAGCGTCGTGCCGCTTCGCTTCTTGCGGTCCTGCTGCTGCTCGTGGCCGGCGGCATCGGCGTCGCCGCGTACCGGGACTTCCAGTCGAACCAGGTCAAGGGCGACTACGCCCTCGCCGTCATCAGCATCGAAAGCGACATCTCGGCCGCGCAGCGCGCCGCCGATCGCAAGCCTCCCGACACCCCGCTGGCCAGGCAAAAGATCGACCACGCTCGACTGATGCTCGAGGAGGCGGCGCGCTCGACCGCGGCGGATCAGACGAAGATCGCGTCGCTTCGCGACCAGGTCGCGGCGCTGGACGATCTCATCACGGGCGTGATCGTCGATCTCGCGCGCGTGACCGGTCCCGATGGCCGGCCGATCGCGCCGGACGCGAAACCGACGGCGCTCGTTGGGAACGTGAACGGGCTCTATGCCGCGGATCCCGGTGCGGGCCGCCTCTGGAAAATCTTCGGCGATCCCACACAGGTCGCTCCGGTGCTCACGAAGGGAACCGTCGGCGTCGGCGCGCCGCGTCTGGTGGGCAGCCTGAATGAGGTGGTCTACTCGCTCGACGACCAGAAGCAGGTCTGGCGAGTCGAGGGTCCCGGCGTCGCCGACGTCACGCCGGACGATTCGTCGACCTGGAAGACCGCAGACGCGTTCGCCGTTTTCGTCGCGAACCTCTACGTCCTAGACGCGACGAGCGGCCAGGTCTGGAAGCACGAGTCGTTCCCGGGCACAGGCTTCCAGCGCGCTCAGGCCTACCTGACCGACCCGATCCCGGCCGGTCTTGGGCGATCGATCGCGGTCGACCAGGACATCTGGATCATCACGACTCAAGGGGACATCCTGCGGTTCCGGCGGCTCACGACCTCGTTCACCGCGTCGCGCGTCGACTTCGTGCCGCGGTGGACCGGGCCTGCGGTGAAGCCGACGGCGATCCAGGCCATCGACGTCCAGCGCGCCATCTACCTGCTCGACGCGCCGAATCGGGTCGTCGTGCAGATGAACCGGGACGGTGGAGAGATGGCGCGCTTCCCGCTCCCGCCGAACCTTCCGGAGCCGAGCGCGTTCTACGTGTCCGAAGGCTCGCGGACGATCTTCACGATCCACGGATCCAAGGTGGTGGCGACGGAGCTCCGCGCGTGATCCCCCTTCGCGATCAGAACCCGACGAGAAAGACGCCGATAGTCAACCGCCTGTTGATCGTCGCCAACATCCTTGTTTGGCTCTACGTCCTCACGCTGATGCGGCAGCCCGATGCGGTCTCGGCCTTCTACGACCGGTATTCGTTCGATTGGAAGGAATTCGTCACGCAGATCGCCCAGGGGAACATCGCGCTCGCCACCTTCGTCCCGCTCATCACGCACATGTTCCTGCACGGTGGCTGGCTGCACGTGATCGGGAACATGGTCTATCTCTGGGTCTTCGGCGACAATGTCGAGGATCGCCTCGGGAGCGGTCCGTACTTCGTCTTCTACATCCTCTGCGGGATCGTCGCCGCGATCGGTCAGGGACTCGTACAGCCCGAGCCGATGGTCGGAGCATCCGGCGCCATCGCCGGAGTCCTCGGCGCGTACGTCGTGATGTTCCCCGCGGCGCGCGTGTCGACACTCGTGTTCCTAGGGATCTTCATCACGATCCTGCAGCTGCCCGCCCTGATCGTGATCGGCTTCTTCATCGTGCTTCAGGTGATCGACGCTCTCGCCGAGCTGCGGCTCACCGCGCATCAGGCGACCGAGAACATCGCATATTTCGCGCACCTCTTCGGCTTCGCTGCCGGGATTCTGCTGCTCCTCCTCTTCAGGCAGCGCCGCGAGCAGGGTCGATTCCGTTTCGGCTAGCGCACGCACGGTCGGTATGAGGCTTGCGCGGCGCTTCGACCGGGTAGGCTTGTGACGATGCTCGTGCCGTGTTCGGTCGAGTCGGTGCGCGTCCACGTGCTCACCAACCAACACGTGGTGCTCCTGCAGGCCGAGGGCGTGCGGCGGCTTCTGCCGATCTGGATAGGACCCGACCAGGCGTACAGCATCGCCACGCGGATCGCCGGCATCACCAGCGAGCGTCCGCTCACACACGACCTGATCGTCGACATGCTCACGAAGATCGGCGCCGAGATCACCCGTGTGGTGGTGAAGGACCTCGTCGCCGACGAGTCCGGCGGCGGCGTCTTCCACGGCAGCGTGTTCCTGCAGATCGCCGACCGGGAGATCGAGGTGGACTGCCGTCCATCGGACGCCATCGCCCTCGCCGTGCGGTGCTCCGCGCGGATCCTCGTGAGCGAGACGGTCCTCGATCGGTCGGCGATCACCGCGGAGTCGAGCGACGACAACGAGCTCTCGGTCTTCAAGGAGTTCATCGAGTCGCTGCCCGACGACCCACAGCAGAACTCCTGATCGCGTGATCGAGCGCGCGGTCTGGCCCCTCGGGACGGCCGTGGGTCGCGACGGGCACGTGCGCATCGGAACGCATGATCTCGCTGCACTCGCCGACCGGTACGGAACGCCCCTCTACGTGTACGACGCCGAGACGATCCGTGCGAGCCTGCGCGAGTACGTCGACGCCTTCTTCCGCCACCGACCGGTCCGGGTGGCATATTCCGTCAAAGCGTGCGCGCTGATCGGCGTCAGCTCGATCATCGCCCGCGAGGGCATCGACGCGAGCGTCGCTTCCCTGGGAGAGCTGCAGGCAGCGCGGCGCGCCGGGTTCCCCGTATCGCGAATGGAGCTGCATGGCAACGCAAAGCCGGACGACGAGGTCGCCGAGGCTCTCGCGGCGCGCGTCGGCCGCTTCGTCATCGATGGCGCGCACGATATCGAGCGTCTCGCCCGGCTCACGCACGGTCGGCGCCGCCCGCAGGCCGTGTGGCTCCGCGTCGCGCCGGGCATCAAGGTGGACACGCATCCGCACCTGGTGACTGGAACGGTCGACAGCAAGTTCGGCGCGCCGATCACCACCGGCGAAGCTCTCGCGCAGGCGCGCGAGATCGCAAAGGTCAAGGGCATTTCCCTTGTCGGCATCCACGCGCACCTCGGCGCTCAGGTCCGCGATGCGCGGCCCTACGGGGAGCTCGCGCGCGCGCTCGTCGCCTTCGCGAACGAGGTGCGTGCCGCGACCGGCGCGACGATCACGGAGCTTGGGATGGGTGGTGGTGTGGCCGTGCGTCTCCGCGCGACCGAGGAGGCGCCGGAGCTCGACGACTACGCCCGCGCCGTCGCGCAACCGGTGCGGAAGGATCGCGCGCTTCGCGGCGTCACGATCTACGTCGAGCCCGGCCGCGGCCTGGTCGGGCGAGCCGGTGTTGCGCTCTATCGCGTCGTCGGCACAAAACGGGTGCCCGACGTGCGGATGTTCGTCGCCGTCGATGGCGGGATGGGAGACAACATCCGGCCCGCGCTCTACGACGCCGAGTACGGCGCGGTGCTTGCCACGCGTGCCGGCGAGAAGGCGGCGGAAGAGGTCACGGTCGCCGGGCGGTACTGCGAATCGGGCGACATCCTCATCCGTTCGGTGCGTCTGCCGACGGCGCGGTCAGGCGACGTCCTCGCAATCCCAGGTGCGGGCGCGTACAGCGTCGCGATGGCGTCGAATTACAACCAGATCCCACGACCCGCGATCGTGCTGCTCGACGGCGCGCAAGCCCGCGTCATCCGCGAGCGGGAGAGCGTCGCGGACATCTGGAGGCTCGAGCGGCGCTAGCTGCTCGGGTGCAACCAGAGGCGAGCGCGCAGCCGGATCAGATCGCGGATCGCGCGGACGATCACCCGCGGTGAGGCGCCCTTCGGCTCATGTGCTGTCCGGGGAAAATGCCGCACGGCGACCTGACGCACACGAATCCCCGCCCGTCGAAGGGTAATGAGCAGCTCGGGCGAAAAGAACGCGCCCTCGGAGCGCACGCGCTCGAGCGGGACCCGGTCGAACACCTCTCGCCTGAAGAGCTTGAACGCGCAATCGACGTCCCGCCAGCCACCGCCGAACCCCAGGCGAATGAGGCGGTTGTAGACCCAGGCCACGAAGAGCCGCCGCGCCGGGTCGGCTCGCTTCTTCCGGAAGCCCACCACCGCATCGACGCCGTCGCTCGCCGCGATCAGCAGCCCGAGGTCTTCGAGCGCGAACTGCCGGTCACCGTCCGTGAAAAAGATCCACGGCTTGGTCGCCGCCTGCAGGCCGGACCGGACCGCGCCGCCGTAGCCGCGGCGGGTGCCGTGGTGGATCACCCGTACGCGTGGATCCTTCCGCGCGAGCTCGTCCGCGATCGCGCCGGTCCGGTCGCTGCTGCCGTCGTCGACCACCGTGATCTCGAGGTCGGCGGCAAAACGGGGCAGCACGGCCAACGCTTCTTCGACGATCGGCGCGACGTTGTCCTCTTCGTTGAGTGCGGGGAAGAAGAAGGAGAGGCCGTCGAGCCGTGCGGGCACTGGCGGCCAAGGTTAGCGTGTTCATAGCGAATGACCGTGTCTGACAGAGCAGCCGCGATCTGGATCGGAGTGATCGCGGCGGCGATCTACGTGGCGGCGGGAATCGGCCTCGCTACCGACTACGACTACTACGGCCGGCTGGCGGACGCGTTCCTCCACGGCCGGTGGTGGCTGACCGAGGCTCCGCCGTGGTTGAACGAGCTCCTGCCCTGCGGCGCGGGGCGCTTCTGCGTCGTCTATCCGCCGCTGCCCGCGATCCTGTCGCTTCCATTCGTGCCGTTCTTTTCGACGGCGGTGGCACAGGTCGTTGCGTCCCGGATAGCCGGCGGCGCATCCGCCGGCCTCCTGTACTACGGGCTCCGGGCGTACGGCGCGCCGCGCACGTACGCGCTCGCGGGCGCGCTCCTGTCGGCGTTCGGAACGACCCTCTTCTTCTCGAGCGTCGACGGCCGCGCCTGGTTCGCGGCGCACTCGGCCTCGATGCTCTTTTTATCCTTGGCCTTTGCCGTCGCCGCGCGCGGCGGCAACGCTCTCGCGGTGGGCGCGCTGATCGGCATCTCGGCCCTCGCCCGCCTGCCCGTCGCACTCGCGGCGCCGGCCCTCGCGCTGCTCTGCGCGCGGAGGGGCGGTACCGGCTACGGACGGTCGCTGGCCGGCGTCCTCGCCGGCGGTGCGCCCTTCGCGATCGTCTACGTCGGGTACAACCTCTTGCGATGGGGGACACCGCTCGATGACGGCTACGCGAGGCTCACCCAGGGCGACGTCTTCTTCAACCATGGCCTCTTCTCGCCGCTGTATCTGCTGCGCCAGCTCCAAGCGATCTTCCTCGAGCCGCCCGATCTCATCCCCGGCACGCCGTTCTTCCTGCGCCCACGCTTCATCGGCATGAGCCTCTTTCTCACGACTCCCGCGTTCCTCTGGATGTTCCTCGCGCTCCGAGAGGTCCGCCGCGACGTCATCGTCGCTGCCGCGGGTGCAGCGGCGCTTCTCGCGCTCCTGCCTGACCTCTTCCACGGCACGGTCGGCTTCCAGCAGTTCGGCTACCGCTTCAGCATCGACGCGCAGCCGTTCCTCGTCGCGCTGACGCTCACCGGGGACGGGCTCTTTCGCGGGATCTGGCGGCGCCGGCCGACGGTCATCCTCATCCTCGCGGTCGTGCTTTCGCTTGCTGTAAACATCTATGCGACGATCGCGATCACG
>WNGC01004647.1_pt1 | contig 15815 bp, 15 predicted proteins | sample 5400051 | NCBI WGS metagenome assembly WNGC01 (sample SAMN13153368, study PRJNA577476) | soil metagenome | isolation source: 20 cm soil or saprolite under grassland replicate 2 | place: USA:California | collected 2016-06-15
CTCGCCGACCGCGTCGGGCGCGATCTTTTCATGTATTCGATCACGCTCGACCCGAAGCAGGACACACCCGAAGTCCTGAACGCGTACGCCAAGACGTTCGGCGTGGGGGCAGGCTGGAAGTTTCTCACCGGGAACCCGGACGACATCGAGCAGTTGCGCCGCCGCTTGGGGTTCAGGTGGGCCAACCAGGAAATGGACAAGAACAAGGACTTCCACACCGGGAACCTGCGCTACGGCAACGAGCCCCTCATGCTCTGGGGAGCCGTACCGGGCTTGGCGGAGCCGACGTGGGTCAGCGAATGCATCCTGTTCGCCGACTGGCCGCAGAACCGGGAGAAGGACCGCCAGCGCATCGCAGAGGCGAAGTCCCGCAAGGCGTCGGGTGCCGAGCATGCGGAGCCGGTGGCGCCGATGACTCACGATCACGGGCAACACTAGGTCTGAACGCGCTCTCAAACGAAAACGGGCGGGAGGAAATTTCTCCCGTCCGCGTCGGGCCGCCAAGGCGCTCCGCGGCGCGTGCAGGGTCTTTGCGGACGGCGGCCTGCGCGCTTTTTTTCGCGGGCATTGCGACGTCCACGCCCGTTCGAGCGGACGGCAAGATCGAGGACCTCACCCCGGATGAAACGCGCGGCAAGCTTATTTATGCGACGGGCCGCGGCGCTGCGGGGAGGCTGCTCTATTTCCGGCTGCTGACGGCGGGCGAGCGCGCCCTGCCTGCCAGCGGCATCTTCTGCGCGAACTGCCACGGCGCGGACGGCAAAGGCGGCCGGGAAGGCAATATCGTCATGGCCGATATCACTGACGGGACGCTGACCCGGCCGCTGCCCGCCTCCCCGCCTTGGAACAAGGCGCGCGCCGCCTACACGGATGCTCTGCTCGCGCGCGCCATCACTCAGGGCCTGGACTCGTCCGGACAACAACTCGACTCCTCGATGCCCCGCTGGGTGCTCTCCGAGTCGGAGCTGCAGGACCTCCTCAAATACCTGAAGCGTCTGGGAAGCAGATAAGAAAACGTCGCCCGCGTTGCCACACGGTCCTACGCGGCAAACGGGTCCCGTTCCGGGATCTGCGGGTCGCGCGTTCGCGCCCGGATCGCCTTCACCGCATCTGCGGCGAGATAGCAACGGCCGCCCTTGTCGCTCGTCGCAACGAGAAGGCCTGCCTCAACCAGGCGCTCGAGATCGTCGCCGGCCTCACGCGCGGAAATGCCGGCCGTCGACTGATGCAGGGCTGCCGTCAGGCTGCCGCCGATCGCAGCCTCGGCGAGGGCAAAGATCGTCCGCTCGGCCAGGTCACGATGCTTGACCTCGCGCTCGAGCTCCTCCCACAAGCGGTCGTACTCTTGGGTTCGTCTCAGCAAAGTTCTCGCCTGGAGGCAATGCGCGGTGAGGCAGAAGCGAACCCAAGGGCGCGCGTCTCGCTCCGGCCGCCAGACACCTTCGTCGATCTCGTCCATGACCTTGTAGTACTTGTCGGTGTTCACGGCCAGGTATTCGTCGATGCTCGCGAAAGGCGGCGCGGAGACGCCGTCGCGCGCGAGGACGAAGGTTTGCAGGGCCCGCGCCATGCGCCCGTTGGCGTCGCGAAAGGGGTGGATCGCCGCGAGATTCAGGTGAGCCATGGCGGCGCGGGTGAACACCGGGACTTCGTCCTTCGCGTTCAGCGATGCGATCAGCTCTGCCATCAGCGCCGGAATGAATTTGGCATGAGGAGCTCTGTACATGGCCTTGCCGGAGGAATCCTCCCTGACCGATATGGAACCTCGCCGCCAGCGGCCCGCCGCGTTCTGAGGGTCGTGGCCCGCCATCATGTAGTGCAGAGCGCGAATGGTCCCTTCGTCGATCGCGAAGTCGGGAGCATCCGCCAACTGAAGCACGAAGCTGAGCGCGGCGTGATAGCCGGGTGCGCCCGACCAGGCGTCGGGGTCCTCGGCGCCTGGTTCGTCGTCCTCGGCGGGGCCTGGGTTCTCGAAGAACAGGTTGCCGAGCGCAGGATTCTTCGAAGCCTGCAGAATGCGGTCGTGGATGGCCCGCCACGGCAATCCGGGCCACTCCCGTAGCCTGGGCAGGTTCAACTGTCTGCGAATTGACTCGATTTCGCCGATGACTTCCGCTTCTCGCTCGGTGATCGGCGGCGTCCGAAACAACATCGTGACGGCCCTATCCCACTATTTCTTCGGTTCCTGAAGGTCGCGGACCTCGGTATTCATGCGCACGTCTTTGCGGCGCCGCTTGACGAGGAGTTTCCCGGTTTCGAAATAGTCGCCTTTCACGGCGAGCTCCGCAGCGCGCTCGAGCTCGTCCGGCCACTCGCCGAGCGAGTACCCGAACCACGGCGATTCGGGTTTGAGCTTGGGCAGGCCCAGCTCCTCCCAGATTTCCTTCGCGCGCTCCATGTACTCGCGCTTGGGCAGCGAGATCGGCGGGAAGTCCTCTTTCATGCGGTAGGACATGGCCCAGAGCAGCGCGTCCGCGTTGTCCGAGTCGATGTCTTCGTTCACGGCAACGACGTACTTGCCCGCCGCTCGGTTCCACGCGGCGGCGCCGTAGAGCGCGCGCCAGATCTCGGTCCTCGGCGCCTTGCGGTCCATGATGAGCACCACCACTTTGCGCAGGTTCGTGAGGGGCTCGTGCATCGAAACGCGCTTCACGCCCTGGATGCCGAGCGTATTTCGCAGGTGATGGGTATAGAGTGGCTCGAGCGCGACGCGCTTGATCAAGCTCGACTCACTCGGGGTCACCTGCGAGATGATGGAAGTGAGGACCGCGTTCTTGCGCCGGGTGATGCAGGTCACCTCCATGAAAGCGTTGTACTCCTGCAGGTTGACGTGCCCGTGCGACTCTCCGAACGGCGCTTCGGGCTCGAGATACTCGGTGTCGATATACCCTTCGACGACGATCTCCGCTTCGGCAGGCACGAGCAGGTCGACGGTCTTCGCCTTTACGACGTTGATCGGTGCGCCGACGAGCCCTCCGGCTACGTGCAGCTCGTCGAGCGCCTCCGGCACTTTCTGCGCCGAGGTAAACGCCACGCAAGGCGGCGCACCCAGGATCACTGCGGCGGGCAGCTTCTCGCCGCGCGCCTTCATTTTCTCCCAGTGGGTGTAGATTCCGGGCCGCAGCTCGAGAGACGGATTCATTCCGAGCCGCCGCGGCGCCTTCACCTGCCCGCGGTAGATGCCCATGTTCTGCACGCCGGTGTCCGGATCCTTGGTGATGTACTGCGAAAGCGTCGTGAACGGGGCAATGTCCCAGCCCGGCGTCGAAATGGGAATGGGGAGGCCGTCGAGACCCATTCCCGGCTTGTCGAGATCGCCGCCCTGGATCACGACTTCATGGCAGGGAGCGTCTTCGACGATTCGCGGCGGGATCGGCTTCGCCATCGCGCGGTTCCAGGTCTCGTTGATTCCGTCCAGGGCGCATCCCATGCCGATGCGGTAGATCTCGCGGCTCGCGGCGAGTGCGCCGACCACGACCGGGATGTCGTATTTGCGCCGCTTGCCGTCGGTGACCTGGGTGAACAGAAACGCTTTTCTGTCCGGCTCCTCGATGCCGCCGCGGAACTGCCAGCGCACCAGCGGATGCATCTCGGTGTCCTTGTTGATCGGCCGATCGACCGTGATGAGCAGTCCCGCGCGCTCGAGGGCCTCGAGGTGCTCGTGGAGGTCGGGATAGCCGCGTCGCGCAGCGGCGTCCGTGTCGCCGCGCTGCGGTTCGGCCGTCGGGCTGATCTTGGATTTCTTCGCCATGGGGGGCGCTTTCATTGCAGGAAGTATATCAACGCGACGACGGGAACATCGCCACGCCGAGCCGGTTCGCCAACGCTTGGAGCTCGTCGTAAATGGCGCGTGGAATCGGGACGCCGTCGCAGCTGCGGCGCTCGAATGTGCGGCGGCCGCGCTCGCCGGGCATGAGAATCTCCCCTGCCTCCGGATCGGCGGGAAGGGATTTCAGCGCCTTCACCAGACGGTCGACTTCGCGCCGGAAGTTCTCCGGATCGCCGAACTGCGCCAGGTCGATCGCCATCACGAAGCCGTTCTGGCGATGCCGACGCCCTTCGGGGGTGCCTTCCAGAGACTCGGCGAGCAGGGGATTGGCCGCGACGAGGCTCGTGATGCATTCGATCATGAGGGACAGGCCCGAGCCCTTGGGGCCTGCCATCGGCAGAGGAATCTGCGCGGCCTGGGGATCGGTCGTCGGGTTGCCGTCCTTGTCGAGGGCCCAGCCCTCGGGTATCGGCTCGCCCGTCCTTTTCGCCTGGTTCAGTTTCCCCATCGAAACGACGCTCGTCGCCATGTCGAGCACGACGGGCTCTGCTCCCGGGACCGCGATCGAGATGGGGCTGGTGGACACGCCGGCGGCGCGCGTACCGTGATAGGCGACATTGGGCCAGGACGCGGCGAGCGCGATCGCGGCCATGCCCTCGCGAGCGGCGGTGAGCGTGTAGTAGCCGAGCGCCGCGGTGTGCGTGGTCGCACGGACGAGCGCGAGCCCCACGCCCGCCTCCCGGGCCTTGCGCACGGCCTCGGCCGTTCCCCGCATCATCGCGACCGGCCCCGCCGCGCGGTCGGCTTCGATCAGGACAGAGGCGGGCGTTTCGGTGCGGACCGCGATCGCGGGCCTAGCGTTCATGTCGCCAGCTTCGATGAGATCGACGTAGCGCGGGACCCTCATGATCCCGTGCGTGTCCACGCCGCGGAGATTCGCCCAGACGAGGACATCGGCGACGAGCACCGCGTCGGCTTTCGGCATGCCCGCGCGCGCGAAGACGTCCGTTGCAAAGCGCTCGAGCGCCCCGGCGGGGGCGGTCAGCGCTGCCTCGCCGGCACGCAATTGCGTCTTGCTCATTCCGCGATCAGACCCGCGCCGGAAAGTATTTGGCTAGCCAATTGCGCACCAGGTCGACCACCAGCGCGTTCCCTTCCGAGAACATGAAATGATCGACGTCGGCGATGAGGTGGAGATCGGTCGGCTTTCCCGCGCGCTCGAAGAGCTCGACCGACTGCTCGGTCGGCGTCACCGAGTCGTTCGCCGAATGAAGCAGAAGCAAAGGCCGCGGCGCGATCCTTCCGACGACATCGTTCGCGTTGAACGCATACATGGTTTCCACCACTTCGAACGGGAATTCCATGATCGAGCCCGGCGCGAGGTTGCCGCGCAGGCGCGGCGGGATGGGAACGATGTCGTAGCGCGGCACGCTCATCGGCTTGCCGGCGCGTTTGCGGCGCCTTCCTTCCTTCATCATGGCGGTGAACTTTTTCCAGGCTCGGGGCGAGGCGTGCTGCCTGCGGAACTTCTTCGCGCCGTTTCCCCAGCCTCCTGAGGAGATGCAGGCGGCGACCCTGCGGTCGGCCCCTGCCGCGTATACTGCGACCGCCGCGCCGAAACTCTGGCCGACGACGCCGACGCGTTTCGGGTCGATGTCCGAGCGGGCAGCGAGGAACGACAGCGCGTTCCTCGTGTCTTTGACCTGCTCCTTGCAGATGACGCGCCCGCGCTCGCCTTCGCTCTCGCCGCAGCCACGGAAGTCGAAGCGCAGCGCCGCGTACCCGAGGCCGGTGAGCATTCTTGCGACCGTCGTGCCGCCGCCACCGTCTTTGTTGCTGCCGAATCCGTGCAGGACGAGAAAGGCGGCGCGCCGCTCCGGTCCCGCATCGGGCAGGTGAAGGATACCCGCGAGCTTCAATCCGTCCGATACAAAGCTGACCCGCTCTTCCATTCCCTCGACCCTCTCGCAATTCGAGCGGCTAATTATAAGTGCGGCGGTCTCCGCCAAGGTACAATCGCGCACCGGAGCCGCGATGACCCACTACGCACCGATCGACGTTCACGCGCATTATTTTCCGCAAAGTTTCCTCGATCTGATCGCCAAGCACGGTCCCAGCCATGGCTTCGAGTACAAGGTTGTCGACGGCAAGGGCCCGCAGTTCAAGCACGGGCATCTCCTGACCGGGCCGGTCGGCCCCAAATTCGTCGACCTGGACGCCCGGCTCGAAGCGATGGATGAACAAGGCGTCGAGGTCCACGCCCTGTCGCTGTCACAACCGATGGTGTATTGGGCCGACGGGGAGCTGGCCCAGGGCATCAGCGAAACCTACAACGACGCGCTCGCGCAGGCGCACGGGCGGCATCCGAAGCGGCTCGTCGGCCTCGCGACGCTGCCGATGCACGAGCCCGCGCTCGCGGTGAAGGAAGTGGAGCGCGCCGCGAGACTTCCGGGCATGCGCGGCTTCTACATCGCCACACAGATTCGCGGAAAAGACCTGTCCGACGCTTCATTCCTGCCGGTCTATGAGCGCATCGAGGCGAGCGGACTGCCGCTCTTTTTACATCCGGTCGAGGTGATCGGACACCAACGCCTGGCCGCTTACTACCTGACCAACCTGCTCGGCAATCCCTTCGAGTCGGCGATCGCGGCTGCCCACCTCGTCTTCGGGGGCGTGCTCGACAGGTTTCCCAGGCTCGTCGTCTGCCTGCCCCATGCGGGCGGCGCGTTTCCGTGGCTTGTGGGCCGGCTCAACCGGGGCTGGGAAAAGCGCGCCGACCTGAAGCACGTCAGGCACTCGCCCCTCGAGTACCTTCGCCGCTTCTACTACGACACGGTGGGCTATTCCGACCACGTGCTCGAATATCTGGTCAAGGTGATCGGCGCGGACCGGGTGCTCATGGGGAGCGACTACTGCTTTCCCATCGCCTACGAGCAACCGGTGAAGATTGTCGCCGATCACCCCGGCCTCGACGCCGAGGCCAAGCGAAAGATCGTCGAGGCGAACGCGTACCACCTGCTCAAGCTCTAGGGGTTGCGGGCCGCCCGCGGAGGTCGAGAAGGAATCTGTCAGAATGGTTGCAGCGCTCCGGAATTGAAGTGCGCTGGATCGCGTTTACATCGGCCCGCCGGGTTGGCCCGGACGGACCGCTCACGGAGGAATCACAATCATGAAGAGAGTTGCATTGATATTACTTGCCGGGGTATTTGCGCTCGTAAGCGTCGTCGCCAGCGCGCAAACGCGCATGTTCGTGCGCGGCACCATCACCTCGCTGGACGGCGACGTCCTTTCCGTGAAGTCGCGCGACGGCAAGGACCTAAAGGTAAATCTCGCGCCCAAGTTCGGAGTGCGCTACGCGAAGGCGCTCACCTTGGCGGACATCAAGCCCGGCGACTTCGTTGGCCCGGCATCGAGGAAGCGCGCCGACGGAACGCTCGAAGCGATCTCGGTCCAGGTGTTCACCCCGGACCGCCGCGGCCAGGTTCCCGAAGGCCACACGCCCTGGGACCTCGAGCCGGGCTCGCTCATGACCAACGCCACGGTGTCGGGCATGGTAGCGGCCTCGAATGGCCGCGACTTGACGTTGGATTACAAGGGCGGCACGCAGAAAGTGCATGTTCCCCAGGGCGTTCCCATATTCACGGCGCTACCGGGCGACCGCTCGATGCTGGTGCCGGGCGCCTATGTCGTCATCGGTGCTCAGGTCGCGCCCGACGGAACCTTGTCGGCTGGGGGCGTTTCGGTGAGCAAGGACGGCGTGAAGCCGGCGAACTAGAGTTGCGTCCCGCCGGGAGCGGTGTTCCGCCGCGGCACGCATGAAGGCGAATCGCGAGACGCTGCGGATCGAAGAGCAGCCCGGTGATCTGCTGCTGGTGACGCTCGATCGCCCCGAGGTTTCCAACGCCTTCAATACCGGAGCGGCGCTCGAACTGTGTGAACTTTTCGAGCGCTTCCAGGCCGAACAGGCGTACGGGTGCCTGGTCATCACGGGCGCCGGCGACAAGGCCTTTTGCGCCGGCGCCGATCTGAAGGAGCGCAATTCGCTCACCGATGAACAGTGGCGCTCGCAGCACGAGGTGTTCGAGCGAATGTTTCGCGCGGTCCGCGATTGTCCGATCCCGGTGATAGCCGCCGTCAACGGCGCCGCTTATGCGGGGGGGCTGGAGCTCGTTCTGCATTGCGATTTTGCCTACGCGTCGCGAACGGCGAAGTTTGCGCTTACCGAAGTATCGCTCGGCATCATGCCGGGCGGAGGCGGAACGCAAACGCTGCCGCGCGCGGTCGGCGAACGGCGCGCGAAGGAGCTGATCTTCGCGGCGCGTCCCTTCTCGGCCGAGGAAGCCCTCGCCTGGGGCGTCGTCAACGAACTTTGCGAAGCTGGAAAAGTGCTCGAGCACACGCTCGAGGTGGCAGGGCGCATCGCCTCTCATGCACCGTTGTCCGTTCGGCAGGCGAAGGACGCGATCCGCCGCGGGCTGCAGATGGATCTGCCTTCGGCCATGAGGCTCGAAGTCGAAGCCTACAACCGGCTCGTCGGAACCGAAGACCGCAGGGAAGGTCTTCGCGCTTTCAACGAGAAACGCAAACCGAAGTTCAGGGGCCGCTGAGGGAGCGGCAGAAAGGCGAACGTGGACGCTGAATTGTTCATCCGGACGGTCGTTCTTGCCGGCGCAGCGTCCCTCGCGGCGTGCGCCGGCGTGGGCAAGAACGAAAGCGTCGACTACCGCGCCATCTTGGCGAACCCCGACCGGTCCGAGGCCGACCGTCAGACCGATCAGAGAAGAAGTCCGGAGCTGCTGCTCGCGTTCACGGGTGTGCGGCAGGGCATGAGGGTGCTCGACATGGGAGCGGGTGGAGGCTATTCGACCGAGCTGCTCGCCCGCGCGGTGGGTTCCGGCGGAACGGTATATGCCCAAGACTCGCCGGCGGTTTCGCCGAGAGCGAAGGAGCGCTTCGACGAGCGTGCGAAAGCGCCTGCGATGCGGAACGTCGTACGCGTGCTGCGCGACTATGACGATCCGGTTCCGCCGGGCGTGCGCGATCTCGATCTGATCACCTTCTTTTTTGCCTATCACGACACGGCGTTCATGAGCGTCGACCGCGCAAAGATGAATCGCGGGCTGTTCGAGGCGCTCAAACCGGGCGGTATGTTGGTGATCGCCGACCATTCGGCTCAGGCGGGCGCAGGCACAAGCGTCGCGAAATCCTTGCATCGCATCGAAGAGGCGACGCTGCGACGGGAGATCGAGGCGGCGGGATTCAGGCTCGCGGCGGAAGCGGATTTCCTGCGCCATCGCGAGGATCCGCGTGACTCGATCGTATTTCGTCCTAAAGTGCCGGTCGACGAATTCGTGTTGAAGTTCGTCCGGCCCTGATTTCGCAGGGAGCGAAGGCAGCGTTCCCAGACCTCGGTATTGACCATCAGCGTCATGGCCGTCGCTTTTGCACGACATTATGTAGGTGACAAACCCATAATGACTATGTAAAGTGCGACCTAGTGACAGGCCGGTAAAGAACTCAAGTAGTAGTGATCCGAGAGCTTCGGAGGTCAGCACTCGTCCATATCAGAGGCCCGCCGTAGTAGAAATTACTCCCGCGATGGAGGCAGCTGGGTTTGAAGCGCTTTGCTTGTATGACTCTGAACGCGGTGATCCAAGGGAAGCTGCGATAAGGGTATATCGAGCTATGGAGGCGGCACGCGGTTCATAGCCATCCATTTCTTCATGTCCCGATTCAATTGCTCAACTTGGCTGGCAGTCCTCTTGACTTGTTCAATGGTCATAATCTCACGCTTCAGCAGCAGCATGTCGTCGGCATCTTGGTGGAAGAAAATCTTCCAAGTTTTGCGTTCCTTCGGCATGCGGCCCCATAAGCCATGCACTAGCTTATTCCGCTGCTTGTTTAGGTCCGTCGCCCTCTCATGGAACCTTTTTAGGTCATCCTTGTATAAAGATTTAGCGAAACGCTTGATTGAGACCTTGAATAGATCGAGCCTTTGCTTTGCGGTTGGGCGATAAGTGAACAACCTTCCTTCCTCGGGCTCCTTGATCCCATGAATATGCCAAATGATGCTGGATATAAGGGCTTCGCCCAAGTTGCTTCCAGCGGCTATTTGTCCAAGCGGCTTGTAGTATCGTGGAGGAATTTTCAGCGGATGAATGTGACCTCCCATGACTAAACCTCCCAAGAAAACTGAGCACCAAGATTACAAGCCCGTTCCATTCGACGATGCACTACGCAAAATCTTGAAAGCGCCGCCCCAGCATAGGAAGGCTAAGAAAAAGTCGAAATCAGTGCGCGGCGCCGCCAAATGACGTATCGGTTTTCAATTGCCGGATACAAGCTAGTAGGTCATCGATTTGATGCCCTGGCATCAGTAGGTTTATGTAAAGCTGATCAGAAAGTTGTATCTGAATTCCTGGCGTCATGTCGTCAGCAACGATCGGCTGGAACCCGCGCGTATGAATCATTGTTTCTGGAAGTTTTTCCTCTAGGCGAGCTGACGCCTGTTGGAATGCTCCCACCAGCATTACAGCCACCTCTCGCGGGATCGTCCATTCATAAACATTGTTCGCGGCGTCCAGAGTACGAACCAGAAACAAATTTCCAAGAGCCTCTACGGAATGCAAGCGAGTGAAATGAATTTGCGCCATGTCTAACGAAATCCTTTCTTACTGTGCGTTAATCCGCCGATATGTGAGGCGTTTTCCCGCTATGCCCTTGAGTGCGTTGTCAGTGCGTTGCGCGTCAGTCACGCCAAGAGCGGTGCGGTTGTTGTATCGGAAGTCAAATTCGGAGAGCTCGATCAGCGAAACAATCTTCATTTTTTCAGCGCCGCCAGTGATCTTACGGCCTACTTTCCTGTTGCGTTTGCCGACTGCATTGGTGCCCCAATAGGTTTCATCGGCTTCCACGATCTTGCCGCTTCCGCCCATCGGTTCCATGCTGCGGGTTTCCATCGCCTTGCGGATTCGGTGCGCCATGAACCAAGCGGTTTTATATTGCACGCCAAGCGTGCGGTGCAGCTGATGGGCGCTCATGCCTTTCTTGGACGAGCACAGAAAGTGCACGGCTTGGAGCCAAACATTCAGCGCGATCTTGGAACGCTCAAAGACGGTGCCGACAGTAACTGTGAATTGCTCGCGGCAATCCTTGCACTTCCATACGCCCGGACGGTGCGCCTTGCCGTTAAGCTGGTAATGCTCGCCTATGACGCCACAATGCGGGCATACCGGGCCGTTCGGCCATTGGACGCGCTCAAGATATTCACGCGCCTTTTCAGGGTTTTGGAAGTGGGGTTGGTTCAGATGGGAAGCCATATCAAGTCCTTTCGTGTATGGCCTCAATCCTCCTCCCTTTGCTTGGGTTTGTCAAGTACATAATGTCGCTTTTGCACGACGTGTCACTTCCATTGTAAACAGCCGCTTAAGAGCCTCGCTCGAAGCCGCGTCGCTCGGGAGCGACGACAGTCACCGGCCCGTCGTGCGAGCGCGTACGGCAATTGCATGATTTTGCACGTGAGCTGCGCCTGGCATGCGCATTGCTAAAGATAAATACTTTGGGTCGCGGAATTTCGCCCGTGAACGATAAGCACCGATCGAGAGGAACATCCATGCTGGACAATTTTCGCAGGAGAGATGTCCCGCAATCCACGCGCTTGCAGTCGCCCTACAGCCGGCTGCAGGAAGCGTTGAGCGCGGCCGGTGACGAATCCACAGGCGCCGAAGCCTTCGGGATCGAAGCGCCGAAAGTCGACTTGCGCGGTGGTGCGGAACCTTCCCGGTCCGGCGGTGAAACCGTGAGCAAGCTGATAGTCGGTCCTGACATCAAGCTGAAGGGCGCCGAGATCACGGACTGCGACACGCTCGTGGTCGAAGGTCGCGTAGAAGCTTCGATGGACAGCCGCGCCATCCAGATCGCCGAGCACGGCGTTTTCGTGGGCAAGGCCGGCATCGACGTCGCCGAAATCCGGGGGCGTTTCGAGGGCGAGCTGACCGCGCGAAAGCAATTGATCATTCGCGCCACGGGGAAATTGTCGGGCAAGGTCCGATACGGGAAAATCGCGATCGAGGAAGGCGGCGAGCTCTCCGGCGACATCGCGGCGCTCCCTGAGACGAAAGGCGCAGGCGCCGTGCGCGCAAGCGATCAGAGCCGTAGCCCGGCCCCGACCCCTGCGGTGCCCGCTCTGGCCCAAACGGGCACGCAGCCGCTGCCAAGCAAGCCCGCATGGACGTCGCAAGGGGGCGCGCAGCCGCAGGCAAGCAAGCCGGCCGGGGCGCCCCAGGCGGGCGCGCAGCCGCAGCCGAACAAGTCGGCCGGCGCGTCCCAGGCGGGCGCGCAGCCGCAGCCGAACAAGCCGGCCGGCGCGTCACACTGAGCTTCGCAGGCGCCTCGCGGCGCTCGGTCCGGCGCGCGATTCTCAGCTGCCGGGGATGACTCCCGGCTGAATGGAATTGCAGAACTCGGCGATCGCGCCCGGTCGCGTCCACCAAACGCGGTCCCGAAACTTGTGCTCGACGCAGTGTTTGAGCGCCGCGCGCAGCGGCCGCAGGCGGAAGGGCTGGCCGAACACGTAGGGGTGGATCGAGATGTTGCACACGAGCGGATGTTTCGCACACTGCTCCAGCATCTCGTCGAACTGATCCACCACCATGTCGCAGAACTCGCGCGCGCTGTGCTTCCGGTGCACGATCATCGGTGAATCGTTGACCTCGACCGGGTAGGGCACCGAGAGGATCGGCCCTGAGCGCGTTCGCATCCAGATGGGCTGGTCGTCGCAAGGCCAGTCCATGAAGTAGGTGTAGCCGGCCTCCTTCAGGAGGTCGGGAGTCACCGAAGTCTCATAGGCGCCGGCGCCCATCCATCCCGTCGGACGCTTCTTCTCGTTGCGGACAAAGGCCTCGGTGACCTCGCGGATGACGCGTTCTTCGTCGGGCTCCCAGAGGCCGCGCAGGTCTTCCGAATTGGTGCGGCCGTGGGCGACGATCTCGTCGCCTCTTGCACGGATTCGCGCGAAGATCTGCGGCGCGTAGTCGTACAGCAGGCTGTTGGTGTTGTGCGCGAGAGGCAGCTCGAGTTCCTCGGCGAGGTCGAACAGGCGCCAGATTCCGACGCGGTTGCCGTAGTCGCGCCAGGAGTAGTTCCGCTGCGTCTGGGGCTCGCCCGTCTTGGCGCTGTCGTGCCCGAGTCCCGCGCCGAAGGCAAAGCACTCAATGTTGGTGGTGATGCAGAAAGCGAGACGCTTGCCGCCCGGCCAGGTGTAGTCCTTGCGCTCGGTGATCGGGACGTAGTCGTAGCGGGAATGCCTCGGAAGAAAATTCTTGGCCACGCGTCCTCCGGTCAGTCGGCTTTCGCGCCTGAAGCCTTCACCATTTTGCCCAGCTTCACGATGTCATCGCGCATATGCGCGGCGAACTGTTCTGGGGTGCTCGCGATGGGTGTCGCGCCCTGGGTCGCGAAAAACTCCCTGATTTCGGGAGAATTGACGACCCCCGCAAGCTCGCCGTTCACCCGCCCGACGATCTCCCTGGGCATGCCCGCCGGGCCGACCACTCCGCTGTAGAGCACCAGATCGAACCCGGGCAGGGCCGCTTCGGCGATTGTCGGGATGTTTTGCACCGCCGCGACGCGCGCCGGCGTGGTCACGGCGAGCGCGCGCAGCTTTCCGCTCTTCACGTGCGGCAGCGCCGCGGGCATGGTCGAAAAGATGAAGGCAACGTCGCCCGCGATCACCGCCACGGTCGCCGGCGCGCTGCCCTTGTAGGGCACGTGCAGCAAATCGACGCCTGCCATCGATTTGAAGGTCTCGCCCGCCAGATGGACGATGGTGCCGTTGCCAGAAGAGGCGTAGTTGAGCTGCCCGGCCTTGGCTTTCGCCAGCGCGATCAGCTCGGGCACCGTCTTGGCCGGCAGATCCGGATTGACGACGAGCAAGAGCGGCGTCGAGGCTACCAGACTGATGAACGTGAAATCCTTGACGCTGTCGTACGGGAGCTTGCCGTACAGGCTCGCGTTGATCGCATGCGTGGTGGCATCACAGAAGTACAGCGTGTAGCCGTCGGGCGCCGACTTGACGACGATCTCGGAGGCGATCGTAGTGCCGGCGCCCGGCCGGTTGTCGACGACGACCTGCTGGCCGAGATTCAAGGATAGTCTGGCGCTGAGGGCGCGAGCGAGCACGTCGGAGACTCCCCCGGGCGTGAACCCGACCACGAGGCGGATGGGCTTGTTCGGATACGCCTGCGCCCAAGCGTGTGCGCTGAAAATCGCGAGGGCGAAGACGGCGAGCGCACGGATCATCATAGGTCCTTGTCTTTTACGGGGCGGGCAGGGGCGCCGGAAATATAGTGTAAAGGGAGAGCTCTCGCAATGCGCGCGAGTCAGGTCGTCCCTACCTCGTGCCGGCGGCTGACGTGCATGAAATAGGCAAACAGGATCGTTGCCGCAACGACGAGGCTAGCGACGCCCGCAAGCCAGAATCCGGCGGCGCCCATGGGTGTCGCAAGCCCAAGCGCAGCCGCGCCTTCGATCCGCTCGAGTCCGAGCGCATAACCTCCGCCCAATCCGATCCCCCAGAGCGCGACGGTATATGGCGAACATCATCCCGATGCCCGTGAGCCCCGTATGTCGCGCCTCGCGCGGGTTGCCCGCGCCGATCGCCTGCGCGGTGAGCACCGCGGTCGCGTTTCCGATCGCGAGCCCGAACATGTAGAGGACAGCGGTAACGTTCGACGCGATCTGGTGTCCGGCCGAAGTCGCCGCGCCGAGCCGCGCGAGGAACAGCGCCATGAACGTGAACGAAGTCACCTCGACGAAAAACGCGAGTCCGATGGGTACGCCGAGCTTCAGGTGGCTCCAGAGGGTGGGCAAGTGGGGCCAGGACCAAATGCCGAAGATGCGAAACTGCGCGTAGAACGGGTGCTTTGCGCAGTAGAGCCAGGCGAGCGCGAAGATCAGCCAGCTCGCGATCGCGGTTGCGACCGCGCAGCCCGGGCCGCCGAGCTCGGGCGCGCCCAGCGCCCCGTAAATGAACAGGGCATTGAGCGGAATCTTGGCCGCGAAATAGACGAGGTTGATGGCCATGACCGCGCGGGGCCGGGACACCGCGGTGGTGAGCGCAAAAAAAACGCGAAAAAGCAGCATCGCCGGCAGCGCCCAGGCGATCCCCTGAAGGTAGGCCCGCGTGCGCGCCTCGACCTCCGGCGGCGCGCTCGAGAGCCGCAGGAACGGTTCGGGAAACGCGAGCAGCAGGACTCCGAGCACGGCGAGGCCGAGCGCAAGCCAGACGGTCTGACGCGTCTCCTCGCCTATTCTTTCGAGCTGCTTTCCTCCGAAGAGCTGCGCGGCGATCGGTGAGAGCGCCTGCACCACCCCCATAAGCCCGATGAAGACGCTGAAATAGACGCTTGCCCCGATCCCGACCGCGGCGAGGTCCACCGCGCTGTAGCGGCCCGCCATCACCGTGTCGAGCACGCCGCTCGCGATCACCGCAAGCTGCGCGACGAGCACCGGCCAGGCAAGCCGCACCACGGCGGCAATACGGGAAACGACCGAGGTCACGTGGAGAATGATCCTTCGATGAAAATACGGATTTAGGGCGGCGCCTCGGCGTCCGCCTTAACAGCAATTGTACGTGGAGACTACTCTCGGTCCCGTTGCTGTCAGAATAAGCGCTTTGCGTTTTAGTCCAGTCAGGAAGGAGCTCCATGCGCGAAGAGACAACCGTCGTCCATTCCGGACTCCACCCCGAGCGGTATCACGGCGCCGTGAACCCGCCGGTGTTCCACGCCTCCACGATCCTCTCGGAAAGCGTGGCGGAGTTCCGCCGCAGGCGCCAGAGCTGGATTCTGGATCAGCCGGGAACCTACTACGGGCGCTTCGGCACGCCGACGATCGAAGCGCTCCAGGAGGCGATCGCCGCGCTGGAAGGAGGGCACCGCTCGGTCGTCTACCCCTCGGGGCTCGCCGCCTGCGCCGGGGCCTTGCTCGCCTTCCTCTCCGCCGGAGATCACCTGCTCATGAGCGACACCGTTTACGGCCCGACGCG
>WNGC01003675.1_pt1 | contig 15811 bp, 12 predicted proteins | sample 5400051 | NCBI WGS metagenome assembly WNGC01 (sample SAMN13153368, study PRJNA577476) | soil metagenome | isolation source: 20 cm soil or saprolite under grassland replicate 2 | place: USA:California | collected 2016-06-15
GAGGTAGGCGGTCGCTGTGTCCGGAGTCTCGAAGTACAGGACGGCGACGCTCGCCGGTAGCACCGCGCGCTCTGCCACGACGTCGACGCTGCGCGAGCAGCGGAACCCGGTGTGGGTGAGCCACACCCGCCGGTCCGGCAAAACCGCGCGGTACGCTGCGGTCGCGTTGTCCCGTGGCGTGTCGAAGGCTCCCCCCTTGATGACGTGGCCGGACTGGCCCCGCGCGTCACGGGCGGCCGCTGCGGTCCATTCCCACGCGTTGCCGATCAGGTCTACTGCACCGACCCACGATCTCCCGAGGCTGCTCGCGCCCGCCGGCGCGAAGCCGTCCCGCAGCGAGTCGGCATTGGCTCTGCCGGGATCCCACCGGTCGCCCCAGGGATACAGCAAGCCCCGTGGTCCGCGGGCGGCCGCCTCCCATTCGTCCTCGGTGGGCAGGCGGCCGCCGCGCTGCCGCCACGCGCAATAGGCCGCCGCCTCCGACCACAGTACGCCGGTCACCGGCCATGGATCCGGCGGCGGCTCGGTCCAGGGCGGAACGGCCCGGGTGGAGTCCCGAAACCGCCGGTACGCAGCCACGCTGACCTCGGTGGAGTCCATGAAAAACGAGTCGAGCTGGACGGTGGTCGAGTCGCGCCAGGGGGCACCCCCGCCTCCGACGGGATAGCGTCCGGCGGGGACGAGCACCATCCCGGGCGGCGGATGGATCCGCGATCCACGCCACACGATCCACGCGAGGATCGCCGCCCCGCACGCTGTCGCGATCCACCCGAGTTGCTTCATGGACAGGTGGCGCACTCGAGCGGGAACGACAATCGCGTCGACGAACGCCCGTGCCGTACGATGCCGGTCCGCGGGGGACTTCGCGAGCCCGCGCACCAGCGCGCGCTCGATATGCACCGGCAGGCCGGGGCGCACCGTGCGGATCGGTCGCGGTAGGTCATTGATCACGCGTGCCGCGATCGCTTGCGCGCTGGGTCCGGTAAACGGCGGCTCGCCGGCGAGCATCTCGTACAAAACCGCCGCCAGGGAGTACACATCGCTGCGGGGGTCGATGCGCTTGTCGCCGCTCGCCTGTTCCGGGCTCATGTAGGCCGCGGTGCCTACTGCAATGCCGGCACCGGTCAGCGCCGCGTCCGAGCCGACCCGCTCCTCCATCAGTTTCGCGACCCCGAAGTCGCTCACCAGGGCATGACCGCGGGAGAGGAGGATGTTCTCCGGTTTCACGTCCCGGTGAATCACGCCGTTCTCGTGCGCGTACTGCAGCGCGTCGCCGACCTCGGCCGCAATGCGGACGGCGTCGACGAGCGGGAGCGGGCCGTGACGGCTGAGTCGCTGCCGCAGCGATTCGCCTTCCACGTATTCCATCACGTAGAACAGCAAGCCGTCGGCCTCGTCCGCTTCGAACAGGGGCACGATGTGCGGATGGGAGAGCTGGGCCGCGAGGAGGACCTCTCGCTGGAACCGGTCACTCCCGAGGTAAGCGCGCGTGGTGGGCGCCAGCAGCTTGATCGCCACCTGGCGCCCGAGCTTCACGTCGGTGCCGAGGTACACCGTCGCCATGCCGCCCCGGCCCAACTCGCGCACCAGGGTGTAGCGACCCGCGAGGGCACGGGCCAAGCGATCGAACAGTGGGTCGACGAACATGGCCGGCGGTCTTAGAGCAGGTACCGGCACTGCCCGAGAAGAATGGCGGGCGCCCCGACGACCAGCGTCAGGCCAGCCGTCAAAACCCGCACGCACCTGCTCACGGACTCGCCGCGGTGAAGGGCAACAGTGCCTGCCGCATCTCCATCGCGCGCTGCCACCGCTCGGCGCGCGACTTGGCGAGCGCCCGCCCTATCAGGGCGGCGAGCTCGCTGGGCACGTCGCGCCGCAAGCCGCGCAAGTCAGGCGGAGGGTGGTGCTGATGCATGTCGAGCACCGCCGCCGCGCTGGCCGACGAGAACGGCGGCCGGCCAGCCAGGCACTCGAACAGGACCACGCCGAGCGAGTAGAGGTCCGTGCGCCCATCCACGTCGGGGGCACCCTGCGCCTGCTCTGGACTCATGTATTCCTCGGTGCCGACCACGAACCCGCTCCGGGTCACGCGGTCGTCACCCGAGCTCGCGATCGCCCGGGCGATACCCAGGTCCACCAGGACGGCGCCTTGAGGAGGGGGCGCGAGCACGATGTTGTCCGGCTTGATGTCACGGTGGGCGATCCCGTGGGCGTGGGCGTGCTCCAGCGCGTCGAGCACGTCCGCGGCGATCGCGACCGCACGCGGTACCGGAAGACGCGTCTCTCGGCGCAACGTCTGGCGGAGCGTGTCGCCCGGGAGGTACGGCATGACGTACCAGAGGAGGTAGTCCGCTTCGCCGCTGTCCATCATCCGAGCGATGTGCGGGTGATTGAGCTGTGACGCGAAGCGGATTTCGCGCAAGAATCGGTCGGCGGCGACCGAGACAGCCAGTTCGGGGTGTAGCACCTTGATCGCCACCTCGGCGCCGCTCGAGTCCCGTGCGGCGAAGATGGACGCGTTACCGCCTCGACCCACCGCCGCAAGCACGGTGTAGCGGTCGCGTAGGGCCCTGCGGACCCGCTCGATGAGGTCGCGTCCCGGCATGGCGTACCGTCCCTCGGCGGGGCCGGGCAAGGCGCGCTCCGAAACGGGACGACTGCCGCACCCGACGCCCGCAGCTAACAATAGGGGCTGGGCCGGCGCACGCTAGATTGCCTCAGATGGCGAGCCTGGAAGCGGTCCGCGGGGATATCACGCGGCAGGCGCTGGACGCGATCGTCAACGCCGCAAACACCACCCTCTTGGGCGGGGGCGGCGTCGACGGCGCGATCCACCGCGCGGCGGGCACGGAGCTGCTGGAGGCATGCCGCCGGATCGGGGGTTGCCCGACGGGGGAGGCGCGGATCACCGCGGGGTACCGACTCCCGGCGAAGCACGTCATCCACACCGTCGGTCCCGTATGGAGCGGGGGGAAGCGCCGGGAGCCCGAACTGCTGCGCGGTTGCTACATCAGCTGTCTCAGGCTCGCGGCCGAACACGGTCTGACATCGGTCGCCTTCCCGTCCATCAGCACGGGAGCCTACCGCTATCCCATCGAGCAGGCGGCACGCATCGCGGTGAATACGGTGCGGGCGGAACTGCTGGACCCGACGTCGCTCGAGCTCGTGCGGTTCGTATGCTTCAGCGCGGCGGACCTGGAAGTGTATCAGCGGCTCCTAGACGGCTGAGCCCCGCTCGCGCTGCCGCGACGTACGGCGCGAGCTCGGTACTCGGACCCTCCGCACCCTGCCCCACCGCCGTCACAAACCGGTAGGTCGTGATGGCCGTGGCACGGTCCCCCGCGCGCTCGGCGTCGTTGGCCCGCTTGAGCAGCTTGTCGAGCGTCGCCGGCTCGCGATAGATCAGCGCCGGATCTCGCTGCACCTGGGATGCGAACTGGAAGAACCAGAGCGCGCCTCCCGCGGCGAGCACCAGGGCGGCGCCCAGGAGCAGGAGCGCCACGCGCCGCGCGCGCCCCGGCGGTGCTGGCACCCCGTCAGCTGGCATCCGCCAGCCGGGCGAGCGCTCCCGCCGTCGCCTCCGTGACCATCGCCATGAACCCGTAGTCGAGCGTCGCGCCCGTGTCGGTCGTCCGGTGGTAATGCGGATTACGGAGGAATGCAGTGTCCGTCAGCATGAGCGACGGGTAGCGGGCGTCCCAGAAAGATGCGTTGTCGGAGAGACGCGTGAGCGGGAGTAGCCAACCGCGCAGCCGCGTGGTGTAGGGAACGAGCGGCAGGTCCGGCGCCGAGGCCCGCGCCGCGGCGACGAACCCTGCGAGCAGCTCGCGGGAGCGGGTATCGCCCACCGCCGCCAGGAAGTCGCCCGTCTTGGGTACGTCGATTCCGAGAAATGGGGGAACGACCTGCGTGCCGGGCTTCTCGTCCCGGTAGCCGACCATCTCGAGGATCAACGCGCCCGCGAGCGCCTCGCGCCGCGCCCGCTTCTCCCGCGCCAAGGCGTGGCTCCCGACCCGGTAGCGGCCGGTCACCGTTTGCAGCTCCTCCAGGTCGAACCCGACGAACTCGACACGGGCCCGCGGCGTCCGGGAGGCGAGCAGGCGGGCGCACTCGAGCAGCGCGGCGACGCCGCTGGCGTTGTCGTCCGCGCCGGGCGTGTGGGCGGTCGAATCGAAATGCGCTCCGAGCAGGATCCCCGCCCGTCGCGCGTCGCTCCCGGGCAAATGGGCCACGACGTTGTGGTAGGTACGTCCCCGAAACGAGAACGGCGCGAGTTCGACAGCGAGACCGCGCCCGCGCAGCTCGTTCGCGATGTAGTCGCGGGCGGCCCGGTGGCGCTCGGGCGCAACGCTCGGGTGGCGAATGCCTTCCAGCGCGGCGACGTGATGCTCCAGTCGCTGCATGAGACCGGCGCGTTGACTGGCGGTTGAGGCGGCGTGGGGTTCGCGCGCGGGGTCCGGGCCCGGTACAGGCGCGGCTTGAGCCGGGGTTGATGGGTCCACGCTAGCGTGTCTCCTGCATGGTGACCGTCTGCACCGTCCTGCCTCCACCCGAGCGGCCCCGTCTCGATGCCGTGGGCGACGGCTGCTTTACAACGCTCCACACGAGCTCGTTCCGGGACGCACTGCGGGCGGCCCGGCGCAGGCGGGTGGACGCGCTCGTCCTGTCGGTCCACGCCTGCCGCGGCGACGAGCTCCCGGCGGTCGCCCGCTTCGTACGCGAGTTCCCCGCTATCCCCGCCGTTGCCCTCGTGTCGCGCCACGACCGCAACGCCACCGAGACGCTCCTCAAGCTCGGTGCCACCGGCGTCCGCTCAGCGGTGGACTGCACGGAGGCGGCGGGTTGGCGCCGGCTGCGGGACCTGGTCGGCCATCCGGCGTCGCCGGTCGCGGCCCGCATTCTCGCGCGCGTCATCCCCCCGCTCGCGGAGGGGACGGTAGACGTGCGCGCGTTCTTCGAGGCGGTCGCCCGACTCGCGCCGGTGCTCTCCACCGTGCGGCGGCTGGCGCGGCACCTCCGGATCTGCTCGAGCACACTCATGTCCCGCTTCTATCGGGCCGGCCTGCCGTCGCCGAAGACCTACCTCGCCGGCATGCGGCTCGTGCATGCGGCTTACCTGTTCTCCAACCCCGGGCTTTCGGTCGCCGACGTGGCGTACCGCCTCGACTACTCGTCCCCACAGAGCTTCGGGCGCCACCTGAAGGCGATGCTGGGTGTCACCGCGGGTGAGTTCCGCTGCCGCTTCCCCTTCGATGTGTCGCTCGAGCGCTACGTGGATCTCTTGATCACCCCGTACCGGGAAACCCTGCGCGCGTTCTGCCCACTCAACGCGGGATTGTGGGACCAAGGACCGAACGTGACTCGCGTTTCCCGGGCGGGGTAAACCCCGGGGCGCCGCCCCGGGGTCAGTCCGCCGCGGCGCGAGTGACGGGGGGCTCCCCGGTCTCCGGCCCGCGCTGCAGGACCGAGAAACGCGCGATGCTCCCGCGCAACCGCTCGGCCAGCTGCGCCAGCTGCTGGGAGGTGGCGGTCAGATCGCCCATCGAGGTGATTTCGGCCTGCGTGGCGCCCGCGGCGCCGTCGGCGCGTGCCGACGAGGCGCTCGAGATGGCCGCCACCTGCTCGAGCGACTGCGCCAGCTCGGCCAGGCGCTGCGCCTGGCCGCGGGACACCTCGGCCGTCGCGTTCACGAGGTCGCCCACCAGCTCGATCCCCTGATGCAGTTCCTGGAGGGCCGCGTCGGCTTCCGCGGCCACGGCGCCGATGTCGCGCACCTTCGTCTCACCCGACTGCATCGCGCGTCCTGCGGCATCGATTCCCGCGCGCAGGTCCGAGACCAGCTCGGCCACTTCGCGCGCCGATTTCCCCGCCTCCGCCGCCAGCGCCCGCACCTCGTCCGCGACCACCGCGAAGCCCTCGCCGTGCTCCTCCGCCCGCGCCGCCTCGATCGCGGCGTTGAGCGCGAGCAGGTGCGTCTGCCGCGCGATTCGGGCGATCGTCTGGGCGAATACCCCGATGCGCTCCGACATCCCCGACAACCCGGCCACGGTCGCGGCCGTGGTTCGGACCTCCTCGCCCACCGCGCGCAGCGTCTGGCTCGCGCGCGCCACCCGCTCCCGGCCCCGCTCCGCCGCGGCGACCAGACGCGCCGCGTCCGCCTGCATCAGCTCGGCGCGGACGCGCAGCGCTTCCGCCTGGTCGGCCGCCTTCGCGCTCTCGCCACGCGCCCCTTCCGCCATCTCGCGCTGCTGCCCGAGATCCGTCGCCAGGCGCTGGGCGGTATGCGTGACCGTCTCCGAGGTAGCATGGAGCTCCTCGGCCGAGGCCGCGAGCTGCTCCGCCAGCGCCGCCACTTCGTCGGCCTCGCGCTGCACCGTCGAGATCGTGCCCCCGATCTCCTCGATCATCCGATTGAAGCTCCGTTCCAGGAACCCGAGCTCGTCGGACTCGCCCGCCGGCGCGCGCACGGCCAGGTAGCCCCGCTCAGCCTCGCCCATCACGCTGCGGGCGTGGCGGATCCGCGCGATCAGGGTGGCCGGAATCCGCTTGAGCGCCATGGCCACCAGGATGAACACCAGCGTGTCGAGCCCGGCGTTCGTCAGGCTCGCCCCGGGCTCGTACAGCACGTTGTGCAGGAAGCTCGAGCCCAGGTAGGCGATCGCGGCGGTGAGCACCAGGAAATTGCCGACGGTATGCCCCTGGTCGAAGGCATAGGGCAGGACGGCGATGAAGAACGCGGCCACGAACCCGCCGCGCCCGAACCACACGACCAGGACCGCGACGAGGAGCACGTCGAAGAGGGACAAGGCGTACACCAGCCACCAGCGATACCAGCCGCGCTCGTGGATGAGGCCCAGGAGCTCGTTCACGAACGCCGCCCCGCCCGCCACCAGGACCATCGTGGTGGGCCGCGTCTTCACGGCGCCGAATCCCCACCCCACCAGCCCCAGGGCGAATCCGAACGCCACCATCACACGCCGCAGCCGATGCGTGCGCGAGATGGTCTCCAGATCCTTGAGCCGCTGCTCGAGGCCGGTGGCGTCGTCCTTCCAGCCGCGAATCTTGGACGCCAGCGAGGGCCTGGCGGCCGCACTCAGCGGCACGGTCACCTGCTCAGCCTTCTCTGTCGCGAGCTCACGCGCCGCCCCCTCTTTTTTCGGATTGTTGATCCTCCGTCAGCATCATACACGCGGCTCGGTCGGAAACAAGTCGCGCAGGCTCCGCTGTGCCGGAACGCTGCCGACCAGAGCCGATGCCCCGCAAAGTACGCGCGTGTCTCGTGGCGTATCAGCGTGGCCCGTTTTGAGCCAGCGCCTGCGACGAGCCAAACGCCATCCGGTGATCAAGTGTGGGAACGCGGGCGGGCATGACTCATGCTTGTGCGGAATGCGGCACTGAGTGGTCCATCTCGCTTTGGAGGCACTATGCGAACCTACGTTACCATGTCTGGTGTGATCGCGACCACGCTCGCGGTGGCCGCATGCACCGAGGGCATCGGCGCCCGCGGCAGGGCTCCGGTCAGCCTCGCGCTGTCGAGTGCCGGGGGCGCCACGGCTGCGGCCGCAGCCCAGGCCGGCGGATCCGAAACCTTCACCGACGGCAGCAACACGCTCGTGATCTCGAGCGTCGAGGTCGTCCTCCGTAAGGTGGAGCTCAAGCGGGCGGACGCGGCCGAGCCCACAGGCTGCGCCATGAGCACCTCCGGCATCACCGCGTCCGAAGACGGGGAGTGCGGAGAGCAGAACGACGAGCTGGAGGCCGGGCCGGTCCTGGTGGATCTGCCGCTCGGCGGCATCGAGCGCACCTTCACGGCGGACGTCCCGGCCGGAAGCTTCGACGCGCTCGAGTTTCAAATTCACAAACTGGGCAGCGACGGTGACGCCGCCGACCAGGACTTCCTCAAGGCGCATCCCGATTTCGCCGGGATCAGCATTCGGGTGAAAGGAACGTTCGACGGCGCCGACTTCACCTACACGAGCGATCTCGACGTCGAGCAGCGGTTGCAGTTCGAGCAGCCGGTGATCGTGGAAGCCGGGAAACCGGCGTCGGTGACCATCAAGCTCGCCTTGGACGGGTGGTTCCGGAACGGCGGCGGCACGTTGGTAGCCCCCGCGACGGCTGCCACGGGCGCCGAGAACGAGAACTTGGTGCGCGACAATATCGTCCGGTCGTTCCACGCTTTCCAGGACAACGACGAGGACGGGATGGACGACGGGCACGAGGGTCACGACGGCGGGCACTGACTCACCGGCGTGGAGCTCGGCAGGGGGAGGCGGCGCGTAGGATGCGCCGCCTTCTCGCTATCGTGGTCCTACGTGATGAGGGCGGCGATCTCCGCCGCAGCCGGTGCCGCGCCGAGCCCGCGGTACAGCGCGACTGCCCGCTCACGGGCGGCGCGCGCTCCGGCAGCATCACCGATCGCCTCCAGGGCGGCACCCAGATCTCGCTCGATCTCGGCGAGCGTGTGGGCGCTTCCCTGCCCCCGCGCCAGCGCCGCGGCCCGGGACAAGAGCGCGATGGCGCCGCGCAGATCACCACGCGCGCGCACACCCGCCTGGAGCCGCCACACCTCGGCGAGTCCCACGGGGTGTTGGAGGCGCTCGTAGGCGGCGGCGGCGAGCGCCAGCTCCGCAGCGGCGAGCTCGGTGTCCCCCTGAAGCAGATGCAGCTCCGCGCGTCCTGCGATCGCCTGGGCCCAGAGCGTCTCGTCTCGCACCTGCTGCTCGGCGAGTCGTACCGCCTCCTCGGCGGCGGCGAGGGCTCGGGCGTAGTCGCCCAGGTCGCGCCAGCTGATCCCAATGTTATGCTGCGTCTCGGCCATGCCGCGCACCAAGCCCGCCTGTTGGTAGGCCGCGAGAGCGAGCTGATAGCTCGCCAGCGCGGCCTGCGAGTCGCCCTGCAGGTTCGCGATGATGCCGAGGTTGTTGAGACACCGTGCCTGCGCGGCGTGGTCCTCGAGCAGGCGCGCGACCTCGAGTGCGGCCGCGAAGTGCGGCTCAGCCGCGTCTCCGTCGCCCCGCTCCAGCGCGATCGCCCCCTGATAGTTCCGTGCCCGCAGCTCGGCGTGTCGCTCGCCCCGCGCGCGCGCGATCGCCAGCGCGGCCAGCGCCCAGCGCTCCGCTTCCGCGTACGCGCCCAGACGGCCGTGCGCCTCGGCGGCGAGCAGCGCGTACACCGTCCGACGCTCGAGCGTGTCGGCTGGCAATGCCTCCAGCCGGCCCAGCAGGTCCCGGTGCCGGCCCCGCTCCGCGAGCGCGCGGAGCTCGAACAGCTGGGCCGACTCGTCGGCGGGTGAGATCACGATGCCGTTACCACGCGACGGCGTATTGCGAGAACGAGAACAGGTTGGCGTCGATTTCGTCCAGCCCTCGATGTCCGAGTCGGCCGCGTCGATGCGCCCGTCTTCGTTGAAGTCGTGGTTGGCGTACTGGTATTTGACTTTGAGGCGCGCCGGCTTGTCCGGGCTGAACTGGAGCCCGCTCGGCTCGAACTCGAACCAGAACTGCTTCGGATCGACCACGGTGACGGTGATGCGGATGGAATCGTTGGGCCCGAAGGCCGTGCCGTCCGGCTTCCGGAACAGCCCATCGCTCGCGACCTCGAACCGCAAGAACTCCGATCCCGTGTCTGCAGGCGTGCTGCCCTGGTAGAAGAGTCGCAGCTGCCGATCGACTCCCACCTTTGCCCAGAAGCTGTCGCGGGCCGCGAGCAGTGGCTTGTACGTAGAATCCTGCAGCACGAAGTTCAACTGGGCGCGAGGCGAGCCGCTCGAGGGGCCGCCCGTATCGCTGCACCCCAGCGCGAACGCCACCACAACAACCAGCGCCATTGTCAGTCGTCGCATTGTCAGACCTTCCGGGCTCGAGGTTCGCCCTAGGGAGGGCAAGGGCCGGGCCACTCTAAGTCGCTATCCATCAATACGATGGACATTACGAGCTGGGCCACGCCGCAGCACGTGGCTCAATTCGGGTCAGCATCCGTGTCACCCGCGCTCGCCCGCCCCTCGAGCAGCCGCTGCAGGCGAGAGCGGGAGATCCCCAACCGCCGCGCCGCTTCAGAGCGATTGCCGCCGGCCGCGTCGAGCATTGCGCGGGCGGCGGCACGCTGGATCTCGGTGAGCGTCGCCGGGAAGGGCAGGGGGCCGGCCGCCGAGCGCCGCGGCGTGCCGGGGACGAGCCCGCTCAGGGCGAACGTGCCGGCGGGCGAGAGCAGCACCGCCCGCTCGATCGTGTTCCGCAGCTCGCGGACGTTCCCCGGCCACGGATGCGCGAGCAGTGCGCGCCGCACGTCCGGGCTCAGACTCGGCTGCGGCAGCTGGTACTTGTTACTGAACTTCTGCAGGAAAGCGTCGGCGAGGAGGATCACGTCATCGCCCCGCTCCCGCAGCGGCGGTAGTTCGAGCGCTATCACATTCAGCCGGTAGAAGAGATCCTCCCGGAACCGACCCGCCTGGACGGCGGCGCTGAGATCGGCATTGGTTGCGGCGACGATCCGCACATCGACCGTGCGGGCTGCCGTGGCGCCGAGGCGCCGTACCGACTTCTGGTCGAGCGCCCGTAACAGCTTGCCTTGGAGCTCGGGCGCGAGGTGATCTACTTCGTCAAGGAACATTGTTCCGCCCTGGGCCACTTCGAACAGCCCCGGTTTGGCGGTCTTCGCGTCGGTAAAGGCGCCGCGCTCATGACCGAACAGCTCGCTCTCGAGCAGTGGGGCGGGGAGGGCGGCACAGTTGACCTCGACGAACGGTGCCGCGGCGCGCGGGCCGCCGTAATGCAGGGCGCGCGCGAGCAGCTCTTTGCCGGTGCCGGTTTCGCCGGTGATCAGGATCGTGGCGTCGCGGTGCGGCACGACGCGGGCTGCACGTTCCAGAGCGGACCTGAGGGACTGGCTCTCGCCCACGATATCGCGGAACGCATGTGCCTGGGCTTCCAGGTGCGCCAGGGCGGCGCGGCCCAGAGCGGCCTGTCGGCGCTGCACGGCGGCAGCGAGCACATCTCGAAGCCCGTCACGGTCCTCAGGCAGTGAGAAGTAGTCAGCCGCTCCCGCCGCCACGATTTGCGCCGCGAGCCGATGCGAGGCGACCGCGCCGACGACAATGATCGGAATGCCGCGCGCCACCGAGAGTTGAGACAGCAGCGCGGCGACCTCGGCCTCGCGGCCGCCGGCCGCGATGAGCACGACCCCCGCGTCCGGCGCGGGAAGCTCGTCGGCGCCGGGGGTCCAGTCCGCGAGCGCGGCGCCAATGTCGCGCGCCAGGGCCGGCCAGAAATCGCCGAACGAATCGCTCAGCCGGACCACGAGCAGGCGGACGTCGCCGGACGCCGTCACCGCAACCCGAGCTCGGTGGCGGTAACGAGCACGTCAACCACGTGCCCGGCCTGCTCGAGCGTCGCCCGGCCGCCTTCCTCGCGGTCCACGACGGCCAGGACGCCCAGCACCCGCCCGCCCTCGGTGGTGATCGCGTCGATCGCCTCTACGGCCGAGTGCCCGGTGGTGATCACGTCCTCGACCACTACAACGGCGGCGCCGGGTCGGAAGCAACCTTCGATGCGCTGTCCGGTGCCGTGGGTTTTGGCCTGTTTGCGGACGGTGAAGGCGTCGAGGGGTCGCCCCTGGGCCCGCGCGGCCGCGGCGATGGCGTAGGCGACGGGATCGGCGCCGAGCGTCAGCCCGCCGACCAAGTCGGGAGTCCACCCACGGACGGCGAAACGCGCGAGCCCGAGGGCGCCGATCACCGCTAGACCTTCCCCCGACATGGTGGTGCGGCGTGCATCGACGTAGAAGCTGGAGCGGCGCCCTGAAGCGAGGATGAAATCTCCGCGAGTGATGGAGCGCTCGCGCAGGAGCTCGCGCAGGCGGTGCTCGAGGGTAGAGACGGACGCGGACGACATAGATAGTAGTAGTATCAACTACTACTATGCACCTCCTCGGCGAACGGCACGCTTGAGCGCAGCGAACAGCCCGGTCTTGGATGCGGGCGCGGCGGCGAGCGCCGCCGTGAGGTCGGCCGCGAGCGCGGTCACGGTTGGCTGGCGGCGCTTCGGGTCGCGCTCGAGGCCCTGCATCACCGCCGCCTGGAGTGCCGCGGGAAAGCGCAGGCCCGGAACGACCTCGTTGAGCGGCACCGGGTCTCGCGTGAGCAGCTGCTGGAACAGCTCGCGCGGTGTGCGACCGCTGTGCGGATGCTGCCCGGTGAGCAACCAGTAGGCGATCGTGGCGAGGCTGTAAATATCGGCGCGACCGTCCACCAGCTCCCCGGACAGGGCCTCGGGGGCCACATACTTGAGGGTCCCGACGAAGAATCCGGTGCGAGTGAGGCGCTCCTCCGGCGGCAGCTCCGCGTCGCGGGCGATGCCGAAATCGAGCAACTTCACCCCCTGCGACGGCGGATCGTAGGTAATGTTCTCGGGTTTCAAGTCGCGATGGATGATGCCCGCCTGATGCGCTGCGCCCAGCGCAGCGGCGAGCTGGTGGACGATGCTCACCACGAGCGCTGGAGCGAGGGGGCCGACGCGGTGTACGTATTCGGCGAGGGACTTGCCTTCGGCCCATTCGAGCGCGAGGTAGTAGAGGCCGTCCGCTTCGCCGTAATCGTAGGTGCGGACCACCCCCGGGTGCTCGACCCGCGAGCCGTACCCTGCCTCCCGCAGGAAGCGTTTCACCGCCGTGGGGTCGCTCGCGAGCCGCGACCGCAATACCTTGAACGCACACGTCCCGCGCTCCGGGTGTTGGGCGCGGTACACTTCGGCCGTGCCTCCCTCGCCGACGCGCTCGAGGAGGCGGTAGCCGGCGATGGTCCGACCGGCGAGGTTCTCGCTGGGCATGGGAACGCGCGAAACTAACGCCCGGATTTGAGGTTGAGCAAGTGAGACGAGCGGCGGCAATGGCATTTCTGGCGGCCGGCGTGACCGCTTGCAGTCCCGCACGGCGTCCCCCCTCCGGGCCCGGCCCGGAGCCGGGCGCGGCCGTCTCCGCACTGTTCGATGCCGGCTCGCTGTACGGGGCCATGGGCCTCCTGGTCGCCGGACCGCCGCTCCCGTTTGTCGCGACGCTCAACTATGTGGCGGACGCCACCGCCGATTCCACGCTTGCCGTATTCGGCCTGTCGCTCGCGAATCACGCGCTGAGCTTTCAACGCGACGCCGCTGCATTCACCGCGCATTACCATGTGGAAGTCGCCTTCCGGGCCGATACCGGCGCGGTGCGCCAGTTCGCGAGCGACGAGTCCGTGCGTGTCCGCACATTCCAGGAAACGCTGCGCGGCGACGAGAGTGTGATCTACCAGCAATTCCTCGGCGTGCCGCCGGGCATCTACACCGTGACGGTCACGGTGCGGGATCGAAACAGTCCTGCCGCGTCGCATCGCGAGCGTACCGACACTGTGCCGAGGTTCGCGGGGCACGGCATGAGCACCCCGCTCGCCGTCTATAAGGGCGCGGGGCGGATGCGCGCGTCCGACGTGCCGCAGCTGCTGGTCAACCCGCGCGCCACCGTCTCCTACGGCGCCGACACGTTGCGGTTCTACGTGGAGGCGTACGGCGAGCGGGCCGGCACCCGGCTGGCGGCGCGCGCCCTCGATCAGGGAGGCCACGAGATCTGGCACGATACCGTGGCGCTCGCGGGTACCGAAGCGCTGGCGACCGGGGTGGCGCTGCTCGGTCCGGGGGATCTGCCGGTCGGTGCCGGGCGCTTCGAGATCGGACAGATCGGCGCGGGCTCCGCCGCGGCGCGCACCGCGCCATTCCTGGTGAGCTTCTCGGATCAGTTCGCGATCACCAACTACGATCAGATGATCAGCCTGTTGCGCTACTTCGACCGGCAGGAGTGGGTGGACAAGCTGCGCCAAGCACCCCCGGACCTACGCCCGGCCACGTGGCGCGAGTTCTACAAGGCGACCGATCCTGATGTGGTCACACCGGAGAACGAAGCGCTGGAGGCGTATTTCCGCCGCATCCAGCTCGCGAACCAGCGCTTTCGGGAGGCGGGAGATCCCGGCTGGCTGACCGACCGGGGCGAGGTGTTCATCACGCTGGGCGAGCCCGACGACGTGTTCGACTTCTCTTCGGACGTGTCCCGCGCGGGCGTGCGTGGCGTCCGCTGGACCTACAACGGGTTCCGGTTGACGCTCTTTTTCCAGGACAATACGGGATTCGGCCGTTTCCGCCTGACGCCTCTGTCGCGGGCCGAGTATCAACGCGTCGTGGCTCAGCAGCGCCGCCGCCAGTGAGGGGGGTCGTCGGTCTCCTGCCGCTGGTCGCGGTGGCGTCGCTTCGGTCCGTCGCCACCGCCCAGCAAACCTCTCCCTACATCGCGGCCGAGCGCGCCGAATCCCTCCGGCTCGCGGGTCGGCCGTGGCACGCGGCCGAGACGCTGCTCGCCGCAGCGGCGCGCGAGCCCCAGCTCAACGCCACGTTCATCGTGGAAGGTGCCAAGGCCGAGCTCTACGCCCGGCGCTACGATCGCGCGCGCAGCCTGCTGGTGGGCCAGCCGTGGCTCGACGACTATGGCGACGGCGGCGCCCTCGCGGTGCTGGCGGAGGCGGAGGCACGGCTCGGCTTTGGGGCGGCGGCGGCCGGTCACTACGCTGCCGCCCGGTCGCGGGCGCGCGGCCCGCGGGCAGCCCTGCTCGCGGTCCGCGAGGGACTCGCTTGGGAAGCGGCGGGCGCGCGGGATTCCGCAGCCACCGCCTATGCTGCGGCGCGCGCCGCTGGGCTCACGGCGATCGATGCGTGGCTGCGGCTCCGGCAGGCGCGGGTTACCCGCGACACCGCCGTGGCATTCCGCCTGCTCGCCGATTTGCCGGCCCCCGCGGCCCGCGAGGTCGGCGCCGCCAAGGCGCAGGCGCTGCTCGCCGCCGCCGATTCGGCGGGTGCCCTGGAGGCGTTCGCCCTGGCGGGCCGATCGCTCGACCTCGCTCGGCTGGCGCTCGCGCACGGGGACTCGAGCCGGGCGCGCGACGCGCTGTACGGCCTGATGGCGCGGGCGCCCGAAACAGACGACGCCGCCGCAGCCGTTGGCGTGGCGCTGGACGCGCTCCGACCCCGAACGCCGCCCGAGCGCGTGGCGCTGGCTCGTGCCATGAAGGGGCACGGGGGCACGGCGGACGCGCGCCTCGAGGTCGAGCGCGCGCTCCGGCAGGGTGACTCGAGCGCCGCGACACTCCTGCTCGCCGGCGAGCTGTCCGCCGCCGCCGGGCGATTCCGCGAGGCCGAACGCGCCTACCGGTCCGCGGCCGGCGATCCCGCGCTGGGTGCGCTCGCCATCTACCGCCGCGCCCGCGTGCTCGTCCGCTTGGGCGATGCGGGTGCGCGGGAAGCGCTGTCCGGGTTCGCGCAGGCCTTCCCTGCGGATACTGCCGCGCCGACCGCGCTGTACATGCTCGGGGACATGCTCGCGGATCGGGGGGACTGGTCGGGCGCGGCGCGTTGGTTCGGTGAGTTGATCGCGCGCTACCCCGCGGACCTGCGCGCCTCGCTGGCGCGCTTCCGGCTCGCCGCGCAGGCATTGCGCGACAGCCTCCGCGACAGCGCCGCGGCCCTGTTTCAGGCCGAGGTGGCGGCCGCCGGCCCGCAACGCACCACGGCGCGCTTCTGGCTCGGCAGGCTCATGCGGCTCGGGGGCGACACGGCGGAAGCGCGCGCGACCTGGCTGGCGTTGGTGCGCGAGGACTCGATCGGCTACTATGGGCTGCGCGCGCGCCGCGAGGTGGCCCTGCCGCCGCTCCGCATTGCGGCCGCTCCGGTGCCGGCCCCCTCGCCGGCCGTCGCCGCCTGGCTCGGCCGCCTCGACACACTCCTCCTGGCCGGCCTCG
>WNGC01008793.1_pt1 | contig 15804 bp, 17 predicted proteins | sample 5400051 | NCBI WGS metagenome assembly WNGC01 (sample SAMN13153368, study PRJNA577476) | soil metagenome | isolation source: 20 cm soil or saprolite under grassland replicate 2 | place: USA:California | collected 2016-06-15
GAGGCGAGCGAGCTGCCCTCGGTGGACTTCCTGCTTTGCGCCACTGCGCCGCTTTCTCCCCAGCTGGCGATCGAAGCGGAGACGCGCTTCGCGGCACCGCTTCACGAGATCTACGGCTGCACCGAAGCCGGTCAGATCGCGGCCCGTCGTCCAACCCAGACCCAGGAGTGGCGCACCTTGCCCGGTGTGAGCTTGCATGCCGACGAGAAGGGGACTTGGGTAAGAGGCCACGTGGAGAGGGAAGTGCTGCTTGCCGATGTGATCGAGCTGCGCGGCCGAAACGCCTTCCTGTTGCACGGACGGACCGCGGATCTCGTCAACATCGCGGGAAAGCGGACTTCGCTCGCGCATCTCAACTTTCATCTCAATTCCATCGAAGGCGTAAGGGACGGTGCTTTTGTCATGCCTGAGGAAGACGACGGGACGGTAACGCGATTGACGGCCTTCGTCGTCGCTCCGGGACTCGCCAGCGAAACCATCATGGCTGCCCTGCGCGAGCGGATCGACCCCGCTTTCCTTCCCCGTCCGCTTTGTTTTGTCGAAGCCCTGCCGCGCAACGAGACCGGCAAGTTGTCGCGTGTTGCGGTCGAGGACCTGGTCACCCGACTCGCGGCCAAAGTGGGGTGATGTCGACGTGGCTGATATCCCGCTGATCCGCAATTTCGACGCGGGCGCGGCTTTCGCCTTTCGGAACGGGCGCCGCATACGCGTCGAGGAGTTTCTCGGCGAAGTCCGGCGACTGGCCGATTTGCTTCCGGATCGGCACTACGTCGTGAACCTGTGCTCCGACCGCTACCAATTTACCGTGGGCCTTTGCGCTGCCCTCTTGCGCCGTCAGGTCAATTTGTTGCCGCCGAACGCAACCCCCGATCTGCTCAAACGGCTGAGCCTCGAATACCCCGGCTTGTATTGCTTGAGCGATGGGGCGGTCCACCCGCTCGAAATGTTTCTTTACCGGCAACCGCCAGGGAGAAGCGCGGAGACAGCATCGGTTCCGCACATTCCTGCGGAGCAAGTCGCTACCATCGGCTTCACCTCGGGCTCGACGGGGCAGCCCATACCGCATCCCAAGTCCTGGGGCGCGCTCGCGACAAGTGGATTAGCCGAGCTCGAGCGCCTGGACGTCGCCGCCCATCGGAACATGAGCGTGCTCGGTACGGTGCCTCAGCAGCACATGTACGGCCTCGAGTTTACGGTCTTGATGGTGATGCAAGGCGGCCTGGCGATGCACGCGGGCCGGCCGTTCTTCCCCTCCGACATCTGTGCCGAGCTCGATGCCCTGCCTCGGCCGCGCGGCCTGGTCACGACGCCCGTTCACTTGCGGGTGCTGCTCGCCGAGGCGAGCGAGCTGCACGAGATCTACGGCTGCACCGAAGCCGGTCAGATCGGGTCGCGTCGCCCGGCGCAAACTCACGAGTGGCGCCCTCTGCCCGGGGTCAGCTTTTTTCAGGACGAAAAGGGGACTTGGGTGAAAGGCGGGCACGTGGAGAACGAGGTCTTGCTCGCCGACGTGATCGAATTGCGCAACCGGAACATATTCCTGCTGCATGGACGGACCGCGGATCTCGTCAACATCGCGGGAAAGCGGACTTCGCTCGCGCATCTCAACTTTCATCTCAATTCCATCGAAGGCGTAAGGGACGGTGCTTTCGTCATGCCCGAGGAAGACGACGGGACGGTAACGCGGTTGACGGCTTTCGTCGTCGCTCCGGGACTCGCCGGCGAAACCATCATGGCGGCCCTGCGCCGACGAATCGACGCGGCCTTTCTTCCCCGCCCGCTTTGTTTTGTCGAAGCCCTGCCGCGCAACGAGACCGGCAAGCTGCCGCGAATGGCGCTCGACGATCTCGTCGCCCGTCTCGCCAAAGCGGGGTAGTCTTGGCGACGCTCGAGCGGACCTTCCCTTCGGATCACGCCGCCGCACAAGGGCATTTCCCGGGAAATCCGATCATCCCCGGGGCGCTCCTGTTGAGCGAGGCGCTGCGCGCGATCGAAACGAGTCTGGGCAAAGATCTCTGCCCGTATCAGATCCGATCGGCCAAGTTCATTCGTCCGGTGCGTCCGGGCGAGCGCGTATCCATCGATTTTTCCAGGCGCGACGAAAAAAGAATAAGCTTCAGCTGCAAGGTAGGGCTAACCCTCGTGCTCGCGGGGGAGGTCGTTTGCGAGCTAAACAGCGTGGAGAAAGAATCCTGAATACCACCACCGCAATCAACAGCGAAAACGGACGGCGCTGGCATCCGGCGCCGGCGATTCATGTCTCGGTGTTTCTTCACGCTGCAGCTGCCGTCTGGCTTGCCGCATACCCGCCGGCATGGCCATGGGTGCTGGGCGTGCTGGGGGCGAATCATATTGCGCTGTTTTGCGCCGCGCTTTGTCCGCGTGGGCGCCTATTGGGCCCGAACCTGGTGCGCTTGCCCGCCTCCGCCGCGCGTCGCAGAGAGATTTCGCTCACTTTCGATGACGGTCCCGATCCGGCAGTGACGCCCCGGGTTCTGGAACTGCTCGACCGCTACCAAGCCAAGGCAAGCTTCTTCTGCATCGGCGAGAATGCAGCCGCTCAGCCCGAGCTCGTGCGGGAGATCGCGCGTCGCGGCCACAGCGTCGAGAACCATAGCTACCATCACCGCCTTGCGTTTGCTTTTTTCGGAATTTCCAGGCTGAAGCGCGAAGTGGATGCGGCGCAGGCGACCGTTGCCTCGATCACCGGCCGCCCGCCGGTTTTCTTCCGCGCCCCGGCCGGATTCCGGAGCCCGTTCCTCGATTCCGTGCTGGCCCCCCGCGGACTGCGTTACGTGTCCTGGACGCGACGCGGTTTCGACGCGGCGAGCGCCGATCCGCGAGGCATTCTGAGCCGGCTGACGCGGGGGCTCGCCGCCGGTGACGTCCTGCTGATGCACGACAGCGCTCCGGCAGTGCTTGCCGTGCTACCCGAGTTGCTGGAGAAAATATCCGAGCAGGGCCTCAAAGCGGTATCCCTGGCGTCGGCCTGCGCGGACGAGTCCGTCGAATAGAAGTCCACCGGGGCGAGAAGTGCAGCCTCTTGTCATCAGCCGATTCTCCGTCGTGAACAGCCTCGGCGCGGGATCGGCGGCGATGCTGCGTGCCCTGCGCGAGAAGCGCTCTGGACTTGCACCTTGCGGCTTCGAGACGGCCCGCATCGATACCTACGTTGGAATGGTGCCGGCGCTCGACGATCTTCGCGTAAGGCCCGATCTCCAGGACTATGACTGCCGCAACAACCGCCTTGCACAGCTGTGCCTGGAACAGGACGGATTCGCCCGGGAAATCGCCGCGGCGCGCGATAGGTATGGCGCCGGGCGAATAGGTTTGTATCTCGGCACCAGCACTTCCGGACTGCACACGACCGAGCTCGCGTACCGCCGCCGGGACCCGAAGACCGGCGCCCTGCCCGCCGATTACCGTTACGCGAAAACGCAAAACGCCTACTCGCTCGGCGAGTTCGTGCGTTGCTATCTCGGACTGAGCGGACCCGGATTCGTGGTGTCCTCCGCGTGTTCTTCCTCGGCGAAAGTCCTCGGCAACGCTGCGCGCATGATCGCCGCCGGAGTCTGCGACGCCGCAGTCGTGGGCGGTGTCGACAGCCTGTGCCTTATGACGCTGTACGGGTTTCATTCACTCGGACTCACTTCAGCCGGACCCTGCAGGCCTTATGACGTGGATCGGGACGGCATCTCGATCGGCGAAGGGGGAGGTTTCGCGCTCATCGAGCGGGCTGACCGGATCGAACCCGGTGCCATCCTGCTTCTCGGAGTGGGCGAAAGTTCGGACGCCTACCACATGTCCACGCCCCATCCCGAGGGACTGGGGGCGAGAATGGCCATGCAGCAGGCGCTGGATTCGGCGGGACTCGACCCCTCCGACATCGACTACGTCAACCTGCACGGCACGGCCACCAAGAGCAACGACGCGAGCGAAGACAAGGCGGTGTTCGAGGTGTTCGGGGGGCAGACACCCTGCAGTTCGACCAAGGGTGCGACCGGACATTTGCTCGGGGCGGCAGGAATCACCGAAGCGATCGTCTCCATTCTCGCGATCGAGCACGGCTTCCTGCCCGGCAGCGCGAATACGCGTAGCGTCGACCCCGCGCTGAAGAGCAACTACCTGCTCGAAAACAAACAGGCGAAAGTCAGCCGCGCTCTGAGCAACTCGTTCGGCTTCGGCGGGAGCAACTGCAGCCTGGTCCTGGGAGTCGCTCAGTGATACGTGTCTTCGTCGAAGGCGTGGGCTTGCTCGGTCCCGGCCTGCAGGGGTGGAAGGCCGCTCGCCGAATTCTCGCGGGCGAGGAGCCGTTCCGCTCGGCCTCCACGATCATAGCCGCGAGCGAGCTGCTGCCTCCCGCCGAGCGACGCCGTACCCCCGTACCGGTCAAGCTTGCGCTCGCCGTGGGGCAGGAGGCGTTTGAGAACGCTGGCCGCGATGCTGCGAGCACTGCGACGGTATTCACGTCCTCCTCCGGCGAAGGCGAAACGCTGCATCAGATGTGCGAGACGCTTGCCTCGGAGGAACGGGAAGTGTCGCCGACACGGTTTCACAACTCCGTGCACAATGCCGCTGCCGGCTACTGGAGCATCGCGACGCGGTCGCGCGAGGCCTCGACCAGCCTTTGCGCCTATGACGCGAGCTTCGGCGCTGGCTTGATCGAGGCCATGACGCAGGTCGTGTCGTTGCGCAAGGCGGTCGCCCTGATCGCGTACGACCAGCCTTATCCGGAACCGCTGCATTCGGCGCGGCCGCTCCTCGCGAGCTTCGGTGCCGCGCTTGTCCTGACGCCCGAAGCCTCCGGGCGAACCTCCGCTACGTTCGAATTGGAGCTGCTGCCGGGAGAGGAGAAACCGGCTCGCATGTCCGATTCCGCTCTGGAGGAATTGAGACTGGGCATACCGGCCGCGAGGGCGCTTCCTCTGCTCGAGGCACTCGCGCGAAAGACCCAGAGCGATGTCGTGCTCGATTTCCTGACCGAAACGCGCCTGCGCGTCAGCGTGAACCCGTGTTGATTTCCCGCGAGGACATCGCCGGAATGATCCCGCATGCGGGAGCGATGCACCTGCTCGACGGCGTGCTTTCCTGGGATGCGGATCGCATACGGTGTTTGAGCCGGTCCCACCGCGACCGGCAAAATCCGCTGCGCATGGATGGGCGGCTTTCGGCCTTGTGCGGCATCGAATATGCCGCTCAGGCCATGGCGATACACGGGGCGCTCGCCGGCAACGTCGCGACCCGGCCGCGACTGGGGTACCTTGCGAGCCTGAGAGAAGTACGTTGCAGCAGACCCCTGCTCGATGATCTCGAAGGCGACCTCATCGTCGAAGCCGAGCGGATGATGGGCGAGGAAAGCCACTTGATCTACGGGTTCGAAGTACGGGTGGGCGATGTCGAGGTCTTGCGCGGCAGGGCCGCGGTGGTCCTGGAAGCGAGCCGGGCGGGGTCGTGATACGCGCGCTCGTCACCGGCGGCAGCGGCAGCATCGGTGCTGCAGTGTGCAAGCGCCTCGCGGCCGACGGTTGCCACGTTTACGTGCACGCGAGGAGCCGCTTTGCACAGGCGGATCGGCTCGCGGCCGAGATCGTTGCGAAGGGCGGGTCCGCCATCGCCGTGGCCTTCGATGTCGCCGACCGTGACGGGACGGGGACGGCGCTGCAAAAATTGCTCGACGACGGCCCCATCCAGATCGTGGTCAACAATGCGGGAGTTCACGATGACGCCGTCATGCCGGGCATGCGGCCGGAGCAATGGTCCCGGGTGATCGACGTCTCCCTCAACGGGTTCTTCAACGTCACGCAGCCGCTCCTCATGCCGATGATAACGACGCGCTGGGGAAGGATCGTCAACGTTTCCTCGGTGGCTGCGCTTGCGGGCAACCGCGGCCAGACCAACTACGCCGCTGCCAAGGCCGGCCTGCACGGCGCGACCAAGGCGCTCGCCCTGGAACTGGCGAGCCGCGGCATCACGGTCAATGCGGTCGCACCCGGGATCATCGAATCCGCCATGACGGAGAGCGTTTTTTCCCGCGACGCCATCGAGCAGCTCGTCCCGATGAAGCGGTCTGGGACGCCGGAGGAGGTGGCCGACCTGATCGGATTTCTCGCTTCCGAGCGGGCCGCGTATATTTCCGGCCAGATCATCGCGATCAACGGCGCGATGATCTGAGAAGCCTGCAGCTAGTTCTCCGCATCGACCTTAAAGGTCGAGGCCCCCAGAATCCAGGCGATGGCGAAGCCCCCGCTGAGATTGCTCCTCGCCTTGATCAGTGGGCTGTCCGCGAACACGGCGCCGCCGACGCTGTCCCATTTCGCGAAGCCGCCGATCCAGAAACCGGAGAAGCGCTTGCTGAGCGCCGCGAGGAGGTTCAGGCCGCCGTAGCCGCCGCTCGGGCTGAAGGGCGGCCGGTCTGCCATGCGGAAAACCGGATCGACTGCGTAGAAGTACTGGTTGTTGCGCCGGTCCGAGTAGATGAGGCTCCCCTGCAGGCCGAGGTTCCATCCGCGGTTTCCCAGAGCGTTCTTGATATCCAGGCTCAGGTTCGGCTGAAAAATCCAACCGGCTTGCTTCACATGGGAGAAATCCGACGAGAAGACGGTGCGCACCGGCAGTCGCAATTCCAATTTGTCCATTCCATTCTCGGGTCGAAATAGGGCGATGTTGAGCGAGGGACCCAGTTCCAGTGTGGCGTCGAGATCGGGCATTCCGCGACGCGCGTTGTTGTCCTTGGCGGGCGGGGAGCCGCTCAGGCTGAACTCGAGCTCGACCTTGTCGCCGAGTACGCCGCGGAACCTGCGGTCGTCGAGTTTGAGAGACTCTCCCCGGTAGACCAGATAAGGCACCGGGAGCACCCAGGTCCGGGATTGATCCGAGCCGCGGTAGTGAGGAAGGGTCGTAGCCCCGATTCCCACGCCGGCCTCCCACAGCGGAAACTGCTCCGCTCGCGCGAGGCTCGCCGCAAGGCATAGGAAAACGAGGCCCTTGCGGCTTGGATTCACTGTTTTCCGACGAGTACGCCTTGATTTCGCAAGACGGATAGTACGCAGGGGAGGCGCGAGCCCAAGACAGAGACCAGACGGGTTAGAATCTCGCTGCAGGGAAGTGGTGCCGAGGAGGAGACTCGAACTCCTACAGTCTTGCGACCGCTAGGACCTGAACCTAGTGCGTCTACCAATTCCGCCACCTCGGCGAAAGGGCCGCGCCAGTTCCGGTCTTCAGCCCGAGCGCGGATTCTAGCGCTACGAGCATCCGATCCCGAGCCGCGAGTTCATTCTGCGAACGCTCGCTGAAGCCGGCGTGCCGCTCACCGACGAAGAGCTCGCCCAGCGCCTCGCGATCAAGCCGAAGGAGCGCGATGCGTTCGCGAAGCGTCTCGGGGCGATGGAACGCGAGGGCCAGATCCTGCGCAATCGCAAGGGCGCGATCCTGGTCGCCGCCAAGCTCGATCTCGTCACCGGGCGCGTCGAGGGCCATCCCGACGGCTACGGCTTCGTGATCGCCGAGGAGGGCGCGGACCTGTACCTCAGCCCGCACGAGATGCGAAAAGTCCTCCACGGCGATCGCGTGATGGTGCGCGAGTCGGGCGTGGACAGGCGTGGGCGCAAGGAAGGGACGATCGTCGAGGTCATCGAGCGCGTCAATGCCCGAGTGGTGGGACGCCTGCACGGGGAGCGCGGCTTCCTCTTCGTTCAGCCCGCGGAGCGGCGCATCAGCCAGACCGTCCTCATCGCGCCCGAGGATGCGGGCGGTGCGCGAACCGGCCAGGTCGTCGTCGCCGAATTGACCGTGCAGCCCGATGGCCGCACCCAGCCGATCGGCCGCGTCGTCGAGGTGCTGGGAGAGGCCGCCGATCCCGGGATCGAAATCGAGATCGCGCTCAGGAAGCACGAATTGCCGTTCAAGTTCTCGGCGCAGGCCGAGGCGCTCGCCGCGAAGTTTCCGCCCGTGCCGCGTCCGGACGACGTTGCCGGCCGGGAGGATTTGCGATCACTCGAGCTCGTGACCATCGACGGCGAAACGGCGCGGGACTTCGACGACGCCGTGTACTGCGAAAAGACGAGCGAGGGGTTTCGGCTCGTCGTCGCCATCGCAGACGTGAGCCACTACGTGCGTGACGGCGAGGCACTCGACCTGGAGGCGCGTGAGCGCGGCAACTCGGTTTACTTTCCCCGCCGGGTCATCCCGATGCTGCCCGAGCGGCTCTCCAACGGCCTGTGCTCGCTCAACGCCGAAGTCGACCGCTTGTGCATGGTCTGCGACATGACGATCGGCGCGAGGGGCAAGATCGGCCCGTATCGCTTCTATCCTGCGGTCATGCGCTCGCGCGCGAGGCTCACTTATACCTCGGTGGCCGCGGCCCTTGCCGATCCGAAGGGCGAGGCAGCGCGGAAGCTCAAGAGCCTCCTGGCTCGTTTGCAGGTCTTGAACGAAGTGTTCACGGCACTGCTCAAGGCGCGGGAGGAGCGCGGCGCGATCGATTTCGAGACGATCGAAACCCAGTTCATCTTCGACGGCGAGGGGCGTCTTATGCGCATCGAAAAGGTCGAGCGCAACGACGCCCACCGCATCATCGAGGAGTGCATGCTCGCCGCGAACGTCTGCGCCTCGGACATCCTCTCCAAGCGCAAACATCCGGCGCTGTACCGCGTTCACGAAGGCCCGACACCGGAGAAGCTGAAGAGCCTGCGCGAGTTTCTCAAGGGATTCGGCCTCGCGCTCGACGGCGGGGACAAGCCCACTGCGAAACACTACGCGAAGCTGCTCGAAACCGTGCGCAAGCGTCCGGACGTGCAGCTGCTCCAGACGGTGCTCCTGCGCTCGCTGCAGCAGGCGCAGTACAGCCCGGAGAACGTCGGCCACTTCGGGCTCGCCTACGAGCACTACACGCACTTCACTTCGCCCATCCGGCGCTATCCGGATCTGCTCGTCCATCGCGCCATCAAGACGGTGCTCTCGGGCGGGCGCTACAACCCCGGCAACTGGGCGGAGCTGGGCAGCCACTGCTCGCAGACGGAGCGTCGCGCGGACGATGCCACTCGCGAGGTTGCAGCCTGGCTGAAGTGCTATTACATGCGCGACCGCGTGGGCGAAGAGTTCGAAGGCTCGGTTTCGGCGGTGACGAGCTTCGGCATCTTCGTGGCGCTCGACGAATTCTACGTCGAGGGGCTGGTGCACATCTCCGAGCTCGGGCAGGATTATTTCCACTTCGACGCGACCCGGCATCAATTGATCGGGGATCGCACCCGGAAACAGTACCGTCTGGCCGACAGGGTGAAGGTCAGGATCGTCCGGGCGGATCTCGAGACGAGCCGGATCGATTTCGTGCTCGCGGGAGAACCTGCGGGCCGCCCGCGACGCGTTCGCTCGCTGCGCCGACGCGCGAGATCGTAAGCGTAGCGCAGGATGAAGCCGACTCGCGCCATTTTCGGATTTCACGCGGTGCTTGCGCGGCTCCGCGCCGATGCGGCGTCTGTGACGGAAATCTATCTCGATGAAGGCCGCAAGGACGCGCGTGCGAGAGACCTCGTCCTCGCCGCGGAAAAAGCCGGCGTCTCGCTCATGCGCGTTCCGACCAAGCGCCTGGACGGTTTCTACGGGGGCGGCCGCCACCAGGGCGTGGTGGCCATGGCGTTTGACAAGCCGGCGCGGGAAAGCCTGGACGACCTGCTCGACTCGGTAAAGGAAGCGCCGCTTCTGCTGGTGCTCGACGGCGTGACCGATCCGCACAACCTCGGGGCCTGTTTGCGGGTCGCGGACGCCGCCGGTGCCCATGCGGTGATCGCGCCCAAGGACCGTGCCGCGGGCATCAGCGCGGCGGTATCCAAAGTGGCGAGCGGCGCGGCCGAATCGGTGCCGTATTACATGGTGACGAACCTCGCCCGCATGCTGGACGAATTGAAGGAGCGCGACATCTGGATCGTCGGCGCGGACGAGCGCGCGAAAGAGACGCTCTACGAATCGGAGCTGCCCGCGGCGATCGCGTGGGTGCTGGGCGCAGAAGGCGAGGGCATGCGCCGACTCACGCGCGAGCGCTGCGACCTCTTGGTGCGCATCCCTATGCTCGGGAGCGTCGAGAGCCTGAACGTCTCGGTGGCGAGCGGCGTGTGTCTGTTCGAGTCGCGGAGGCGGCGCGCCGTCGCTTGACGGGGGCACGGCGTTCCAGTGCCGCCGCGATTTCCTCGATTTCCGACGCGGCGCTGTTCGATTTTCTGAACGGCACGGCGGCCCTGCCGTACCAGTAGCGCGCGTTGGCCAGGTCGCCTTCGATGCGGTGCAGGAGCCCGTGGATGCGAAAGGCGAGCTTGTCGCGCATGCCCATGACGATCGCGTGGGCCTTGTTCCATTCGTTCTTGCGCAGATGCGAAAGAACCCTGAGATGCTTGCCGGCCGACCGGCTCATGAATCTTGCGCGTGAAATTTTCAGCTCCGACCGTCACTTCTTCAGCGCCGCGCCCGCCAACCGGGCGATCGCCGCCAACGTCGTCTGCGCCGCGTTCAGCCCGAGCCGAAAATCCTTGTCGGAGTACGTGGAGTAGCGATCCGTGGGCTGGTGCCAGTGGGGATTCCATCCGGCGCCAATCTGCATTCCTCGCTCGTTTTCACGAACGCTGATAGCAGGAACGAGATCCATGAAAGGCGTGGAGTCCGTATTGGTCATGTGGTGCCCCACCGCGGCGGGATAATTGACGTCCGCCTCCGGCCGCTGCTCCGGGCCGAGCGTGCCGTCGGCCCGGGGCATGCCGTGGTCGAACAGCACCATGTCGTGCTGGACCATGCCAAGCCACCGCGGTTCCGGATACCGGCCCGATCCAAGGGGATCCTCGATTCCCTGGAGAGCGGCCCGCTGTGCGACGTAGGCGCGGACGCCGTGAAGGCCCGTTTCCTCGTTGTTCCAGAGCGCGAACCGGATCGATCGCTCCGTCCGCACATCGAGACTGTTCAACACGCGCGCCACTTCCATGACCAACGCCGTTCCCGAACCGTCGTCATCGGCGGCCTCGCCCCAGCCGATTCCGTCCATGTGGGCGCTGATGAGGTACATCTCGTCGGGCCGCGTCGCACCGATTTTCGTGCAATACACCTCCTCGCGCGCGCCGGTGGCGCTTGGCTGCGAGTTGAGCTCGCGCAGCTTCGCATCGGGTTGCGCCTCAGGATCGTCGTTCACGCCCGTGGGCACCGCAATGCCACGGATACGCGAGCCTCCGGCGCCGGCGCGGATTTCCCCGCTGGCCACGGGAATGGGCGCGCGGTTCTTCAGTCGAAATTGCGGCTCCGGCGCGTTGTACTCGTACTTGATGCGAGCGGTATTGCAGCCGAAGCTCTTCAGCTGGCGTTCGATCCAGTCGATCGCTGCGCGATTGCGATCCGTTCCCTGCCGCCGATCGCCGAATTCGGTCAGGCTTTTGATCGTCGCCTTGTACCTCTCCAGTTCGAGCCGCCCGACCAGGACCCTGACAGGGTCGTCGGCCGCAGTACCCTGGCCGAACGCGAACGGGCACAGCACTGTGATCAACCCGCAGACTGCACCGATGAATAGGTTCGAGCGCATGACCTGTCCTTCCCGAAATGGTCGGCAAAACAGCCGGATATCATAGCTTCGTTCGCTTGTCCCTATGCGATACGGCCTGTGCAAAGGCGATGGTGCAGCGCGAGGGTCTTGCTCCGCAGCCCCCGATTCGGTTAGAATTCAATCACTTTGACGACCGCTTCGGCGGTCGTTTGTTTTGGACCGCCAACCCTGCCGCACCTATTTCCGCCGCGTCGCGACGGTGGATCGAGCGGGCGGCTTTATCCATAGGGAGCTTGCATGCGACATTACGAACTGTGCTTCATCGTCCATCCGGACCAGAGCGAGCAGGTGCCGGCGATGATCGAGCGCTACCGCGCCACGGTCACCTCGAAAAACGGCAAGATCCACCGGCTCGAGGACTGGGGCCGCCGCCAGCTCGCTTTTCCACTCTCCAAGGTCCACAAGGCGCACTACGTGCTCATGAATATCGAGTGCGACAACGAGACGCTCACCGAGCTGGAGCATTCGTTCAAGTTCAACGACGCGGTGCTGCGGCACCTGATCATAAGAATGGAACGCGCATGGACGACGCCTTCGCCGATGATGAAGGAAGAAAAGGCGAAGTCGGTCCTCGGCCCGGGCGAGGCGCCGCGCGGCGAAGCGCCGCGCACCGAGGCGGCCAAGCCCGCAGAGCCGGCGAGCGCTTGAGAATTGGCGCCAGCAAACCGGGTCACGGTCGCAGGCCGCCTGATCGAGCTGGATGCCCTGCGGTATACGCCCGCGGGCATCCCGATGCTGAAATTCAGGCTCCAGCACGATTCTGTGCAAACGGAAGCGGGCGGCGAGCGCAAGGTGAGTTTTGAGATGGCTGCGGTAGCCTTCGAGCGCGAGGCGAAGCTCCTCGCCGCCGCGAAGCTGGGAAGCCGCGTGAAAGTAAACGGGTTTCTTGCCGCAAGGAGCCGCTCCAGCCGGACGCCTTTGCTGCACGCGACACAGATCGAATTCGCAGAAGGAGACTAGACATGCCCCCACCCAGAGGTCGAGGCGGCTTCGGAAAAGGCAAGGGAAAAGGCAAGGGTCGCGACGGCAAGCGCGAACAGAAAGGCTCGAAGCAGCTTTTCAAGCGCCGCAAGTTCTGCCGCTTCACCGCCGAGAAGATCGAGTGGATCGACTACAAGGACGTCGATCTTCTGAAGGACTTCATCGGCGAGAACGGCAAGATCATCCCGGCGCGGATCACCGGAACGCGCACTCACTACCAGCGCCAGCTCTCGGCGGCGGTCAAGCGCGCGCGCTACCTCGCCCTGATGCCGTACACCGACCTGCACTGAAGGAACAGCCATGCAAGTCATTCTTCTGGAAAAAGTCGTCAACCTCGGCGGCTTGGGCGACGTGGTCAAGGTGAAGGACGGGTACGCCCGCAACTATCTTCTGCCGCAAGGCAAGGCGAAGCGGGCGACGCCGGAAAGCCTCGCCGAGTTCGAGAAGAAGCGCACCGAGCTCGAGAAGGCCCAATCGGAAACCCTCGCGGCGGCCCAGGAAAAAGGCGCAAAGCTCGACGGTCTCATGGTCCAGATCACCCAGAAGGCCGGCGTCGACGGACATTTGTTCGGCTCGGTCACGAATTTCGACATCGTCGAGGCGCTCAAGGGGCAAGGGTTCGAGGTCGAGCGCTCGATGATTCGCCTGCCGCAGGGCCCCTTGAAAACGGTAGGAGATCACTCCGTCGCGGTCGCGTTGCACACCGACGTCGTTGTCCACATCAAGATATCGGTGCTCGGAGAAACCCCGCAGCAGTAACGCGGGCGCAAGCCGTTGATACGGAAGGGCCGCGTCTGGCGGCTCTTTTTGTTTGTGCGTTTCTTTGCCGGACGCGGTAAAGTCTCCGCCACAGGTTTTCAAGCGCTTTCATGGCCCAGCCAGTACCACAAACCAGCTCCGATTCCCAGCTGCTGAATCTCAAGGTTCCGCCGCATTCGATCGACGCCGAGCAGTCGGTGCTGGGAGGCCTTCTGATCGACAACGGCGCCTTCGACAAAATCGGCGACGTCGTCACCGACGGCGATTTCTACCGGGACGATCACCGCCGCATCTTCCGCCACGTTTCCCGGCTGATCGAGCGCGGCAAGCCCGCCGACGTCGTCACGGTGGACGAGGCGATGAAGGCGAGCGAGGACAAGGACAAGACAGGCGGCATCACCTACCTCGCGGCCCTTGCCGGCAACACGCCCTCGGCGCACAACGTGAGGCGCTACGCCGAGATCGTGCGCGAGTGCGCGGTCTTGCGGAAGCTGATCGAGGTCTCCACCGAGATCGCCGACAGCGCCTTGAACCGCATGGGCAAGGACGTCGGGCAGCTGCTCGACGAAGCCGAGTCCAAGGTCTTCCAGATCGCCGAAGCCGGGGCGAGGACGCGCCAGGGGTTCATGGAGATCCAGCCCCTGCTCACGCAGGTCATGGAACGCATCGACCTCCTGTATCACAAGGACAACCCTTCCGACATCACCGGCATTCCGACCGGCTACCGCGACCTCGATCGCGAGACCTCGGGGTTGCAGCCGGGCGACCTGATCATCATCGCCGGACGCCCCTCGATGGGAAAGACCGCGCTCGCGCTCAACATGGCCGAGCACGTCGCGGTGGAGAACAAGCTTCCCGTCGCCGTATTCAGCATGGAAATGTCGGGGACCCAGCTCGCGATGCGCATGCTGGGATCGATCGGGCGGCTGGATCAGCACAAGCTGCGCACCGGGAGACTCTCCGACGACGACTGGAACCGCCTCACCAACGCCGTCGGGAAGCTGCACGACGCGCCGATCCTCGTCGACGAATCGGGCGCTCTGAACGCGCTCGAGCTGCGCGCGCGCGCGCGGCGGCTGCACCGGCAGTACGGCTCGCTCGGCTTGATCGTGGTCGATTACCTCCAGCTGATGCAGGCGACGAGCGAAGGCGAGAACCGCGCCACCGAGATCTCCGAGATCTCTCGCTCGCTCAAGTCACTCGCCAAGGAGCTCAAGGTTCCCGTAGTGGCGCTGTCGCAGCTCTCCCGCGCGGTCGAGCAGCGTACCGGCCCGAAGCGCCCGATTATGTCGGACCTGCGCGAATCCGGCGCGATCGAGCAGGACGCCGACCTCATCCTCGCGATCTATCGCGAAGAGGTCTACACGCCGGACACACCCGAAAAGGGCGTGGCGGAAATCATCATTCTCAAGCAGCGCAACGGCCCCATCGGGACAGTCAAGCTGACCTTCCTCGGGGAATACACCCGCTTCGAGAATTACGCGCAGTCCGGCGCGTTCTAGGTTTTCAGTTTCGCGCCGCGCTCGCGAGCGCGTCCCAGCGATCGGCCGGTATTCTCGCGATGATCTGAAAGTCCGCGCCCAGCGGCCGGATCACGGCCGTTTCACCTTCGGCGAGATAGGGCGGACCGGCGATGCTGTAGAACGGATTGCCGTGGCTGATGACGGCGAGGTTGGCCCCGGCGGGTATCGGCGTGGCCAAGATCCGCCGCAGGGCCGCGTAGCGCTCCGCGTCCGCCGGACCGCTCGGCCCCCCGCGCACTTCCTGCATTTTCTCCGCGCGTCCGAAGAGCAACTGCGCCGTTTCCACCGTGCGGCAGAACGGACTCGCGAGAACGCGCTCCACGGGAATGCCCAGACGCCGGATTGCCGCAGCGACTATCCGCGCATCGGATCGGCCGCGGTCGATGAGATTGCGCTGATTGGCGCAATCCTCGAAGCTCTTCATTTTCTCGTCGTTCTGGCTGAAATCGGTCGCCGCATGACGGAAGTAGAGGATGTAGCCGCCTTTGCGCAGCTCTGCCAGCAATTGCGCGGGCGCAAGCTCGCGCGATGGAAGCGAACTGCGCTGCGGTTCAGCTGTCTGTGGGCGTGCGGGCGCCCAAAGCAGCAACGCGGCGAGCGCGAAGGCGAATCGGATTCTGTTCATCTGCGGCTACCGATTGTACGTGCGTAGCGTCGGCCCCAGCGTATTTGACAGCAGTAATGAGAATGGTTATCATTTGGCTATGCCATCGAGTCGGCAGCACAAATCTACGCTAAATCAAACGCGTAGATCCCGATCCGTTTAACACCCCGAGCGAGGAAAGTCTAAATGCTCCAGATGCTGGTGGTCACGCTGCGAGAGGGGATCGAAGCATTTCTCATCGTCGCTATCGCCATCGCCTATCTGCGCAAGACCGGGCGCAGATGCTGGTGGTCACGCTGCGAGAGGGGATCGAAGCATTTCTCATCGTCGCTATCGCCATCGCCTATCTGCGCAAGACCGGGCGC
>WNGC01004392.1_pt1 | contig 15797 bp, 12 predicted proteins | sample 5400051 | NCBI WGS metagenome assembly WNGC01 (sample SAMN13153368, study PRJNA577476) | soil metagenome | isolation source: 20 cm soil or saprolite under grassland replicate 2 | place: USA:California | collected 2016-06-15
CCTCGACTTGACTACATACCTGCGACACGGAAGAGCATAATTTCTACTCGCGGCCTGTCATCGTGAGAGTTGTTCCGGAAAAACCCCGTGGACGCTTTGACGACGCCTGAGGAAAGGAACTCCGGAATCGACGCCGAACGCAGCAAGGTTCAACACGATCATGACAAGGGCAAAAAGATACAGGCCCATTGTCAATCCGATGGCGACATGCATCCCCAAAATGCAAACCAACCAAACGAACCGCGTCTTTTTCATCCAAATGAACAATGGATAACCCACTTCAATCACGCAGATCGAAATTCCGAGGACCGGCAACGCGTATTTGAACCGAACAAGAATGTCCGGTGAAATGAGGTTAAAAGGCGGGCGAATCAACGAGCGCCACAGATTGGACCCATTCCACCAACCGTTGCCCAGGCATTTTGCCAGGCCTCCAAAAAAATAAACAAAACATAGGTGCACCTGTAAAACGCGCCGCCAAAAACCTAAAAGCTGCGGGTCCTTCGATTTTGCTTTGACTATCCACTGATCGGCAGAGTACCGGTCCGGCAGCGGCGACAACATCAAATAAAAGAGTCCGGTCGTCATGAAGTTATCGGCTCCGTACGCGAATAACCCGCCACTTTCAGCAGCACAGAGATGAAGAAACCACGCGATGACCGCTGCCGGCCGGCAAAAAAGTCCTACCAACAAAAGAAATCCCATACAAAGCAGGCAAGCCCAGGCAACAGAAAGAACCGTTTCTTCGCTGATGTTGATGCTGCGACCGAGAGCAACAAGCCAGCCAAGTTTTGGAATGAAAGGACTGTCGAAGGCGGTAATGGCCTCGCTCAACTCGCGACTAACAAGACCTTTGCCAGTTCTGGCGAACAAGTAATGCCAGTCGCCCTGTAGAAACAGCGCATAGGTGATCACCTGCAAGCCGAGGCCGACACGCAAAACGGCAAGCCACTTGTCAGTTTCTGGTGGAAACAGAAAGCGCTGCAAACGCGTCCACCATATTTTAACCACGGATTGCACGGATAAAGCGGATCAGAAGATGATTCATCAAGAGTTGAACGCGAACATAATCGGGCGACATCAATGAGTGATAGCTTCAGGACTTCCGCGACTGTCTTCCGATCTTATCCGTGCCATCTGTGTAATCCGCGGTTGCTCTATTGCTTCTCCTACTCACGCAGGCTGAAATCGTAACTAAACATTGGTTGGAACGATTCCCTTTTTCCGTGCTCAAAGTCAGTGATGCTAGGCGGATTGACCGATCCGAACGTGGCGCGAATTTTTGTCACGTCAGGGCGCTGCCTCCACACGGACAACGCGAGCATTTTGACCACTACCTCGCGCAGTGGTTCGTAACGGGCGTCCGCCAGTTTGTCTAACAAACTATTCAGACGGAGAGCGGCTGCCTTCCCACTCACATGCGGCGAGTCATATTCTACTCGCCCGTCCTTGTAATACAGTTCCAGTGTTAACCTGCGATCGCCGGGGATGTTCGGCGCAAAAAAAGTGTAGCCCGCCTGAATACCCGCAGCATGCAGATAGGTCGCTATCCCTCGCCGCACCGGACTAGATGCCCCCGCCTGCCTCCCCAGCAGCCATGCTGCAATCAACTCCGCTTTGCGCGCGTACTGATTAAACGCCGGCGGCAAAATAGTAGCGCGTTCAGCGATAAGCCAGAACAGTCCGGCAAAGCATACCGCCGTGATGAGAAGAAAATGTATTCCAAACCAAGCCGCATAAACGCGCTTAGATTTCATCTCGTAGATGCTAAACGCACGTTGCATTTTCGGCGATGATTTTCAGTATTGTCTTCGACACAAGCTTGGATCGAGCTCTCGGAGCTCGATGGCAATGCTCGCCGAAGGATCACCGGTTGCGAGCTGACAACCGCGGCACGCAGCTTTCGGAAAATTACATCCGGCAGAATCCGGTGGCTGCGGGTTTGTGCGAGAAGGCGGAAGACTGACCGTAGATCATTGATCCGTTCGCACAAGATTGGACCGACCTCTCCCGAAGGCGCTAGATGAAAAACCAAGCGGCGAAGCTGCGTTTCCAACCCGTTGAAGACAACGCGTTCCACCTTTGAAGGCTCGAGTACATGGCAAAGCCACTCCCGAAAGTTTCGGGAGTGGCAAATTTATTCCTTAGCGAGCAGCAGGCTTAAAGTGCTGCTGCGATCGATTTCAAGTTCTCAGTCGCGGCCTTACTTTCGCTGGTTCCGGGCAGGACTTGCTCCACGAACCAACCTCCAACCGGTGCGCTGTTGGCGTAAAACGCTGTGGCTTTATCAGTTTGAACGCTCTTCAGGGAAGGAGCCATAAAGTTTTGGTTCTGAGTGGGCGAATGGATTGTTAGAAGGCAAACCCCGATAACTGCTCCTGTTACGAGCATTCCAGTGACCAAGCGTTTGCTGATTTCGACTAAGTGTTTCTTCATATGCTACCACGCTTAGGCGCGCTGCCGCTTATGTCAACAGCAAAAATTTAACGTCGCACAGTCGTTTTCCATTTTAAACGTAACATGAAGAAGATCTTCTATTCCTCGAAAGCTCCCACAAATCAAAGTTCACGGGCGGCACCTAATACCGCAACGTTCACCAAAGTCCTGCGGCGTGCCGCCTACTTTGGCGCAAGTGAAGCGACGATTCCTTCAAAGCGCGGGTCGCCCCGCAACGGATCCCAGAACGGATTGAGACGCAGATGGCCGTAAGTAACATGGCTCCCTGGCAACTTCATTGCCTCAGTCAATCGTTCAATTGCGCGATCCTTATCGCCCGTCCAAGCATAAATAATAGCCAGGTATTGAACCAACATCGCGCCATCGATGGCGCTTTTCCCGACCGGCATCAGCTCGACCGCGCGCTCGCCTTCGCGGAGGGCATCCTGCTTGTTTCCCAGAGCAGCATCAACCACTCCGATCGCGCAAAGAGCCGCTGCGTAGTCGGGTTGTTCGCGCACGATTTGCTCAAGTTCTTTTCGAGCGTTGGCAAAGGCGTCACGAGCTGCCGGCTCATCACCGCGAAGCCGGGCGACAAGACCCTGGCACCAACTGTTAGGAAAGGCGATATTTTCGTCGCGGCAGCCACCTATCGGCATAGCTGCCAGTGCATGCTCGGCGGCAGCTGGATCCCGCTCGCTTAAGGCAAGCTCGAGCCATTGGATAACGATGGCAGGCACCGCGCTGGGATCTTGCGCCAGGACCGTCTCAATTGTCATGTGTAGCGGTTTCGGATCTGCGCGCCATTGAAGATCAACCCAGGCGCGCTGCACTTTGCTCGTAACATCTTTTGGAGTTATCGCCAGCACGTCGTCAAGGGTCGCAGCCGTTTCTTTGTACCGACGCAAACCTTGGTAAGTAAGGGACACTTGCTGGCGTATGGAAAAATTGCGCGGGTCCAATTCCAATGCCTGTTTAATTTCCTCGAGAGATTTCTCCCAGTGACCCTGCCGCCGGTCGATATAGCCCGCCATCAGAGGAATTCGCGATTCGTTCGGCAACGTCCTCTGAGCGACAGTCAGTTCTTCGCGGGCACGGTCGTAGTTCTGATAGGCCCAATACAGATGCTGACCGAGCGTAAGGTGTGTCTCTCCAGAGTCGGGGCGCAGACGGCGAACTGAATGGATGGCCGTTTCCGCCAATTTGAGCCGCACATCGGTGTGATCAAAGCCGAGGAAATACATGCGGTCGTGCGCTGCCGCGAGCTGACCATAGGCATCAAAAAAGGACGGATCGCGCGCAACAGCCTGGTCGAGCAGTTGCACGGCTTGTAATAGATCTTCCTTCGCCCGGGTGCTGAACGAAATGGCATTGATGAGGTCTTTGGCTCGCAGGTAGAGATCGTACGCAACGAGATCCGCGGTTGGAGGCTCCTGGATGGCCGCTTTCTCGGTAGATGAGGTTTCGGCTCCAAGCCGATCTGCGACTTTTTGCGCGACCTCGGTTTGCATCGCAAACACGTCATTCGAATTCCGATCGTAGCTCTCAGTCCACACATGAGTGCCGGTGCGCGTGTCCACTAACTGAACATTTAAAAAGATTCTGCCCGCATTTCTGCGCACGCTCCCCTCGAGCACGTAAGCGACATTCAATGCACGTCCGATTTCCTGTGTATTGTGTACGCCGCGATATCTTGCCACACTGTTGTGACTAATCACCTTGAGATCGGACAGCTTCGCCAGCTTGGTCGAAACTCCCTCGTAAACGCCCTCCGCAAAAAATGCATTTTCGTTGTCTGGACTTAGGCTCTCAAAAGGCAGGACGGCAATGCCACTCGAGACTGGAGAGGTGGCCATTTCGCCCTTCCAAATCATCACGGCCACTGCTGCTCCCAATGCCAGCAAGAGCGCCGTCATTCCTGCAAAAGCTGGATTGCGTCGCGACCAGCGCAACGCGCGCACCGGCGCTGAAACAGGACGCGCAATGATGGAATGGCCTGCCAGCCACCGTTCAAGGTCTTCGGCCAGATCGCCGGCGGAGCGGTAACGCGCAGTTGGTTCGCGCTCCAGACATTTTGCACAAATGGTCTCCAGATCGCGGTCGAGAGTCGGGGCGAGAGACCGCAATTTCGGGGCCGGCTTTTCCGCGGCTTGTTGAATCACAGCAAGCGCATGCTCGCCCAGGAATGGTGGCCGGCCGGTGAAAAGATAAAACAAGATTGCGCCAAGACTATAAACGTCCGCCGCAGGTGTGATTTTGCCAGCCGACCCGCTTGCTTGTTCAAGAGCGATATAGCCGGGCGTGCCGAAAATCGCCAGCGTCTGCGTAAGCTCGCTGGTAGCGTCGAGCCATTTGGCCAATCCGAAATCGCTCACGAGCGGTTCGCCGCGCCCGTCGAGCAAGATATTCGCGGGTTTTAGATCACGATGAAGAATTCCTCGCGCGTGCGCATACTGGACGGCGCGCGCGACCTTTGCCATTAACGCCACGATTCGCCGCGGTTCACGATGCAGAGCTGGGGCGGCCTCGTGCAGGCTGCCGCCAGCCGCAAATTTCATGCTGAAAGAGGGAAGGCCGTCGTCGTTGTCGCCCACTTCATAAATGGGCAGAATGTTTGGATGATCGAGCCTCGCCGCAGCTTCGGCTTCACGCCGGAAACGGACCAGTGTCTCCTGCGAATCGGCGTGATAACTCAAAATGCGCTTCAACGCGACGATGCGCCGCGAGTGCCGTTGACGCGCGCGATAAATAACGCCCATCCCGCCGCGGCCGATCTCTTCGAGGATTTGATAGTTGCCAAGTCGCCAATCGGCATCACGCACATCGATCTTGCCGAGCATGTCTTCGAGCGTTTCAGGATTGCAAGTGTCACCTCCCAGACCTTCATACAGCAAACAGTTCAAACAGAGACCGCGCGCGACACGCGATGTTGATCCACATTCTGCACACGGGGCCGGTTCTTTCCGGCGCCGGGCGGAAGAAGAAACGGGAGGGGGGTTCATGAAATGCTAAAAGTTACTGGGGCGAATGGAGAGGTGTGAAGTGTGAATCGTCAAACGCTAACATCGCAAAATCGTAAAAATCGTTTAATCACTTTAATCATCTTGCCGCGCTCAACACCGAACACAGATAACGGAGTTCGTCCTCGATTTCGTCGGTTTTCTCGACGGTTCGGGCAACTTCTTCGCGGACCAGCGCGCGATAGCGTTCGCGCAATCGATGCACGAGACTTTTCGTAGCCACTTCCGACAGGCCGAGCGTCTTTGAGAATCTGGCGCAGGAAACATTTTCCCGCTCGCCCGTGAGACAAACGCTCAATACATCAAACACGCGCCGGCGGCCACGCTTTTCACATTCATCGCCCAAGCGCCGCAACGCGCGCTCGACCACCGTTGCCGCCCAGCGCACGTCAAAAATCCGTTCCGGCGACCAGCCCTCCGATTCCTTCGTTGGAATCCACAACCGCGATGGCGCCTCTGCCATCCATTCGTCCCACGAAACAAATTGCACGTCGCCACCGCGTTTTCGCGCATGACGCTTCTCAGCAGCGTCACGCAGGAAATCCTTTAACGCCTTGAGCACGATCGAACGAAACCGTCCCCGATTCCGATCGGCATGCTGGAGAAGACGGCCTTTAAGCACCATGACAAAAAAATCCTGGGTCAAGTCCTGTGCATCGGGCACGGAATGACCCTGGCGGCAGATAAAGGCAAAAACCGGTCGCCAATAAATCTTGCTGAGCTCGGCAAGCGCTTTGCGGGTCTTCTGCTCGTCGCCTCCCGCGTCTGCGCAGGAGAGAATCACGCTCCACCGTGTTGTCACGAAGTGGTCTGAGCGCTTACCGACAAGAGGAGTAGGAGTATTTGTTCGCAAGGGGGGGGCCGTGCGCACGTTAGTATTTGCGCAAACGTTCGGCAAGCCAAAAATCCTCCATAAAATTAATTCCTTTGTCGCGTCGCCTGTAGCGGGTGATCGAATCTTCGCTATCCTTCTGCGAAAATCGGAGGGCGAAGTTCGGGAGAAAGTTGAAGAATCTTTCAGAAACGATCGCGGATACCTCAGCGCGGCTCTGCCCCAACTGAAGCTTTTAAAATCTTTGAACTCTCTGGTTCCGGAAGCACACGCTTGGGGAATCACTGCATTAATACTAGAAGAAGGGCGCGTTTTGCCAATCAGGTGACTTTGCTGATTGAGTGACTGATTTTCACCTAGGCAACGATTCGAAAGTCACCTAGTAAATCGTCGGAGTTATTAACAGGGCAGCTTCGGTCGCGACGCGCTAATTCTGTGAATCACTGTTTCGTGATCGCGAGGCCGCCCAGGGTTCGGAAGGCGTCAATTTTTCAGCGGCCCATTTCCGGGCAAATTGCCTGAGTTCAGCTGCGCTACGCAGGCTCAGCTTGTGCTTAATTTTTTCGCAATGCGTCTCGACAGTCTTACGGCTGAGGTGAAATTGTTCCGCAATCACCCGCGCGCTGTATGAAGCACCGAGCAGTTGAAACACCTGCATCTCGCGATCCGATAGGGACTCGACGCCGATACGTGAGCCGCTCGGTTTTTCTTGCAACGTTCGCTGCACGACAGCTGCTCGCAATACCTCGTCGGTGGCGTTTTCTTTCATGATGTAACCGGAAGCACCGGCCCGAAGGGCACGCTCGGCGAAAATCAACTCGTCGTATTGCGAAAGGACGAGCACCTTTACTTCGGGATGCTCAACCCGCAATGATTTGATCAACTCCAATGAATCGCCGCTCTTCAGGCGCAGATCGAGAAGCATCAGATCGGGTTTACGTTGTTCCACGACCCGTTTGGCATCACAAGTATTATCAGCCACGCCAGCGCAGGCGAGATCCGGTTGGCTGTTGATCAACTGCATCAGCCCATCACACAGCACTGGGTTCCTCGACGACAGTGATGCGCGACTTCCTCCGAGCTTGGCCTTCCGGTGTCATGGTATGGGACGAACGTGTGCGTCTCCTTGCAGCGGCACACGGCAGGTAACGATCGTGCCTTCGGTGCGATTTGACTGAACTTCACACCAGCCTCCGATGCATTGTGCTCGGTATCGCATGATGCGGAGACCCATTCCATTTGAAGCGGCGCTGCCATCGAACCCCTTTCCGTCGTCTCGTACCGTCAGCACCATGTTGTCGCCATCAACAGCAAGATCGATCTGAACTTTGCGCGCGCGGCCGTGCTCCACCGCATTATGCAGCGCCTCCTGCACGATCCGATAAAGTTGGGCCGCCGCCGGCGCGCTAACCGGGAAGGAGGAAGCGTCCGCTTTCACGTTGGCGGCCACACGGCAATTCCTCCGCACATTCGCGGCAAGCGCTTCCAAAGCCACTTTCAAATCTCCAACTCCATCGGCGCCCTCGAGGCTGCGTGCGGTAAGCCGGGCGTGCCGTGCTGTTTGATTAGCCAGCCGAACGATCGCTGAGGCTTTCTTAGCTTGCGCCGGATGTTCGCCGCGCAGCTCTTGCTCCAGTAGTTTCGCGCTCAGGGCAATGCCCACCAGATGTTGCCCAACACCGTCGTGCAAATCGTAAGCAATCCGCCGTTGTTCGCGTCCGCAACTCTCGATCACCTCGCGCTCAAGTCGGGCCCGCTCGGCGACCTCCTTCTCAAGCAACGCGGTCCTCTGCTGCCTCAGTTGTTCAAGTTCATCGCGCTGCTGCTGGGCTAGAACCTCTGCCTCTTTTCGAGACGTGATATCCAGGCTAACTCCCGTAAGCTGCATCGGTTTCCCATGGTCATCTAGCTGCACGCGGCCACGCGCGGAAATCCAGCGCACACTTCCGTCCTCAAGGACAATCCGATACTCGGCTTCGTAATCTTTGCGCTCTTCGAGCGCCTCCTTCAGCGCCTGCCAGACCTTATCGCGATCATCTGCGTGCCAGCGAGACAAAAGGTCTTCGAATGTGATCCTTCCGGAAACAGGCAAACCCAACTGAGCTCGGCGCGTGCGCGTAATCCAGATTTCATCTTTCTTCAAATCCCACTCCCACATTCCAAGATTAGCCGAGTCGGCGGCTAAGTTGAGCCTCTTCTCGCTTCGTTCCAATTTCTGCGCGAGTTGCGCCGTTTGAAGCATATCGTTACTCAGCTCGTAGCTCATCGCCAGAACAATTCCCGAATATGCGAAGGAGAGAAAAAACGGGACGTCGATGACTCCCCAGATTACGAGCGGAACGTGCCAAGCCACAATAGTGCCGAGGATCATGCTGCCGCCGACTACCAAAGCGCGTTGCCGGTCGCCCCGCCGCCAGACGGTAATTGTGGCATCCACGGAAAAGATAAGCAGCAACAGCAGACTGAGATTACTAAGCAGGCCCCAGGGATTCGGCACACCAACCGGTACTGAGACGATCTCGCCCCACCACGAGAAATGGCGGAGGCCTGTAATCACCCGGAAGTTGATATTCGGCGTGGAAATGAAATTGAGAATCAGCACCAGTGTCCGTAGGCCATAGATGCTCCATGCCAGCCATCGCCGTCCGGCACGGAGATAGAGCCGCACGAAAGCCACGAAAGAGAGCGTAAGCACCCATACTGGCACATGGATCCAACGGACGAGCGCAGTGTACTGCCCGACTGTGTTGGCATGAAGCATGGTTAACTCAATGAGCGCGATGACCCCGGCAGCGACAGCGCTACATGAAAACAGCAAATGCGGCCAGCTCTCGCGTTGCTTGCACCAGACCACGAAACAGACTCCCGCGAGCACAAAACACGCACCCGCATTCATCGACCAGACAATAGTGATCCAACTCATCGGATAGGGAACACTAGATCTTCGGTTTTGCTTGTTCGTTCGATCGCCAACCTACCAGAAGATGGGTGGTAAACACGACCATTGCATAAATCTCTAATCATAATAGCTTTGCCAAAGAGCACGACTTTTCTACAGGATCGGCATAGTTATGTCAAAAACGTTTTATTTATTGTTAGTTTTTCTTAACAAAAAAGAACGCCTGCACCGCGCCCAGATCATGATTATCTCGTAACGACGACGCGGCCTGGAAGGTTTGGTTGGCGCAGTCATTTCCCACAAATCTATTTCGAAAATTGCGGGGCGAAGTTTTCAGAAAAATTTCAAGTTGCAGAGGCGAACACGGGATCAGGTGGAAGGCGTTGTCTGCAACGCGTTGCCAGATTAAGTGTGGCCTCGCCTGAGTAGCCTTCAGCACCACCAGTACGCAAAAATGGCTCCGCGATTTCTCGCAGAGCCTTCATGGCTGGAGTAGTTATTATCCTTCCGTCTTTGCGGCCACGGCTCCGCTGGATTCGGGAATGTGTAGGGATAAAGCGTGACTGGCACAACCGGTCGGTTGCTGTTGTCCGCGTCGCAGTTCTTCGGACTCTCCTCGACCAGACAGACCTTCGGAGAAGGCGTGGACCGGTAGCTTGCCAGATTTAGGCACACCGCTGGCTCTTTCCACCCATTTTGCGGCAAGCTCACGCAACTGCGCGCCGGAACTCAGATGAAGCTTATGTTTGATGTTTTCGCGATGACTCTCAATCGTTTTCACGCTCAAACCCAACAACTGCGCGATGTCTCTCGTCCCAAGCCCTGAACCGAGCAATTGGAAAATGTGCATCTCGCGATCCGAAAGATTTTCAAGTATGTTGGTCAAGCGCGATGAGTGATTTTTTTTCGACTGTCGCTGCAGTGATTTTTCGAACCTGTTTAAGGCCACCTCGCGACTGACATAAATGCCGCCCTCCACAATATCGCGGATGGCTGTCGCCAGCTTTTCTTTGGGAGCTCTTTTCATCAGGTAACCATTCGCACCCGCGCGCATGACGCGCTCGGCAAAAATGGTTTCATCAAATGCGGAGTACACCAGGATTCGCAGCGCTCGGTTTTCGGCCTTTAGCTGCTTGAGCAATTTCAGGCTGTCGCCGACGCCCAGGCGCAGCTCCGTCACCACTACGTGCGGCTGGCATTCGGCGATCTTGCTTCTGGCGTCGGCGATGCTGTCCGCTTCGCCGCATACCATCACGTCCGGCTGAGAATTTAGATAAGTGCTGATCCCACACCGAAGCAGCGGCTGCTCGTCCAACACCAGGATCCGGATTTTCGCGGGACGTCCGGGAGGCCCAGTCATGCACGTGCCTTGGTTCGCGTTCTTCTCACCAGAAACAAAGAGTTAAGGGCTCCGCGGTTTCCCGCGGAGCCCTCGCGCGCCACCTCGCGCTGTTTGGGAAAATCTCTTATGATCTTTGCTTTATTTCGGTCCTCTTACCCGCGGTATAGGCAATCCACACACCTCTCACCTTTTTTCTCCGGGAACCGCGGAGCAAAGATTCGAAAAAGTTTAGAAATTTTTCGCGAGGGAACCGCGGATTACACGGATTTTACGGATAAGGATTCCAGAAACGTCGCAAAGACAACGCCTCTACGTTAGAGGCGATCGACCCAATTCGGCTTCGCTCAAGACAGGTCCCCCAAGCTTTTTAGGGAAATTTCAGCAGGCCATTGCCGATGAGACATTCACGGCGCGTCGTCCGGTGCTAATCGATCTGAAGGCGCAATTCGATGCCGACGCAGCGAAATGATCTAAACAAAGCTCCGGGCCGGCATCGATGCCTCTCAGTGGAAGCGCTTCATAATTTCGCGCAACCGGTCGTGCGGCAGCGCATCGACGCGATGATTATCGCGGCCCGTCATCGAGTGGTTATCGATCAGTGCGTTCACGACTGCTTCTTCCGTCGCTTGCACCACACCTGCGAAGAGCGGGTCCAGTAGATCATTGGGAATTGTTTGCACGTCATGGGTGATTTGATCGGGATTCGCGACGTTCGGATTCGCAGTTGAAAAGGCGACGAACAAATCACCTGAGCCATTTCCGGAAATTGATCCCGTCCGTGCGAGGCCGAGCGAAACGCGGCGCGCGAGCCGCTTTAATTGAGTTGGCAGCAGCGGTGCGTCGGTCGCAACCACCGCGATGCAAGAGCCGCTCTCTTTTTTGTAGACTTCGCCGGGAATCTCCTTATCCACCGGTACACCCGCGATGGTGAGCTGTGGCCGGCGACCGAAGTTTGCCTGTAGAAACACGCCGACGATGAAACTCTGCGGCGGAGCGTCTTTCGAAATCCGAATGTCGATCTTGCGCGAAGCGGTCCCATTCCCTCCCTTGAATTCATAGCAAATCATGCCAGTGCCGCCGCCGACGCTCCCCTCTTCGATTATACCGCCATGCGCGGTGTCGAGCGCGTGCCAGACATCTTTTGGTTTGACGTGAAACCCATTAATATCATTGAGCCAGCCGTCCCATGTCTCGGCAACAACAGGCAAGCTCCACCAGTATCCGGTCTTATCGGCGGCGCCGTGCTTAACCCGCCAGGCAATGACTGCGTCGCGCGCGACACCCACGCTGTGCGTATTCGTGATTATGATCGGCCCTTCGAGGAAACCGCTCTCCTCGATCCATGGTGTGCCGGTCATTTCACCGTTGCCATTTAGACTAAAGAAGCCTGCATAAACCGGATCGTTAAGTGATGCAGGGCCGCGAGGCAGGATCGCGGTAACGCCGGTACGCACAGGCCCCTTGCCAACTTCAAGTTTTCCTTCGCCACTGATCAAGGTCCTATAGCCGACTTCCACGCCGGACACATCGGTGATGGCATTGAATTTTCCCGGAGTCCCTTCGAACGGAATCCCGAGATCGCGTGCACGAATGATTTTTGCCTGAATCAGCGGCGGCGGTGACTTAATTGGCTCACGCGCGAAGGAATCGAGCACGATCACGAGCAGGAGCACGAAGGTCAAGCGTGCCATTGGTCTTCTAAACATGAAGAAAATGTCCAGCGCTCAACGTCCAACGTCCAACCCTCAATCAAAATCACACAAATCTGATTGTCCATATCCGTGTCGTCCGCGTCGATTCTGTGGCAGGATTCTATTTTCTGTTTCACGTATGCGCTGGCGCATTTAGATTGAACGCGTGAGTTACGAGGTTTTCGCCAGAAAATACCGGCCGCAGATCTTCGATGATCTGGTAGGGCAGATCCACGTCTCGCGCACGCTGAAAAACGCTGTCGCGCAGAACCGGCTTGCCCATGCCTACCTCTTTGTCGGACCACGTGGCGTCGGCAAAACATCGACTGCACGTATTTTGGCGAAGTCGCTCAATTGCATCAAAGGCCCGACGGTCACGCCATGTGGCGAATGCGACAACTGCCGGGAAATAGCCGCGGGCAACAGTCTCGACGTCATCGAGATCGACGGCGCTAGCAACAACAGCGTGGAAGACGTGCGGCAGTTGCGTGAGAACGTTCGTTATGCGCCGGCCAAGGGCCGTTACAAGATTTATCTGATCGACGAAGTGCACATGCTCTCGCCGGCGGCGTTTAATGCGCTCTTGAAGACTCTGGAAGAGCCGCCGGAGCATGTGAAATTTATTTTCGCGACTACGGAGCCACAGAAAGTTCTGGCAACGATTCTGAGCCGCTGTCAGCGGTTCGATCTGCATCGTATCCCGGCGAATCTGATCGCGCAGCACCTGCAATTCATCGCCGGAAAAGAAAAGATCACGTTGGAGCCTGCGGCAGCGCACGCAATCGCGCGCGGCGCGGAAGGCGGGTTGCGCGATGCAGAATCGATGCTCGATCAGCTCGTCGCATTTTGCGGCAGCAAGATCAGCGAGAGCGATGTGCTTAGTGTTTTCGGATTCACCAGCGAACAGACGGTCATCGATCTTACGGGACAAATTTTGCAAGGAAAAACACCCGACGCGATCGACCTGCTTCATCAGCAAAGCGAAAGCGGAAAGGACATGATGCGGCTCATGTCAGATCTGATCGCTTATCTGCGCGATCTGCTCGTCTTCAAAGCAAAACCCGACGCGCTTAAGGAAGATGTCGACCCTGACGTGCAAAAGTCGCTCGCCGCGCATGCGGAATTGATTACCACGGATCGGTTGCTCGACCTGATCGACCAGTTTGCAGCCGCAGAAGGCCGCATGAAATGGGCGCCAAACAAAAAGCTGCATTTCGAAGTTGCGATCATTAAGGCGATCCAGAGTCTGGGACAGGCGACTCTGGACGAGGTTATCGAAAAACTGGGTGAGCTTCGCGATGGTGGTAAAGCACGATCGGCGACGCCTTCTCCGCAACCTGTAGCCGAGGACGCTGTCCGCGGCGGGCGGGAACGATTGGCGCAGAAAACCGGGGTCAACGACCCTGGCTACAGCGAAGCGCGCGTGGAGGAAAAAGCTGAGCCTGTTGACCCTGAAAAAATTTGGCGGCACGTCCTCGGAAAGATTCCCCCGAAAAGCTTTTTGCGAACGCTAATTGACTTAGTTCGTCCGATTGGAATCGAGGGCCGCAATTTTTTGCTGGCTCATTCGCCGGATGACAGGCCAAAGGTTGAAGCGCTTGCCAGCGCAAATAATCGGCGGCAGCTGGAAACGCTGCTCAGAGGGGCAAGCGGGCGCGACTGGTCAGTGAAATTCGTGGCGAAAGATGGAATCCTTCCGGCCACTACTGATGCAGCGAAACCAGTGGGATCGTTCAAAGACGACCCGCTGATCCAGCAAGCCATCGAACTATTCAAAGCTGAAGTAACACAAGAAAGGTAGTGCGTAACCACCGGTCGCGCCGCAACAACCCATGAATTTAAACAAATTAATGAAGCAGGCTCAGAAGATGCAGGAGCAAATGACGAAAACACAGGCTGAGCTTGAGAAACAAACTATCGAAGTGAGCGCCGGTGGCGGGAAGGTGAAGGTTACGGCGAATGGCGCGGGTGATATCATCGCGATCAAGATCGACAGAGAAGTAGTCGATCCAGACGACGTCGAATTTCTCGAGGAAGTAATTCTCAGCGGCGTCAAACAAGCCGTCGAGCAAGGCAAGGCGCTTGCCCAATCGGAAATGAGCAGGATCACCGGCGGCTTTCAGATCTAACCACGAATGGACACCAATAAACACGAATTTATGCGCCAATTCTTTGGGACAGCAGTGGGCAAGAATTCACAAGACAATTCGCTCCCACTCTAGTTTGGGCCGCTTAAAATTCAGGATCACTCCGACACGCGAATTTGTGATCCGCAGATAATTCAACATCAGTCCCTTTTCGTGGTCAGTGATCCGGTCAAGCACCTTTGTATCCACGACGATCGTATCAAAAGCGATCAGATCGGGAACGAACAGGCCAACTTGCCGGCCCTTGTAGAGCACATCGAAGGAAGGTTGCTGGCGAAACGGAATCTTCCGCAGACCAAACTCAACGACCAACGCATTTTCGTATGGCTTCTCGACGAGCCCGTGGCCGAGCGTGTTTAGAACTTCGATTGCGCAACCAACGATTTGAAACACCTCATCTTTGAGTAACAGCTTCTCTTCATTTGTGTCCATTCGTGTTCATTCGTGGTTAATCTTTTCAGCGCCGAAGTAGGGCTGTAATTTTTCCGGAATTCGCACGGAACCATCCGGCTGCTGATAATTTTCAATCAACGCGGCGAACAACCTCGGTAACGCCAATCCCGAAGCATTCAAGGTATGGCAAAACCGGTTTTTTCCATCGCGCTCCTTGAACCGAAGCCGCATCCGGCGCGCTTGGAAATCTTCAACATTTGAACAGCTCGAAACTTCAAGAAATGCATCCCGACCGGGCGACCAGACTTCGATGTCGTAAGTCTTAGCCGAGGCAAACCCCAGGTCACCGGTGCAAAGCTCGACCACTCGATAATGCAGGCCGAGCAGTTGCAACACTCGTTCGGCATCCGCAGCTAGCGACTCAAATTCTTCGTATGATTTCTCAGGCGTTGTGATTTTCACCAATTCTACTTTGTCGAATTGATGCACTCGAATGATCCCACGCGTCTCGCGTCCCGCCGCTCCGGCTTCGCGCCGGAAACACGGCGTATAGGCAACGAACTTTTTCGGAAGATCGGCAACGCTCAGGATCTCCTCCCGATAGAGGTTCGTTAGCGGAACTTCCGCAGTCGGCGCAAGAAAAAGTTGATTCTCTTCCAAGCCGTACATGTCCGCTTCAAACTTCGGAAGCTGCGATGTGCCGATCATGCAATCGCGTCGGACTAAAAACGGTGGGCTAACCTCGAAGTAACCGTGCTCGCGCGTATGCAGCTCGATCATGAAATTGATGAGCGCGCGTTCCAGTTTTGCACCGGCGCCAGTAAAACAGATAAAACCGCTCCCGCTGAGTTTTGTCGCCCACTCGGGATTGAAAAGATTCAATCTTGTGCCGAGCGCGACGTGATCAGCCGGCTTGGTAAGTCGCGATTTCTCGCCAAAGCTGCGAACGACCCGGTTTGCGTTGGGATCTTTGCCAATTGGAACGCTCTCATGTGGCAAGTTTGCAATTTGAAGAACCAGATTGTTTTGCTCGGCCT
>WNGC01002038.1_pt1 | contig 15780 bp, 13 predicted proteins | sample 5400051 | NCBI WGS metagenome assembly WNGC01 (sample SAMN13153368, study PRJNA577476) | soil metagenome | isolation source: 20 cm soil or saprolite under grassland replicate 2 | place: USA:California | collected 2016-06-15
GGATGCACGATGAAGATATTGGGCGAGCGCGCCACCATGGCGACCGGCACCAGGTCGCGCTCGGGGCTATAGGCGAGGCGCTGGCGCATCCCCTCGGTCATCCCGAACGCCTCCGCCGAGCCGAGGAGCAGCGTATAGCCGTCGGGCTGCGACCGGGCAGCGACCTCCGCGCCGAGCGTGCCGCCGCCGCCCGGCCGGTTCTCGATGACGACCTGCTGGCCGAGCCGGTCGCTCATGAACACCGCGAGCACGCGGCCGAGCGCGTCGGTCGTTCCCCCGGCCGCGAAAGGAACAATCATCCTGATTGGCCGTTGGGGATAGCTCTGCCCCTCAGCTGAAAGCGCGAACAGCGCGAGAAACGCAAGAAGCAGCTTCTTCATCTGCCCCAGACCCGGCCCGCCACCTCGACGACGCGCCGCAGCTTGGCTTCCTGGTCGGCGTGGGTCAGCGGATTGCCCTTGATCGAGCTGGCAAAGCCGCATTGCGGGCTGAGACATAACTGCTCGAGCGGGGCGAATCTCGCTGCCGCTTCGATTCGCCTCAGCAACTCGGTTTCGTCCTCCAACCGGGAAGTCTTGGAGGAAACCAGCCCCAGCACGACCTGCTTTCCCTTCGGCAGGAAGCGCAGCGGCTCGAAGCCGCCGGCCCGCGAGCTGTCGTACTCCAGGAAATAGCCGTCGACGTCCACCTGGTTGAACAGCACCTCGGCGACCGGGTCGTAGCCGCCCTCGGCGGCCCAGCTGCCCTCGCGGTTGCCGCGGCACTGATGCAGCGTGACCGTGACCTCGTCGGGCACTTCCGCCAGCGCCGAATTGATCCTCTCGGCGTACTGCTGCAGCAGCTGCTCCGGGTCTTGGCCCCAGGAGCGCACGAACTCGCGATGAGCTGGATCGCAGATGAACGCGATGCTGGTGTCGTCCATCTGGATGTAGCGCGCGCCGGCGTCGACCAGCGCCTTGAGCTCCTGCCGGTACGCGGCGATGAGATCGTCCCAGAATAATTCATCGTCCTTGTAGACGCCGAGATTCCCGCCGGTGTAGTAGTGCACGCAGTTCGGCGCCGGCATGGTGACCTTTGAAACTCGTTGCGTATTGCTCTTGAGGAATTGAAAGGCCCGTACCACCGAGCTGGGACGCCAGCGGATCTTTCCCTTCACTCGCAATTCGGAAAATCCCTGGGTGACGCCGTTTTCATTCCGCCACTTCAGGCGCGCCGAGCCGGTGCGGTCGGCCTCGAAACCTTCCCAGCCGAGGACCAGCTCGAGCCACCAGCTGCGCCGGCGGAACTCGCCGTCGGTGACCGCCTGCAGGCCGATTCGCTCCTGCATGGCGATGCATTCGCGGATGCAGCGGTCCTCGACCGCACGCAGAGCGGCGTTGTCGTGCGGCCCCAGGTTGCTCTGCGGGGTCTGCGGGCCGAGGAACTGCTCGCGCGCCTGCTTGAGCGCTTCCGGCCGCAGCAGGCTGCCGACCTGGTCGGCGCGGAACGGCGGTCGGGAGCGCGCGCTCATCGAGCGCCGGATTCTAACGCCCGGTCAATCCAGCTTGGCGCCGGAGGCCCTCACTTTCTTCTCGGCGAGCGCGCGGTCCTGCCTGAGGAAGGCGGCGAACTGCTCGGGCGTGTCGCCGACCGGCTCGAAACCGAGGTTGCTGAGGTACTTCTCCCTGAACTCGGCGGCGTTCACGATCCTGGCCGATTCGGCGGCGAACCTGGCGATCATGTCGCGCGGCGTGCCGGCAGGCGCGGCCAGCCCGAAGTAGAACGAGGCGTCGAAATCCGGAAAGCCGGCCGCGGTGAAAGTCGGCACTTCCGCAATCAGCGCGTTGCGCGATTTTCCGGAGACGGCGAGGGCTTTCATCCTGCCCGCTTTCAGATGCGGCGCGGCGCCGCCGATGACCGCGAACATCACGTCGAGGCGGCTGGTCATGATGTCCTGCAGCCCCTGCACCAGTCCCTTGTAGGGAACATGCTGCATGTCGAGGCCGTTCAGCGTGTTGAACCAGGCCATCGCCAGGTGGTTCACGCCGCCGGCGCCGACCGAGCCGTAGTTGATCTTGCCGGGATTCTTCCTGGCGTAGTCGACCAGCTCGCGCACCGAGCTCGCCGGGAAGTCGGTCCGCGCGACGAGCATCAGGTTGGCCGTGACTACCCGCGACACGGGAGTGAAATCCTTCGCCGGGTCGTAGGCCAGCCTGGAATAGAGATACTGGTTCAGCGAGAACACGGCATCGGAGGCGAGCAGGTAGTTGTAGCCATCCGCAGGCGACTTGGCGACGTCCTGCGCGGCGATGATCTCGTTCGCGCCCGGCTTGTTCTCGACGATGATCTGCTGGCCCCAGGTCTCGGTGAGCTTCTGGCCCATGCCGCGCACCAGCAGGTCGGCCGGGCCGCCCGGGGTGTAGGGCACGACGATGCGAATGGGTTTGGAGGGATAGGTCTGTCCTTCCACGCCCACGGCGAACAGCAACAGGAATGAAACCCAGATCCTTTTCAAGAAGCCTCCGAGTAATCCACGAGTTTCGATTTGTAATCGGAGCGCGGCAGGCTCTGCGGTTCTACCAGGCGAACCTCCGCGGTGAAGAGCAGCGTATTGCGGATCTCCTTGGCGATCGCCTCGCCGAGCGAGGCGTCGCCTTCCACCAGCACCGGCAGCGGCGGATCCTGCTTCACGCCGCGGCGCCTGGGCCGGATCTGGATCGCGCCGGTGACGCGCGGCTGGAAGCGCGCCACTACCTCGCGCACCGCGGTCGGGAACACGTTGACGCCGCGCACGATCAGCATGTCGTCGGTGCGGCCGATGCAGCGCACGCGGTGCGAGGTCCTGCCGCAAGCACAGGCAGAAACCCAGACCCGCACGTGATCGCGGCTGCGAAAGCGCAGCAATGGCGCGGCCTCGCGCCTGAGATGAGTGTAGACGAGCTCGCCGGTCGCCCCGTCTTTCAATTCCACCGTTCTCCCGGTGTCCGGGTCGATCAGCTCGACGTGAACGATGCCTTCGCCGGAGAAATGCATGCCGGCCTGCGCTTCGCATTCGCCCCACAGCGACGCCGCGATGTCGCCGATTCCCATGATCTCGTAGACGCGCGCCCCGAAGGCCGCTTCCAGCTTGCCGCGGAAGGTTTCCTCCCCGCCGCCCGGCTCCCCGCCGACGATGATTCTGTCGAGCCCGGTTCTCGCGCCGGAAAGCCTCTCGGCGAGATACATGGCGTACGAAGGGGTGCAGGCGAGCGCCTGCGGAGAAAGCTGCTTCAGCGCCGCGAGGAGCTTCTCCGTGTTTCCCACGCCTACCGGGATATGCGCGCAGCCGATCGCCTCGAAGGCCGCCAGCGACGCGCCGGCGACGAAGGGCCCGGCGCCGAAGGTCGTGACGACGCGCTCGCCCGCCTTGAGGCCGTTCTTCGAGTAGGTGTCGCGACCGATCCGGCGCCAGTCCTCGACGTCGCTTTTCGTCAGCGGGATGTAGAGCGGCGTGCCGCTCGTGCCGCTGGTCGAGTAGATGCGCGCGGCCTGCGAAATGTCGATGGCGGCGTGTGCCCCGAGCGGCGGATGCTCAGCCTGGCTCTTGCGCAGCTCGTCCTTCTCGGTAAACGGCAGCGCGGTGATGTTCTCGATGCCGCCCACCGCGGCGGCCGAATCGAAGCCGGCTGAATCACTAATACCGCAGGCAGGAACGCGGGTCTAGGCGAGCCGCGCGGGGGTGTTCTTTTCCTCCAGGCGCTTGATCAGGCCGTCGATGCCTTCCTGCTTGACGATGGCGTCGAACTCGGAGCGGTAGGTCAGCACCAGGCTCACGCCCTCGACCGTGATGTCGTAGATCTTCCAGCCCTCGGCGGTCTTGTGCATCGCGTAGTCGACCGGCAGCGGCTTGCTGCCGGCGCGGATGTACCGGTTGTGGACCGTGACCTCGGTGTCGCCCGGCTTCATGCGCACCGGCAGCACCTGCATCGTCTGGCCCTCGTAGGCCGAGATGGCGTTGGCATAGGTGCGCACCAGCATCCTGCGGAACTCCTCCACCAGCTTCTTTCTCTGCTCGGGCGCCGCCCGCGCCCAGGCGCGGCCGACCGCGAGGCGCGCGGCCTCCTCGAAGTCGATGTGCGGCAGCACTTTCTCCTCGGCGAGCTTGAGCGCCTTCTGCCGGTCGCCGGCGGCGAGCTGCCTGTCGCTCCTGATCGCGTCGAGCACGTCCTGCGTCACTTTCCTGACCAGCTCTTCCGGCCCGAGGTCCTGTTGCGCGCGGGCCGGGGCGAGCGCCATCAGGCAGGCCAGGCCCGCGATCAGGAATTTCATGCAGTCGCTCTCTCCTTCGCATTGTTCCCCTTGAACATGCCGGGTTCAAGGGAATGGCGCTCCAGGAGCCGGTAGAACTCGGTGCGGTTGCGCCCGGCCAGGCGCGCCGCCTTGGTCACGTTGCCTCCGGTGATCTTGAGGATGCGCACCAGGTAGTCGCGCTCGAACGCCCGGCGCGCCTCATCCAGCGGCGTGAGCGCCGTGTCGGGCGCATCGAGCGCCTGGCGCACCAGCGACTCCGGGATCACCTCGGTGCTCGCCAGCGCCACCGCCTGCTCCAGCACATTGAGCAGCTGCCTCACGTTGCCCGGCCAGGGCGCCGACACCAGCAGCTGCATCGCCTCGGGCGAGAACCCCAGCCGCGAGCGCCGATAGCGCTCGGCCAGCCGTCCCAGAAAATGGTTGGCCAGCAGCGGAATGTCCTCGCGCCGCTCCGCCAGCGCCGGAATGGTGAGCTTCACCACGTTGAGCCGATAGTAGAGGTCTTCGCGAAACTCCCCCGCGGCAATGCGCTCTTCTAACTTGCGGTGGGTCGCCGAGATCACCCGCACGTCGATGTCGTGGGACTCGTGCGAGCCCACCGGGCGCACCGTGCGCTCTTCCAGCGCCCGCAACAGCTTCACCTGCAAGGAGAGCGGCATGTCCCCCACCTCGTCCAGAAACAGCGTCCCGTCCTGCGCCGCCTGGAACAGCCCCCGGCGGTCGGCCACCGCCCCGGTAAAGGACCCCTTCTTGTGCCCGAAGAGCTCGGACTCCAGCAGCCCCTCGGGGATCGCCCCGCAGTTCACCGCCACGAAGGGCCGCTCGGCCCGGGGGCTCGCGCGGTGGATCGCGCGCGCCAGCAGCTCCTTGCCAGTGCCGCTTTGCCCAAAGATGCACACGCTCGCGTCCGAGGCCGCCACCCGGCGCGCCTGCGCCAGCAAATCCTCCATCCCCGAGGAGCGCGTAATGAGCTCCGCCCTCCAGTCCTCGAGCTCCCCCGCGGGCGGGCTGGAGAGGCGCATGGCCTCCGCCACCGTCTCGAGCAGCACCTTGGGCTCGAAAGGCTTGGTCAGAAAACTGAACACCCCCCGGCGCGTCGCCATCACCGCCTCCGGGATCGTCCCATGCGCCGTCAGAATCACCACCGGCAGCGACGGCGAATCACGGTGGATCGCATCAAACAGCGCCATCCCGTCCATCCCCGCCATCCTCAGGTCGGTCACCACCACCTGCGGCCGCGACACCGACAGCGCCGACAGCGCCGCCTCCCCGGACTCCACCGCCGTCACCGCATACCCCGCCGCCGTCAGCCTCATCCCCACCAGCTGCAAAAGGTCCCGGTCGTCGTCCACCAGGAGAATCTTGGGATTCTCTGCGCTCATGAATGGGCCCTCCTCTCTCCCCGGCGCGGCAAGGTCACCCGGAAATGCCCGCCCGCGCCGCCGCCGACCACGGCGATCTGGCCGCCGTGCGCCTCGACCAGCTCGCGGGCGATCGCCAGGCCCAGGCCGCTGCCCTTCACTCCGGTGTCCGCCTTGGTCCTGCCGCGGAAGAACAGGTTGAAGATCGATTCGCGCTCCTCGGGCGCCACGCCGGGCCCCGAGTCCATCACCTCGATCACCGCCTCGCCGCCGAGCGCTCTTGCTTTCACCGAAATCACTCCGCCTGGCGGCGTGAACTTCACGGCGTTCGAGATCAGGTTGTCGACGATCGAGCGCAGCTTCTCCGGGTCGGCCTCGAGCATCGCCGGCTGCGCATCGACCAGCAGCCGCAGGCCCTTCGCCTGCGCCGCCAGATGATGCGCCTTGGTCGCCTCGGCGACGAGCTGATCGAGCATCAGCGGCTTGACTGCGAGGGAAGCCGCGGCATGCAGCGCGCGCTGGTAGTCGAGCAGCTCCTCGATCAGGCGCTGCAGCTTGACGCTGTTGTCGCGGATGATCGCAACCACCTGCCGCTGCGGCGGCGCGAGCGGCCCCGCCACCTGGTCGTGCAGCAGCTCGGCGCCTTCGCGCAGCGCGGTGAGCGGCGTCTTCAGCTCGTGCGAGACGTGGCGCAGGAAGCGGTTCTTCTGGGTTTCGAATTCATCCAGCCTGCGCCGCAGCCAGTCGAGCCGCCGGCCGAGGTAGCGCAGGTCCGCGGGGCCGCGCACCGCGATCGGCCGCGAGAAATCCGCGCCGCCGAGCTGGCGGATCGCGGCGTCGATCTCGGCGATCGGGCGCGAGATGTAGCGCGTGAGCGCGAGCGCGATGCTGAGCGCCACCGCGGTGCTGAAGATCACCAGGAGGATCAGGCTGCGCTGCACGTGCTCGGCGTTGAAGCGCAGGCGCTCGACCTCGCGGTCGACGAGCAGGTTGCTGATCGCGAGCACTTCGCGCGCGCTGTCGCTCAGCCGGTCGACATGCCCGGTGATCTCGCCCGCGGCGAGCTGCGCCCGCGGCGACTCGGTGAGACGGCCGTAAAGGCTCTGTTCCTGCGCGACCGTGCTGGCGAGCGCGGCGGACTGCGTCGCGTCGAGCGGCAGCTGCGCGATCTCGTCGGCGAGCTGCCTGAAGCTGTGGTGCACGCGCGCGTAGTCGGCGCCGAGCTCCGGGTCGTCGAGCAGCGCGATCTGCTGCGCGAGGCGCTCGACCGAGCCGATGCGGTCGACGAGCGAGCGGCTGACGCGCGCCGCCTGCGAGGCGTTGAACACCGCGGTGCGGCTCTGCCCGGCGAGGTGCTCGGTATTCCACGCCGAATACGCGAGCGAGCCCACCAGAGGCAGCATCACCAGCGTGAAGCCGGTGAGCAGCAGTCCAAGGAATGACCGCGGGTAAGGCAGCCGGGTCGAGTCACGCATCGGCGAATGTCTCCATCAGATGTTCACGACGCTCTCGCGTTCGACCTGCCGCTCCTCCTCGCCGCCCTGGCTGCCGAGAACGCGGTTTATGCCGACCACCGTGCAGTGGGAAGGGACGTCGCGCGTCACCACGGCGTTGGCGCCGACGGTCGCGCCGCGGCCGACGCGCACCGCGCCCAGAATTTTCGCCCCGGGGCCGATGAACACGTTGTCCTCGATCACCGGCGAGTGCGCATCGTGCGGGTGCTTGGTGCCGATCGTGACCTGGTGCATCAGCGTGACGCGGTTGCCGAGGACCGCATTCCTGTCGATGACGATGCCGTAGGGATGCGGCATCAGGATCGGCGAGCGGATGCGGCACTCGATGCCGCAGTTCAGGACGGTTTCGATGAGATCGCGCAGCAGCGGGACGCGGTGGCGGCAGGCGAACTGCAGCAGCCGCGCGGCGAGCGGATTGTCGCCGACCACGGCGGCGGGATAGCGCTGCTCGACGCGGCATTCGAGCCAGCGCAGGATCTGGCGTTCCGCCCCGCTCACCTGCACCGTCAGGGTCTGCGAGGCGTCGACCTCGACCACGTCCTCGTGGTCCCGGATGAATCCCTCGGGCGCCTCGAGCACCACGCGCAGATCGACGCCGTCGTGCTGCTCGTGGAAGCCGTGCTCGACGGTGGCGAGCCCGGTCGGAAACGCCGGCGCGAGCTCGCGCGCCACCTGGCGCATGAGCGTCGAGCGACGCTCGGGCTCGGGGCCGATGAACGCGATCAGCGCCTCGGGCGGCTGCACGACGCGCCCGGCGAGGATGCCGAGGCGCGTGAGCACGGCGTCGAGCCGCGGCCGCACGCCGCGACGCAGGGCGCGGCGCAGCCGCGGCAGCTCGCTGCGCACGCGCGTCCAATCGCCGTGCTTCGCGGCGTGGGCGATGATGCGGATTTCCGCGCGCTTGCGCCACAGCTGCGCGATGCGCTCCATGGCCGCGCGCGGATACTCGTGCCAGAGCTCGGAGAGCCAGGCGATGCGCTCGGCGGCGAGGTCCCCGCTTTCCACCGTGGTGGCCAGGCCGTGGATGAAGCGCACGTCGGGCGAGGCGCGCAGCAGCTCGTCGGAGCGCAGCAGCCTTCTCGCGCCGACGTAGAAATCGCTGAACACGCGCGCGACGAGAAAGTGCGGCCGGCCCACGTCGTCGCTCCACGCCAGCACGAAATGCCAGCCGTGCGCCTCGCGCAGCAGCTGCACCAGCTGCAGGTCGAATTCGTGGCAGAAGCGCGCCACCGCCCTGGGCATCGAGCGCAGGGCGTCCGGGTGCACTGCGAGATCGATCTCGTCGCCGGCGGTGTCGGGATAGCCGCGCGTATCGCCAAGCACGCGGAACTCGACCTCCCCGCCGCGCAAGCGATCGAAAAGCGCCTGGGCGATGTAGCCGCGGTCATCCATCTGTCGCTAGATTATCGCGGCACCGGCTTGACGTTGCCAGCGAAAATCTGCGTCGAACAAGGCGTCGTGCCGGAACGACAGGCCAGGGCCTTTCATCGGCGGCCCACGAGACGGGTAATCGCTTCCACCATCGCGCGCGGGTTCGCGCGCCCCTGGCCTGCGATGTCGAGCGCGGCGCCGTGGCCGACCGAGGAGAACAGCACCGGCGTGCCGATGGTCAGCGCGGCGGCGCGATTGGGCGCGAGCAGCTTCGCCGCTACATGCCCCTGGTCGTGCAGCATGACGACGTACGCGTCATAGTCCGCGCGCTGGAGCAGGGTGTCGGCGCCGATCGGGCCGTCGACGCGCATTCCGTCGCGCCGCGCGGCTTCCAGCGCGGGAATGATCAGCCTATCTTCCTCGTCTCCGAACGCGTGCGGGTTGACCCCGCTGACGGCGATTTCCGGCCTTTCGCACCCCAGTTTTTTCAGAGCGATATCGACGGCGCGGAGGGTCTTCAGCACCCGCTCCCCGGTGATCATCGCCAGGCAGCGCCGCAGGCTCGCGTGCAGCGTGACGTGCGCAATCCGGATCTCGCGGCCTGCGTGCTCGAAGCACAGCATCAGGATGCCGTCCTCGGGCGGCAGGCCGGCGGCGCGCGCGACGAACGACGGATAGCCGTCGAACTCGACGCCGGCGGCGCGGATCGCGGCCTCGGTGTGCGGCGCCGCCACGACCGCGGCGAACTCGCCGGCGAGCGCGCCGCGGATCGCGGCTTGCGCCGAGTCGAGCGCGGCGCGGCCATGCACAGGGGAAATCTGGCCGATCTTCAGCTCCCCGGGGCTGAGCTGCTTTCTGTCGAGAACCGAAATGTCTCTCAGGGACAAACCGCAAGCTCTCGCATGCGCTTCCAGCGCGCCGCGATCGCCGATGACGACCGGACGGCAGATCGCCCCCACTTCCGGGTCGAGCGCCGCCTTGAGCGAGATCTCCGGGCCGATGCCGCCCGGGTCGCCGGTGGCGATCGCGACGCGCGCGGTCACTTCCAGGGCAGCAGGGAGGCGTGGATCACGTCGGGCACGCCGTGGCCGCCGACCGACTTGATGGCCAGGTCCACGTCCTTGAGCCCGAAGCGGTGGGTGGTGATCCTCTCCAGCGGAAAGCGCTTCGATGCGAGCTGCTGCAGGGCGAGCTCGCAGGCCCTGTAGCTGTGGCCGCGCGCGCTCTTGATCGTGATGAACTTGACCGTGACTTTGCCGAGCGGAAAAGCCGGAAACTCCGCCATCTCCCCTTGCACCACGATCGTCCCGCCCTTGCGCTTGAGCGCGTCCACGCCGAGCAGGACCGGAGTGGCCCCGGCGCCTGCGGTGCAGTCGAGCACGACATCCACGCCTTTGCCGCCGGTGATCTCGTTGATGCGCGCAAGCGGATCTTCCTTCTGCACGTCGATCACGTGGTCGGCGCCCAGATCTTTGGCAACCTGCATGCGCGCTCGATCCTTGGAGGTGCCGGTGACGATGATGAGCGAGGCTCCGGCCTGCTTGCAGATCACCGTCTGCGACAGCCCCTGCTGGCCCGGGCCCTGGATGAGCACGCTGGAGTCATAGCCGACCCCGCCGTCGAACAGCGACCATTCGACGCCGTTGGCCATCGGCGTGACCAGTCCCGCCAGCTCCGGCGTGACGCCCTTCGGCACGCGGTGCACGACGGCGTTCCACGGCAGGTAGACGTACTGCGCAAAGCCGCCCCACAGATGGGGGGCCTTCTCGGCCGACGTGTAGCCATAGCGGATGGCGTCCGGGTTATGGCGCCAGTCGGTGTTTTCGCAGTGCCGGTACTCGCCCAGGTGGCACCACTCGCACTTGCCGCACATGACGTAGTGCTCGACGAACACCAGGTCGCCCTCCTTGAAGCCCTTGCGCCGGGTGAACTCGCGGCCCGCCCTGGCGATGGTGCCGATGTTCTCGTGGCCCATGATCACCGGGGTGCTAGAAGGCGGGGTCTTGTAGAGCTTGACGTCGGTGCCGCAGATCCCGGCGACCTCCATCCTCAGGAGGGCGCTGTCCTCGGGGATGTCCGGCATGGGAAACTCGCGCATCTCGGTCCTGCTGGGACCCGTCCTGACCGCCGCTAGGACTTTTTCCACGGCCGCATTCCTCCGATAATGGCGCTCAGTTTCTCATGCTTGCAGCCTTCAGGAGGAGCGCATGCTGACGCGACGCAGGTTCATGGCCGCATCGATCGCCGGCGGGGCGCTGTTGCGCGCCGGGGCTAGCTTCGCCAGGGCGGCACAGCCGGCGACGCCGGTGAGCTTCGAGGTGCCGCGCGGGGCCTGCGACTGCCATACGCATATCCACGGCGATCCCGGGAAGTTCCCGTTCTTCGCGGGGCGCGTGTATACGCCCGAGATGGCGCTGCCGGAAGAAATGGCGGCGCTGCACCAGGCGCTTGGCATGCAGCGCGTGGTCATCGTCACGCCGAGCGTCTATGGCACCGACAACTCGGCCACGCTCTACGGCATGAAGGCGCGCGGCGCCGATGCGCGCGGCGTGGCCGTCATCGACGACAGGACGCCGGAGAGCGAGCTCGATGCGATGGCGAGGGCCGGAGTACGCGGCATCCGGCTCAATCTCGCGACCGGCGGCGCAGCCGACCCGGCGACCGGGCGCTCGCGGTTCGAAAAGGCCGTCGAGCGCGTGAAAGGCCGCAACTGGCACGTGCAGATATACACCAACCTGGCGACGATCTCGGCGATCAGCGACCTGGTCGCCGTCTCGCCGGTGCCGGTGGTGTTCGATCATTTCGGCGGCGCGCGCGCCGAGCTCGGGCCGCGGCAACCGGGGTTCGCCGAGCTGCTGGATCTCGTGCGCTCCGGCCGGGCCTACGTGAAGATCTCGGGCGCCTATCGCTCCTCGAGCCTGGCGCCGGATTACGCCGACGTGGTGCCGCTCGCGCAGGCGCTGATCGCCGCCAATCCGGAGCGCATCGTCTGGGGCACGGACTGGCCGCACCCGAACTCGGCGTCGGGGCGCAAGGCGACCGAGGTCACGCCCCTGTTCCAGATCGATGACGGCCGCCTGCTGAACCAGCTGCCGGTGTGGGCACCGGATGCGGCCACCCGGAGCAAGATCCTGGTGGATAATCCAGCGCGTCTGTACGGCTTCTAGGCCCAGAGAGGAGATCGCAATGAAAGGTTCGTCAATCACGGTCGCGGCATTGCTCGTGACCGGCTGCACCATTCTCGGCTGCTCGAGCTCGCCGTCAGGGCAAGGCGACTCAGGATGGACCACGCTGTTCGACGGCTCGAGCCTGGACAACTGGAACCAGATCGGCAACGCCAACTGGCGGCTTGCCGAGGGCGCGGTGCAGGCCGACAAGGGCAACGGCTATCTCGTGTCGAAGAACTCGTACGGCGACTTCCAGATCAGGTCGGAGTTCTGGGTCGACTCCGACGCGAACAGCGGCATCTTCCTGCGCTGCGCCGATCCGCAGAAAGTCACCGCGGCAAACTGCTACGAGGTCAACATCTACGACAAGCGCCCCGAGCCGTCGTACGGCACCGGCGCGATTGTCGATGTTGCCAAGGTCGTGCCGATGCCGAAGGCGGGCGGCCAGTGGAACATCTACGAGATCACCGCCAGAGGCCCGCACCTCGTCGTCACGCTCAATGGAACCCGTACCGTCGACGTTCTGGACTACAAGCTTTCCCGCGGCCCGATCGCGCTTCAGTACGGCGCGGGAGTGGTGAAGTTCCGCAAAGTGGAGATCAAGCCGCTATGACTACGCAAGAAGCTTCGACCAGGCCCCAGGTCGCCATCATGAACGCGGTCCACGACCTGCCGGTGCTGGTCGCCCGCGACGCGGGCTTTTTCAAGGACGAAGGCCTGGACCTAGAGTTCGTGACCACGCCGGGGATGGCGCAGATCACGACCTCCCACTTCGTGAAGTTCGATTCGGTCTTCGACCGCCCGCTCGACTCGGTCTACAACGAGGGCGGCATCGACCAGTACCGCATGTGCGAGTGGGGAATCATGAAGCGCGCCGTGGAGGCCGACAGCCAGGGGCTGCGCGGGCGCAAGATCGTGGCCCTGGGCGCCTCGATGTCGAAGTTCGCCATCGTCGTCTCGCGCGACTCCGGGTTCTACGAGCCCGAGATGCTGAAGGACAAGCCGATCGCGGTCACTCCGAACAACGGCTCGGAATTCACCACGCTGAAGATGATGGAAGGCTTCCTCGCGCCGGAGCATGTCAAGCGGATCCACGCCGGCTCGATGCTCAAGCGCCTCGAGGCGGTGCGCGACGGCAGGATTGCGGCGGCGAGCGTGATGGAGCCGTGGATCAGCGTCGCCCAGAAATGGGGCCTGCGCATCCTGATCGAGTCGCACTCGACCCGCGCCGAGGCGGCAGGCGACGAGCTAGACGGCCCGACGCTCGCAAAAATGTTCCGCGCGCAGGCGCGCGCGGTCGAGCTGCTCGAAAAGGACCCGGCGCCTTACGCGCACTACCTGGCGAGGGAGACCGGAGGGCTCCTCCAGCCCCACGAGCTGCAGACCTGGCGCCTGCTGCACGCCGCGCCGCAGCCCTACACTCGCGAGCGGTTCGACGACACCTACAACTGGACGGTCAAGTGGAACATGACGGTGCCCGGCGCCACCTACGAGAACACCGTCGACAACCGCGCCTGGGAGTAATGCCCGCTTGCTTAGAAAGATCGCTGTTGGTGACTTATTCCTCATGGCTCCGGCTTCTCCTTTTAAAGTCTACGTCTTCATAGTCCAAAAGACGCATTGCGCGCACGCAGGAGCGTATAAAAAATCGGAGAGTGCCCAAATACGAGTCTCGCCGAAGGCTCATGCTGTTTGCATTTCTTGTCGGCTGTCCGGCGGCCGCAGCGGCGGAAGCTCGCGCAAGCGAGGTCTACGGCAAGCTGCCGCTGCACTTCGAGGCGAATCGCGGCCAGACACACCAGGACGTGCGCTTCCTCGCGCGCGGTTCCGGCTACAGCCTGTTTCTCACCCCTACCGAGGCAGTGCTGACGCTGATCAAGCCGGAGTCGCTCGCGCGCAAGCGAGCCGCACGCGGCAGCTCGAAGCCGCGAGTGCCGGTGACCGGGACGGTGCTGCGCATGACCTTTGCCGGCGCCAACCCCGATCCGCACGTGACCGGGCTGGAGGAGCTGCCCGGCAAGGCCAATTACTTCATCGGCAACGATCCGGCGAAGTGGCGCACCGGTGTCCCGACCTACGCGAAGGTGCATTACCAGGAGGTCTATCCCGGTATCGACCTCGTCTACTACGGTAGGCAGCGGCAGCTGGAGTACGACTTGGTCGTGCGTCCGGGCGCCGACCCCAGCGCCATCGCGCTTCGCGTCACCGGCGCCGACAAAGTGGAAGTCGATGTCCAGGGCGATCTTGTGCTCCACACGGCGGCAGGTCCGATACGCCAGCAAAAGCCCTTCATCTATCAAGAGGTCGGCGGCGTCAGGAAGGAAATCCCGGGCGGCTACGTGCTCAAGGGCGAGCAGCACGTCGGCTTCAAGGTCGCGCCCCATGACGCTCGCCGACCGCTGGTCATCGACCCGGTCCTGTCTTATTCCACCTACCTCGGCGGCAGTGGCCAAGACAGGAGCCACGCGATCGCCGTGGACGCGGCCGGCAACGCCTACGTGACCGGCGGGACCTTCTCGCCCGACTTTCCGACGACTGCAGGAGCGTTCCAGGCGAGCTTCGGCGACGGCATCTTCCACGCCTTCGTGACGAAGCTGAATGCCACCGGCTCCGCTCTCGTCTACTCCACCTACCTCGGCGGCAATGACGCAGAGGAAAGCTACGGCATCGCGGTGGACGCTGCCGGCAACGCCTACGTGACCGGCAGGACCGTCTCGCTCGACTTTCCGACGACGGCAGGAGCGTTCCAGACGACCTACGGCGAAGGCCAGGACGCCTTCGTGACGCAGCTCGATGCCGGCGGCTCGGCCCTTGTCTACTCCACCTACCTCGGCGGCGTCGGCTACGACGAGGGCAACTCGATCGCGGTCGACCCGGCCGGCAACGCCTACGTGGGCGGGTTGACCCAGTCCTTTAACTTCCCGACGACAGCGGGCGCGTTCCAGACGCGCGGCGCCGGCGACACGACGAGCGCCTTCGTGGCGAAGCTCGATCCCGCCGGCAGCGCCCTCGTGTACTGCACTTACCTCGGAGGCAGCGGCGGCACAGGCGGGGGCAGCCTCGCCGTGGACGCCTCGGGCAACGTCTACGTAGCCGGTAGCACCGGCATCGACTTCCCGACGACCGCAGGGGCCTTCCAGACGACCTACGGCGGCGGTGGCGACGCCTTCGTGGCGAAGCTTGATCCCACCGGCTCCGCCCTCGTCTACTCCACCTACCTCGGGGGTAGTGGCGGAGACGTGATCTTCGGGCTCGCCATAGACGCAGCAGGAAACGCCTACGTGACCGGGTTGACTGACTCCACCAACCTGCCGACGACGATGGGGGCCCTCCAGACGATCTACGGCGGCGGCATCGACGACGCCTTCGTGGCGAAGCTCGATGCCACCGGCTCCGTTCTGGTCTACTCTACATACCTCGGCGGCAGTGGCGCCGACTATGCCCTAGGCATCGCCGTGGACGCGGCCGGCAACGCGTTTGTGACGGGGAACACCAACTCCAGCGACTTCCCGACGACGGCGACGGCCTTCCAGGCAACTTACGGCGGCGGCGCCTGCTGTGACGCCTTCGTGACGCAGCTCGATGCCGCCGGCTCTGCCCTCGTCTACTCCACTTACCTCGGAGGCAGCGGCAATGACGGAGGCAGCGCGATCGCCTTGGATACCCTTCCCAATCCAAACGCCTACGTGACGGGATTCACCAACTCCGGCGACTTTCCGACTAGCGCGGGCGCCTTCCAGGCTTCGCCCGCGGGCGTCTCTGAGTTCGTCCCTGACGCGTTCGTCGCGAAAATCGCCAACGACGTGCCGCCGCCCCCGCCTCAGGACCAGTGCCCTCTGCTACCAATCCGGGGTTGCCCTGCGCTACCAATACCGATACCGGAATGCCCTGCGCTACCAATACCGGGATGCCCTGCGCACCAATACGAATACTGTGAATGCCACGGATTCCGGGCCGCTCACTGAACTGCCCACGCTCTTGATTCTCACGCTGGTGCTCGGCATCAGCCCAGCGCATTCGCAGGACAGGCTGCCGCTGGTGAAAGTGGTCGCCACCGGCGGCACCATCGCCAACACGCCGTCTGGCCGCCTCCACGCC
>WNGC01001187.1_pt1 | contig 15773 bp, 13 predicted proteins | sample 5400051 | NCBI WGS metagenome assembly WNGC01 (sample SAMN13153368, study PRJNA577476) | soil metagenome | isolation source: 20 cm soil or saprolite under grassland replicate 2 | place: USA:California | collected 2016-06-15
GGGACGGCCGCACTATCGCATCGCGGATCGCCGCGCCGCGATCGCCCAGGCGCTGGAGCTGGCACGACCAGGCGACACGATCCTGCTCGCCGGCAAAGGGCACGAGACCTACCAGGTCATCGGCACGACGAAAGAGCCGTTCGACGAGCGCGAGGTCGTGCGCAGTCTGGGGGCTAACTGATGGGCGGACGGTCTGACGGTCTGACGGCCGGACGGTCCTGGACGAGCGATGAAGTTGGCGCCGCGCTTGGGGTCCCCGTGCCGGCGAAACTCAAGTTCACCGCCATCGCGACTGACACCAGACACCTGACACCTGACTCGCTCTTTGTAGCTCTCAAGGGCGACAAGTTCGACGCCCACAACTTCCTCGCGCAGGCCAAAACGCAGGGCGCGAGCGCCGCGGTGGTGCGCCGGGGCACGCCGCACGTTGATGGTCTGCCGTTTTTCGAAGTTGACGACACGCTCATGGCGCTGGGCCTCTTGGCGCGCGCGCGGCGGCGCATGCTGCCCGAGGGGACGCCGGTCGTCGCGATCACGGGCTCGAGCGGCAAGACGAGCACCAAAGAAATGGTGCGTGCCACGCTCGCAACCCGCTATCGAGTTCATTCCACAATTGGAAATCTGAATAATCTTGTGGGTGTGCCGCTGACAATCCTGGCGGCGCCCGACGACACCGAGGCGTTGGTCGTCGAGGCGGGCGCGAGTGTTCCGGGGGAGATCGCGCGCCTCCGGGACATCATCGAGCCCACGATCGCGGTCATCACGAACATCGGGTATGCGCACGTCGAAGGGTTCGGGTCGCTGGAGGGCGTCATGGCGGAGAAGTTGTCGCTGCTCGATGGCGTCCCGGTCGCGATCCTCGGCTCCGGGCCGGAGACAATGTGGCCCGAAGCGCGGCGCCGCACCCAGGTCATTCCGGCGGCGCTGCCGGGGAAAAGCGCGGACGACAGCCTGCTCGATCGCTATCTCGATCGGACCGGCCGCCCGCGCGTGTCGCTCAATTCCGGCGAGAAGATCACGCTACCGGCGCTCGGGATTCATCAGCTCGAGAACGCCCGGATCGCGCTCGCGGTCGCGCAGCGCGCGGGCGTCGACCACGACGCCGCGGTCCGCGCGCTGGCGGGGGTCCTATTGCCCGAGGGGCGCGGAGATCTGCGGGAGATCGGCAACCTCCTGCTCATCGACGACACCTATAACGCCAACCCGGCCTCGCTGCGGCGGGCGGTGCAGACAGCGGCCTGGCTGGCGCGCCGCCAGCGGCGGCCGTTGGTGGTCGTGGTGGGCACGATGTTGGAGTTAGGGCCGGAAAGTGCAAGATTGCACGCCGAAGCGGCGCGCGAAATCGCCCAGCGCAAGCCGGCCCTGGTGGCGGCGGTCGGCACGTTCGCGCGTGTGTTCGAATCGTTGCGCGAAACGCTGGGCGGCCGGCTCATCACCGCCGCCGACCCGGACGCGCTCGGGCCGAAGTTGAAGTCGGCGCTGCGCGGGAACGAGCTCGTGCTGCTCAAGGCTTCACGTGGAGTCGCCTTGGAACGTGTCCTCAACTACTTGACCTGATGCTCTATCATTGGCTCGCGCCACTCGCCCGCACGCACATCATCTTCAATCTTTTCAACTACATCACGTTCCGCGCGGCGGGCGCGACCGTCACGGCGCTGCTGCTCGCCTTCATCGTCGGTCCTTGGATCATCGGGAAGCTGCGCGAGCACCGCATCGGGCAAATCGTGCGCGCCGAGGGGCCCACCAGTCACCACGGCAAGCGCGGCACGCCGACGATGGGCGGCCTCATCATCATCCTGGCGACGGTCGTGCCCACCCTGCTGTGGGCGCGGCTCGATAGCCGGTACGTCATCGTCGCCGTCGCGGCGACCCTGTGGATGGGGTTGATCGGCTTTCTGGACGACTACCTGAAAATCGTGCGAGGCCAGTCCCAGGGACTCGTCGCGCGCTGGAAGCTCGTTGGTCAGGTCTCGTTCGGCGTCGGATTGGGTATCTACCTGCTCCTCTTTCCGCTCACCAACAGTGTCGACCCGAACGCGACGCAATTGCCGTTCTTCAAGTACATCGTCTGGGTGTTGCCGTGGCCGATCTATCTCGCGTTCGTGACGTTCGTGACGACCGCGAGCTCGAATGCGGTCAACCTCACGGATGGGCTCGATGGCCTTGCGGCCGGGCTCACCGTCATCGCCGTCGGCGCATTTGCGATCTTCGCTTATCTGTTCGGACGTGTGGACGCGGCGCGCTACCTCGGCGTGCTCCATCTCCCCGGCGCGGGTGAGCTGACGATCTTCTGCGGCGCGTTGATGGGGGGCGCCCTCGGGTTCTTGTGGTTCAATGCCTATCCGGCGCAGGTTTTCATGGGTGATACCGGCGCCCTGGCGATCGGCGGGGCGCTCGGGACGGTCGCGATTCTGTTGAAAACCGAGTTCCTCTTGCTCATCGCCGGCGCCGTGTTCGCGGCGGAAACCCTGTCCGTGCTGATCCAGACCACCACCTACAAATGGCGCAAGCGGCGTTACGGCAAGGAATACGCCGACGCCCATAAAGTTTTCCGCATGGCGCCGCTGCATCATCACTTCGAGAAGCTCGGCTGGGCGGAGCCGCAGGTCGTGATGCGGTTCTACATCCTGGGGGTGCTGTGCGCGATGATCGCGCTGGCCACGCTCAAAGTCCGGTGATGGAACGGATTGCTCCGGACGCCTGGCGCAAGCCCGGCAGTGTCGTCGCGATCATCGGGCTCGGCAAGAGCGGGGTGGCGGCGGCGCGCTTGCTCGCGCGCGATGGCGTGCGGGTCTATGCGAGCGACGCGTCCGATCATCCGTACGCCGGCCACGCCGCCGAGGCGCTGAAGAGCGTCCCGTGGGTGGACGTGGACATCGGCCGCCACGATCTCAGCAAGATCCGCCAGGCGGTCGGCGTCGTCGTATCGCCCGGCGTGCCGCCCGATGCACCTGTGCTCGCGGCCGCGCGCCACGCCGGTGTGGAGATCGTCTCGGAGCTCGACCTCGGCTTCCGCGCCCTCGCCGCCCTGCACGCGGGGACGCGGAGCATTGCCATCACGGGGACGAACGGGAAGACCACGACGACCGCGCTCGTCGCGCACTTGCTCAGCGCGGCCGGCTTGCCATCGACGACGGCGGGCAACATCGGCCGGCCGCTGACCGACCTCGCGATGGCAACCGAGCGCTATCAATGGATCAGTCTTGAAGTCTCGTCGTTCCAGCTCCACGACAGCCCGAATTTCGCCCCCGAGGTGGGCGTGCTGACGAACCTCGCTCCCGATCATCTGGATCGTTATCCGTCGGCGGAGGCGTACTACGCCGACAAGCGGCTGCTCTTTCGCAACGCGCACGACGACGATGTCTGGGTGCTCAATGCCGATGACAAGCTCGTGCTCGACCTGGCGCGCGGGGTCGCGGGCCGGAAGGTGTTGTTCTCGCTCGTGCTGCCGCGGGGAGCGGATGCGTGGTATGACGCGGCGGGCGGTGTGCTGCGATTGGCCGGCGACGTATTGATCACGCGCGACGAGCTGCACCTGATGGGTGACCACAACGTCGCGAACGCGCTCGCCGCGGCACTCGCCGTCCGCGAAGCCGGCGTGCCGCCCGCGTTGCTCGGGCAGGGGCTCCGCTCGTTCCGTGCCCTGCCGCACCGGCTGGAGCCGGTGCGTGAAGTGGGCGGGGTGCTCTGGATCAATGACTCGAAGGCCACGAACATCGCCGCGACGACGGTCGCGGTAATCGCGATGCAGCGGCCGTTCGTTCTGTTGCTGGGCGGCCGGCACAAGGGCGAACCCTACACGAGTCTCGCGCCGCTGCTCGCCGAGCGCTGCCGCTTGGTGATCGCCTACGGTGAGGCCGGCCCGCTGGTTGAACAGGATCTCGGCGGGCAGGTGCCGCTCGAGCGCGGTACGACGTTCGAAGACGTGCTCGCGCGCGCGCGGCGGGCGGCCCAGCCGGGCGACGCGGTGCTGCTGTCACCGGCGTGCTCGAGCTACGACATGTTCAAAAACTACGAGGAGCGGGGGGCCACATTCCGGCGACTAGTCGAAGCGCTGTGACGTGGGAAGGACGGCTGCTCGCCGTCGTCACCGCGGTCCTGGTCGTCTTCGGCCTGGCGGCGGTCTACGGGGCGTCGAGTCTCGTCACGACCGCCGGTGGCCAGGTCGGCTCCAGCTTCGCGCTGCGGCAGGCGGTCGGCGCGGTGGTCGGTGGCTTGCTCGCGATCGTGTTCGCGCGCACCGACTATCATCGCTGGCGAGGTTGGGCGTGGCCGCTGCTCTGGGTCACGGCGTTGTTGCTGATTATTCCGCTGCTGCCCTTCACGCATCCCATCACGCCGACGATCAATGGCGCGCGTCGCTGGGTCAACCTCGGCGTGCTGACGCTGCAACCCTCCGAGCTCGCGAAGTTCGCGGTCGTGGTGTGGTGCGCCATGCTCGCCGCCAAAAAGGGTGAGCAGCTCCGCGAGTTCCAGAAGGGCGTATTGCCGTTCGTCGTCATTCTCGTGCCGGTGACCGGTCTGATCTTTCTCGAGCCGCATCTCTCGATGGCGTTGCTCGTGGCGCTGCTCGCCGGCAGCGTGATGTTCACGGCGGGGGCGAAGATCGGGCACTTCCTGGCCCTGGGCGTCGCCGCGGGCCCGCTGCTCTTCGGCGCGGTGGCCACGGCCCAATATCGGCTCGCGCGCGTGCTGACGTTCCTGAATCCAGGCGCCGCTCCGGCGGAAGCGACATGGCAGGTCCAGCAGTCGCTCACCGGCATCGGCGCGGGCCAGCTCCTGGGAGCCGGCTTCGGACAAGGCCAGCAGAAACTCGGCTACCTGCCGTATGCGTACTCCGACTTCATTTTCTCGACCATCGGTGAGGAGTGGGGCTTCGTCGGCGTGGTCGCGATCGCGCTGCTGTTCGGCACGTTCGTGTGGCTGGGTTTCCGCATCGCGCGCCACGCGCCGGATTCCTTCGGGCAGCTGCTCGCCACCGGGATCAGCGTGATGATCGGGCTGAGCGTCGTGTTGCACATCGGGGTGAGCCTGGCGGTGATTCCGGCGACAGGCGTAACGTTGCCCTTCATGTCGTATGGCCGGTCATCGCTGATTGTCGCGCTCGCCGCTACTGGTGTACTGGCGAGTGTTGGGCGAGCCCGGAAAGCCTAATGCGGATTGCGGAATGCGGATTGCGGAATGTAAAGGTGGGGTTCGAGCGGCGTGAGAAAGCTTCGACGCTCGCCTTGAAATTCCGCAATCCGCATTCCGCATTCCGCAATTGTTCTCGATGAAGCTGCTTATCGCCGGGGGCGGCACCGGCGGCCACCTCATGCCCGCGCTCGCCCTCGCGCGGGCTGCCGCCGAGCAGGGCCACGACGTCGTACTAGTCGGCGCGGCGCGCGGCATCGAAGCGCAGATTCTTCCGAACCATCCATTTCGATTTCATCTCCTGCCGATGGAGCCGATCTATCGCCGCGCCTGGTGGCGCAACGTGCGCTGGGCGTCGATCGCGGTGCGGGCGTGGCGCACCGCCGGTCGTGTGCTGCAGGACGAGCGGCCCGCGATTGTCATCGGCACGGGGGGATACGCCGCGGGGCCCGTCGTGTGGCGCGCGCAACGCGCCCGCATTCCGACGGTGCTGCAGGAGCAGAACGCGTTTCCGGGACTGACGCAGCGATTACTCGTGCGGGGCGCGCGGCAGGTGCATCTCGGGTTTCCGGAAGCCCGGTTCCGTCTTTCCCCAGGGCGACACACGCAGGTCTTTGTGTTCGGCAATCCGATCACGCCGCCCCCGCCGGTGCCGATCGATCCGGATGCGGCACGCGCGGAGTTCGGCCTGTCGCCGGAGCGGCGCACGGTGTTGGTGTTCGGCGGCAGTCAGGGCGCGCGCGCGCTGAACGAGACGATCGCGCGCGTGCTACAGCGCGGCCTGCTCGGCGATGTGAACATCTTGTGGGGCACCGGCACCGCGCACGTCGATGGCTACGCGTCGCTCGCCGTGCCGGGCCGCGTGGCCGTGCGTGGATTCTTCGATCCGATCGGCGCCGCCTACGCCGCCGCTCACCTGGTCATCGCGCGCGCCGGCGCGATGACAGTCTCGGAGCTGTGCGCGTGGGGGAAGGCCAGCATCCTCGTGCCGCTCCCAAGCGCGGCGGCGGATCACCAGACCTTCAACGCGCGCGCGCTCGCCAACGCCGGCGCGAGCGTCCTGCTCCTCGAGCGGGAGTTCACTCCGGACGCGTTCGCGAAAACCGTCGTCCCGCTCGTCCACGACGACCAACGGCTCGCCGCCCTGGCCAAGAGTGCTCGAGGACGTGGTCACCCGAACGCCGCCCGAACCATCGTCGGGAAGGTATTGGAGCTTTCGCAAGTCGCGTAGATTTCCTATATTAGGTGCCCACAGATGACCTTGTTTCGAACCGGGGATCCCCGTCCCATCCATCTCATGGGCATAGCCGGGGCGGGGATGAGCGCCCTGGCTCTGATTGCCAGCCACCGGGGAGTCGCCATAACTGGTTGTGACTCAGACACTTCTGGGGCTGGCGTCGCTGACCTGACCGCCCTGGGAATTCGTGTTTGGCAGGGACACGACCCCAGTCATCTCGATGGGGCGCGGGCAGTTGTGGTTACGGCGGCCGTCCCGCGCGAGCATCCCGAGCTGGATCGCGCCCGCGCGTTAGACCTCCCAGTGGTGCGTCGCGCCGACGCGCTCGGAGACCTGGTCAATGGAAGCTGGGCGAGCAAATCGACCCTCGTGGCGGTTGCCGGAACGCACGGCAAGACGACCACCACGGTGATGGTCACGGAAGCCCTCACGGCCGCCGGACGAAACCCCACAGGACTCGCCGGCGGCCGTGTCGCAGCGTGGGGCGGCAACGCGCGGATCGGTGGCGACGAGTTGTACGTCGTCGAAGCCGACGAGTACGACAAGGCGTTCCTGTCGCTGCGACCGACGGTTGCCGTGGTGAACAACGTCGAAGCCGATCACCTCGAGTGCTACGGCAGCATGGCGGCGCTGGAGGAGGCGTTCGCGGACTTTGCGGGACGCGCGACGCGGGTGATCGTGGGGGGCGACGACGCCGGCGCGGATCGTGTTGCGCTGAAGCTGGAGGCGCCGGTTTGGCGCGTCGGTCACGGCGCGACGGCGGATGTGCGCATTCGCGCCGTGCGGCGCGAGCCGGGCGGCTCGCGCGCGACGATTACGCTGCCGGGCGGGGAGACGGTCGAGCTCGCGCTGGCGGTGCCCGGGTTGCACAACGTCCGGAACGCGACCGCCGCGCTCGCGGTGTTACACGCGCTCGGCGCCGATGTGTTCGCCGGCGCGCGCGCACTGGCGGAGTTCCGCGGCGTGGGACGGCGGTTCGAGCGGCTGGGGGAAGCGGGTGGCGTGACGGTGGTGGACGACTACGCGCACCATCCGACGGAAGTGGCGGCGACGCTCGCCGCGGCGCGGCAGGCGTTCCCCGGTCAGCGCCTGATCGCGGTGTTTCAGCCGCACCTGTTCTCCCGCACGGCGCTGCACGGCGAAGCGTTGGGAAAGGCGCTCGCGGCCGCGGACATGGTCGTCGTCGCCCCGATCTACGCCGCGCGTGAGCAGCCGCAGCCGGGAGTGACGCATCATCTCGTCGTGCGCGGCGCGACGCGGGCGGGCGCGGCGACGGTCGGCGTGCGCGATCGGGCGGGATTGACCAATCACGTTGCCCGTGCCGTGCAGCACGGCGACGTCGTGTTCACACTGGGCGCAGGCGACATCACGCGCGTCGGACCTGAGCTGCTGCAGATATTGAGAGACGGGAGCAGGGAGCAGGGAGCAGTCGAATGAAATGGCCGCGCGCATCGCGGCGCGTGCTGCGGTGGGCCGGCACTGTGATGATCGTGATGGCGATCTGGATGACGGCGCCGCTGCTGCTGCGCCGCATCGCGTTCTTCCGCGTGCGGCAGGTGGAGCTGGTCGGCATCCGCTATCTCGATGCCGATCAAGTGCTGGCCGCGTTGCGACTGGCGCCGCAGGCGAGTGTCTACGACGACACCGACATGCTCGCCGAGCGGTTGCGGGGATTGGATGGGGTCGCCGATGCGGTGGTGAGCCGCCGGCCGCCGGGGTCGCTCAAGGTGATCGTGCGCGAGATCGAGCCCGTGGCGCTGCTCATGAACGGCCGCGGCGCGCTCGAGCCGGTGGACGCGGACGGACGGGCGCTGCCGTACGATTTGACCGGTCTCGATCTGCCGGTCGTGCCGGCCGCCGATAGTGCCGTCGTCGGTGTGCTCGCGCGGGTACAGGCGTTCGATCCCGCGCTGTTTCAAACGATCGACGCTGCGCGGCGTACTCCGTCGCTGCGTGGTGGCGGGGCCGTGCTTCTCGAATTAGGGGCTCATCGCGTGCTGCTCGGCAGCGACGCGGGGCCGGAGGTGATCGAGGCGGTGGTCTTAGTGGCGAGAGATCTGGCGGCAAGACGGCGTTCCTACGCCGAGCTCGACGCCCGCTTCGACGGGCAGATCGTCGTGCGGCGCCGCAGCCGTGCGACAGGGATCGGCAGCGTCTGATGCCCGAGCGCCGCCTCGTCGCCGGACTCGATCTCGGCAGCACCAAGACGTGCGCGGTCATCGCGGAGGTCGCGGGCGACCTGCCGCGGTCCCCCCTGGCCAAGATTCTCGGCGTCGGTCTCGCGAAGAACAGCGGGGTGCGCCGGGGCATGGTGCGGGACATCGACGAGACGACACGGTCCGTCGCCGCGGCACTCAAAGACGCGGAACGGATGGCGGGCGCGCGCGTCAATGACGTCACGTGCGGGATCGCGGGGGAGCACGTGTCGGCCCGCGGCTCGACCGGCGTCGTGGCGGTGAGCGGTGAAGAGATCAGCCCGCAGGATGTCGCGCGCGTGAACGAGGTGGCGCGCGCCGTGTCGTTGGGACGCGACCACGAGCTGCTGCACGACATCCCCCAGGAATACGTCGTGGATCAGCAGCGCGGCATCTCGGATCCCGTCGGCATGACCGGCACGCGGCTCGAAGTGGAGATGTACCTGGTGACCGCGCAGTCGACGGCCGCGCAGAACCTCCGCAAGAGCGTGCAGCGCGCGGGGTATCGCGTGGCGGATGTGGTCCTCGAGCCGCTCGCGGCATCGTACGCGGTGCTGACCGATGACGAGAAGGAGCTCGGCGTCGCGCTCGTCGAAGTGGGTGGTAGCTTGACGGGGGTGGCGATCTTTCACGAGGGAAAAATCCGGCACCTGGCGTCGCTCAAGTACGCCGGCTCGCACGTCACGAGCGATCTGGTCCAGGGGCTCGGCGTGACGCAGTCCGACGCGGAGCGCTTGAAGGAGCGTCATGGGGCGGCGTACTCGCCGCTCGTGAGTGCGGATGAGGTCGTGAGTTTGCCGTCGACGGCGGGGCAGGGCGCGCGCACGGCGCCGCGCGAGCTGCTGGCGCACATCATCCACCAGCGTGTGGACGAGATCCTCCAGCTCGTGGGTCGCGAATTCGAGCGGGCGGGGTACGGTGCGGGCCGCTTGCCGGCGGGCGTGGTGCTTTCGGGCGGCACGGCGCACCTGCCGGGGATGGTCGAGCTGGCGCGCGAAGTCTTCGCGGTCCCGGTGCGCTCAGGGCACCCGGAGCTGGGGATTTCCGGCCTCGTCGACAGCGTGCAGGCGCCGCGCTACGCCGTGCCCGTCGGTCTCGTGCTGTATGCGGCGCGCAAATACGCGCAGGGTGGTTCCGCGCCGAGTGTGTTGTTCGGCGCCCGTCCCGAGAAGCTGTTCGCGCCACTGAAGCGATGGTTGCAGGACTTCTTCTGAGCCCTAGGGGAGAACCATGATCTTCGAACTCGAAGAAACCGTTACGCAGAACGCGCGCATGAAAGTCGTCGGCGTCGGCGGCGGTGGCGGCAACGCCCTGAACCGAATGATCGACGAGCACGTGAGCGGAGTCGAGTTCATATCGGTGAATACCGATGCGCAGGCGCTCCTCAACAACAAGGCCGATGTCAAAGTCCAGATCGGCAAGAAGCTGACGCGTGGGCTCGGCGCCGGGGCGCGGCCGGAAATCGGCCGGCAGGCCATCGAAGAGAATCGCGACGAAGTGTTGCACGCCCTGCAGGGCGCGGACCTCGTGTTCGTCACCTGCGGCATGGGCGGTGGCACCGGCACGGGCGCCGCGCCGATCATCTCGCAGGTCGCCCGCGACCTGGGGGCGCTGACGATCGGCATCTGCACCAAGCCGTTCCTGTTCGAGGGCCGCAAGCGGATGCGCCAGGCGGAAATGGGGATCGCCGAGATGCGCAAGCACGTGGACACGATGATCGTCGTCCCCAACGAGCGGCTGCTCGCCGTCGTCGGCAAGGGCATTCCGTTCCAGGACGCACTGAAAAAGGCAGATGAAGTCCTGCTGCACGCCACGCAGGGCATCTCCGCCCTCATCTGCGTCACCGGTCTGGTCAATGTAGATTTCGCGGACGTCCGCACCGTGATGCAGAACGGCGGCGCGGCGCTGATGGGCACGGGCACGGGGCGCGGCGAGAACCGCGCGATGGAAGCGGCGCAGCAGGCGATCTCGAGCCCGCTGCTCGACAACATCTCGATCGGCGGCGCGACGGGCGTCCTCATCAATATCACGGGTGGCGAAGACCTGACGCTGGGCGAAGTGACGCAGATCAGTGAAGCGATTCACGACGCGGCGGGGGACGAGGCCGAGATCATATTCGGCGCCGTGAACGATCCGGCCATGCATGGCGAGGTCCGGATCACAGTTATCGCGACGGGCTTTGATAAGACTGGAGCGGTGGCCGACGCGCTGGCCGGCATGCCGCAACGGGCCGCCGCGGGTGTGCTGCCGTTCCGCGGGCCCGGCGCGCGGCCGACGCCGGCTCCACCGCCCGGCTTTGTGAAGCCGGGCGAGACTGCGCCAAAGCGGGGACCGGCGCAGGTACCGCTGAATCCTGAGCTGAACGAGATGGAGATTCCGACTTTTATTCGGAGACAGATGGACTAATGACGTGGGGCGGGCGAGGGAGTCATTACGTTGCAGCGGGCGCGCTCGCCGCGGGAATGCTGGTGTGGGCGGCACACGCAGCCTGGCCATCGCGCGAGATTCCCGTCGCGCTGCCCATCGTCGTCACGAGCGCCTACGATGAATGGGCGGACACGCTCGGCCGTCGCGAAATGTTGTCTGATGTGCTGGAACGCGCCGGGATCACGGGCCGCGAGTACGTCGGTTTCATGAAGGCCACGCACACACTCAATCCCCGCCGCATGCAGCCCGGGCTCATCTTCGAAGTCCGGCGCGTGAAGGGGGCTGCGGTCGCCAATCGCCTCGCCGTGCGGCTCGACCCCGAACGGCATCTCGTCATGGCGCGGCTCGGCGGCGATTCGGGGTGGACGGAGACGGTCCAGAATATTCCGTGGACCACCGAGCGGCTCCGCACGACTGCGGTCATTCAATCGAATCTCTACGACGCGCTCGACGCGGCGATCCCCGATTCATTTCTTCCCGTGCGCCAGCGCGTTGCGCTCGCCTGGGCCATCGCCGACGTCTATGACTGGGAGGTCGACTTCACGCGCGATCTGCGTCCCGGTGACCGCGTGGAAGTTCTGATCGAGCGGCTGCAGTCTCCGGAAGGGGAGAAGCGGCTGGGCCGGATTCTGGCGGCGCGGGTGGACGTGGCGGGGACGCCGAGCTTCGCGTTCGCCTTCGAGAATCCGAACGGCTCGACCGGCTTCTACGACGATCGCGGCCGCTCGCTGCGGCGCGCGTTCCTGCGGGCGCCGCTGCGGTTCAGCCACATCTCGAGCCGCTTCGGCAGCCGCTTTCATCCGATTCTCAAGCGCTGGCGAACTCATGAAGGGACGGACTACGCCGCGTCGTACGGCACGCCGGTGCGCGCCACGGCGGACGGCATCGTCACCGAAGCGGGCCGCAATGGCGGCTACGGCAACCTGATTGAGATCCGCCACGCCAACGGCATCCGCACGCGCTACGGCCATCTCTCCAAATTCGCGAATGGCCTACACGTCGGACAGCGCGTCAGCCAGGAGCAGACGATCGGGTTCGTTGGCTCAACCGGCCTCTCCACCGGTCCCCACCTGCACTATGAGTTCTTGGTCAACGGCCGGGCGACGAATCCGCAGCGCAAAGATGCCGGCGCCGGCGAGCCCGTCCCATCGAAGCTGAGGTCGGCGTTCGAGGTCGCACGGGCGCAGCTCTTCGGGGAGCTCGAACCTGGACTCGTGCCTGCGGGACCAGCCCTGGGGTCGGTGGCGGGGCCGGCCCGCGACGACTAAGTCTCCTCTCACAACAACAGGTTCCGTGGAGCTCTATCCCGCCGTTGATATCGAAGGCGGGCGCGTGGTGCGCGCCCATGGCCCCGTGGCCCAGCCGCTCGCCGCGCTGGCCGAGTTCACGCGCGCCGGCGCGCGCTGGATACACCTCGTCGACATGGACCGCGCCTACGGACGGCAGGACAATCACGAGCTCATCGGCGCGGTGCTGAAGGCGGCCGAGGTCCGAGTGCAGGTCGGCGGCGGGCTGTTTCGCGAGCTCGACGTCGAGCAGATGTTCACGCTGGGTGCTACCCGCGTGGTGATCGGGCCGCGCGGCGCGGTGGACAATGGGCTCGTCGCACGACTCGTCGCCCGCCACGGCGCGACACGTCTCGCCGTGGGCATCGACGCCAAGGGGGGTCGAGTCGCCCCACGTGGCACTGTCGATATCCTGGAGCTCACGGCGCGAGAGCTGGCGACGCGCGTCGCCGGACTCGGAATCCGCACGATCATCTACAACGAAGTCACGCGCGACGGCCAACTCACGGGGCCCGACATCGACGGCGCCACAAAAATCGCCAGCCTGGGCGTCGATGTGATCGTTTCCGGCGGTGTGGGCTCGCTGGATGATCTACGTGCCGCGCGCGGCGCAGGCCTCGCCGGGGTCTGTGTCGGACGGGCGCTCTACGAAGGCAAGTTCACGATCGCGGAGGCGCTCGCGTGTCTCTCGTGATCCTGCGGGTGACCGCGGTCCTCGCGTTGCTGCTGTTGCTGTGGAATCCATCGACCGCGCGGCTCCTCCCGGCCGGCGATCAACCGATCGTGCTGCTCGATGCGTCCCTCAGTATGAGCGGCGCGCCGTGGCGCGCGGCGCTCGATAGCGCGCGGGCGATCGCGAGACGTCGCGGCGGCGCCGTCATCTGGCGGTTCGGCACCGGCGTCGGGCCGTTCGACACGGCACCACCCGCGGCAGGAGCGAGCCGGCTCGGGCCCGCGCTCGAAGCCGCCGCCGGCCGCGCCGGCGAGGTCGTGATATTGACCGACGGCAACGTGGATGACGTCAGCGGCATCCCGCCCGATCTTCTGCGCCGGCCACGCATCATCGTGCAGCCGCGACCAACGTTTTTCGATGCGTACATCGCCGGGGTCGAAGGGCCGAGGCATGTGACGCGCGGGGATACTGTCCGCCTCAAGGTCAGTTACGGGACTGTCGGGATACGAGAAACGGGAAACGGGAAACGCGCGACTCTGGTGGTGAAGATGGCGGATCGCGTGCTCGCATCGCAGCGTGTCACGCTTCCAGACAGCGGCACTCTATCCACGGAGACCACGTTTCCCGTTTCCCGTATCCCGTTCCCCGGATCGGCTGTGCTCGAGGTCCGGCTGGATGGCGTCGGTGACGCCGAACCTCGAGACGACAGCCGTCAGTTCGTCGTCGATGTCAGTCTCGAACCCGCCGCGGTCATTTTCGCATCGCCGCCGGATTGGGAGGCGCGGTTTCTGGCCCGCACGCTGAGCGACGTCGCGCGTCTGCCGGTGCGCGTGTTCGTCGAGACGGAAGCGGGACGCTGGCGCGATGGCGCAACCCTGGCTCCCGTCGGGACCGCCGACCTCACCCGCGCGGCCGCGGGCGCGCGCCTGGTGATTGCCACCGGCGATCCGCAGCGTGCGCGCGAATTCACCGCGGACCCTCGCACGAGCAGCGCGCTCCTCCTGTGGCCGACGAATGGCCAGGCCGGCGACTGGTACGTCGAGCGACCCCTTTCCTCGCCGTTCACCGCGGCACTGGCCGGTGTCCTCTGGGACTCGTTGCCGCCGGCGACCGCCGTCACGGTTTCACGCGATTCGAATCGCACCGCGACCGTTGCCCTCACGGTGCGGCTCGCGCGGCGCGGTCCGGCGCGGCCGATCCTCACGCTCGAGCAGCGCAATAGTCGCCGCGTCGCCACCCTCGCGGCGGCCGGGCTGTGGCGCTGGGCATTTCGTGCCGGCGCCGCGGAGCAAGCCTACCGCAGCGTCGTCGCCGCACTGGTAGACTGGCTACTTGGGGACGAGGGACGGGGGACGAGGGAGAGGGTCGTTCCGGAGACATATGAGGTGCCGAATGGCATGCCCACGGTGTGGCGCTGGACCGCCGCGGATACCGCACGGCCGATCGAGATCACGCCGCGCAGCGATAGCGGCGTGCGGACGGACACGCTGCGCTTCGATCCTGCCGGTCGCGCCCAGCTGTTGTTGCCGCCCGGAGTCTATCGGTATGCGCTGAGTGGTGGTACGGAGCGGGGTGTCGTCGCGGTCGAGACGTACTCGGACGAGTGGCTGCCCCGCACGCCGACCCTGGCATCGCAGAGTGGCGAGGCGACGGCGCAGATCGCGTCGATCGGTTTGCGCGATCGCTGGTGGCTGTTCGTCATCGCGATTCTTGCGCTCGCGACCGAATGGGCGCTGCGCCGCCGCCAAGGACTGCCCTGATGGGGGCTGGGGCCTGGGGCCTGGGGCACAGGATCGGCCGCTTCCTCACCGGTGCGGCGCCGGACCGGAAGTGGCTCGAAGCGGTGCAGCGGCAGCTGGTCGAAGCCGACTTCGGTGTCGCTGCGACCAACGAAATCGTGGAGCGCCTGAGTCGCGCCGACCGCGTGGATCAGGCGACACTCGAGCGTATTGTTGTGGAACAGTTGGGCCCGCCGGCGGCGCCGCTCGCGCGCGCCGCGCAGCCGCCGACCGTCATGCTGATCTTTGGCGTCAACGGAACCGGGAAGACCACGTCGGTCGCCAAGTTGGCCAGGCGGCTGCAAGCGGAAGGGCGCACCGTGCTGCTGGCGGCCGCGGACACGTTTCGCGCGGGCGCGACGGAGCAGCTGAAGATCTGGGCCGATCGGCTGTCCGCGCCATTCGTCGGCGCCACGCAGCGTGGCGATCCCGCCGCCGTCGCCTTCGACGCCGTTGCAGCCGCGATGAATCGGGGCATCGATACTGTGCTCGTGGATACGGCCGGGCGCCTCCATACCGATGAGCGCCTGCGCGAGGAGCTCAAGAAGGTGGTGCGCGTGGTCGGCAAGCGACAGACGGGAGCGCCACATGAGTCCCTGCTCGTGCTCGACGCAAGCGTGGGGCAGAATGCCGTCCGCCAGGCGGAGGCGTTCGCCGCCGCGGTGCCGCTGACGGGTCTGATCATCACAAAACTCGATGGCACAGCGAAGGGCGGCAGCGTCGTCGCCCTGCGTAGCGCTGTGCCTGTGCCAATCCGCCTCCTGGGCACAGGCGAATCGGTCGAGGACCTGGAACTATTCGACCCAGTGAAATTCGCGCATCGCTTGGTCTCGGGTTGAACCTCCAACTCAGCGCTCCCGTCAAATTCCTCAAAGGCGTCGGGCCGAAGCGCGCCGAAGCTCTCCAACGACTCGGCATCCGCACCGCCGGCGATCTTCTCTATCACGTTCCGCATCGCTATCTCGACGCGACGACCGTCACGCCGCTGGCGCGCGCCGCCGTCAATCAAGAGGTGACGTGCGTGGGGCGCGTCGTCAGCACGGG
>WNGC01004859.1_pt1 | contig 15772 bp, 16 predicted proteins | sample 5400051 | NCBI WGS metagenome assembly WNGC01 (sample SAMN13153368, study PRJNA577476) | soil metagenome | isolation source: 20 cm soil or saprolite under grassland replicate 2 | place: USA:California | collected 2016-06-15
CTGTCGCCTCGCTACAGCGTCAGGTACACGACCTTGACGAAGCCGTCCCCGTTGAACGTCCCCTTGCCCCAGTCGGCGTCGAGATCGGCGAACGGCTTCGCGGCGATGGCGTCGTCCAGCGATTTCCCGGACGCCTTGAGCTTGCGTACCCGGTCCGTGGCCTGGGACAGCATGTCGCGATACTTCGCGAGGTCGGCCTTGGTGGCGAGCGGGCCGTGGCCCGGGACGATCTTGGTGTCCGCGTCCGCCAGGCCCAGCACGCGGTCCGCCGCCGCGATCATGCCATCGATCCTGCCGCCGGTGGACCCATCGACGAAGGGATACCTGCCGTTGAAAAACACATCGCCTGTGTGCAGCACTTTGGCCTTCTCGAAAACCACGACGACATCGGTGTCGGTGTGCGCCGGCGGAACGTGCGTCACCACTAGCCGCTCGCCGTTCGCCTCGAGGTTGTAGCCCTCTTTGAAGACGCGTTGGGGCAGGGCGGCGGCGGGTGAGGGCGGGAAGTCGAGCTCGAGCACGGCGAGGTGGTGCGGCTGAGTCATCCGCAGCTTGGTGTTTTCGTGCGCCACGAGCGTGGCACCAGCGGCGCGGAGCGGGGCGTTGTTGTCGGTGTGATCGAAGTGCCAATGCGTATTGATCACGAACTTCACGGGCCCGCCCAATCCCTTGAGCGACTCCTGGAGCTTGGGCCACGCCGGCGACACGAAGGTGTCCACCATCACTAACCCGTCGGCGCCGCGCAGCACCACCACGTTGCCGCCGGGACCGGAGAGCAGCGTGAGGTTCTCGGCGAGCGGCTGAGCCTGTATCGGGACGGCGCCGATCCGCGCCCGAAACGCCGCCAGGGGGTCCTGCTGTTGCGCGACGCGGCCGGTCGCCGCGCGCGCCAGCCCGCGGGGCAAGAGCCCGTCCACCAGCGCTGCGCCGCTCAGCGCCGTCATCATCCGCAACCACTCGCGCCGCGTCCCGCTCGTCACCGTCCCCGTCACGCTCCACCTACCGTCTCGAGTTGCGGTAGAATATGTCCCGGGCGGAGTGGCGGGCAAGGCTGCGCCGATCATGCGACCGCTCGTGACGATCAGGGTCCGGTCTCTCTCATCCAGTCGCTTTGGCTACCAGAGAATCGCGGCGTTGGTTTGACGTTGCCTGCGGGGATCGGATGCCGGCCCCCGGGTGGACGGCCGTTACGATCGCCGCATGGCTTGCCCTCATGAGTCGAGGAGTCCGAGATTATGGCCATGCCCACACGCGAGACCGCCGTCACCACCATCGAGGAGTTACTGGCCCTCCCCGACGACGGCTTGCGCCACGAGCTGCTCGACGGGGTGCACGTCGTGACCCCGGCGCCGGGATACCCCCACCAAGCGATGCTCGGGGAGTTTTGCTTCTCCCTCGGCAAGGCGCTTGAAGGACAAGACGAGCTGCAGCTGCTGACCAGTCCGGCGGATATCGTCCTATCGCCTCGCACCCTCGTCCAGCCGGACGTGTTCGTCGTCCGGAAACAACCGGGTCAGATTCTCAAGCAGTGGAGCGATGTCGGCGTGCCCGTGCTCGCGATCGAGTTCCTGTCGCGGAGCACGGCCGCCCGCGATCGCGGCGCCAAGCGCCGGATCTACCAGGGCGCCGGCGTCGCCGAGTACTGGATCGTGGACTTGGACGCGCGGCTCGTCGAACGGTGGCGTCCGGGCGACGCACGGCCAGAGGTGGTGAGCGAGGAGCTGGTGTGGGAGCCGCTCCCGACGGTCACCGCACGCCTGGACCTGCCGGCCTTATTTGCGCGCGTGCTGGGCGCGCCGGAATGAGTCGGGCGGCACCACGGTAGCGTCGCCCCGACTGTCACACCCCGGCGCTACCCTTCGCTTCATGACGACCAAGGCCGCCCGCCTCTCCAAGTCCCGTTTCACCTCCGGCCTCCAGTGCCACAAGAAGCTGTGGTGGGAGGTACACGAGCCGGATGCCGTGGAGCTGCAGCCCGACAAGGTGCTGCAAGATCTCTTCGACCAGGGCCGCCAGGTGGGCGAAGCGGCCCGGCTCCGCTACCCGGGCGGCGTGCTGATCGACCTGCCGCACCACGCCGGCGCGGCACGCGTCGCCGCCACGCAAAAGGCGCTCGACTCGGGCGCCCCCGCCGTGTTCGAGGCGACGTTCATCGCCGACGAGACCTTCGTCGCGATCGACGTACTCGAGAAGCTCGACGACGGCTACCGCCTCACGGAGGTCAAGTCGTCTACATCGCAGAAAGACGAGCACATCCCGGACGTCGCCATTCAGGCGCGCGTCGCCGCGGCGTGCGGCGTGCAGGTCAGGGCCGCCGAGGTGCTGCATTTGAACAAGGAGTTCCGCCATCCCGCCTCGGGCGATCTGTTCGCCCGGACGGATGTGACGGGTCCTGTCGCGGCGTTTCTCCCCCAGGTGCCGGACGAAATCACCCGCCAGCGGGAGATGCTCGCTGGACCGCTCCCCGACGTCCCGATCGGGGCACAGTGCTTCGAGCCGCGTGAGTGCCCGTTCATCGGCCGCTGCTGGCCTCACGGCGCGGAGCACATCGGGAACCTTGCCGGCGTCGGCCCGAAAAAGACCGTCGCGTACCTCGCGCGCGGCATCACGTCCATCGCCGACCTGCCGGCAAAGGAGAAGCTCAACTTCACTCAGAAGCGCCAGCTCAAGGCGATGGCCGAGAACCGTATCATCGTCGAGCCCACGCTCGCGCGCGAGCTGGAGCCCTTCGATTGCCGACTAGGCTTTCTCGACTTCGAGACGATCATGCGCGCCATCCCCGTCTGGCCCGGCATGGCGCCGTGGCAGCAGGCGGCCGCCCAGTTCAGCTATCACGAGCGGCAGCCGGACGGCAGCTACACGCACGCGGCGTTTCTCGCCGAGGGACCGGACGACGCGCGCCCCAAGCTCGCCGCGGCCATGGTGCGCGCCACTATCAAGGCGGACCGGGTGGTGACGTACACGGGCTTCGAGAGGACGCGTATTCGAGAGCTGCAAGAGGCCGTGCCGGACCTCGCCGCCGAGCTCGCGGCGCTCGAGGCGAAACTGCTCGACCTGCACCCGGTCGTGAAGAACTGCGTGTACCACCCCGATTTCCGGGGCAGCTTCAGCCTGAAGTACATCCTCACGCCGCTCGTGCCCGAGCTGACCTACGACGATCTCGTGATCGTGGACGGCCGGGTCGCGAGCGTGGAAATCGCCCGGCTGCTGTTCGTGGCGGACAAGATTCCCCAGCACGAGCGCGATCGCGTGCGCAGGGACCTGCTCAACTATTGCGAGCGCGACACGTGGGCGATGGTGAAGCTGGTGGAGCGGCTGCGGGAGCTGGCGGGGTGACGAAGGCGAACGTGCCGTCGTGAATCCGCGCCCTGAGAGGGCGCGCTCGGCTGTGTGTGCGCCCTTACAGGGCGCACTTCGCGCCGAGCCCGGGCTCTTAGCCCGGGAGAATCCTCACTCCTGAGTCTTCCCCAGCGCCTCCGCCGCGGCGCGTCGCACTTCGGGATCCCGGTCGTTCAGGGCCCGCGTCAGGCCGGGGATCGCGGCCGGGATTTTCATCTCGCCCAGCCCCTCGACGGCGGCGAGGCGGATGTCTTTGTCTTCGTCCCCCACCCGGTCCGCCAACGCCTGCAGCGTAGCCGGATCGCCGATCCGGGCGAGTGACTTGGTGGCGTTGCGGCGCAGCTCCGGGTCCGGCGACGTGGTGGCCCGCACCAGCGCGGCCGGCGCCTTGGTCACGTCCTCGAGCTCGGCGATCGCGTCGGCGGCGGCGCGCTGAACCTCCACGTCCCGATCGCCCAGCGCCCGGGCCAACGGCTCGAGCGAGCGCGCCGCGCGCAGCTCGCCCAGAGCGCGGGCGCATTCCCGCTGCACCTCCGAGTCGGAATCGTTCAGGAGCAGGCCCTCGAGCGGCACGACGGCCGACCGCTCGTGCAGGTCGGCGAGCGCGCTCACCGCCGCCCGCCGCACCGCCGTGTTGCGGTCGGTGAGCGCGCCGACCAACGCGGCGCCGACGCGCGGGCTCTTCATCCGCCCCAGCGCTTCGGCGGCGGTGGCGCGCATGAGCGGATCGGGGTCCCGCAGCAGCGGCAGCACGTCCTTCACGAAGCTGGCGTCCTCGAGCTGACCCAGAGCCCAGGCGCTGGCCAGCCGCAGCCGCGGGGACGCGGCGTGCACCGCGCCCTGTAAGGCGGGAGCGGACGCGGGATCGTGGATCTCGCCCAGGGCCCACGCGGCCATGGTTGCCGGTCCGGTCGACGTGTCGGCCAGCAGGTGCTCGAGCGCTGCCCGAATCTCGCGCCGCTCCCCGACGCCGCTTGCGAAGGCGGCACTCTCGCGAATTCGCGGCGACGGGTCGGCGAGCAACTCACGCAGGACTGCGGCGGACACGGCACTTCTGCCCAAGAGCTTCGCCGCGACGCGTCGCACGCACGGGTTGTCTGTGCCGAGTGTCGCGGCCAGGAGCGTGAGCGCCCGCGGATCGGTGACGCTGCCGGCCAAGGAATCCTTCGCCCCCTGGATGCGGGTGGGTGCGTCGCTGAAGCGCCCCAGCCGGGCGGGATCGTCTCCTATCCAGAAATTGCCGAGCTGGTCCCCGATCAGATCGCAGATCACGGGGTCGGTGTGGGCCAGGGCGGCGAGCAGCGCGGCCACGCGGGCGGAATCGGCGCCGGGCCGCTCCCACTCGGGGCCCCCCCCGCCCGCACCGGCCGCCGTCGCCCAGAGGACGAGGAAGTGCAGGGCGCGGATCATGGATCCTGCCCCAGCGCCTCGGCTGCGGCGCGCCGCACTTTGGCGTCGCGAGACTGGAGCGCCGCCTGCAGCGCCTGGCGGGCCGCCGGGTCGGCTATGTGGCCCAAGGCCTGTGTGGCGGCCTCACGCACGTCGCTCCGGGGATCGTCGATCAGGCGCCGCAGCCCGGGGATCGCTGTGACCAGGGACCGCTCTCCGGCGAGCTCCGCGGCGCGCTGCCGCACGTCGGCCGCCGGATCTTTCATCAGGTTCAAGAGGGTGGGTTCGGCGATGGGCGCTTTCAGGTCGTTGAGCGCACCCAGCGCCGCTTGCCGCACGTCGGCGTTGGCGTCGGCCAGCGCTTCGGTGACGGCGCCGACCGCGCCCTGGGCGCCCATGTTGCCGAGCGTCGACACGGCTGCGTGGCGCACGTCGGGCGACGGGTCGTGAATCATCCGGGCGATGGCGCCCGCCGCCGAGCGCGCGTGCAGGTGGTCGAGCAGATCGATCGCCTCATGGCGTACGTCCGCGTTGGGATCGTCCAGCAGAGCCACGACCGGCGCCGTGGGCACTCCCTCGTCGAAGTGCGACAGGGCGCCCAGCGCGTTGCGCTTCACCTCGGCGACGGGGTCTTTGAGCAGGCCGGCGATCGGGCCGATCGCCCTCGCGTCGCCGAGATCGGCCAGCGCCTCGATCGCCGCCGCGCGCACTTCGCCGTCCGAATCCGCGAGCACTGCGATCAGGGGCGGCACGGCGCGGGGATCGCCCAAGCGTCCGAGCGAGTGCGCGGCGGCGCCGCGCACGCCCGCGTTCTCGTCCTTGAGGCGCGCGATGAGGGCGTTGACGACCGCGGTGTCCTCACCCCGTGACCCCCTCCTCACGATGTGGGGAGTTTCCTCACCCCCTGACCCCCTCTCCACGATGTGGTGAGCGTCGTTCGGCCAAGCCCGCCACCGGCACGCCCAGCGGAGACGCCTGAATCCATTCGGCCACCGTGGCGAGACACTTCGCGAGGGCGACGGCGGATCCGGTCTTTCGCATGGCCCACTCGTCGCTCAGGTATTCGGCCGTCGTCTCGAGCTCGCGGCGCGCCAGCCGGTTGAGCGGCTGGAAAAAGAAGCAGCGCTCGATGAGGCTCGCGCCCGCGAGCCACAGCGAATCGCGCCGGGCCAGATGGGCCAGCTCGTGCGCCAGCATGCTGCGCTGCTGCTCGGCGCCGAGATCGGAGAGCGCCAGCTCGGGCACGCAGATCTCGGAGAGACCGAGCGCCACGGGACTCGCGATGGTCCGGGCCATGGTGAGCTGCACGCGGCGCCGGTACCCGGTGCTGCGCCGCAGCTCGGCCAGCGTCGCGGCGAGCGGTCCGTCGCTCACGGCCCGACGGTCGGCCAGGCGGCCCACCAGGATCAGACGTCGAGCCAGGTAATGGAGCGACCAGCCGAGAGCCACCGCGGCCCAGAGGAGTACGACGACCAGCGGCAGCGAGGGCGCGAAAAGGGCGGTAGAGGTCGTAGAGGTTGTAGACGTGTGCTCGACGCTCGGACGGACCGGCGATTCGTTATTCCGGACAGTGTTGGGTTCGCCTACGCTCGGCGCTGCGGGAAACGTCACCGCCGCGGGTGTGGACAGCGCGAGGCGTGACTGGATAGTGCCGGTCACGAGGCCTGCGACGAGCGCCACCTTCCAGATGAGGTCGGAGGCCGCTGGCTCGAGGCGCCGCCGGCGCGTGACGAGCCAGGCCAGCCCCAGGAGCGCGCTGCTGTGGATCAAGTAAGTGAGCAGCCATGCGAACATGCTGGACGCGAGAGGGGCGGTCATTTGGTCTCCGGGGCGTTCGTTTCGACGCGCTCGATCATGTCGCGGATCCTGGCGATGTCACCCGGACTCACGTCTTCGGCGGTGAGCAGATGCTGCACGAGCGCGGTGACGTCGCCATCGAACAGCCGCTCGGTCAGCTCACCGACCATCGAGTGCTGCACCTCGCGTTCGGTCACCGCGGCGCGGTAGTGGTACTGCCGGGACTCGGGAGGGGCCCGCCGGGTGACGACACCACGGCGCTCGAGTCGCGACAGCATCGTGGCAACGGTGGTCTGGGCGAGCCCGCGCTCGGCGTGCAGGGCTTCCCAGATGTCCTGGACCGTCGCTTCGCCCCTGTCCCAGAGGACGCGCAGGATGGCGAGTTGCAGCTCGGTGAGTTGGTGGCGCTCAGGCATGCTCGGTCTCGTGGTTGATCTACAGGCGTAGATTTACAACTGTAGTTTTAAGTTGTCAAGGTGGGAGTTCGGGCGCGCTCGGCTGTGTGTGCGCCCTTACAGGGCGCACGTTCCTGCCGAGCCCGGGCTTTCAGCCCGGGGAAGACCTACGCCACGCGCCCGATCGGCAACCGCCGGATGCGTTTCCCCGTGCCTGCGAAGATGGCATTGCACACGGCCGGCGCGATCGGCGGCAGCCCTGCCTCCCCTATGCCGCCCGGCGCCGCGTCGCTCCGCACCAGGTGCACCTCGATTTCGGGGCACTCTGCGAGCGTGAGCATCCGGTAGTCGCTGAAGTTGTTCTGCGCCACCCGCCCGCGCTCGATGGTGATCTCACCGTACAACGCCGCGGTCAGGCCGTACACGACCGCGCCCTGCAGCTGGGTCTCGACCGTGTCGGGGTTCACGAGAATGCCGCAGTCGGCCGCGCACACCACGCGATGCACTCGCACCGCGCCGTCGGACGCTACTGAGACCTCGGCCACGTGACACAGGAACGTCTCGCCGAACTGCCACAGCGCGATGCCGCGCGACCGGCCGGCCGGCGGCGCGGATCCCCACGCCGCGTGCTGCGCCGCCAGGTCGAGCACGCCGACCAGCCGCGGGCGGCCGGCGACCAGCTCGCGGCGGTACGCGTACGGGTCCTTCCCAGCCGCGTGCGCCAGCTCGTCCACGAAGCTCTCCACCACCCAGCCGTTCTGCGACGGGCCCACGCCGCGCCACGGCCCGATGGGAATACCGGCGTCCACCGTGGCGCGCTCGAGGCGGAAATGGGGCAGGGGATAGATCAGCTCGTCCGCCCCGCGGGTGAGCAGGAACGACCCGCCGGCGGGCCCCACCAGCCGGTGGCTCCACGCGAGCGGCGCACCGCGCGCGTCGAGCCCGGCGCGCAGCACGTTGTACGTCGCGGGCCGGTACACCGCGTTCTGGATGTCGTCCTCGCGCGTCCACACCACCTGGACGGGCACGTGGATCTTTTGCGCCAGCTCCACCGCCTCGGTCGCATAGTCCGTCGGCCCGCCGCGCCGCCCGAAGCCGCCGCCGAGATAGGTGACGTGCACGGTGACCGACTCGACAGGAAGGCCCGTCACCTGCGCCCCCACTCGTTGCACGCCTTGCGGGTTCTGCGTGGGCGCCCAGATCTCGCAGCGGCCGTCCTTCACGTGGGCAGTGCAGTTCATCGGCTCCATGCAGGCGTGGGCGAGATAGGGCGCCTGATACACCGCCTCGACCGTCCGCGCGGCAGTCTTGAGGCCGGCGTCCACGTCGCCCACCGCGCGCACCACTTCGCCCGGGCGCTCCGCCGCGGCGGCGAACGCGCTCCAGATCCCATCGCTGCTCCAGCGCGCCGTGGCGCCCTCGTCCCATTCGACCTTCAACGCCTTCTTTCCCTCGAACGCGGCCCACGTGCCCGCCGCTATCACGGCGACGCCGCTCGAGATCTGGACCACGCTTTGCACTCCCGGCACGGCGAGGGCCGGGGCGGGGTCGAACGTTTTCACGCGTCCGCCGAACACGGGACAGCGCGCCACCGCGGCGTACACCATGCCGGGGACCCGCACGTCGACCCCGAAGATCGCCGCACCGCTCACCTTGTCCGGGGTGTCCAGGCGCGGCATGCGGTGGCCGAGCAGACGGAACTCGGAGGGCGCCTTGAGTGGCGGGTCTCCCGGCACGGGCAGGGTGGCGGCGCGCGCCGTGAGCTCGCCGTAGCCGAGCCGGCGGCCGGTCGGCACGTGCTCGACCGTGCCGTTGCGAGCGCGGCACGTGTCGCGCGACACGTTCCAGGTGAGCGCTGCGGCGCCGATCAGCATTTCGCGGGCGGCGGCGCCCGCCTTGCGCAGCGGCTCGAAGCCGGAGCGGATGCTGCGGCTGCCGACGGTGAACTGGTCGCCGTACGCGGGGTCGGCGTCCGCCTGGGCCACGCGCACGCGCGTCCAATCGGCCTCGAGCTCCTCGGCCACGATCATGGGCATCGCCGTGCGCACGCCCTGGCCCATCTCGGAGCGGCCGGTCCAGATGGTGACCGCGCCGTCGGGTGCGATTTCGATCCAGGCGTTGGGCTTGAACGGCTCGGGCGCTGCCGGCGCGTGCGGGGCGCGGGGATCGAACGCCGGCAGGTACAGCCCGATCACGAGGCTGGCTCCGGCGGCGGCGCCGGTCTTGAGAAACTCCCGCCGGTTGACGGTCGCGTGGCTCATGTCACACCTCTAGAAAGCTCGAATTCGTTGAACCTATGAACGGTGACACGACTGCGTCAATCGTGAACACCGTGTTCGTGAGTTCGCGCCCTGACAGGGCGCGCTCGGCCCTTGTTGTGCGCCCTTACAGGGCGCACCTGCACGCCGAGCCCGGGCTCTCAGCCCGGGGAACGACGGTACGAGCGTGTTGCCGGGCGCGTACGCGTGTCGATGATCCTGGAGGCCGGTTACGTCTGAATCTCCGAGCCTTCCCCTCCGTCGTCATATAGAATCCCCCTTCGAAACACCAATTCCTGTCACCACCGAGCGCGCGATGTCGGCCGAGGCCCTGCAGCTGGAACGAGAGCTCGATCAGCTGCACCCCGCGGCCTTCGGTTGGGCCCTCGCCTGCTGCTTGGGCGACCGCGCCGCCGCCGAGGACGCGCTCCAGGCGAGCTACCTGAAGATCCTGGACGGGCGGGCCCGGTTCGACGGGCGGGCGAGTTTTCGGACTTGGCTTTTCTCGGTGGTGCGCTACACCGCGGCAGGGCAGCGGCGCCGCGCGGTGCTGCGGAGATGGCTGCCGCTCGCCCTCCTGGGAGCGACTCCCGACGGCCGGCCCGACGCCGCGACCGAGCTCGTGCGCGCGGACGGGACGCGCCGGCTCACAGCAGCGCTCGAGACGCTGCCGCGGCGCCAGCGCGAGGTGTTGCACCTGGTGTTCTATCAAGACCTGACGATCGCCGAGGCAGCCGAAGTCGCGGGCGTCTCCATCGGCACCGCCCGCACCCACTACGAGCGTGGCAAGGCCGCGCTCAGGAAGCTCCTGAAAGAAGAACCGGAATGACCGAGCACGACGATCACGACCTGGGGGACCGCTTCCACGCGCTGCGCCATGACGACGCCGCGATCGCGCCGGCGTTCCACGCGACGCTCGCCGCGGCACGCGCCCGCCCCGTTACGACGTCGCGACCCCCTGCGCTCGGGTTCGCCGTCGCGGGAATCATCGTCGCCAGCGTCGCGGTCGCAGTCCTGGCAATTCGGCACGGGCTGCCCAATGATCTCGCGACCGTCCGCCTGAAAACGCCCACCGATTTCCTGCTCGCGCTCCCGAACGAGGATCTGCTGCGCACCGTGCCGCAGCTCGGCCGCGTGACGATCACCTTAGACCGGAGGACTCCGTGAAACCGTTCCGTCTCGCACTCGTTGCCGCCCTCGCCCTGTTCGCCAGCGCCGCGGCGGCCCAGCAGCCGACCCTCCCGCCGCAACCGCCGCAGCCCGACGACCCGCTGGCGCGCCTGCTGTTTCCGCCGGAGCTGGTGATGCAGCACCAGCAGGACATCGCGCTCCGCGCCGAGCAACGCGCGGTCATCACGAAAGCGATCCAGGACTTTCAGACCAAGGTGGTCGACCTGCAGTGGCGCATGCAGGACCAGTCGCAACGGCTCGCCACGCTGCTCGAGAAGCCGAGCGTCGATCCGGCGGCGGCACTGGCGCAGGTGGACGAGGTGCTGGGAGTGGAACGGGAGGTGAAGCGCGCCCACATGACCCTGCTGATTCAGATCAAGAACGCGCTCTCGGCGGAGCAGCAGGCGCGGCTCAGCGCGGCCCGGGCGACGGGACACTGAGGCGTGGCTTCACCTCCGCCGCCACCCGCAGCATCGCCGCCAGGCTCCGCGCCACATCGTCCTCCGTCGTCGCCCACGACGAGACGCTGATGCGCATGGCCGTCCGTCCCTGCCACGCCGTCCCACCCGCCCAGCACGTGCCGTCCGCCTGCACTCCCGCGATCACCCGCCGGGTCAGCTCCCGGTCGCCAAACGACACCAGCACCTGATTGATCACCACGTCGTTCAGGATCTCGAACCCGGCCTCACGTAGTCCCTCGGCGAAGCGCGTCGCATGGCGGCAGGTGCGCTCGATCAGGTCGGCCAGGCCCGTCCGGCCGAGCGAGCGCAGGGCGGCCCACACCTCGATCCCGCGCGCCCGGCGGGAGAACTCGGGCGTGTAGTGCTCCGGCTCGCGCGCGTCGCCGATCACCAGATAGGGCGCATTCACCGCCATTGCCGCATAGAGATCTCGGGGGTCGCGCACGATGACGATGCCGCTGTCGTACGGCACATTGAGCCACTTGTGCGCATCGATCGCCCATGAGTCCGCGGCGGCGTAGCCCTGCACGAGGTGCGCGCGGGCCGGCGCCGCGGCGGCCCACAGTCCGAACGCGCCGTCCACGTGCACCCACGCGCCCGCCGCCTTGGCTCGCGGAATGATCTCGTCTGCGGGATCGAAGGCGCCGGTGTTCACGTTGCCCGCCTGCAGGCAGAGCAGCGTATTGTCGTCCAGCGGTGGCAGGGCGTCGGCGCGCATCCTGCCCTGGCCGTCCACCGGCACGCGGATCACGCGCTCGCGTCCCATGCCGACCAGGGTGAGCGCCTTGAGGACGCTCACGTGTACTTCTTCGCCCACCACGACGCTGATCGGCGGCGCGCCGAATAACCCTCTGGTCTCGACGTTCCAGCCACGCCGCGCCAGCAGGGCATGCCGCGCCGCCGCCAGGCCGGAGAAATTGGCCTGCGTGGCGCAGGTCACGAACCCCACGCCCGCGGCCGGTGGCAGCCCCAGCAGGTCGATCAGCCAGCGCATCGCCACCTCTTCCAGGCGCGCGGCGATGGGCGACAGGGCCACGATCCCCGCGTTCTGATCCCAGGCGGCCGCGAGGCTGCTCGCCGCCACGGCGGCCGGGAGCGACCCCCCAACCACGAAGCCGAAGAAGCGACCACCCGCGGAGCCAATCGTCGCGGGCGATCCGACTTCGTCGAGCAGCGCGATCACCGCCGACGGGTCCGCGGGACGCTCCGGCAACGGCTCATCGAGTCGTGCCAGGTTGGCGAGGGCCTCGGGTGTGGGAGCAACGCTCCGCTCCTTCAAGGAGGCGAGATACCGGGCGGCGCGGTCGGCGGTCGTTCGCAGCAGGTCTCTCATCCCGGAAATGTATCCGTCCTGTAGTCCTCCGTCTGACAGCTTGCTTCCGCTGCTTTCCGCCGCCAATCGGCTTCCCGACTGATGCCTCCCCCGAGGCAAGATCGCTAGCGTTGGCCTCGTTCAGCCGTTCGACCCTACTCACGATGGAGAACCATATGAAACCGACAGTCTACGCGCCCCTCCTGAGCCTCGTGGTCGCGGCGTGCAACAGCCTCTATTCGCCCACCAACAGCGCGCCTCCCGGCCCGAGCTTCGCCGTTATCAGGGTCCGGGGCGACAGCGCCACGGTCGCGGACACCCTGAACAAGTTTCGCGCCGCGCTCGGCGGTAGCCTGAACGCGCCGAACTCCGCGCCCGCCGACAGCGGCCGCCGGGAGATCAACTGGGACGGCGTACCCGCCGCCCTGACCAACGTCGACACCTTCCCGGCGACCTTCTTCAACGTGAACTCGAAGCGGGGTGCCGTGTTCTCGACGCGCGGGACCGGCCTCCGGGTGGACAGCACCGCGTTTGCATCGGTCAACGCCGGTCTCGCGGACCAGTTCAAGGCCTTCTCGCCCAAGAAGCTGTTCATGGCCGTCGGCTCGAACCAGGTCGAGGTCGACTTCAAGCTGGCGGGCACCACGACCAACGGCTTGGTCAAGGGCTTCGGGGTGGTGTTCTCCGACGTCGACAAGGCGGCCGCTACGCGGGTCGAGTATTTCGACGCGAACGGTGTCGAGCTCGCCAGCATCGCATCGCCGGCCCAGCTCGGCACCCAAGGGTTCACCTTTGTCGGTGCGGTATTCGAGTCCGCGATCGTCGCCCGGGTGCTGATCACCAGCGGCGAGGCCGCGTTGGACGCGACGATCACCGATGTCAGCGCCGGCGGCACGCAGGACCTCGTCGTCATGGACGACTTCGTGTACGGCGAGCCCCAGCCACTGCCGCAAACTTCCAACTATTCTGCGGGGAGGTTGTAACATGCGACGCGTACCATTGATGGTAGCCGCTACACTGCTCGCCGGATGTGGGGGCGTGACCTCACCCGGCGGGGGCGGTCATCCGGTCGGCGACGTCGTGGTGGGCAACATCTTCTTCCGAAGTGCCCACAACGGAACCACGAACCCCGCCGTGGACACGATCGCGGCGGGCGACAGCATCACCTGGACCTGGAACGCCGCGGGGTCGCACACGATCCGATCGAACGGCCTGGTCCCGGAGATCTTCCGGAACAGCGTGGTGATGTCCGGCGCCAACGACAGCTACACGGTGACGTTCCGGACTCCCGGGACCTACACCTACGATTGCATGATCCACGGCTCGGCGATGACCGGGCGGATTGTGGTCCTATAGCCAGGGGCTCCGCGCCTCAGCTACTTCCTGGGAGAAGGCATCCTCCCCACTATTGGGCCAGGAGGCTCGATGCCGACAGCAGTGCCGGAACCAAGGCAGTTCCGGGCCACGCCGGCGGAGCTGATCGGCATGACGCCGAGTGATTTCTTCCGCCACGACCTCCCGGCCGGCCGCCGCGGCTGGCGCAAGCTGTTCGACGCCGGGCACACGCACAGCCTCACGAACGAGCGCCGGCTCGACGGCTCTACGATGTGGGTCGAAGGCGACTACATGTGCTTCTACGATGCCGCCGGCCGCATCACCGGGCACTTCGGGATTCAGCGGGACGTGAGCGACCGCGTGAAGGCCGCGGAGGAATTGGAACAGTCTCGGACCGAGCTGCGGGCCCTCGCGGCCCGGCTCCAGAAGACGCGTGAGGAGGAACGCACCCGGATCGCGCGGGAGATTCACGACGAGCTGGGCCAGGCGCTCACCGCCCTGAAGCTCGACGTCGCCTGGCTCGAGAGCCGGCGCTCCCGCAATTCGGGCGTCTTCCGCGTGGGCGAGGTGTCGCTCAGCGACCGTATCGACCAGACGATGCAGATCGTGCGCCGCATCGCCAGCGAGCTGCGACCCAGCGTCCTCGACCAACTCGGCCTCGAGGCCGCCATCGAGTCCCTGGTGCGGGAGACGACCCAACGGACCGGCATCGCGGTCTGTCTCCATGCCGACGACTTCCCCCGGCTGCCCGACGAGATCGCGAGTCACGCCTACCGGATCATCCAGGAGGCGCTCACCAACGTCAGCCGGCATTCCAAGGCCACCCGCGTGGACGTCTCGGTGCGCCGGGTGGGGGGAGTCATCATCCTCGGCGTCGAGGACAACGGGGTCGGCTTCACGCCCCAATCGTTGAGTGGGCTTTCGTCGCTGGGATTGGTCGGCATCCGCGAGCGGGCGTTGGCGTGCGGGGGGACCCTAATGATTCGGGGCGAGCCGGGGAAGGGTACCGGCATCGCCGTCACGATTCCGGTGAAGCCGTGAGCCGGGCGCCCGTGAAGATCCGGATCTTCATCGCGGACGACCATCCGATCGTCCGGCAGGGGCTGCGCCGCATCGTGGAAGCCGACCCGGGGATGGTGATTTCGGGCGAGGCGGACGCTGCCGCGGCGCTGCTCGCCGGGCTCGAGACCAAAGCCACCGATCTCGTGTTGCTCGACGTGTCCATGCCGGGCGGGCTGTTTCTCGAGACGCTTAAGGAGCTGCGCACCCGCCACCCGACCATTCGGGTGCTGGCCTTGAGCGTGCACCCGGAGGACGAGTGGGCGGTTCGCGCGCTCCGGGCCGGCGCCTCGGGCTATCTCACCAAGGATCATTCGCCGGAGCAGCTGCTGGAGGCCATCCGCCGGGTGTACCGCGGCGGCAAGTACGTCAGTCCGTCGCTGGCAGAGCGGCTGGCCAGTCAGCTCGATGGCGGCGGCCAGCGCGCCCCGCATGAGCTGTTGTCGGATCGCGAGTTCGAAGTCATGCGCCGGCTGGGCAGCGGCCTCACCATCTCGCAGATCGCGAGCGAGCTGGCCCTCTCGGCCAAGACGGTGAGCACCTACCGCGCGCGCATTCTCGAGAAGATGGCGGTCGCCACCAACGCCGATCTGGTCCGCTATGCCGCCCGTCATGGACTGATTGCCTGACGCAGTGTAGTCCGTCGTCCGACAAATCTGTTCCGCTGTTTCGTGCCCGCCGCAGCCGTCGCGTCTGATACAGCCATCGAGGAGGGATCGCTAACGTTGCCCCCGTGATGGAGGCAGTCCCTTTCGTTAGCGAATGACCCAGGAGGATGAGATGCGTATCGGAACTGCAGTAATCGGTTTACTCGCGCTGGCTGCGCTCGCGAGCTGCTCGTCTCCCACGTACGGTGGTGGTGGTGGCGGGGGTGGTGGCGGGGGTCCGTCCGGCGAGATCATCGTCGGGAACATCCTGTTCAAGAGCGCCCACAACGGGAGCCAGAACCCCGCGATCGACAGCGTCGCGGTGGGCAGCACGGTCACGTGGACCTGGACTAGTACGGGAACGGTCCCGCACAGCGTGCGGTCGCAAGGCGCGACCGGTTTCACGAGCAGCGCCATCGAGACGGGTGATGGTAAGACCTATTCGGTCACGTTCACCACGCCAGGTAGCTACGCGTACGATTGCGCTGTACACGGCGCGGCGATGAGCGGCACCATCGTGGTCCGGTAGCAATTGTGGTCCCCAGATGTCCCTCACCCCCTGTCCCCCTCTCCCTACCGGGAGAGGGGGAACTCGGGGAGAGAGTTGGGG
>WNGC01001517.1_pt1 | contig 15763 bp, 10 predicted proteins | sample 5400051 | NCBI WGS metagenome assembly WNGC01 (sample SAMN13153368, study PRJNA577476) | soil metagenome | isolation source: 20 cm soil or saprolite under grassland replicate 2 | place: USA:California | collected 2016-06-15
CGACAATCTGCGCCGCAGTCTGGTGCCACCGGCGATTGTGGCCCTCCTCCTGGTCGGCTGGTTTTACACGCCTGCTGCGATCCTATGGAGCGCGATCATCGCTGCCCTTATGTTGTGGCCGGTCCTGAATGCTTTCCTCGCGTTATTGTTCCATCCGCCGCCGCCAGGGACGAGATTTTGGCGCGACCCGCGCGACCGGCTCCTGCGCGTCGTGCTCACGGTTATTTTTCTGGCGGACAATGCGGCCATGGCACTCGATGCCATTGTTCGCGTGAAATACCGGCGAATCACGTCGCATCGGCTGCTGCTGGAATGGGAGACGGCGGCAGACGCTCACCGACGCGCGAGAAGTCGGGAACTGCAATTCATTCTCAGCAGGCTTTGGATTCCCGCTACTTGCGTGCTCCTTTTCGTCGGCGCGGAGTCGCGAGGAACGGCGGCGATGGTAGCCGCAGCCCCGTTCCTCCTCTTGGGAGCTCTCTTTCCGGTGGCCGTGATGGTGATCAATCGGCCGGCGAAAAGCTGGCGCGGTGGAACGCTGACGTCGGATGATCGCCGATTCCTGCGCGCGGTCGCGCGACGAACGTGGAGATACTTCGATGATTTTGTCGGACCACAGACCTCTTGGTTGCCGCCGGACAATGTCCAGGAAACGCCAACGCGGGAAATTTTCATGCGCACTTCACCAACGAACATCGGGCTATCCATGCTGGCGACCGTGGCGGCGAATGATTTCGGTTACATGACCATCGACGATTTGGTGGACCGCAATCTCCGGACGCTTGAAACCCTGGGCCGGCTTGAGCGTTTCGAAGGCCATCTTTTTAATTGGTACGATCTGAGCACGCTGGAGCCTTTGCGTCCACGCTACGTCTCCGCCGTGGACAGCGGAAATTTGCTTGCCAGCCTCTGGACTTTCGAAACCAGTTGCGATGAACTGGCGGCGCGTCCTCTTCTGGATGAGTCCGCATTGCGTGGAATAGCCGACACGCTGAGCGTGCTCCGGCAAATCGCACCCAACATGAAACAAGCGGAACGCCCTTCGGCGTTTCTCCGCCTGGCGGAACTGACCATGGGCCAGCCGGCGAATCTGGAAGAAATCATTCTACGTGTAAGGGCGGCTCGACAGCCCGCGCAAGATCTTCTGCTCCACTACCGCGGACGGGAAACCGATCCGCGGGCTTATTGGGTGCAACAAATTTCGAAGCAGGTCGCGGCGTGGAATGGCGTCATCGACAAATATCTTCGACCGGTGGAAATTCTGATGTCGCCGCCCGCGCAATTGATGTTGTTAGGCGAGGCGACGCACGAATCCCGGCGGGAAGCGCTGGCGGCCACCTTTTCGCTACGCAACATTGCCATCGAGGGCATCTCTGGGCTGGTACCACTGCTTCCTTTTTATCAGAGGCGAGAGGACCAGGAAATATCTCGCGACGTGCGCGAGTGGCTCGATCTTCTCGTCACAGAGGTCGACCGTTCGCGCCGGAACGCCTCGGAGCAGCTCGCGCAATTGGACGAATTGATCGGCCAGAGCCAGCAACTGGAAGGCGGCATGGGGCTGCGATTTCTTTACGATGAGGAACGGCGAATTTTTGCCATTGGGTACCAGGTGGCTGAGCGCCGGCTTGACAGCTCGTTTTACGATCTGCTCGCAAGCGAAGCGCGCTTAACGAGCTTCCTGGCCATCGCGCGCGGAGAAGCGCCGGTAGAACATTGGTGGGCTTTGAGCCGGCCCTTTGGGTCCGCATACGGGCGGCTGCCGCTTCTGTCTTGGAGCGGGACGATGTTCGAATATTTGATGCCGCTGTTGTTCACTCAGACGCATGAGAATTCGCTGCTCGATCGCGCCTGTTACGACGCCGTGCGCTGTCAGATTGGCTATGCCCGGCAAAGCCGCGTGCCGTGGGGCATTTCGGAATCGGCCTTCAGTGCGCTCGACCGACACAACGTTTATCAATACCGAGCCTTTGGCGTACCGGCGCTGGCATTGAAACGTGGGCAGGAAGACGACCTGGTGGTTGCACCATATGCCACCGCGCTCGCTCTCGGCGTGGAACCGGCCGCTGCGATGAAGAACTTGCGGCGGCTCGCGAACCTGGGCGATTCGACACTGCTTGGTGATTACGGCTACTACGAAGCAATCGATTATTCGCGCCGCGCGGAACTCGACGGCGCGGCGGGAATCATCATCCACTGTTACATGGTTCATCACCAGGGAATGTCGCTCCTGGCTTATGACAACGCCTTACATGACAACGCGATGAGGAGGCGGTTTCATTCCGATCCCCGTATTCGCGCCACCGAGCCGCTCTTGCACGAGCATATCCCAGAACAAATTTTGCCGACCACCGGTGAGGCGCATGAAGAACGACCTGTGCGCCAGACGATCGCGACGGTCGGCGCTCCCGCCGTGGCGCAAACACCGGACATCGCTTCGCCGCGCACTCATCTTCTTTCCAATGGAACCTGCTCCGTTACGGTGACTAACTCCGGTGGCGGCTACCTGCGTTGGCTGGAGCTAGACGTAACGCGCTGGCGGGCCGACGCGACCTGCGACATGTCCGGCTCGTTTTGTTATATCCGGGATTTGGAAAGCGGAACGACTTGGAGCAACACCCATCAACCGGTGAGATCTCCCGAGCGCCGTTACACCTGGAGCTTCACGGCGGACAAAGCAGAGTTTCGGCGAAGGAGTGGGCCGTGCGAGACGATCACGGAAATTGTCATCTCCGCGGAAGACGATGCGGAAGTCCGGCGCGTGACCTTAGTGAATACCTCACGCAAAACATGCCAACTGGAGCTGACGAGTTATCTCGAGCTCGCTCTTGCGCCGCATCGGACGGACCGCGCGCATCCCGCTTTCAACAAGCTCTTCATCGAAACCGAATGGCTGCCGAATTGCGAAGCTCTTGTCGCCCGGCGCCGCCTGCGCGGTCCCGACGATCGCTCTGTCTGGGCTGCGCACCTCATGGTCCCAGAATCACCCATTGAGGCGATGGAATTTGAAACGGACCGGACCAAGTTTCTCGGCCGGGGCCGCACGACCGAAAATCCCAAAGCCCTCAGCCGGCACTTAACGAACAGTATCGGTGCCGTCCTGGATCCGATCTTCAGCCTGCGTCGGCGCGTCACGATTCTGCCTAACCAGCGATTTCAGTTTGCGCTCGTTACCGTGGTGGCAGAGTCCCGCGAAGCGGTTGTTACACTGGCGGGGCGCTACTCTGAGTTTCACACTTGCGCGCGAGCTTTTGAGACCGCTTGGACCCATTCGCAGTTGGAGATGCGCCGGCTCCATATCCGCCGAGCCGACGTGCAAACCTTTCAACAACTGGCCGGCCTCATTATCTTTCCACAGGCCCAACTTCGACCGCCGCCCGCCCGTCTCGGCCGCCGCGCCGAGGGTCAGCGAGCGCTATGGCGACAAAGCATTTCAGGTGATCTGCCGATCGTCGTCGTCATGATTGGTCACCTCCGTGACATGGAAGTCGTGCGAGAAATATTGACCGCACATACCTTCTGGCATCTGCGCGGCTTGAAGGTCGATCTCGTTCTCGTGAGCGAGGAACTGCCGAGTTACGAAGAACCATTGACCGAGCATCTGCGCAGGCTCACCGAGGCGCAGGCGCACTTGACCGGCGTCGATCAACCCGGCGGCGTCTATCTCCGGTCGGCGACAAAAATTTCGAAAGAAGAGCTGATCGCACTTCAAGCGGCTGCACGGATGGTCCTGGTCGCAGCTCGCGGCACATTGCGCCAACAACTTGCCGCGACCGCACCGGCGGCTGCGAAACCGCGGCAATTAGTGCCCGGGCGCCACTTTCGTGAAGAGCCCTCTGCGCCTCTGTCTTTCATGGAACTGAAATACTTTAACGGTCTCGGCGGCTTTACCGAGGACGGGAAGGAATTCGTCATTTATTTGGGTCCAAGCACACACACGCCGCTTCCTTGGATCAATATCATGGCGAACCCGAAGTTCGGCACATTGGTTTCCGAATCCGGCGCAGAATGTGTCTGGGGCCGCAATAGCCAGAACGATCGTCTCACGCCGTGGTTTAACGATCCGATCTGCGATCCGCCCGGAACCGCCATCTACATCCGAGATGATGAGATCGGTGTCGTGTGGTCGCCAACCCCTAAACCGATTCGGGAGAAGGACGCCTATCGCGCGCGGCATGGTCAGGGTTACACAACCTTTGAACACAACAGCCACGCGATCGAACAATGGCTACTCACCTTTGTGCCGGTCGATGATACCGGGGGACAGCCGGTTCGCTTGCAGCGGCTGCGTTTGCGCAACAATTCGTCGCGCCGACGAAAGCTGACTGTCACCGCCTACGCCACACTCGTGCTCGGACCCGATCCAGAGGAAACCGGTATGCATATCGTTACGAAATGGGATTTGCAGAGCCAGAGTCTGTTTGCCCGCAATTCCTACAACCCGGAATTTTGCGATTGCATCACTTTTGCCACTTCGGCTCCGACGCCTACTTCGTTCACCGCTGATCGCGCCGGGTTCATCGGACGTAATCGCTCGCTGCGCGATCCGGCCGCGATGGAACAGGAACGATTGACCGGCGACGTTGGCGCTGGCCTCGACCCTTGCGCTGCCGTCCAGATCGCAATTGAGATTGAACCGGGAGACATCGCCGAGATGACTTTCCTTTTCGGGCAAGCGGACGGCGAAGAAAAAGCGCGTGGACTCGTTACTCGCTTTCGCGATCCCGCTAACGTCGAAGCCGCATTCCAAGAAACACGCCATTGGTGGGATCGGCTCTTAAGCACGATCGAAGTAGAAACACCCGAGCTTTCCACGAATTTTCTGCTCAACCGCTGGCTGCTTTACCAGACTCTCAGCTGCCGGGTCTGGGGCCGCACCGCCCTTTATCAATCGAGCGGCGCTTACGGGTTCCGAGACCAGTTGCAGGATGTGATGGCTCTCGTGCACGCCTCGCCACACTTGGCTCGCGAGCACATTCTGCGCGCGGCCGCACGGCAATTCGTGGAAGGCGACGTCCAGCACTGGTGGCATCCAGAGTCTGGCGTCGGCGTCCGGACCCGCATCAGTGACGATCTTCTCTGGCTTCCTTTCGTCACCGCGCATTACGTCCGCACCACCGGTGACGCGGCGATCCTCGATCAGATGATTCCGTTCCTCGAAGGCAAACCGTTGGAGGAACAACAGACGGAGAGCCTTTCTATTCCGGTCGCTTCCGCCACGGAAGCTTCTCTACTCGAACATTGCCGCCGGGCCATTAGGCGCGCCGCCACTTCCGGTCCGCACGGATTACCGCTAATCGGAGGCGGCGATTGGAACGACGGCCTTAACCGCGTTGGGCTGGGCGGCAAAGGCGAAAGCGTCTGGCTCGCTTGGTTTGAAATTTGTGTGCTTAGAGACTTCGCAGAATTGCTCGCACTGCGCGAACTCGACAAGGAAGCGCAGGCCTGCCATACCCGCGCTGTCCAACTCGCAAAAACCGTCGACGCCCAAGCTTGGGACGGAGCATGGTATTGCCGGGGATACTTTGACGATGGCACACCTTTCGGAGCCAGGGAAAATGCTGAAGCCCGCATCGATTCGCTCCCGCAAAGCTGGGCTGCCATTTGCGGCGCAGGCGACTCGGAGCGCGTAGACGTCGCGCTGCGATCACTGGAGGAAAACCTCGTGCGTGAAGCCGACGACCTAATTTTGCTCTTTACTCCGCCTTTCGACAAAACCATCGCCGATGTTGGCTACATCAAGGGTTACCCGCCCGGTGTCCGGGAAAACGGCGGCCAATACACGCATGCCGCCACTTGGGTCGCCATGGCCTTTGCCCGCCAAGGCGACGGCGACAAGGCCGTTCGGCTTTTACGGATGCTGAATCCGATTGAGCACGCCCGGGATGAGAAGGATTGCGAACGCTACAAGGTCGAACCGTACGTCATGCCGGGCGATGTTTACTCGTTAGCCGGCCACGTCGGGCGTGGAGGCTGGACATGGTACACGGGGGCGGCGGGCTGGACCTATCGCGTCTGGATCGAAGAAGTTCTGGGATTCCAACGCCGCGGCGACACGCTCACGATCGATCCGGTCATACCGAAAGATTGGCCTGGTTTCCGTTTGCGATATCGTTTTCAGGACACTACTTATCGCATCTCGGTCGAGAACCCTGAACACTGTGCCCGAGGTGTCACCCTAGTGGAATTGGATGGAGCCGCGGTAGCCGACAAAATTGTAATGTTACGTAACGACGCGCTGCCTCACGAGGTCCGTGTTGTTTTAGGACCTAAACCGCCGACGTGAGGAATCATCTGGTCGCCGCCGCACCTCCGGAGCAGATCTCGTGAACGGTCGCTCAGAACAGGTGGTGTATTCGGTAACCCGCTAAGTTCTACCCCGGATCGGTCGTGGTTAAGAGTCACCTGCTCTGCCAATTGAGCTAACGGTGCTGGAATAAAATTCGAATGTCGAATTTCGAAAATCAAGCCCGCGTGTGGCGGACGTAATGCCTCTCGACGCCTTTCGGGAGCAGCCGTTTGCGGCCGCGTTGACGCCGGCGCGCAAGAGTCGCCCGACCGCCTTTGGTGCGCATCCGCGCACGAAAGCCGTGCTGTCGTTTCCGCGTCCGCTTGGATGGCTGATAAGTGCGTTTCATAAATGGCGAAATGGCTTTTGCCCAGTCGGAGAGCGGTTACGCTATGGGCACGCGCAAGTTTGTCAATGCTGCCGGTATTCGTCTCCACGCGTCAATGCTCTCTCAATTAGGATTGCCAGCGACTCCGATTTCTGAAATAACCAGAGCGGGCAATGGGCGAACAAGAACATGTCGTGGTCGAGCCGGCGACTGAGGCCGACCTGGATGAATTGTCGAAACTGCTGGGCGAATTGTTTGCTCAGGAAAGCGATTTTCGACCAGACAAGCACAAACAGCTTCGCGGGTTGCGACTCATTTTCGAACAACCCAGTCGCGGGCGCGTTTTCGTGCTGCGGCGCGACGGTGTGATTGTGGGCATGATCAATTTGCTGTTTACTATTAGCACCGCCGAAGGCGGCTTTGTGATTTTGCTCGAGGACCTGGTAATCCACAAAGAGTACCAGGCGAAGGGCTACGGATCAAAGCTGCTCAACCACGCCATCGATTTTGCGAAGAAGAAAAATTTCCTTCGCATCACGCTGTTGACTGATCGACCCGAAAATGTCGCGCAGGAATTTTTCCGACGTCACGGGTTCGTTGAGTCTACGATGATCCCGATGCGTCTGTGGATTACGCCGCAGCAAAATAGTGATCAGTGATTAGTGATTAGTGGGCCACGGAGGTCGCTCCTTGGCGCTCGCGGCATCCGAGTGATGATCGAGCCAGGTGTTCAGTTGAGTCACGAGGCGTTTTTTGAATTCTGACCGAAATTGAACTTCGTCGACGACTTTTGCTACTTCCGGAGCGCTGGCCGGAGGCAAATTATTTTTGGCGTAAGTTTTTAACTCATCCGCGCGCAAGTCATCAGAGAAAAAGGTAAACAGACTGGGCGCGTAGCGGTTTGCACCCGCCGCATCGATCTTCGCGAGCAGCGCTTTCATGTTTGTCCTGGCGAATTCCCAGGCAATGTCCGGATGCCCGCTGTCGCGTGCGACTTTTGGGACAAGAGAAGTCGCACGGCTCGTTGGCAGCTCATCCGTGAGAGCAATCGCAAGTGTCTTCTTCACCAATTTCGGATCGGTCACACAACCAAGCGCATTGTAGTAATTTTGTTTTTCCTCAATGCTCGTCGTTGTCAGTCCGAGCTGGTGCAGCTTCGTCCAAGTTTTTTCGTCGGCATAACGGCAGACGACTGCAAAAACTGCGGGCCGCAGATCTGGTGCGAGCGATGCAGGGTTCGCGAGATATTTTTCGAAACGTTCGCGGCAGCCGGCAATTATTTCCGGGTCATTCAAATCTCCCAGAGCGCTGATCAAGCTCGCGCGGAGGTTTGCGGCGGTGGACGGCTCCCCTTGTTTTGGTTCCCAGCCGAGTATCTCAAATATCGGACGCAAAAGCGATTGGGCATAACGTTGAAATTTTTCTCGCTCCGGATTTCCGGCTAGCAGCCCGTTAATGAAAGCCAGCACATTGATTATCTGTTCGCGTTCGGCGATTTCAGTCGAAGCGGGCAATTTCTCGACCAACTGAAAATAGCGCGACGCAGGCGCGCGATCGGCCTGCACAAGAGCCCACGCATCGCTGAGAAGATTAACGCGATCCTCAACGCCCAGCGTCGGCACAGCTTGAAGTAACAAACTCCAGGGTGGCTCGTCATATTCAACGCGATAATTTCCAGCGCCCTTTACATTCAACTTGACCGCGCGATCTGCGGGAATGTTCTCCAGAATCTCTGTCTTACCTGTCATCAACAAAGTCGCAGGCGCTTGTCCGATGACCAAATACGTCAGCGGGATCTTCCACTCCAACGGCGGGACGTTTTTGAAATTCACGGTGAAGCGCTTTTGGGTAAACCGAACTTTTCCGTCTGTTTCCCGCTTAACCGTCACGACTGGAAATCCGGGCTGCTCGGTCCAGCCAGCTGCGATGTCGCCGACCGGTTTCTTGGACGCTTCCGAGAGAGCATTCCACAAATCTGCGGTCGTCGTGTTCGAATATTCGTGCGCGGCGATGTACCGCCGAATTCCATCGCGGAACACGTCTTCGCCCAGAAAACTCTCCAGCATTCGCAGAAACGATAGTCCCTTTTTGTAGGTGATATCATCAAAAGCGCTGTTGGCTTCCGCCTCTGTTGCGATGTGCTGCTGAATCGCATGCGTGGTCGATCTCGCATCGCCTTCCATGGCTTGCTCTTTAGCGATGCCGATGCGCCGAGTGGGATCGCGCGGCAAATTGCGCCGCAGCCAGACCTCCCATTGCGGGTTGAAATGCGCGGTGCACTTGGTGCCCATCCATGAGGCGAACCCTTCGTTGAGCCAGAGATTGTCCCACCAGGCCATCGTCACGAGATCGCCGAACCACATGTGCGCTACTTCGTGCGCGATCACTTCGTAGATATTTTGCTTTGTCTCGGTGGACGAATTTTTCGGATCAAACAAAAGCGCAGACTCGTAATAAGTGATCCCGCCCCAGTTTTCCATAGCGCCACCGAAACCGCCCGGCAGAGCGATTTGGTCCAGCTTCGGCAACGGATACGGCACGCCAAAATAATCGTTGTAGTATTGCAAAATCTGCGCCGTGGCTTCGAGTGCGTAGCGGCCCAGTTCTGCTTTGCCTTTCGTTGCGATCACGCGGACCTGCGTCGAGTCGCTTCGCGCTTCGATGACATCGAGCTCGCCAGCAACGAAGACATTCAGATAACTCGACATCGGCGGAGTCGCCGCAAAGCGTACCTCTTTGCCTTCCGTGATTTTTCTTTCGCTCTCGATCGGCATGTTTGACACAGCGAGCCAGTTTTCCGGCACCACGGCGCTTAATTGAAAACGGGCGCGAAAAACGGGTTCATCCCAGCAAGGAAAAAATCGCCGTGCATCCGTCGCTTCGAATTGCGTCCCAAGCATAACCTTTGGCGCGCCGCTGCCCTGCTCTTGGTAGCGCATGTAGAAAAGGCCCTGCCCTTGCTGATTGATCTTGCCGGAGAACCTGAGCGCGAGAGTATGATCTCCTTGCGCAAGCTTTAAGGGCAACGTGAGCGTAAGCAGTTCCTTTTCTTTGTCGGTCTTGATTGCAGACGCCGGCAAATCTTTGCCGTCAACAGACGCTGCTTCAATTTTGAGTTCGAGCGTGTTAAGCACCAGCTGATGAACCGGGCTGCGCACGTTTAGCTTCACCGTTTCTGTTCCAGTGAAAGTGAACTGGTCGATTTTCGGAACGATACGGATGGAGTAATCCGTCGGAACAACCTCTTTCGGCAATTTTCCTGGCGTTTCCTTAAAACTGAACGGCTTTTCCGCAGTCACGATTGAGGGAACCATAATAGAAAACAAAGCCGCCCAACAAAGAACCCACGCTCGCATTTGTCGCACTAAACAACGCGTGTGTGTTTTTTCACCCGCAAATGATAAGAACGGCGCGTACGGAGTGACGCCCTACCGCCTACTCAACAACCAGCACCAGCAGCAATTGTCCGCTCCCGATTTGCGGACCTTTAATGACCAACGGGCTGCGCTTGCTCAGCTTCGCATCTGTTTCCAGCAAGAGCTCTTTCTCTTTATAAAGTTTTAGGTTCAAAACGTAGCCTGCTTCGCTCTCGCCTCGGGCATCAACATGCAGACCGAAGAATTTGCTGGTCGCAAGCCAATCTTCCTGGCCGGTCTTGAGTGTCTTTTGCGATTGGCCGATCACCTGAAATTGATTGTAGCCGAAAAACTTTTTCAGGGGTCCCTCGATGCGTGTCAATTCTGGCGGAATCGGTTGTGGTTGTGCGACATTTTCCGCGATGACGAGTCCACTCCAGACCGTCTCTGCGCCCCTCAGTCCCGGGATCGCGCTGAGGATGAGGGCGAAAACAGGAATCAAGTACGCTGACACGCCACCCATAAGCAGTTATTTGGCCGCGTAATCGGCCGGCAAACTTTGCAATCCCTCTGTCCAAAGAACCGTTACGCGGTCCTGTTTTACCTCAAACATTGAGACGGTCGCATTTGGGCTGACTACCGGATCAACGCGGGCGTTGAGGATTTGGGTCAAATACGATGACTCCTCAGTCGGAGTTTTTTCGTGCACGACGAAAAGCGTACAAACCAAAAAGACGGCGAGCGACAGAGTGCCTGCCCACAACAGACGAGGAATGGTCCACCACGTGGAGGTCGTGGCGGAGCGTCTGCCAGACGACTGAGACGCCTCGGCATCTTCCTGCGCGATTTTTTCGTGCACCTGATGACTGAAGAACTCTTGGTTCGTCAATGTCCGGGCGCCCAGCTCTTGTTTCAGGAGCTGCCGAAGTTTTCTTGCGTCCGCCTTTTCAACTTCAGCGGCAGCTTTGTCGGGGAGCGAGGCTTCGAACTTCGCCAATTCTCGCCCGCTAAGCTGGCCATCGAGCCATGCTGTCCATTTTTCCTCAAATGTTTTCATAAACGTCCCTCAACAAATTTTGCAATTTCTTACGCGCATAAAACAGACGCGACATGACCGTGCCAATGGAGCATCCCAAGGCCTCTGCGATCTCGTGGTATTGCATGTCTTCGAGTTCCTTCATCAAAATGACAGCGCGTTGCTCGGGCGAAAGCTGTGTGATTGCTTGCTCGATCCGGGCACGAATTTCGTCTCGTTCCATCATCTCGTAGGGCAATGCTTCCGTTTTGGGAACGGTTTTGGACGCGGGATCAACTTGCCTCAACTGAATCGCGTCATCGAACTCCGCGCCTGCGCCTTTCACCTGCTTTTTGCGCAGCCAATCAATCGTCACGTTCATGACGATGCGATAAATCCAAGTGTAAAAGGCGGAGCGCCCGCGAAAGCGTTTAATTGACTTCCACGCTTTGAGGAAGCTGTCTTGAGCCAGATCCCAGGCGTCCTGCTCGCTATGTACCATGTTGTAAACCATGCTAAACACACGTGTCCGGTAGCGGGTCACGAGCTCGTCGAATGCTTCGGTGTCACCGGCCTGGCATCGTCTTACCAGATCCAATTCCGATACATCGGCCTGAGCCGGAGTCGCTTCCGTTTGCATGATTGGACGGAACGCGCCCTTATTTCATTCAACTGCGATTACCTTCAGAGCCGAACCGGCGACGCCACTCGCCGCGGTATTCGCCCATTAGGGCGATAATGCCGTCCCGCACTCGAAAGAGTCGCTGCTGCAGGACTGTGTATTGCGAACGGGTGATCGGCCCCGCAGGTTTCCGCAATTGTGCCGCCGCGTCCATCGCAATGGTGATGGCTTTCAAGGCGCGCTTTAAATACGCGATCGTCATCCCGATTTCATCAAGGCTATCGCCGCTCAATGCTGCTGCGAGCTTGGCGCTGGCCAGGGCAGCGTGGGTCGCCAGTTTCACAGCTGCCGGTTCGTTTTGGAGTGAAGCATTCTGATCGAACAGTTGATCGATCCAAATAGTGAGCGCGAACGCAGCGCGATATAGGTCATGCTCCTCGAAGACCTCTGCCGACCTGTTGGTGTTGACCGCCTCCTCATCGTCGGTTACACCCTCATCGAGCAACGCATCGACTTCCGCGCTCCAATCCTTGGCATCCAACAGCTGCGTCCAACCCATCTCCCGAGCGATGATTTCGTCCCGGTCGGGATCATCAAGGTACGTCTCCAGCAATTGCATGTACTTTTCGGTCTTGCCATCCTGCTGCTGAAGGAAGCGCTCCCACTCGTACTCATCCCAGATACGTTCGGACTCACCCTCGTACTCAGCCATACCGGACTAAACGCGAGCTTCGCGGTGTGCGCAAAATTTTTCGCACCGGCTTTGCTTCCTCACCAGAAAATCTTCCGAGCGCAGCTGATTGCATCAGAGATATCCATGACTAGGTTCGTCATGAATGGCCAAGCGCGTTGCAAAATCCAGTGTTCTAGCCTTGCTGATTGCGCTCTTGCTGTCTGCTTGCGCCTCGTCCGGTGATGAGTCAGCGGGCAGCGGGTCGACCACTCAATCTACCGGGACTGTTCCTGGAGAAAAACTATCCGACGAGGGAACGCTCGCTCCCGGCCCGCCTGGATCCAGCGGAAGCGTACGCTGGTGATCTGGTTGTTGTTGTGCCATCCTTGCTCGAGCTTCCGGCTTTAGGCCTTCAACGGAGTCCATTGGCGAAATGCAACAGCGCCTCGTGAACACCAGCTCCGTACTCCTTTTTCGCGACATACCCGCCGGCGTCGCGCACGGCGTCTTGCACTTCCTGAATTGCGTTAGCTGGGCAAGAAGGCATCGCGGCGACTTTTCCGTCCAACATTGAGATGTCGTTATGATGGTCGCCTGACGCGAAGATGTTTTCGCGTGGAACTTCCAGTAGACGCGCCAGCTCAGCCAGTGCTGCCCCTTTGTGGTAGTCAGCATGACAAAACCGCAGATAGACTGTGTTGCGCTGGTAATCCAAGTTCGGATGCATGGCTCGCGCCCTCTCGATAAACTTCACGATGCGCCTCATTTCTTCATCGTTCTCGGCGACTAGACCCTCGAGGCGTTCAGCGTCGTAAATAAGCCGCGCTTTCGTTTTTTGGCTCACGAAATCAACCACCTCGGCCAGGACGGAGTTAGCTGAAGAAAATAACTCGGCGTGATCGCGCGCGCAGCGCTCGTTCCAGTCGCCAAACGGCTCCCATGTATCGCGGTTTCCCCCGCGGCGAAAAACATCGCGCTCGGTCGTGAGAATGAAATCCGGCCGAAAGGGAAACCCGAAATCGGCGAGTCCGGATTCCAGTAAATCGACGGAACGACCTGTATTAATCGCCCACAGCGCGCCGGCATTCTGTAAGCGGCGAATCAATTCCATGCACTGGATATCGAGAACTGGTTCGCTAACTCTCGACACCAGCGTGCCGTCAAAATCGATGCTCAGTAACTTGATTAGTGAATGCATCTAACTGCAATTTAAGAATTGATTTCCGGCACGCAATGCGTCGATTGATGTCAGGAGCTAATCGAGCATGAAATCGGCTTACGAACTGGCGATGGAACGGTTGGAGAAGACGTCGCCATCGCTTTCACTAACCGAGGACCAGAAGAAAGAAATCGCTGACATGGATTCCGTGTACCGAGCAAAGATCGCCGAAAAAGAGCTGTTCCTCAGGAATCAGATGAACAAGGCGCAGAGTGCCGGCAAGTTCGACGAAATGGAATCGCTGGAGAAGCAACTCGCGTCGGAGATCCGACGATTACAGGAGGCGTGCGAAGCGAAGAAAGAAAAGCTGCGCGCGCGCTTTGCGAAATAGGTAGCGGCGGGTCACCGAACCACTCGGGGACGATTGAGTTCAATCGCCTCTACCTTCGCACGCCTTCCTTCGCGGCGTTTCGGTAGATCGGGGTCTAAAAATCCGAGCATGTGTGCTCGTCTGATCGTGCGAACGCCTTCCTGCTTCTGCAAATCGACAATGTTTCGGCGAAACTTTTCCATCTTCGTCCAGTGCACCTTGGGGCGGAAATGGTGTTCGGCGTGGTAGCCGTTGTAGAAGAATAGCCAGTTATAGATTTTTGACGGTAATAACCGTTCAAATAACTGAAACAGTGGCCAAGATACCAAAACGGCAGGAAATAAAAAATCACGTAACGCCAGTTGAAAAGGAACATCACGAATAGCGCTGTAGCGAATGCCGCCAGCTCGAGATTTCCCCAAAACACGTCATCATTGCCGCGCTTGCGCAGTTCTTTGCGGATAGCGCCGACATCGTCACGGAAAAAGCTAAGGAAGACATACTTCCATGGACCTTCCGGCTCGCCATCGTGCCCATGCCGATAGATCGACAACCAATCAACCGTGTCGCCATTTTCATCCTGTCGATCCGAATTTCCCTTGTGGTGCTGCATATGGACAGCGTCGTACATCGTCTGTGAGAAACAACACGCGATTGATTGCGTGATTCCAAAAAGTCGATTTGGCAATTTTGAGCGGAAGAACGGGTTGTGAATGAAATTGTGCCCCACCCCATTGATGTTGGCATTGACCATCAGCGAATAAATGAACCCGAGGATCAACATCACCCATAGCGGTGCATGCGGGTAAAGGAAGAAGAGGCCCAGGAAATATGTGAGATGAAAAAGACCCGCCGCAGCCGGGACTGCATCCCAGCGTGTGTGCACGAACAGCCTTGAGTTAGTAGTCGGACGTTCTATTGAAATCACTTGGGTGTTCATCGGGGAATTCATCGAATGCTAAAACTATTCGCCAGAGAAACACCTCCTGGCAAGTTTTGAAGATTGCCAACGCCGTTTCTGCGCGCCTAAGTTAGGCGCTCCCGATGTTTGCCCTTCAGCCAGAATTAAAAGTCTTCACGGGCTCGGCCAACCGTGATTTGGCCGAGAGGATTTGCAAATACATTGGTGTCCCGCTCGGGCAGGCAACGATCAGCTCGTTTCCGGATGGCGAAACTTACGTCAGAATCGAGGAGAACATTCGCGGGCATGACGTCTTCATCATTCAGCCGACTTGTCCGCCGACCAATCAGCACTTGATGGAGTTGCTGATCATGGTCGATGCGGCGCGGCGCGCCAGCGCGGATCGGATCACGGCTGTGATTCCCTTTTTTGGTTACGCGCGGCAGGACCGCAAAGACCAGCCGCGAGTCCCGATCACAGCCAAGCTCGTGGCCAATTTATTGCACGCGGCGGGGGTGAGTCGCGTGCTCACGATGGATCTGCATGCACAGCAGGTACAGGGCTTTTTCGATATCCCGGTGGACCATCTCTATTCACTGCCAGTCTTGATTAAATATCTGCGACAACAGCTGACCGGGAAAACGACCGTTGTTTCGCCGGATTTAGGCGGCCTCAAAATGGCTTCGGCTTACGCGGAAGCGTTGCGTGCGAATCTGGCGATCGTGGCAAAGGAGCGCCGCAGCGCCACGGAGACCGAGGCGCTGTATCTCATTGGCGAAGTGGAAGGCCGCGACGTGCTTCTAGTTGATGACCTTACGGAAACAGCCGGCACATTGACTTCTGCGGCTGACCTTTTGAAAAAGCGCGGCGCGCAGAAGATTTATGCGGGCGTTTCGCATGCTGTTCTGGTGGACATGGCGATCCCGCGTTTGCAAAAATCGAAAATTACGGAATTAGTAACGACTAACAGCACGCCGGTGCGCACCGTGGAAGGGTTTAAAACCACAGTGCTCTGCGTCTCCGAGCTTCTCGGGGAAGGCATCAAACGGATAC
>WNGC01002579.1_pt1 | contig 15746 bp, 17 predicted proteins | sample 5400051 | NCBI WGS metagenome assembly WNGC01 (sample SAMN13153368, study PRJNA577476) | soil metagenome | isolation source: 20 cm soil or saprolite under grassland replicate 2 | place: USA:California | collected 2016-06-15
ACACGCAAAGCGTTGCCTCGCTCGTTGGTCTCACGACGCATGAGGCCTTTCACGTATTCGAGCGCGCCTCCCGCCGCCAGGACCGGCGCTTTGGGCAAGGCGAGAACTCGTTTCTCGTCACGAGCTATCCGGTCCTCGATCCGCAAAACGAAGCGGGGATGGCGTTGGAGGGACAGATCCTGGCTGCGGCACTCGACGCCAAGACCACGACGTCCGAGCGCAGCCTCGCGCGCCAGTTCATCGCGGTGCGCGAATCGCGCCAGCGCGCCCTCGGCGCCGATCTCGCCAACTTCGAGCAGCTCGCCGAGCTCAATGAGGGGCTGGCCGAATACACGCTGGTGCGATCGGTGCAGCTCGCGGCGCGGCATCCCGATTTTCCCGATCGCGCCGGCGCCGACCAGATCCGGACGCGAAAGCGCGTCGGCCTGCACAAGCTGACCCGGGAGGTGACGCTGTCGATTCGGCTGCGCTATTACGCGACCGGTCCCGCTCTCGGCGAGCTGCTGGATCGGCTCGAGGGGCCGGCGTGGAAAAGCCGGCTCGTGAATCAGAATCTTACTGTGCAGGATGCGCTCGCCGACGCCTCCGGCTATCGCACCATGGAATTGGCGTCGCGCCGGCAGGCCGAATCGACGTTCGTGATGGCGGCATTGCGTCGCAGCGCCGATTCCGGAGTCGCGCGCTTGCGCACCTTCCGTCGCGCGCAGGTGGACAGCATACTCGCCGCGCCGGGGATCCTCCTGGTCGTCACGATGGAGAGCGGTTCGATCGGGCTCTGCGGCATCGATCCGCAAAATCTGTTGCAGGCCGAGAAGGCCGTGTTGTTGCATACGCGCTGGGTGCAGGTGTGCGCCGGCGAGGCGTTGCAGGCGACGTTCAACACGCCGGTGGTCCAGGATCGTAATACGCAGACGCTGCGCGCCGTCATCGGCGCGGACTCGACGGTGAAACTGACTGCTGCAGGCGAATCCGTGTCGCTCGAATCCCCGCTGGTCTCGCTGCGCGCCGCGAAAGCGAATGTGTCGCGCGAGGGGAGGGTCGTAACGATCAAGGTTAAGAGCTGAGGCGACTTAGCAGATCCCCTCGCATTTTTCGTTTCAATTTGACATGATGTAGCGCCCAAAACTCGGAGCCTCGATGAAAGTGGCAGCATTTCTCGCGCTCCTCTCCGTTCCTGTCGCTGCCGCAGCGCAGGGACAAGGCGAGTCGATCTTCCAGAGCATCCCGTGGGTCAAAGGCCCAGCCGTCGGAGAGCTGGGTGTCGAGGCCCGCGTGCGAATACCCGCCGGTTGCCTGTTCACCGGACTCAAGGGTGTGAACAAGTTCATGGAGATGACCGAGAATCCGGTCGACGGCAACGAGCGCGGCATCGTGCTGTGCCAGGCCGAGACGGAGCCCTGGTTCGTCATCTTCTCCTACGACCCGAGCGGCTATGTGCGCGACGAAGAAGGTTCGCGGCTCAATCCCGACGCGATTCTCGAATCGATTCGCCAGGGAACGGAAGCGGCCAATAAGGAGCGTCAAAAGAGAGGGTGGGGCACCCTGACGCTCGAGGGCTGGATGACCCAGCCCCATTACGACAAAGCCACGAACAATTTGACGTGGGCGTTGACGGGCCACACGGACAAGGGCGAACGCAACGTCAACCACTCGGTGCGACTGCTCGGCCGCGGCGGCGTCATGCACCTCGATCTCGTCACCTCGCCCGAGCACATCGCCGGCGTGATGGGGAATTTCCAAGCCTTGATCTCGGGCTTCGAGTATCAGACGGGCTATCGCTACGCCGAATGGCGCCAGGGCGACAGGGTCGCCGAGTACGGTTTGACGGCGCTCGTCGCGGGCGGCGCCGGCGTCGCGCTCCTCAAGTCCGGATTGCTCGCCAAGTTCTGGAAACTGATCGTCGCGGGGATCGCGGCGCTGGTCGCCGGCATCCGGCGTTTCTGGCGGCGCATCACCGGAAGGAATAACGAAGTTCCGCAGTCGTGACGATCGTCATTCTCGCGCTGATCACGCTCTTCGAGGGGGTGCGGCGCGTTCCGCCGGGCTCGGTGCTGCTGCAGCGCACGTTGTTCGGATCGTGGCGCGCGCGACCGAGCTCGCCGCGCGGGACCCGGTTGCAGCTGCTCTCCTGGTGGTCACCGTTCTTCAGCACGATCGTGCTGGCGCCGCACAACTCCACCGGGAAATGCAAGCTCGAATCGCTCGAGCAGACGCTGCTCGACCTGCGGATTCTTGGCATCGCGATCCTGCCTGTGCTCGTGATTGGTATTCCGCTCGCGCTGGACCGATTCGGTGCCGTCGGGTTCTTCGTCGCGCTGGGGGTCGTCGGCGTACTGTGTCTCGTCGTGGTCGAGGCGATGTACTCAGCGGCGCGCGCGCTCGGCAAGACCAGGAGGGAAGCATTGGGGTGGGCGGTGCCGTTTCTCTCGCCGTTCGCGGCGCCACGCGCCGCAGACGTTCTTATAGAGGAAGTAGTGCGCGACGTGCCGCCCGGCCTGGCGGCCCGGGCCCTCCTGCCGTTCGATGAATTCCTACGTTGGGTGAGACCGCACGCCTACGACTCGAGACCGGAATTGCTGACCGGTCTCGATCGACGCGAATTGGAACAGGCGCTGGCGCCGCCCGTCCCCGCCTTCGGTGGCGACGCGGCGCTCTGGTGCCCCCGCTGCGGGGCCACCTATGTGCATGGTGACACCTGTTCCGAGTGCGGTATCGCGTTACTTACGTTCGCTAGCCCGCAGGTGGCCGGTCCCGTAGCATAAGAGATCCTTTCAAACCGGAAGGCGCCCATGTCCCGACTGCTGTTGTGTCTCCCTCTCCTGTTCGTCACTGCGTGTGGTGGGAAGGAGACGCCGAAGTCCACGCGTTCATCGGTGCCCCCCGGCGCCGCGGCAACGCTCCCGAAGACCGGCGCTGTTTATCGCGTCATCATCAAGAGCACGTGGACGAAGGCGACGCATCCCTACGAGTATCCGAGCGACGCGCATTTCTCCGGGCTGATCGGCGCCTCGCACAATGCCCACTATTCGATCTTCGCGGTCGGCCGGCGACCCACGCCCGGGCTCGAGCGTCTCTCAGAAGAAGGAAAGCACAGCCCACTCAACGATGAGATTCGTGCGGCGATCGATGCCGGGAACGCGCTCGAGCTGTTCGAGACGGGCGGGCTCAAGGACTTTCGCGATTCGATGGTCACGACCGTACACGTCGATCCGGCGCATCACCTGGTATCGGTGGTGAACATGGTGGCACCCAGCCCGGATTGGTTCACGGGCGCGTCGAGCGTCGATCTCCTGGAGAACGGCACATGGGTCGCCTCGCGCACGCTGCGCCTGCCGGCGTACGACTCCGGTGGTGACGACGGCAAGACGTACAAAGCGCCGGACCGGGACGCCAAGCCCAAGAAGCCGACGACGCGCGCGGCGACGCGCCATTTCGTGAAGAACGGCCAGCCCGTGCCGGTGGCGACGTTGAAGCTCATCCGCGAGCCTTGAGCGCGCCCGAATCGACGGCCCGCGTCGAAGCGTTCAGTGACGGCGTCTTCGCCATCGCGATCACGCTGCTCATTCTCGAGATTCGCGTGCCGCACGCGGAGCACGGTCTCTGGGCGGGACTGCTCGCGCTCTGGCCCTCCTACATCGCGTTCCTGCAGAGCTTCGTCGTGATCCTGATCATGTGGGTCAGTCACCACGAGCTGCTCCAAATGGTACGCGGGGTCAGCTATCCATTTTTCTTCGCGAACGGACTGCTGCTGCTCACCATCACCTTCGTGCCGTTCCCCACCGCCATCCTGGCGGCGCACCTCGGCACACCCGAAGCGAAAGTCGCGGTCGCGTTTTACTGCGGGACATTCGTCGTCAATGCATTGGTGTGGAACCTCCTGTTCTGGACGATCGTGCGCGGTGGGTTGGTGCGCCCGGAGATCAGCGCCGACACGATTGCCGGCGTTCGCAAGGCATACTACGCGGGGGCGCTCGTCTATCTCCTGGCAACGGTCGTTGCGCTGTTCCAACCCATCGTGGGACTGCTGATCAACGTGTCGCTGTGGGTCGTCTGGGTCCGGTTGGGCTATCGCTCCGAGGGTAAGGTGCGCGAACGTGAAGAGTTCAGCTTACCGCGAACGCGTGGATGACGGGACTGCGCGTCGCATCGACGCTCTGCTGGATCTGGGGCTTGCTGATCCTGGGCGGCGGACTCGCGCTCCTGATTCCTGCCCTGGTGGTGCCTGGTCTGCGCGGCGCGATCATCGTTGCGGCGCTGTTGCTCGCGTGTTCCGCCGGGTACTGCGTCGCCGGCTATTACCTGCGCAAAGCGCGGCGCGCGGGCGCCGGACTCGCCATCTGTGTCGCCGTTCTCGTCTCGCTCCTGCAGATCGGTGCGCACACGCGCGCGGCGAGTGTCGGCCTCGTCGTCAACATCGTCATTGTCGTGCTCATCATCATGAACTGGCGTCATCTGCAGCCGGCGGGGACGCCGTACCTGCCTTCGCCTTAAGGCATGTATCTTGCGCCCCACGAAGTCGACCTCTCGAGAGACGACTCCGTGCCGCGCCTTCTATATGGATTACCCCTGCTGGCGCTTGCCGCATGCCGGCAACCCACCGGTTTGCTCAAGACCGACACCCCGTACACGCTGCGCACCATTAATGGGCAACTGCTCCCGTACGCCGTGAACGGCACGGCGAGCGGCCCGACCGTGACCGAAGGATCGATCACGTTCTTCCAGGATCACTCCGCGACCCGGCATGAGCGCAGCCGCCGGCATTCCTCCTCGAGCAGCGATTCCGTCGTGACCAGTTGGACGCAACCCGGGCAGTTTTACACGCAGCTCGGCCGGTGCTGCATGAGGAAGGCTTGACCCTCCTGTACTGCCCGGGGTCGACTGGCTGTTGAGGTTGTCAGGAAGCGGTAGGGACTGAAGTTGGGGTCATAGCGCAGCGGCCGATCGTGCCGTAATTCTGGAGTATGAGCTCACGCGCCCCGGTTCTTGCCCTCGCGTTCGCTATCTGCGCCGCGCCGCTCGCCGCCCAGGCGTCCGGCCATTTTCCGCCCGACTCGCTCATCAACGTCAAAGTCATTCCCAAGTCGACGCCGGTGATGCAGGTCGTCGGCATGATGCGCAACTTTGCGGGCGCGCTCGGCGTCCGCTGCTGGTTCTGTCACGTCGGGCAGGAGGGCCAGCCGCTCGCCCAGTTCGACTTCGCCAAAGACGAGAAGCGCACCAAGCTCACCGCGCGGCAGATGATGCGGATGGTGGAGGAGATCAACCGGCGCATCGACACATTGCCGCACGATCACGATCGCCCGAACGACTCTTTGCGCGTGACGTGTAACACCTGCCATCGCGGGGTGAGTCGTCCGCTGCCGCTCGAGCAGTTGATCCAGCAGACCGCGCAGACGTCCGGCGCCGACTCGGCGGCCCGCGCGTATCGTGCCTTGCGCGAGCGGTACTACGGTCGAGCAGCCTACGATTTCGGTGAACCCACCCTCAACATTGCCGCGTTCCGGCTGGCGCGGGCAGGGAAGTACGACGAGGCGTATGCGATGTTGCGGCTCAACGAGGAGCAGTTCCCGGCGTCGTCGAACCTTTCAACCTTCCGCGGCAACATCAACCTGATGAAGGGCGACACCGCTGCCGCGATCGCTGCCTTCCGCGAGGCGGTGCGGCGCGATTCCACCAACGAAGAAGCGAAAGGTCGCCTCAGGAGCCTTCGACAGTCGCCTTGATCACTTTGTCGAGGCGCGGGAACCCGCGGTCGAGATACTTGTCGCCCTGCGCCTGCATCTGCCCCTGGATGGGTCCGCGTCCGCCGGGAGCGCTCTCGCCGTAGCCGGCGTAGAGCTGATCGACCACTTCCATCCCTTCCACCACTTGCCCGAACGGCGCGAATCCCATCGCGTCGAGCCGGTCGTTGTTGCCGTAGTTGATGAACACCTGCGTGGTGCGCGTGCCTGGTCCCGCGGTCGCGAATGACAGCATGCCGCGAATGTTGGTGCGCAGCACGGGGTCGTCGGGGATTTGCTGGCTGTACCAGGCGCGCGAGACCGCCGGATCGCCGTGGATACCGAACTGCGCCATGAAGCCGGGCAGCACGCGGAAAAACTTCGCGCCGTCGTAATATCCCGAGCGCACCAGGTTATAGAACCGATCGGCGCCGCGTGGCGCCCAGGCGCGATGCACGGCGATCACGAACGCGCCCTTGGTCGTCTGGAACCGCGCGCGGAACGAATCCGGCGCCTGCGTCGCGAAGCCGGGGCTCTGCGGATTGTGGAAGTCGGGTGGGGGGAGGGGCGCGGACGCGTTGGATCCGCCGGGTTTTGGCGCGGGCTTGCTGCAAGCGACAGCTGAGAGCGCGAGCAGAATATAAGGAAGGCGATTCATGGCGGATAAAATAGTCGTATTCTTTACGCCATGCTCCGCTGGATTGGAGGTCCGGGGTAACCGTGGCGGTCAGCGCGAGCTTCAAGTCGTTCGTGATCGATCAGCTCGCGCGCGCAGTGCCGCGCGTGAGGGCGCGCAGCATGTTCGGCGGCGTAGGGATCTACGCGGGGGACGTCTTCTTTGCGCTGATCGCCGACGACACGCTCTATCTCAAAGTGGACGATGCAACCAGAGCGGAGTTCGAGGCACTGGGATCTGCTCCGTTTCAGCCGTATGGCGATGCCCGCGAGACGATGCAGTACTACGACGTTCCGCCTGATTTGCTCGAAGACTCGGACGGTCTCCGGCCGTGGGCAGAGAAGGCCATTGCCGCGGCGATGCGTAAGAAAAGGAAAGGGAAGAAGTGAAGGCCGTCTCGTGGCTTCTCGGCAAACCGCGCGAGCCGTGGTCGCTCTACCCCCCGAGGCATGAGCCTTGCACCAGCCGGACGATGCCGACGAGAGGGCCGCTCATGGAGGAGAGAATAGAACGTCGCGTGAATCCGCGCGACGGCGAGCAAAGTAGGCCATTCCTGACCGCCCAGTGGCGCAATCTCGTGATGCTGCACTGGGAGGTCGATCCTGCCCTCCTCATTGACCGCGTTCCCACCGGAACGACGCTCGACCTCTGGCAGAGTAAAGCCTACGTCGGCCTCATCGGGTTTCAGTTTCTCGACACGCGGGTGCTCGGCGCGCCCGTTCTCTTTCATCAGGACTTCGAGGAGGTGAACCTGCGCTTCTACGTCCGGCACGTAGTCGACGAAGAGGTCCGCAATGGGGTCGTGTTCATCTGCGAATGCGTGCCGCGCCAGATGGTCGGCGGCATGGCGCGCCTCCTCTACCGCGAGCCGTACGTCGTGCTGCCGATGAAAAGCTCGATTCAGCCGGGGCCCCCGGCCGAGGTGGAGTTCGCGTGGCAGACCGGCCAACGCTGGAATTCGGTCAGTGCGCGCGGCCACGGCACCGGCGAGCCACCCCGGCCGCGCACGCTCGACGAATTCGTTACCGTGCGGCATTGGGGCTACAACGGCAAGCCGGGCAGCGACACCATCGAGTACCGCGTCGACCACCCCACCTGGAACGTCTGGCGCGTGCGGGACGTGCGGCTCGATGCCGATCTTTCCAGCCTCTGCGGCGACGAGCTGGCGCAGGCGCTCACGACCCCGGTCTCTGCCCTGGTGGCGGACGGCTCCGCGGTCACGATCCATTGGCGTACGCGCCTCGATTGACGTCCACCGGCGCCCGGCCTGGCTAACTCCGCATTAAACCAGCAGTAACAATCCGCATTATCTTAGGGGGGCATGGCTGACCCCAGTTCCCCCAATCGCCCCTCACGTGGCTCCGGCTCGCTCACGGTGCACCTCGCCGACGAGCTGGATGTCTACTTCAATGAAGTCGCGCACGGCCGGCCGGTGGGCTTCGTGGCGTCGCCCAAGTGGAAGCCGCGCACCGACGTCTACGAGACCGACAGCGAAATCGTCGTCCACATGGACATCGCCGGAATGCACGCGGCGGACTTCGCGATCGAGTACAACGACGGGATCCTGACGATTGCGGGCGAGCGCACCGCACGGCAGCAGCAAGGGAAGCGCCACTATCACTCGATGGAAGTACAGATCGGGCCGTTCGAGCGGCGCTTCCGCTTCCCGATCGTCGTGGATCCGGCGTCGATCCTGGCCACCTACGCGGACGGTTTCCTCGAGATCCGGCTCGCCAAGGAGCCGTCACCGACGCGCTCGTCGGGAGCGTACGCAGTCCGGGTGACATAGATGGAACGCCTCCCGGTCCTGCCTCTGGGCCAGCTGGTCGTCTATCCTCACGTCGTTCTTCCGTTGGCCCTGACTGATCCGAAAGCCGTCCAGTTAATCGACGAGGTCATCCAGGGCGAGAAGCGTCTGCTGCTCGGCGTGGTGAAATCGGCCGGCGGCATGGAGCCGCCCGAAGGCGCCGTGATGACGACGCTGCCGCACCAGCTCTACGACGTCGGCACGCTCGGCACCATCGTCCGGATGCTGAAGCTGGGCGACGGCTCGGTCCGCGTGATGGTGCAAGGCCTGGGACGCGCGCGTCTCAACGACATCGCCCAGGGCGACAAGTGGCTGATGGCGACGTGCGAGCCGCTCACCGAGAACCTGCTCGAGGACGCGCGCACCGAAGCATTGAAGCGCACGGTCATCGCGCAATTCTCCCGCGTCATCGACATCGCGCCGTACCTCGGCGCCGAGCTGCACGAGGTGCTCGCCGGCATCAGCGAAGCCGGGAAGCTCGCCGACTTCATCGCCGCCAATCTCGATCTCGCGCTGCCGGCGAAGGCGGAGCTGCTCGCGATCGACGACGTGACGCGCCGGCTGGAACGGCTGGCCGAGTTCCTGGTGCAGGAGCTCGAGGTGCTGGAAGTCGGGACGCAGATCCAGGAGAAGGTCAAATCGCGGCTCGATCAGAACCAGCGCGAGTACGTCCTGCGCGAGCAGCTCCAGGTGATTCGCCAGGAGCTGGGCGAAGGCGAGGGCGACGACGAGCTCGAAGAACTGGCCAAGAAGCTCGACGACGCGCAGCTCTCGGCTGAAGCCAAGAAGGTCGCCGAGCGCGAGCTGAAGCGGCTGCGCCAGATGTCGCCGCAGTCGGCGGAGTACCAGGTCGCCCGCACCTATCTCGACGTGTTCGCGGCGCTGCCGTGGAGTCGCGTCACGCAGGACCGGCTCGACCTCAAGGCGGCGCGCGAGATTCTGGATCGCGATCACTACGATTTGAAGACGATCAAAGAGCGCATTCTCGAGTACCTCGCGGTGCGGACGCTGAATCCCGATGCCAAGGGCTCGATCCTCTGCTTCGTCGGGCCGCCGGGCGTAGGAAAAACGTCGCTCGGCCAGAGCATCGCCGAAGCGCTGGGACGCAAGTTCACCCGCGTCTCACTCGGCGGCGTGCGCGACGAAGCCGAGGTGCGCGGCCACCGGCGCACGTATGTGGGGGCGATCCCGGGCCGCATCATTCATGCCCTGCAGCGCTGCGACACGCGCACGCCGGTCCTCATGCTGGACGAGGTCGACAAGATGGGCGCCGATGTGCGCGGCGACCCCACGGCCGCGCTGCTCGAGGTGCTCGATCCCGCGCAGAATTCGACGTTCGTGGATCATTACCTCGAGGTGCCGTTCGACCTGTCGGGCGTGATGTTCATCGCGACCGCGAACAGCACGATGCCGATCCCCGATCCGTTGCTCGACCGCATGGAGCTGCTCACGCTGGTGGGATACACGCCGCATGAGAAGCTGCAGATCGCGCGGCGCTATCTCCTGCCGCGCCAGCTCAAAGAAACGGGGCTCGGTGCGACGGCCAAAGGACCGAGCACCACTGAAAAAAGTGAACGCGCGACGGTAGGCGACGGCGCATTGGAACGGCTGATCGGCGAGTTCACGCGCGAAGCCGGCGTGCGCCAGCTCGAGCGCGAGATCCAGGGCGTATTGCGGAAGGCCGCGCTCGAGGTCGTCGAGGGCAAGTCGGCGATCGTGAAGATTTCCGCCAAGAACCTCGAGAAATACGCGGGCCAACCGAAGGTGCAGAGCGAGGTCGCGGGTCGGGCGCCCGAGATCGGCGTCGCCACCGGGTTGGCGTGGACGCCCGTCGGCGGCGATATCATGTTCATCGAAGCGATCCGGATGCCCGGCAAGGGCCAGATCACGCTCACCGGTCAGCTGGGCGATGTGATGAAGGAATCGGCGCAAGCGGCGTGGAGCCTGTTGCGCGCCCGCGCCGGTGCCCTGGGCATCTCGCTCGACGCGTTCACGCAGTCAGACGTGCACTTGCACGTGCCGGCGGGCGCGGTCCCCAAGGACGGGCCGTCGGCAGGCATCACGATTGCGGCGGCACTCGCGTCGCTGTTGTGCCGCCGTCCCTCGCGCCACGACCTCGCGATGACCGGGGAGCTCACGTTGCGGGGTCGCGTGCTCGCGATCGGCGGTATCAAGGAAAAGCTGACGGCGGCGTCGCGCGCGGGCCTCAAGACGGTGCTGATCCCGGAGCGCAACAAGAACGATTTGGTCGATCTACCAGAAGAGGTACGGAAGTTGCTCGATATTCGACTCGTGGAGACCATCGACGAAGTGCTCGCGCTGGCGCTGCTCGACGCGCCACCAGAAGAGAAGCTGGAACGCCGCTCGGGCGGCGTGCGTCTGGTGGCGCAGCCACCGCAGGCCGCGCAGACGACCGCGCTGCCGGCGTCCCCCACGCCGCCTGGCGAGGTGCGGCGATGAGCGACGTGGCGGTATTGGAAGCGGCGCTCGCCGAGCTGCGGCGCCGCGACGGGAAATACAACGAACGCGCTTACGTATTCGTGCTCGCCGCGCTCGAGTTCGCGCAGACCCGGCTGCCGGCCCGCCGCCATCTGAACGGCATGGAGCTGGCCTGGGCCTGCCGCGACTTCGCCGTCGAGCAGTTCGGAATGCTCGCTGCCACCGTGCTGCGGCACTGGGGCGTGCAGACGACCGAAGATCTGGGTCACATTGTCTTCATGCTCATCGACGTCGGCTTGCTCGCCCGCCAGCCCAACGACCGGATCGAGGACTTCGAGCGCGTGTACGACTTTGCAGAAGTCTTCAAAGAGGGAGCCGGCTATCGCTGGCCGGGCGTCTCGTCGGGGTAGGGAATCGGGAAGGGGGGTGTCCATGGACGCCCGTGAGTGGCCTGCCTGCAAGAAGTGCCAACAAGGCTTGTTGATCCCGTTGTCGGACTACGGCCGTGACGGCGCACCCATCACCTACAAGGCCTGGGTCTGCTCCAATCCAGACTGCGGTTTCAATATCCGCATCGACAATGGAGAGATCTCCTTCGGCCGCACCATCGGCCAGAGCTCGAAATAGCCGCTTCAGTTCGCGCGCCCGCGGTCGCGGGGCGCTTTTATCCAGCTGATCCCGCCGAGCTCGACGCCACGGTCACCACGCTGCTGGAACAGGCGGCCGTCGGGCCGTCCGCCCATCGGGCCATCGGTATCATCGCGCCGCACGCTGGGTACACCTACTCCGGTCCCACGGCCGCCGCAGTGTTCGCGCGCGTCGCCGTCCCGGGGCTCGTCGTCATTCTCGCGCCCAACCACACGGGTGTCTGCGAGGCTGACGGCGGCGTCTCGTTGTGGGAAGCCGGCTCCTTTCGCACGCCGCTCGGCGATATCCCGGTGGACACCGCCTTCGCCGCCGACCTCCGTGTCGCCTCGCCGCTCGTGGGGGTGGACCATGCCGCGCATCGCGCCGAGCATGCCATCGAGGTCGAGCTGCCGTTTCTCCAGAAGCTCCGGCCCGACGTGCGCATAGTTCCGCTGTTGCTCGCGTGGGACAGCTGGAGCGAAGCGCGCTCGCTGGCCGAGACGCTCGTGCGACTGGTGCGCTCGGCGACCGAGCCGGTGCTGTTGCTCGCGTCGAGCGACTTGAACCATTACGAGTCCGCCGCCGTCACTGAACAGAAGGACGCCCGCGCGCTCGACGCCGTGACCGCGCTCGCCGGCGCGGAGCTCCTCAAACGCTGCAAGAGCGAGCACATCTCGATGTGCGGGCGCGGTCCCGCAGCCGTGGTTCTCGCCGCCACGCGGGCCCTGGGCGCAGCACGGGGCGAGGTGGTAGACTATCGCCACTCCGGATGGGTGTCGAGTGATCAGGCGCGTGTGGTCGGGTACGCGGGGGTGGTGATCGCGTGAACTCGGTTCCGGTTCTGTCAGCGAGTGACGCGGCCGCGTGGGACGCGATGGCGCGCACCCAATTCCGCGTGCCCAGTCGCGTGTTGATGGAGACGGCCGGCCGCGCCGCCGCGTCCGTGTTGCTCGCCGAATTTCCGGCCGCGCAGACCGGCGGGGTGCTGGTCGCCGCGGGCGCGGGGAACAACGGCGGCGATGGCTGGGTGCTCGCCCGCGCGCTGCACGCCGGCGGCATTCCCGTCTGGGTTGCGGCGCTCGATCCCAAGACCGACGACGCCATCGACAACCGCGCGCTCGCGCGGCTGGACGGCGTGCGCGAGCTGACGCGCGACGAAGCGTGGCCCCACGCCGCCGTCGCCGTCGACGCCTTGCTCGGTACCGGCGCGGCCGGTCCCGCCAAGGGCGACGTGCTCGCGGTGGCTGAGCGCGTCGCCGCGTATGGAGCGCCGATCGTAGCGGTGGACGGTCCTACGGGACTCGATCTCACGAGCGGCGAAGCGCACGGCCCGATTCACGCGCACGTGACGGTCACCTTCGGCGGCCCGCGGCGCGGCCATCTGCTGTCGCGCGACTGGTGCGGCAAGATCACCGTGGTCGACATCGGTCTCCCTCCGCCCGACACCGCGTGGTCCGTGCTGATCACCGATGTGTGGGCGGCGGAGCGCCTGCCGCGCCTCGCGCCACAGATGCACAAAGGTGATCGCGGCCGCGTCTGCGTCGTCGGCGGCGCCGACGGGATGAGCGGCGCCGCACTCCATGCCGCCCGTGCCGCTCTTGCCGCCGGAGCTGGTCTCGTCAAGCTCGTTGCTGCGCGCGAGACGATCGCCGCGGCGCAGGCCAGCCTCCCCGATCTGCTGACCGTCGAATCCTCGCTTGGCGACGAGCTCGAGCCACCAGTCGCGGAAGTCCTCGACTGGGCTGACGCGGTAGTGATCGGTCCTGGCCTGGGCCGCGAGCCACGCGAGTCGCGCGCGAGCTTTTTGAAGGCGGCGCTCGCGCGCCGGCCGGTTCCAACGGTCGTCGATGCCGATGCGCTCCACCTGTTTCGTGCCGACGTGCCGACGGGCAGTCGTCCCCTCGTGTGCACCCCGCACCTCGGCGAATTTCGGGCGCTCGCCGGCGATGCGCTCGCCGACGAAGCGGCGAATGATCGGTGGTCCGCGGCGACCCGCGCCGCGGCGAAACTCAAATGCACGGTGTTGCTCAAGGGCGTGCCGACGGTGATCGCCGATCTGCGCGGGCCCGTTCACGTCGTCGCGAGCGGAAACCCGGGACTCGCGACGGGCGGCAGTGGGGACCTGCTGGCGGGATTCATCGGTGCGTTTCTCGCGCGCGGAACCGCTCCCGCCGAGGCGGCGGCTCTCGGGGCGCATGCACTGGGTCGAGCGGCGGAGCAAGGAGCGCGGCAGTGGACCGCGCGCAGCCTGCGTCCTGCCGACGTGCTGGCGGCCGTGCCCGATGTGTGGCGTTCCTGGCGCGATGTGCGGCCGACGAGACTTCCAGTTCTCGTGGAACTTGAAGCACCGGAAACTGCGTGAATGCAGACGGCTAGTCGGTTAGACGGTTGGTTGCTATTGGTGCTCGCAACAACAGCAGCCTGTCGAGTCGGCTATCCGTCTAACCGTCCAACGCCTGCCGTTTGGGGCCCCGACACGCGCGTCATGCTCTCCGACTTCTCGGAGATCGACGCGCTCGCCGCCTCGTCGTGGTTTGTTTTTGCGGCCACCCGCCACGGCTTGTTGATCTATGACCGTCTATTCGGACGGTTTCGGCCACCGGTTACCAGTCTCGATGGCTACCCCAGCGGGAGGGTGCGGCGCGCCATTGCCGATCTCGCAGGAAATGCCGTGTGGCTCGATCTTGGAACTGCCTCGGGCTACGTCCGTTACGATGTAGAAGGACGCGTGTGGACCTTGGGAACCGTACCTTCCGACCAAGTTGACGGAACTCTGACAGTGCAAGCAGGATTAGCGGCCGCTCCATTAACGGATGCCATGCGCGCCGTCATCCTCACTGACGCGCGCCTGCGCGCGCATCAGTTCACTGCCGCCGCCGCGACGAACGATCGTCCGGAAATCTTTTTCGGCACGAATGGTCTTGGGTTGGTACGGGTAGATAGGACAACGGGGGAGTGGGAAGTGCTCAGTTATGGACTGGTTTCGCCGGCCGTCGGTGCAGTCGCGCCAGCACCGGGAGGAATTTGGGCTGCTGCCAATGTGTATCCGGGCAGCGGCGATCGACGTCGTGGTGTGAGCTGGGTCGCGCGTGATCTCTCGTCCACCCGAATCTCCGATTTCTCCTTCCTTTATTCTCGTCGTTTGCTGGCCATTGGGAACGAGCTGTGGCTCGCCACCGAGCAGGGCGTGCTGCGCATCGACTCCTCCAATTTCAGCTCTCGATTGTTCGATCTGCCCGATGCCACGTGCCTCGCTTCCTCGAGGGACGGCATCTGGGTCGGCACGGCGCGCGGGCTGTCTCGGATCACCGCGACTGGTGGGATCGAGTCGATCGAGCCGCGCGGCGTCCCCATCGCGAGCCTGCTCGCCGTCGCCGACACGCTGTGGGTGGGGACGACGTCGGGCCTCGGAGAAATCCTGCCGAATGCACAGGCCATCACGACTCCGCCGGAGCTCGCCGATCGCGCCAGTCTGCGCGTGACGATTCGCGCGCTTGGTCGTGTTCAAGACACCATCGTCATGACGACCGACCGCGAGCTGCTCTGGCGCAATGCTGCGACCCGCGAGTGGACCTCCGTGCCGCTGCCCCTTGGCCTGGGCGTTCCGACCGCACTCACGACCGAGCCGAGCGGGGGAGTGTGGATCGGCGGGACGCTCGGCCTCGCCCACGCGAGCCTGGCCGCTCGCGCGCTCCAGCTGCATAGCGTCCCCAACGAGATTCCTGCCCCCGTCCGCGATCTCGTGCACGACGGCGAGTTCCTCTGGGTCGCGACCGACAGCGGCCTGGTGCGCATCCGATGAACATCGGCCCCGGGAAGGAATTCGACCGGCTGCGCGCGATTTTCGAGGCCATCGGCGCCTTCGACTCCGATCCGTCGGAATTCGGCGACGACTGCGCGTTGATTCCTGTCGGGCGGAAGACGATCGCGATCAGCATCGACGCGTCGCTCGAAAACGTCCACTTCCGCACCGATTGGCTCGACTTCAAGGAGATCGGCTTCCGGTCCGCGGGCGCGGCTCTCTCCGATCTGGCAGCCGAAGGGGCGAAGCCGCTTGGCGTGCTCGTCTCGTTGGGCGTGCCTCCGGACGGAAAAGGGAAAGACGATCCTGCCGTCGACATCATGATGGGCATCGCGACGATGGCGAACAACGTTGGCGCCCGGGTCCTCGGCGGCGACCTGACGAAGTCCGAGCGCTATTCGGTGGACGTCTGCGTCATCGGAATCACTGAGCATCCGGTGCGGCGCTCCGGCGCGCGCGAGGGGGACGTCGTGTGGGTCACCGGGTACCTCGGCGGAGCAGCGTTGGCGCTCGAGGGACTGCGCGCCGGCAAGCAGCTGCCCAAACCGCTCCACAACCGCTATGCCTGTCCCGAGCCGCGCATCCAATGCGGCACCTGGCTCGCCGAGCACGGTGCCACTGCGATGATCGATATCTCGGACGGCCTGACCTCCGATGCGCAGCACCTCGTCGCCG
>WNGC01001190.1_pt1 | contig 15742 bp, 17 predicted proteins | sample 5400051 | NCBI WGS metagenome assembly WNGC01 (sample SAMN13153368, study PRJNA577476) | soil metagenome | isolation source: 20 cm soil or saprolite under grassland replicate 2 | place: USA:California | collected 2016-06-15
CAGTTCTGCAGGCTCTCGACGGTTTTCAGCAGCACGAGCGTAATCGCAGCCGCGACCAACATACCAAGCGCTTGGCAGGCAATCGTGGCGACCATCAATCGCGAGCGATTGCCTTTGGGCAAGACTTCCGAAACGTAACTGCTACTGACGGGGAAATCGATGCCGATTCCCACCCCGACGAGGAGCTGCCCGATAAACAACATCGCTGGTCCCTTGGCTAAGGCGCTGGCCGCCGCGCCTGCGCAAATAATTATCATGTCGGCGAGCATCAACGGCTTTCGACCAAAGTGGTCAGCCATCAATCCGCCGAGTCCGGCCCCAAACACGGCACCAAGCACCAGACTTGCGCCGATGAGACCTACAACATCGGGCGTGAGATGAAACACAGCAATAATAAGAGGCATCGCCACGCCAAGGACGAAAATAGCAAAGCCATCAAGCAGCGTGCCGCCGGTAGATAGCACCCAAAGCCATCGCTGAATCCCGTTCAGTGGCGACGCGTCTAATAACAGCGTCAGGCGTTGCGAAAGCGTGATTTCGCCCAATGTTACCGCTTCTTGTGCCGGTTTGCTTTCCCAGGGCTGGCCGCCTCATGGTACTTGCGGCGAATTTCGGCCAGGTTCACGGTTGGTTTCGGAAACTGCATTTCCATCGCTTCCATCTCCTGAACAATGATCTGCGAAATAGCCAGATCGCGAAACCACTTACGATTTGAAGGAATAATAAACCAAAGGGCATGATCCGTGCTGGTTTTGGTAAGCACATCCTCGAATGCCTTCGTGTACTCATCCCAATACTCTCGCTCCTTGTAATCCGATTCACTGATCTTCCACTGACGAGCGGAGTCTTCCAGTCGCTTTTTAAACCGGGCAAGCTGTTCCTCTTTCGAGATGTGCAGGAAAAATTTGAGAATCGTTGTGCTATTCTCGGTAGTGATTAGCCGTTCAAAATCATTTATTTCATTGTAGCGCTTCGCCCAGATCTTTTCGGGGACCAAGCCATGAACCCTTGCCACCAGCACATCTTCGTAGTGGGAGCGATTGAAAATCACAACTGAGCCTTTGGAGGGGACATGCGGATGCACGCGCCAAAGAAAATCGTGCGCCAGCTCCTTTGGGGTCGGTTCCTTGAAGTTAACTGCCATACAACCTTCTGGATTCATGCCAGTGAAAACGTGGCGGACTACGCCGTCTTTGCCGCCCGCGTCGAGTCCCTGCAATACAATGAGAAGCGAATGCTTGTCCTCCGCATACATCAGATATTGCAACTCATCCATCTTCTGCCGGTTCTCCTCAATTTCGGGCAAAGCTGCTTTGTGTGACTCATGCTTTCCGTGATAGCTGGGGTCGAAATGTTTTAGCCGGATCTTGGATCCCGGTTTCACGGCAAGCTTTTTCTGATAGTTGGGCATGACTTGTGTTTCTCTTCTTAATTTACCGCACAGCTTTTTGCGAACCTGTCATCGAAACTCTCAGAGGTTCGAAAAGCCACCTCTTCCACGAGTGAACGGGATCCAGGACGCGATAAAGTCCAAGCTTCACGATGTCCTGTACTGTCATCCAGACCAGATTGTAGGCCCAAACAAAACCGATGATTTTCCAGGGAAGTGACGGCACAAGCCAGCCCTGGCTACACATCAACACGGCGGCGATTTGGGTTGCGACAATGGCAAAGAAAAGCTTGGAGTTTGGATACGGTGGCTTCCAAAAAGCCCCCCGGGTGCGAGTTACGAATAACATCAGGTGCCCACCGGCAACGAGTTGCAAAAACATCATCGTCTGCAGCTGTGGTCGGTCCAAGTGGTGAAGCGTGTCGCCTAAGTACAGCAATCCAAAGCTTTGAATAACTCCGAGCAGTCCCAGGACTGACGAAATCACTAACACACGATCCAACTCCCATTTCACGGGCTGAGGCGGCACGCTCGCATTATCAAACGCGATGGTCATTATGGGAACATCATCCAGGAGAGCGAGCGCGATAAGCATGATCGCAGTTAGAGGAAAGAAGTGGTAATAGATCGATGCCAATACGACGAATACCATGATCGCGATAGTCATGGCGATTCGATACAAAACGTAGCTCATCATCCGCTCGAAGATGCGCCTGGCTTCCGCGGTCCCTTCGATAATGACCGACAGACCAGGTGCAGTCAGAATTAAAGCCGCGGCCGCCCGCGCTGCTTCTGTTGCTCCGGAGACGGCGATGCCGACGTCCGCTTGCTTTAGCGCAGGAGCATCATTGACTCCGTCGCCGGTCATTCCCACGATGTGGCCGTTCTGCTGGAGTATTTTTACGATCGCGTATTTGTGTTCCGGGAAAACCTCCGCGAAACCATCGGCCTCCTCGATTTTCTCGGCCGCATCGAGCGGAATCTGGCCTTTTGTAACGTCGCCAGAAAAAAGTTCGCTCGCCGGCTGAATATTTGCGCCCATGCCTAGCTGTAATGCGATCTGCCGGGCAATGGCGACGTTATCGCCGGTAACCATCTTCACCTTAACGCCGTACGCACGAGCCTCTGCTATGGTGCTCTTAGAATCCGGTCGGGGCGGGTCAAGCAGCGAGAGAATTCCCTGGAATATCCACGGGCCATCGCCTTGGGCGACAGCAACACCTATGGTGCGATAGCCACGACTGGCCAAATTGTTCACTGTCTGGTTGGCTTTCTCAAAGTCCGAGCCAGAAAGCTGCGCCAGCCCGAGAATCACCTGCGGCGCGCCTTTAGTAACTCTAAAAGTTTTACCAGAGGCATCCTTGATCGTTGCCTCGGTCCGTTTGTTCACCGGATCGAACGGGACGTAATTTTCCTGTTGATAGCTCTTAAGTATGGAGAGGTCTTTCAGGCCAGCCATTACTGCGAGATCAATCGGGTCGTTATCCGCTGCGCGCGAGGCTAAGGACGCCATCAGAATCAATGTTGCTACGTCGGTTCCGGCCCATGGCTCTGCTTCGCCGAGGGTGAGCTTGTTCTGAGTCAACGTGCCGGTCTTATCGGAACAGAGCACATCGACCCCGGCCAATTCCTCGATCGACTCCAGCCGGGAAACGATTGCCTTACTCCTGGCAAGAATTCGCGCTCCCAAAGCCATTGTCACCGACAGTACGGCAGGCATCGCCACCGGCACTGACGCCACCAAAAGGATGAGCACTACTTCGGCGAGCCTTAACAGCGCACTGCGATCGTAGTGACCCCGCATATCGAAAAGACGGCTGGCCACCAGAATCACAACCAAGACCAGAGCCAGGATAATCAGGAAGTTACCGATCTTCATTACAGCTCTCTGGAAGTGGGAAACGCTTCCTGCGGCGGCGACTAATTTTGCTGTGCGTCCGAAAAACGTATTCGCTCCGGTCGCCGTAACCACTGCGACCATTTCTCCCTGTTTAACGACGGAGCCGGAGTACGCCTCCTCGCCCGATTTTTTGGTGACTGGCAGCGATTCTCCCGTAAGCGCTGATTGATCGATGCTGATGTAGTCGCCTTGGATGAGATTGCAGTCAGCAGGTACAACGTCGCCTAGGTACAGGCGAACGATATCTCCAGGCACGAGCGTACGGGCGTCGACTTCCTGCCATTCTCCAATGCGAAGCACACGCGCTTTCAACGCCAGCGAGTTCTTCAAGGCATCGAGCGCGTTGGACGCTTCGTGTTCCTCCCAAAAACCCAATACTGCATTGAACAACAGGAGTGAGACGATAATCGTGAGATCACCCCAATCTCCTACGATCAGCGCCATTAAGGCAGCAGCCTCGATCATCCATGGGATAGGCCCCCAGAAGTAGGCAAACAAAACAGAAACCGCGCTTTTCTTTTCTTCGGGCAGCGCGTTTGGCCCGTACCTGGTCAGACGTTCCTGCACTTCCGTCGGGTTCAAACCGGTCTTCGGATCGGTTCCGAGCTTCGCCAGAATTTCGGCAAGGGTCGAATTGGAGGATCCAGCGAGGTCTGGCGTCGGCATAACAATTCCCTGGCTCAATGGGTAGGAGCACGTGATAGCTTGTCGCGTCCGCCAACACTAGAAAAAACTACCGCCGAGATTACGAACTGCAGGGCATTCGCGGGCTGCCGCGAGCCACTCTACCATTTCAGCGGCGGCGCCTTCGGGTCCGTGCTGCTTTCTTCGCCGTAGCCGAGCGCGACAGCGCAGAGCGTTGCCTCGCAACGCGCTTCGTGTGTCTCGACAAAGCTTTCTTCGATGCCGACCGGCGGCTCTCGCGTTTGAGCGCACGTTTCGTCGCGCGAGAGCGTTTCGCCGAAGGCTTCCTGCGGCGGGCGGTCCGGCCCTTTGCAAGATCACGCTTGGCCTGACGTTTTGTTCGTTCTTTGCCGCGCTTTGGCGGCGGCAACTTTACTCCCGCCCGCCGCGCCTTCGAGAGACCGATGGCGATCGCCTGCTCCGGCGAGTGGGCGCCGTGTTCGCCTTCCCTAATGTGTTCCATTTCCTCGCGCACAAACTCGCCTGCTTGTGTACTTGGCGATTTGCCTTCACGCTCGTCTTCGCGCGCTCGTTCAATTGCTTCTTCCTCTGGCATAACAAGATGGTTTCGCCGCTAGTTATATGTTTGGACGTGGAAGATAGCGTCGGACGATCGGCAACGGCTATGTCACTGAGCGAAACGATCCTGTGGACACGGCTAAAGTGGATATGCGCAGCGAACAATATTCGTCCTGTGAAAGAATTGGACTCCGAGTCGCTCAGAGTGAGATTTCCTAATGGGGACACCGGGGACAAACAGCCGTAACGGGAAAATAATCGAAGCCGGCTTGGCTACGGATTCTGTAGAAGCGGCGGAGGAAGCCGGTCTCGAATACGTCAGCGACGATCGTCCGGGCTACGCGCGCAGAGCGAAGAACGGCGAGTTCGAGTATTTAGATACTCAGGGTAAAACAATCCGCGACGAGCAACGTCTTCTCCGAATCAAACGGCTGGCCATCCCACCAGCGTGGACGGACGTTTGGATTTGTCCCTCGCCAACCGGACACATTCAGGCGACAGGCCGCGACGCACGCCGCCGGAAGCAATACCGTTATCACGAGCGCTGGCGCGAGCTGCGCGATGAAAACAAATTCGGACGGCTCGCAGACTTTGCCAACGCGCTGCCAAAGATTCGGCGGCGAGTTGCTCAGGACATGCGGTTGCCTGGTCTGCCGCGCGAAAAGGTGCTCGCCGCCGTCGTGGGATTGCTGGAGCGAACTTTCATTCGAATTGGCAATGAAGAATATGCACGCGAGAACAAATCATTTGGCCTGACCACAATGAAAGACCGGCATGTGAAGGTGAAAGGACCGCGGTTGCGTTTTCGTTTTCGCGGCAAAAGCGGTCGGCAGCACGAAGTGGATATAACAGACCGGCGAATCGCGAAAATTGTTTCAAAGTGCCAGGACTTATCTGGTCAGGATCTATTTCAATATGTCAGCGATGAGGGCGAGGTACGGGATATCACATCGCAGGATGTGAACGATTATTTGCGCGAAATCACAAACGAAAATTTCACCGCAAAAGATTTCCGGACGTGGGCCGGAACGGTCCTGGCGACGATCGCGCTCAACGCCCAAGGCGAGTTTGAAACGAAGAAACAGGCGAAAGCAAATGTGAAAACAGCCATTTGCGCCGTGGCAGAACTTCTCAGAAACACTCCGGCTATTTGCCGCAAATGTTACGTGCATCCGGCCATTGTCGAAGCTTACCTAAGCGGACGCCAAGTTGCCGGACTCCGCGACACAATCAAAAATCCTGACAAAATAAAACTGCGCACGGTCGAATCCGCAGTTGTGAAGTTTCTTCGCGCGCAGCGATCAAACACCTGAGTGCTTGCGAGTTCTCGGTAATTTTACTTTTCCGAACTACTCGCTTCGAAGCGAACGGGAGAGCACAAGAGCCTGACGCGACTCTAAACCGGCTCGCGGCCAAGGCGGTTTGAAAACGGTCAGAGCAAAAAACTTCCATTGACTAGCCGAGCGGCTAGCTCGTCGCAAGCGTTGGCTCCCGTCGCCACCCCCCAACTTACGGCGTCTGGCTCTTTTTACGGCGTCGGCGCCGGCGACTCCGCAGGCGACGGCGAGGGCGACTCAGTTGAGCCCTCTGTCTTCGGCGGAGTTTTCTTGGCGGCCTTGTGATGTGTCCGCGATGGCGTCGGCGTCGGTTTGGCCGCTGCTGGTGCAGTTGTCGTCGTCGCCTTCGTTCCCTGCTGTTGGCAAGAAGAAGCGATAAATGCCATACAGACGATGGCGCCGATTAAACCAAATACGTATTTGTTCATAGGCTGTTAGTTCCTGATCGAGTTCTACAGAATGTTTGGTCGCATAAAAAGTTCAGAATGCGCGAGTAATGAACTTTTTTTTGTGTGCGGCTCCGTGCCAGATCAAGAGCGGGCGAGATATCCGCACTTCTTTTGCGCTTTCAAAGTCCGTTCTCGTTTCTCGGACACGAGTCCGCAATTCTAACGTCACAAAAGCGCGATCGCCTTGCCTTCGCGATGCTCAACCTGCTCCATCGTGCACTGGCGCGGGTCTTTGTCGGGACGCCAGCGAAGAAATTTTGTACCGTGCCGAAACCGGCCGCCGGTGAAATGGTCGTACGCAACTTCCACGACCACTTTCGGCGCCACTGGTTCCCACTCGCCAGTCCGCTCGGTGCTCCAGCGGCTTGGCCCTCCGGGCGCGTTACCGGTGAACCCGGGCGTTTTTTTCAATGCTTCAAATTTGTTCGTTATCGCCCGGCGTTCCGAAGCTTTGAATCCGGAAATAAATCCGACGTGATGGAGCAAACCATCTTCAGCGTAAAGGCCGAGCAAAAGAGAACCGATTATGCGCTTGCCAGTCGCGCTCGATCAGAGTGCGGTGCAGGTCGTTCAGAGTATTGCGCAAAAAGCCTCGCAGCCGGGGAAAAGCACAATCGCTACGATCATCGGAGTCGCGCTGGCGATTTTCGGCGCAAGCGGCGTGTTCGGTCAGCTTCAAGACGCGCTGAACACGATTTGGGGAGTGAAGGCGAAGCCCGCTAGCAGTATTTGGACATTTCTTCGCGCCCGCTTTCTCTCATTTGCGATGGTGGCGGGCGTCTGTTTTCTGTTGCTGGTTTCATTGGCGATCGAAGCGCTGCTCAAGGGATTTAGTCATTACATACAGTCTGCGTTGCCGGGCGGAATTGTAATCGCGATCACGGTTTATCTCGTATTTGACTTCGCCGTTGTGGTTCTGCTCTTCGCGATGATTTTCAAGTTCCTGCCGGACGTCGAAATTCAATGGCGTGACGTCTGGATCGGCGCCGTGATGACTGCGCTCCTTTTCGGAATTGGAAAATGGCTGTTGGGTCTCTATCTCGGCAGCGGCGCTGCCAGCTCGGCCTATGGAGCGGCCAGCTCCCTCATCACGTTATTACTCTGGGTTTATTATTCGTCACAAATTCTGCTGTTTGGCGGTGAATTTACGCAGGTCTATGCAGCGCGAGCGGGTCGTGCATTTAAACCCAGCGAATACGCAGTCCGCGTCGAAACAAGAGAAGTCGAAACCGGATAATCACCACCGTTTCAAGCCGCAACATTTGCAACGTCCAAAATCGTTCGCGCCCGCGAAATTAGGTCAAGAAAGGAGAAGCCATGGGCACGATTCTATTAATCATCTTAATCCTTCTGTTAATCGGCGCGCTACCGGCCTGGCCCTATAGCTCGGGCTGGGGTTATTGGCCCAGCGGAGGACTCGGATTGATTCTTTTGATTTTAATAATTCTCGCTTTGACGGGAAACCTGTGAACGGTGGGCGCGTTCGGCTGATCCCGCCTCTGGAGCAATTCTGAAGGACTTCGGTCAGAGGCCTCGTCTGCCCTGAAGCAGGTTAATGATCAGGACGACAACAGCAATCCGGAGCAGGAGATGAATTAGAGAAGCGGTTCGGGCAAGCGGTGACAAATCGTGCGTGTTCGATGGATCAAATCGATACGCGCTTAGCTCTTTTCGGGCGAAACAACTTGTCTAACGTTTTCCACGTGCTCCTTGATTTCGCTAACTTGTGGATGCACGTCACTAATCAAATCGTGCTCGGCCTGAGAAAGCTTTTCAATGCGGGTTGTCATTTCATGGAGCTCTTCCAACATCGCGTCCTGACGGGATGATATCCGATGCATCCACCAAAAGCACACGATCCAACACATTGTTCCAATGCAGCCAAGCACCAATGCCATTGCTTCGAAGTTCTGCATATAAGATTTCGTAGCTAGTGTGACACCTATTTTGAGGTTCACCGATTGCGAACATCAATGCGTGCTTAGCTTTCCCAAATGCTATGTGCAACCGCGCAGTAAGAAGATGATAAGAAGAATTGGAATCGGAATACCAAGTAGCCACAACAGGATATAACCTGTGGCGGCCGCTTCTTTGATTCTCTTAGCAATTTTCATTTTTCCTCCACAACCTAATCGCCGGAAGGACGTCCTTTGCGCGTGTATCCTTTCAGCTCCGCCAGGCATCCTGTGAGGAACTTCATGTTGTGCAGTGAACTCTTCACTGGGAAGGGCGAAGACGAAAGAGTTACCTCGTTCTTGGCGTCGTTTAACGTGGAAATTTCCTTAGTGCTTTCACTTGCTCCCTTCTGCGATTTTTGTAGCGGCAGTGCATAAGGTGAGAACCGAAACATCGGCAGCGTCCGAATTGAAGGCACAAAGCGAAGCTTGATGTTTCGCGACGGAAAAAAGGGAACTATGCGAATCGCTCAAGTCGCGCCACTAATCGAGAGTGTGCCTCCGAAACATTATGGAGGTACGGAACGAATTGTTTCCTATCTTACTGAGGAGTTAGTTCGCGCCGGTCACGAAGTTACCCTGTTCGGCAGCGGCGATTCAGTGACAGGTGCGCGGCTCATTGCGCCGATAAGGCGCTCGATTCGTAAGAATGAACAGTGCAAGGATCCCGTTGCTCGGGAACTCATCCTGATCGATCACGTGGTCGAGCACGCTAGCGAATTCGACATCATTCATTTCCACACCGGTTACCCTCATTTTGCGATCTGTCGCTACCTGCCTGTTCCCCACGTTACAACTTTGCATGGCCGCCTGGACCTTCCCGATTTCGTGGCTGTTCACGAGCGGTTTTGGGATGTGCCACTCATCTCAATCTCAAACTCTCAACGCGCGCCCATAATCTCGGCGAACTGGCAGGCAACAATTTACCATGGACTGCCGGAAGATTTATTCTGGTTTTATCCTGATCGCGGAGATTACCTTGCCTTTCTGGGACGGATCTCGCCAAAAAAGGAGCGGACCGCGCGATCGAAATCGCCAAGCGCGAGGACATGCCGCTTAAGATCGCCGCGAAAGTTGATCGGGCCGATCGGCGCTACTTCAAACGCGTCGTCGAACCATTGCTGAATGACCCGCATGTGGAATGGGTTGGCGAAATTACCGACAAACAAAAGAACGAATTTCTGGGCAAAGCTTATGCGTTGCTGTTCCCGATTGATTGGCCGGAGCCTTTTGGGCTGGTGATGATTGAGGCGATGGCGTGCGGCACTCCCGTTATTGCTTATGACCGGGGATCTGTGCCCGAAGTAATGGAAAACGGAGTAACAGGTTTCGTAGTGAGAGAACTAGACCAAGCGGTGGAGGCAACTCGCAGGGCTCACGATCTTAGCCGGGCAGGTTGCAGGGATATATTTGAGAAACGTTTCACGGCTGGTCGGATGGCAGATGATTACGTCAATGTGTACGAGCGGATGGTCCGCCAAAGTGCCAGTTATGCCTATGCTTGAGTCGCTTATGGCAAACTTGAAAGAATCTTCAAAAGAGACACGCGCAATTCCATGTTTGCTCACGTTGTTTTTCTAGAAGTCGGCGTCCAGTACGCACTGGATCGCCAAAAATTCAAAGCAAACTTAGGAACAGAAAGGGAAAGGATCGTATGAAGCTGGACACATTAAAAACACTGTACATCAATGAATTGAAGGACCTCTACAATGCAGAGGGCCAACTGCTTAAAGCGTTGCCTAAAATGGCGAAAGCTGCGGCATCAGACGAGCTGCAAGAGGCTTTCGAGAAACATCTCGAACAAACCAAATCTCATGTCGAACGGCTTGAGGAAGTTTTCGAAGAGATCGGTGAGAAGCCCACGGGCAAAACCTGCAGGGCGATGAAAGGACTAATCCAGGAAGGATCCGAAATCCTTAAAGAAGACGGTGAAGAATCGGTGATTGATGCCGGAATCATTGTAGCTGCGCAGAAAGTGGAGCACTATGAGATCGCCAGCTACGGCAGCGTTCGCACATTTGCTCAACTACTTGGAAAGGACAAATCAGCGGACCTTCTGCAAGCCACGCTCGACGAAGAATCGGAAGCGAACGAGCTTTTGAACAAGTTAGCTGAAGATATTGTAAATCCAGAAGCCCTCATGGAGCCGGAGCTGGTCGGGGCGTCTTCTGAGCGTTAGTCGACTTGGAAACGGCGGACGCTATTGTGTCGCCTCGCAGTCGAATAAGTTATCGCCACGTTGTTATCTCGCGCGGTGTTGAAAAGTTCGCGCCGCGCGAGCCCGCACACAGCCATGTCCGAACAAGATGGGACGCATCGGGACGCGAGTGCAACAGTCGCCGCGTTGGACTGAGAACCATGATGGAAGTCGAGTACATTCCTGGAGATGTAGCGTCTGTAACCTCAGCGCTTTATTACGTGCTGCACGAGCCGCCGGAAGCAGGGACAGACATGAAAATATTTTACGCCGGGGAGCGATTTCCCTTCTGTTCAGAATGCGGCCGGAAAGTTCGTTACCTGTTACCAAAACGAGTTCTCAGAAAGAAAGTCTCAAATTAGAACACCACCGCGCTCCTTGTCTTTTTGCCGCTGCGCTTACAACATCGCAGCATGGCAGAGCGTGTCGCGATAGTTGGAGCGGGCGTTTCCGGTCTAACCTGCGGCGTCGTTCTTGCCGAGCGCGGATTCCAGACCGCGATTTTCGCGAAGGAAACCGGGCAGCAAACAACGTCCGGTGCCGCAGCCGCGATTTGGTTTCCGTACGACGCGCAGCCTGCAGAGAAAGTGATTCCCTGGGCGCTCGAAACCTACAAAGTACTTATCGATCTTACAGGCGATCCACGCAGCGGCGTTTCAATGATCGACCTGCGCCAGTTTTCGCGCACCGCCGGAATTCAAATCCCAGATTGGGCGATTCCACTCGGCGCTGGTGCTGTAGCCACCGGCCTGCGGCCGGTGTTCAACAGCGGTTTCTCGCTACGGGTCCCTCTTATGGACACGACGATTTATCTCGATTATCTCGCTGGGCGTTTTGAGAAAGCTGGCGGCGAAATCCACGCGAGCGTCCGCTTCGAAAAACTCGAAGAAGCCGATCGCGATTTCGATCTGGTAATCAACTGCGCAGGAATCGGCGCCCGCGAACTTGTGCGGGATACGGACCTCGAGCCGCATCGCGGCCAGATCGCAATCGTTTCAAAGATCGAAAATCTTTGCTGCGCGATCGTGTGCGACGACGCGCCGTTGATGTACGCAATTCCTCGAAGGAATGATTGCGTTTTCGGCGGAACGAACGATTTGAGCAGTGATCTTGCCGCCGATCCTGCAACAACGAAGCGAATCATCGCCGAATGCAGCCGAGTGCTGAACATCGAGAGACCGAGCGTCCTAGCTGAGCGCGTCGGCCTGCGTCCGTTCCGCAAATCAGGCGTTCGCCTTGAGCGCGAAAAACTTCGCGATGGCCGCATCGTCATTCACAACTACGGCCACGGTGGCTCCGGGTTCACTCTCTCCTGGGGCTGTGCGCGTGAAGTCCTCGACATTGCCACCCAGTAGCTGCGCTTGTGTCAAGCGCCGAAACGAATCGACACGTCCTCTATGACGCTAACGAGAATTAAGACGAAAAAGTTTCGTCTAATTCGGGCCCGCGACTATGTCAGCGCGATGCACTGGAAGGAGCTGACGACGTCGTCTGGGCCTTTCTCGGAAAAGAAGCTTTCGTAATAGCCGGGGCCGAGGTCCCAATAAGGACCTTTGTAGTATTCGTCGCGATGAAAACGCCAGACGCCGCTCTCTACGATGACGCAGCTCATCCGGTCGTTCCAGTAATCGCCGACGTAGTGGAAACTCAAATTGGTGCGGGCATAGGAACCTTTAAAACCGATGTGGTCGTAAAGTACTATTTCAGGCAGCCGAACAATTTCCTTGTTCGGTTCAACTGTTATCTTGCCGGCAGCAGAAGCGTGATAGCTCAATGGCCCCACGTTCCATTTCATGTCGATGACGCACCCGTTATCGGGCGACAATTCAATTTTAGATATTCGTGGCATAAGCGTGTATGGGCGGTGATTGCGTCTAATTGATCAAATGAAATCTGCTCTGTCGAGCAAAGAGATTTTAACAGGCCATTTTTGTGAGGCTGGCCAATTCTTGGATGTTCGGAGTTCCGCGTTTACGCGGTCACCAGAGCATACAACTCACCGCCTGAAGGCGGAACTCCCCAACCGTCACTGGTTTTTCGCTCGCCCGATAACGCCACAAGCGATGCGCGCGCCCGAATCGCCGGACGGTTGAGTCTTTAGATCGTCCGGTTTCGCGTGCACGACTACGGAGCGCCCGATCGCCGATTGTTGGTCGTTCGTCAGCGAGATTTGATGATCCACATATTCCAGCGTCGCTTTTCCAGAAGCGTCTGCTTCCACATTTCCCATGTCGCCGACGTGCCGCTCGGTGTCGTCCGGCCCGGCATGCGGTTTGTTCGTGGGATTAAAGTGCGCCCCGGCGGAACTTCCATCCGCCGCGCTGCAATCGCCGAATTCGTGAACGTGAAAACCATGATTGCCGGGAGTGAGGCCCGTTAGGTCTGCGTGGACCTGCACGCCATCGGCGACCTCGGTAAACGTCACAGTGCCGCTCACCTTGTTGCTGCCGGTGGGGTGAAGCACCGCAATCGCCTTTAATGGAGCTGACGGTTTTTCGGCCGTCTGCGCCTGCGCGGTGAAAGCCACGGACAACAGGACTGCCAGCGAAATTAGCAAATGTTGAGACGCCTTCATAGTTACCATCTCTATTTCGCAATTCTCGAGAAGTCCAGCCGCATCGGAATAATCTTCTGTAGGGGAAGCTGACAGCTTCCCCACGGTTACAGCCTATCCGAGAAGTAGAGATACATCAGGAAAGTGATAGTCTTATTTCCAGGAGGCCGCTCATGGAAATACCGAAGCGACTGATCGACTGTTTGAATGAAAACAAGGTGCGCTATGAAATCCTGCACCATCCTGAGGCGGTCAGTGCGCAACGAATCGCGCAGGCCGAGCATGTAAAAGGCCGGCACCATGCCAAGGTCGTAATGATCAAATCGGGAGATCAGCACGTAATGATGGTGCTGCCCGCCGATCACCAAATTGACCTGGAGAAGGCGGAGAAGGCAATCGGCAAAGTCGTCTCCCTGGACAAGGAACAGGAATTTAAATCGCTTTTCCCCGACTGCGCGATTGGAGCCATGCCGCCGTTTGGCAATCTCTATGGTTTATCCACGTATGTGGAGAAACATCTGGCGGAGCAAGATTATATCGTTTTTGAAGCAGGCACTCACACCGACGCGATCAAGATGAGCTATCGCGATTACGACACGATCGTGAAGCCGAAAGTAGAAGAGATGGCGATCAAGCTCCAACCGATGAAAGGAGCTTGAGCCTGCGAAGAGCCACGCTGCAGTTATGAAACGAATCTGGAGTCCAGCAATCCAGGAGTGGTTTACCCGAATTCTGATCTTTTCCTGGTTTCCTGGTTTCCTGATTTGTTTTTCTGCTTCTGCTGCAAGCATCGCAACCGAGAAGGTTGCTTATATCAATATCGACGGAGCGATCGGGCCGGCGACAGCGAGCTACATTTCGCGCAGCATAGACGAAGCCCGATCGCAGAACGCCCAGTGTCTGGTAATTCAACTTAACACGCCGGGCGGTCTGCTCGATTCGACGCAGAAGATCGTACAAAGTTTTCTGGGTTCTTCGGTTCCCGTGGTCGTTTACGTCGCTCCGACCGGCGCGACTGCCACAAGCGCAGGCTGTTTCATCACGATTGCCGCCAGTGTCGCCGCAATGGCGCCCGCCACCACAATTGGCGCGGCGCATCCAGTTTCAATCGGCGGTTTTCCCAGCGGCGGTGAGGAGAAGCCGGACGAAACGATGAAGCAAAAGCTGGAGAATTTTTCCGTGAGCTACATCGAGACAATTGCCGGGAAACGCCAGCGCAACGTCGAATGGGCCAAGTCGGCCGTAAAGGAAAGCGCATCGATCACGGCAGAAAAGGCACTGCAATTGAAAGTTATCGATCTGATCGCCTCGGACATGTCCGATCTCTTGCAGAAACTGAACGGCCGCGCGGTGGATGGGAAAACGCTAAAGACCGCAGGCGCCGACGTGTCGGAGATCAAGATGTCGCCATCGGAGCACGTGTTTCAAAAACTTTGGCGACCGGAAGTGATGTTCATTCTGATGCTCGTCGCGATTTATGGAATCATTGGCGAACTGACGACACCGGGCGCGATTCTTCCGGGCGTGGTCGGTGCGATCGCATTGATCCTTGTGCTTTATCTGGCGGCGATTCTGCCGGTGAACGTGACCGGCCTTGTCTTGATCGCGCTCGCCCTCATGCTGTTCATCTTTGATGTTTACGCCCCGACACACGGCGTGCTGACGGTCGGCGGAGTCATCGCATTTCTGATCGGTTCGCTCATGCTCTTCAATCGCGCCGATCCGCTCTTTCGTTTATCGCTCAACTACATCATCCCCGCGACACTCATCACCGCGGCTTTCTTTATTTTCGTCATCGGCAAAGGCCTTCGCGCACAACTCTTGCCGGTGAAAGTGGGAACGGGAACGTTGATTGGAAAAACGGTGACCGCATTGACTCCAATCGACTCGCGCGGTGGCAGGGTTTTCGTCGAAGGCGAATATTGGAACGCAGTCAGCGACACACCCATCGAAAAAGACGAACTGGCCGAGATCACCGCCGTACACGGATTAACTGTAAAACTGAAAACCAAAGGAAAACAAAGCCATGCAATTAATTGAAGCACTGCCGCGATTAATCGGTTGGGCCGTCCCCATCATCATTCTCGCCATCATCATCGTTCCGCAGGCCATCCGGATCCTGCGCGAGTACGAACGTGGCGTGATTTTTCGTCTTGGAAAATTACTCGGCGCGAAAGGTCCGGGATTAATTTTCCTCATTCCCATCGTCGATCGCATGGTGCGAATGGATTTGCGCGTGGTCACCATCAGCGTCGAGAAGCAGGAGGTGATGACGCGAGACAACGTTCCGGTGACGGTCGATGCAGTTGTTTATTTCCGCGTCGTCGATCCGCAAGCCGCCGTCGTGAAAGTGGAAAACTTTCTCAAAGCCACCTCGCTGATGTCGCAGACGACGCTGCGCAGCGTGCTCGGCCAGGCCCCCTTGGATGACCTGCTTTCGCAGCGCGAGTCGATCAACCAGAAGTTGCAGGAGATCATCGACCGGCAAACCGAACCGTGGGGTGTCAAAGTCACAGCGGTCGAGGTGAAGGACGTAGCGTTGCCCGACACCATGAAACGCGCCATGGCGAAGCAAGCCGAAGCCGAGCGCGAACGCCGCGCAAAGATCGTCAACGCCGAGGGCGAATTTCAAGCTGCGGAAAAAATGGTGCAGGCCGCCGCCATGATGAGCAAGGAACCGATTGCGCTGCAACTGCGTTTCCTGCAAACCATGCGCGAAATTTCCAGCGAACATAACACCACGACCTTTTTCCCCCT